>Ga0070697_100000085_pt1 | contig 77098 bp, 65 predicted proteins | sample KBSK1501metaG_FD_65475 | JGI IMG/M metagenome (GOLD analysis project Ga0070697, IMG submission 65475) | Corn, switchgrass and miscanthus rhizosphere microbial communities from Kellogg Biological Station, Michigan, USA - KBS K1-50-1 metaG | ecosystem: Host-associated > Plants > Roots >... | reverse complement strand
CCTTGTTTATCTGGAAAGCGGGGGAAGACCGAATTTTACGCGGCATGGGCTTGTGGAAGCATTGGCGATGCAACCGAGCAGAGACAGAAACTCACGCCTTTTCAGCACGTCCGAGTTTTTTGACCGTAGGGGATCCAGCAATGTCAGATCGGAAGATTGTCCGGGCTTGTAATCGAATCCCGACGGTTTCTCGAAGTGGAAGGACATCGTGCCTTCCGCGACTTCGACTCTCTTCAACAGTTTGGGTCGGTAGCCAAGTAGCGGAATTTCTTGAGCAGCCATGATGATCTCCTTGCCTCAGGCGCACATCGAGACCTCTCCAGTCGAATGAACTTCACGCAGCAGCTTCTCCCTCGTGTTCTCCCCGGCGAAGCTCTGTAGTGCGCGCCCTGGCTCGGGCCGGAACCGCAGCGAACAAGACGTCAGGCCCTCCGCCATGATCGGATGCGCCAAAATGGCATCGCGCAGCAAGGTGTACGGCTGCTTCGCGAGCATGGCAATCTGTACAACTCCCATCAACTCCCCAGACCGCTGCCGATGATAAGCAAATCAAAATGCTGTTTGTCCGACATCGTAGCCTCCCAGAGATTAAGTGCTCACATCCCCTAATCGGTCTGGCGCAGCTCAGCGTTCCGAGTGCAGGAATATGCAGCGCTTGTTGTTGGCATGGTGCAGTTTTGCGCAGAAGGGAGGGACACCTCCACCACGCAGAAACACCTCCGCGGCCAGTAGCATGCCGAATGTGGGCGCAATGAAATAGATCCAAAGTGCGTGCCAGTAGTTGGCGGGAAATGCTGACCCAAACGTTCGTGCGGGATTCATGCTCATCCCCGAGAGCGGCGCTTCGACGATTATGAAACCTGCGTACAGTACACCGACAAAATACGGTGTGTATCGCGCCAGTGTTTCGCGATTAGTTACAACCAAAATCGTGGTCATTAGAACGAAAGAGATCGTCAGTTCACCAATGAATGCGGCGCCGCTGCCATACACACCAGGTACCGTCTCCGCGTACCGCTGCACACTGGCTTACAGCCAAAACTGCTCAAAGTGTGGTATATAGTACACGCCGTTTTTCGGTGCATGTGTCCCATGTGGTGACTCAGGGCTCGGCAGGCCGAGCTTCTGTGTGGTGGAACTCTGTTCATCTCCCCAAAGTAGCCGTGGTAGGATTCGTTGTTTTGGGAATTCTTTAGAGTTAGGCCGAACCCAGTTGTGAAGTCAAAGCGCCTGAGACACGCAAAATCCCAGCCAGGTGATAGCAAAAAAAGTGTCGTTTTCCACGTCATAACTTGGCCAGAATGTCTACAATCACCGCTTGCTTTCGGCGGAGGAAATCTATGAAGAAGCGATTCTCGCTGTGGCTGCTATTGGAGGCGGGCTTCTGTGTTGCTGCGTTGGGCATCTTCGGAGTTTGGGGGTGTTCTAGGAGCCCGAACAATAGCGGGACTCTAAATGTCGGCGTTATCATGCCGATGACCGGAAACGTAGCCACGCTCGGAAAACCTTGCTATGAGGGGATGGATTTGGCAGTTCAAGAGTTCAATGACAACCCTCAGAATTCGCAGATTAAGGTACGTCTTATTCCTGAAGACACCGCAGGCGACCCGAAGACTGCCGTAACAGCCTTTGAGAAGCTCGCCACCATAGATCACGTCCCTGCCGTCTTGGGGCCCTTGACCAGTACGGAGGCGTTAGCAGTCGCGCCACTTGCTCAGCGCCATCGAGTGTTGATGATTTCACCTGGCGCTTCAACGCCTGATCTGTCGTCTGCTGGCGATTACGTCTTCCGCAACGAACTGTCCGACAAACAGGGTGGCACGATCCAAGCAAGCCTCGCTTATGAAAAATTAGGTTACCGCCGTGTAGGCATCATTTACATGAATAATGATTACGGCGTCGGTCTGTACACCGTCTTCCGGGACGTGTTTCAGTCTCTCGGCGGCAAAGTCGTCTCGGCACAGGCATTTCAGCCAGATTCTGTGAGCTTCAGGACACATCTTGCAAAGATTGATAATTCATCTCCGGATGCAGTGTTAGTGATTGCCGTTGATGAAGTTGTAAATATTTTGCGACAAGCAAAGGAACTCGGGCTGAATGTTCCTTTTTTTACGACGCCGATCTTCGAGAACTATTCTTATGTGAAACAGCTTGGGCCCTTGGCGGAAGGCGTGATCTACGTTTATTACGGCGTCTTTGACCCCGAATCGACAAATCCGGTAGTTAGCAAGTTCGTTTCGTCATACCACAGGCGTTTCGGTGACGACCCAACTTACTATTCCGCTCAGGGCTATGACGCGGGTGGAATGCTTTTGCAAGCATGGGCCATGAGCAAGGGTAATATCAGTGAACTACCGAAACACCTTGCCGAAGTTAAAGGGTTTCCTGGCGTGACTGGATCAGCGTCTTTTGATCAGAACGGAGATGTTCAGAAACCTGTCGTCTTGAAAGTTGTGAAGGAGGGGAAGTTCGTAATGTATTCGAAATGACGAATGAACTCAAAACGAATGGCCGCGTTACGTGGCAGCAAAAGATCTCCGAAGTTCTGAAGGCGATTGGGGATAACAGTGCCTCGAAAACCGTGGCTGCTTTCTTGCGTAAGCGTGCGGCTGAAATTGTATTAACTGTGCTTGGCTTTTTCCTGCTTGATCGCCTAGATCTCTGGGCGAAATGGTCATTCCTTCACTGGATGCTCGAACACCACCTTATTCATGAACTGGCCAACGTGCTCCTTTCAGGGGTGATGGGGGTTCTTGTGGCAGGGGGCTATCGAAGGTCACTGGGGTTCGTCACGGCAGGTCTGAGCACAAGATTGGTCGCCGCGAAACCATTCACTGACATACACGCGATTCAGGAACGTGGGATCGAAACTGAGAAGAAGGTAGACGCATCACTCAAGCAACTAGAAAATGCCAATGAACTCCTAAGCACTCTCAGCAGCGGTTTCCCGCAAGTGGTTACGGCGTGCCGACTTCACGGAGCCGTGCAATTGATTGAGGAACTCGGTCGGCAGTCTCACAAGCGTGAGATTCTGGAAAAGCTTCTTGATGACCATCACTCACAGTTGGCCAAAATGCGCTATTTGTTTTCGGTGGATGGATATTTGGGCCTGCTGGCTACACTGATGGGTCAGTACTCGGAACTAGTGTGTATCAATCGCACACTGCCAGTGTTCTGGTTTTCCCCGAGGTTTCCTGACGAATTGTTTGTTCTGAGCTATCGTGAGTTGATCGCCAGAAAGCCACTCGCGGTGAAGCGTTTGACGGTGGTACCTAGGAGAGAAGATATTAAGTGCGAAACAGCGGATGCATTGAAAAGTTTTGATCAGGATCCGGACGACAAAGTGAAGTGGTTCCTAATTCTGCTTCAGTCGCTTCTCAAGGGTTCAGGTGAACAGAAAGTGGAACTGGCAGCGCGTCCTGTGATTGATTTATTTTTTCGAGAGTTGCCGCAAGACGTCAGGGAATTGATCCAACCTTACGTTGAGAATTCCAGCAAGAGCGTGCCTGAGCTGGTGAGAAACATGCCACATATTGTTCAAAGCGGCATCGCGTCAATCGCCAAGAAGATTCAAGAACTTGTTCAGCGGAAGGAATCGAATGCCCTGTCCTCCGCAAAAACCTCATCCGGCCCGCAAACGCACGAATCTCAGTGCAAAATTTCTTTTTTTTACTCTCTGTGGCAGAACAATCTGGTCAATCCCAACCGTGTTGTGCGAATCTGAGCTGCCATGTTCGTGTCCCGCTTTGCTCGATGGCCTGAGTTTGGTTTCCGCTTAGCTGCATTCACGGAACTGCTGAGAGAGGGCATCCAGTTCCTGATGACGATCGCCCGCTCCCGTGCAGCCTTGGGAGCCGAGGTTCTGTTCCTTCGCAAGCAACTGGCCTACTACCAAGAGCACGAGATCCGGCCACGGCGACTGACGGATGCTGCGCGGCTGTCGCTTGTACTTTGGTCCCGCTTCTTCGATTGGAAAGAGTCACTCGCCATTGTGACCACGGAGACGTTCATCCGTTGGCATTGCAAGGGCTTCAAGTTCTATTGGCGCTGGAAATCGCGTGGCGGTCGACCTGCGCTGCCGAAGGAAATCCGTCAGCTCATCGCTCGCATGGTGAAGGAGAACGTCACCTGGGGAGAAGAGCGCATCGCCGATGAACTGTCCTTAAAGCTTGGCATCTGCGTTTCACCGCGAACGGTGCGAAAGTATTGGCCCAAGAAATCGGGTAATACGGGCAGTAGACGAACCTCGTCCCAACATTGGAGGACGTTCGTCAAGAATCACGCCCAGGGAATCGTGGCTTGTGACTTCCTGGTTGCGGCCACGGTTCGATTCCGGGTGTTGTTTGTATTCGTGGCGATGGAGGTCGGCAGCCGCCGCATTCTGCACTACAACGTGACGGCTCATCCAACCGCAGACTGGACGCTGCAACAGCTTCGCGAAGCCATTCCTGGTGGTCATGGTTACCAGTTCCTGATTCATGATCGCGATTCGATCTTCTCGTCCGAAGTGGATGAGGAACTCAAGAGCTCGTTTGGGCTGAGAGTCTTGCGAACTCCCGTGCGGGCGCCGAAGGCGAATGCGTACTGCGAACGGCTGATCGGAACGGTGCGACGGGAGTGTCTGGACTTCATGATCCCGCTGAACGAGCGGCACCTGCGGAAGACTCTGCGTTCCTGGGTGGCTCACTATAACAAAGGACGCCCACACTCCAGCCTGGGGCCTGGGATTCCTGAGACATGTGTCGCTAGACCCTTGCCACATCCCCAGACGCACCGGCACAGGGTGCCACCTGATTGTCAGATCCGAGCGGTGGACATTTTGTATGGTCTTCGTCACGAATACTCATGGGAAAACTGTGCCGCATGATGCCGGGCGAAGTTTTTGCGGAGCACAGGAGTCTCTCGATTCGACGTCATCGCTGCCGCAATGCGGGCAGATCAGCTCGGCTTCTTGGTATTCCGGTTCAGTCACGAGTTTGGGAAATGACCGGTCGCGCGCGACAGATCTACTCGCGTTGAGGCATAGGAAGCCCCCAGTAGGACAACTCACCGGTCATTATCCCCGTGAGCAGGGAATCAGCGGAGAAGGGTTAGCGCCAGACTGCGCGCTGCGCCACCACCAAGTCCTTATAGCGGAGAAAATCTGCCGACACCGACGGCAAGATCTCACAGAATTGCAGGATCATTCCGGTGGGGCGACGGCCACTGGGAGGCACTCCAATTTGGCTAGGCCATCCCCATTCCAATACAATAAAAAGCCAAGCGCCTGATCGATGCTATTCGCCTATGGAGAGACGCGAAAGCGGACCGCCAATCTCGCCTACAGAGAAAAGATGGCCGGAAGCTGACAACGTAGGCGCCGGCCCCGATTCTTCGGTCCGCTCCCCTGAAATCTCCGGCGGGGACTCGGGCTTTCGTCTTTGTATTTTGGTCGGCAGTGTAAATGTCCGACAATGCGGATATTACTGAGCGGGTGCCTCAGCAGTCGATTCCCGAACGACCAATTCTGGTTTAATGGCAATCTCACTGGGATATTTCTTCTGCCCCTCGATTCTCTCAACCAGAGTTTGCGCCGCAATTTCTCCCATCTGACGAAGGGGTTGCCGAACCGTGGTTAGGCTGGGAAGGTGGTAGGCAGCTTCACGAATATCGTCAAACCCAACGACCGAGACGTCTTTGGGCACCCGCAGGCCGCTCTCCCGAATGGCGCGAATGGCGCCGATCGCGGCGATGTCATTGTACGTAAATAAAGCAGTGAACCGCGGCTTTCTGGAGAGCAGTTCTTTCGTCGCCTGATAACCCAGGTTGGGAGAAGGGTCATCTCCTTGCAGTTGCACTGTGAGTTCGCTCTGCATCCGAATCCCCAATGCTGAGCAGGCATCGCAAATCGCGCGCCAGCGGTCGGCAGAGTCAGAGCTGAAGGGTTGTCCCCGGATGAAGGCGATATTGCGATGACCCAGGCGGACAAGATGATTGATCACATCCTGTGCCGCCTGCACGTGATCCAGCACGATGTTGGTAACGCCTTTCATGGAGCGATGCCCAGCAACAGCGACGGTGGGCAAAGGAGGTGGTTGTGTGGCGCTCGTATCTACAGTGATGAAACCTTCGACACCTCGCGACAGCAACATGCCCGTGTATTGCTGTAGCATCTCAGGGTTGTGGCGGTGGACGACAGTAAGGAAGAAGTATTTCCTGCCGCTGAGAAAAGCCTCGATGCCGCTGATGACCATAGCACCGTAGGGATCGCCGATCTCCTCGGTAATCACTCCGATTGTAAAAGTTCGTTTATTGCGCAAACTCCGGGCGAAGAAGTTGGGCCGGTATTTCAGATCCTGCGCTGCGGCTAGGATCCGGTCCTTCGTCCGTTTTGGAATTGCGCGGGCGGCGGGAGAGTCGTTAAGTACTGCGGAAACAGTACCCGTGCTCAAGCCGACGTGCTGGGCAACTTGCTGTAATGTAACTACACCGTCACTGGAGATACGTGCTTTTGCCATAGCTGGCCAGATTCCTGCCGAGTTTAATTCATGATTGGTTGTTCAACCAAAGTTTATCTTTGTTTTCAATGCCTTTCCAGGTACAATAACGATTTTGTAACACCTTTCGCAGTTGTCCAAATCAGCACGTCATCGGCAAAACCGAGGAGAATCCGGTATGAAGCGTGCGGCTGCGTCGTGGGCTGGCTTTGTCTTTTTCTGGCTTGTCGTTGCTCCCGTTTGGGTCTGGAGTGGGGATCTAATTCCCAACGCTGCGTGGAAACGTCCCATCGGCGCACCACTTGCCGACGCAGGTACCAAGAAGCCGACCCTGGAATCGAGCCACATTGATGACGGGTATTGGCAGGGAGCCCCGGTCGGCGGCTTCGGAGCCGGAACGTTGTCACGCGATTATCGCGGGAACTTTTCGCGGTGGCACCTGAAAGCGGGGGTTCACAAGTACGAGACCATCTACGCCAACCAATTCGCGATGTATCAGAAGGCAGAGGCAGCACCAGAAGGCGTAACGCAAGTTCTGACGACTGACCATCCTTCAAGCGGCGCTCTCAGCAGCTGGAAATGGGATTATCCGGTGGGCGCGGGAGACTACCGCGCCTTGTATCCCAAGTCATGGTTCGATTACCGATGGGAGAAATTTCCCGCCCATGTTGTGCTGGAGCAGTTCTCGCCGATTCTTCCCGACAACTATCGCGAAGCGAGCGACCCCGCAGCTATCTATCGTTGGCACGCCGAGAACCCCACTCAGCAACGCGTAACGGTGTCGATCATGCTCTCATGGACCAACATGGTGGGTTGGTTCCGAACTTTCTCTCACGATTTTCGAGGTCACCTAAGTGCGGGAGACTACAACCAATTCGTGAAGGCGGATGGAGTTGCCGGTGCGATCAAGGGGATCGTGTTCGATCGCAATCGTACTGGCGCTGTGCAGGACGAATGGGATGGACAGTTTGTGATTGCTGCACAGGAGTCGCCTGGTATCGAGATCTCATACCAGACTACGTTTGACCCGGGCGGTGATGGCAAGGTGGTCTGGGCTCCGCTCGCTAAAGACGGCAGGCTTGCGAATAGCGATGAAAGCTGGACGAGCAGCGACGAAGACCTGGCAGGCGCAATTGCAGTGCGATTCACGCTGAACCCCGGTGAGAAGAGGATTATTCCTATGGTGATCGCCTGGGACTTGCCGATCACCGAGTTTGGCTCCGGGCGGAAGTGGTATCGGCGCTATACAGATTTCTACGGCACCCGCGGCACCAATGCCTGGAAAATCGCGCAGGATGCACTGGCCGGCGCGGCGCGATGGAGCGATGCCATTGATGCATGGCAGGCTCCCTACGTAAATGATAAAAGCAAGCCGCTGTGGTATCGCGGAATGCTCTTCAACGAAATGTACATCGTGGCGGACGGCGGCTCCTTCTGGGGACGACCGCTGGGTGCCGCTCCAAAGATAGCTGCCACGTTTGCCTTCATGGAGTGTTATGACTATCCGTACTACGCCACCCTGGATGTGCTTTTCTATGGGTCCATGCCAGTGGCTAAATTCTGGCCGGAGCTCGATAAGCAGATGTTACGGCAGTTTGCTGACACCGTGCCCGAAAATTTGACTGGCAAGTACATCTGGATCTGGAAATCGTTGCAGACCGGCAAGCCGGAATTCCGTGTGCGAAAAGCAAAAGGGGCAGTGCCGCACGATTTGGGCGTGCCACAGGAAGATGCGTTCGTGGCTCCCAACCAGTTCAGTTGGCAGAACACCAACGACTGGAAAGATCTGAACAGCAAGTTCGTACTGATGGTGTGGCGCGACTACGTGATCACCGGGAAAAAAGATGCGGAGTTCCTGAAATACACCTGGCCAGCCGTGCAAGAGGCCATGCAGCATTTACAACAATACGACCGGGACGGAGACGGCATCCCGGAAAATGATGGCTACCCTGATCAAACCTATGATGAGTGGGTAGTGAGCGGTCCGAGCGCCTATTGCGGAGGTCTATGGCTGGGGTCATTGCGCGCTGCGGAGGAGATGGCGCGCGCCGCTGGACAAGAGTCCGCTGCCAGAAGCTATCACTCTGAATTCGAGAAAGCACAAGCCAGCTACATCAAGAAGCTGTGGAGTGGAGAATATTTTCTTTATGACACAGGCAGCGAGTACAAGGACAACATTCAGGCTGACCAATTGGCGGGGCAGTGGTACGCCAGCATGACCGGCCTGGGCGACTTGGTTCCCCGCGAAATGCAACTCAAAGCGTTGAACAAGATCTTCAACTTCAATGTGATGAAATTCAGCAACGGGGACATGGGCGCGGTGAACGGAATGGCTGTGGACGGAAGCATCATCCAGGCTCCTCAAAACCAACAGGTGCAGGAGGTGTGGGGAGGAACGACCTTTGGATTAGCTGCGTTGATGCTCAGCGATGGACTAAAGGACGAAGCCTATCGGACCGCCTGGGGGATCTATAACGTTACGTACGAGAAGAAAGGATACTGGTTTCGCACGCCGGAAGCTTGGGATATGAGTGGGAACTATCGTGCTTCAATGTATATGCGTCCGGCGGCAATCTGGGCGATGGAAATGACGCGGATGGGCGCGCAGCAGGTGGCGGCAGACAAGAGCCCACTCCCAACGCACCCCTAATTGGTGGTAAGGAGACAGGAATGCGCTGGCACATCGGCTTGCAGCCTACGCGGCGGCCTGCGCAAGCGTATGCGAGGATCTGAGTCGAGGCGAGAAGTAGTCAATGTGGCCCAGGCCGCGTGTTTGCGCTTGTATCCTGCGGTCCTCCGTTTCGGACGGGATCGGGACGCACGGTGCGAGCCGCTTTCTCACGGACAAGGTCCAGGTTTGCATCCGAGAGCACGCCAGCGTGATCATGCAGGAAAATGTAGCGCTCCTGAGCATCAGCGATTTCCTCCTGGCTAACGTTGTTATCTGCTCTCACGCCATCCAGAAATGGATTGTAGCCGTCCGCGAGATCGCGCTCCGAGTCGGCCTTATTGTTTGCAAAATGCCTGAGGAGATTAGCATCTACCCTACTGTTAAGCTTTTTGGCGTCGATCGCGAGCTGTTTCCAATTGGCGTGTTGCTCGTTGGCGATCTGCAAGATGCTCATCCCACTCTTCATCTGAGCGGCAATCTCGTCCATCTTTGCGCCACTCTTGACCAGCTGATAGGCCAGGAAGATCTCCCCATAATTCAAGTCCATCGCATGGCGGCGCCGGGCAAGCTCCGGTCGGCTTACGGAAAGGGTATCGGACGCGGCTAGACTCACCGCTCGCCTTCCGCTCGGGTCGGTAGCCATTGCAGTGATTTTATTCAGGAGTTTCTGAGCTTTCTGCTGATCATCAGATGCCGCAGGTAAGGCGGTCAGGAGGACGAGTAGCAAAGAGGAGCAGCAAACTAATCTATTCATTGCCGGTCCCTCCCAGGGAGAAGAGTCCCTAGCATGTCGAATTTTATTACACCGTCCCCTGAATACAAAGCGCGATACGCTGTTGCCGCTTGTGTGACACGCCAGCAACTTACCTGCTTTCAGTGATTTACCAATTGTCGGCCAGTGCCTGATTTGCCATAATCGCAGAAGAAGCACTTTCAAATGTTGATCCGAAATCACTGTCGTACCGCGAGGAACTCCCTGCCAACTTGTTTCTTCCTCGCGGCCTCCTTGGTGGTCTTTATAGCCCTCATGGACATGGTTGGTTTCACCCAGACTCCCTCCACGATCGCTGACCAACTGTCCACTCAGGAACGGATCGAGCAATCCAAGTGGTGGCCGACCAACGGCAAAGCACCTCGGACTGAGTACGTCGGTTCAGGAGGCTGTGAGCAATGCCACTACGCGATAGTGAAAAGCCAGGGGCGGCACTCGATGGCGAAAGCTTCGGTTCCAGCAGTAAATTCTGATATTTTGCGCGACCACGCCGGCCAGAGCTTTCGCCTGGACGCATACGAGTACAAGATTGTTCGCAATGCAAGCGGTACGTTCGGTTACACGGTAACTGACTCTGCGAAGGTGATTTCTGGACCACTCAGTTGGGCTTTCGGCGCGGGCAAGGTTGGCCAGAGCTATCTCTCTGAAGAAAACGGAACTTTTCATGAGATCCGCTTCAGCTACTTCGACACGCTGCATTCTTTTGGAGTGACCCCGAACCAATCACAGCTAGCGGCGACTTCGATCGATAAGGCCGCCAGCCGGACGCTTTCCGCTGGAGAAGCCGAGAGATGCTTCGGGTGCCATTCCACAGCCTCAAAAGTCAGCAATCATTTTGAACCTGCGAATGCGAGCCCGGGAGTGTCATGCGAGGGCTGCCATGGGCCGGGGGCAAAGCACGTGGCTGCAATGAGAGCAGGAGATTTGGATGGTGGGTTGGCCGCTATTGTAAATCCGAGAGAACTTAAACCAGTCGACCTGGTGGATTTTTGCGGCGCGTGTCACACCACCTGGTGGGATGCAAAGCGTATCGCCGCAACCGGAGTTGCGAACGTGCGGTTCCAACCCTACAGGTTGGAGAGCAGCCGCTGTTGGAAAAAGGGAGATGCGCGCCTTACCTGTATCGCATGCCACAACCCGCACCAGCCTCTTGTCCGGGAAGCTGGAGCGTACGATAGCCGATGTCTGAGTTGCCATTCCACTTCCGCAGGCGCAAAACCAACAGGGGACCACCTCGTATCCGCATGTCCGATAGGCAAAAAAGATTGCGTTACTTGTCACATGCCGAAGTACGAAGTGACCGACATGCACTATAAATATACGGATCACCGCATACGGGTTGTAAAAGCTGGGGAAGCCTTCCCGGACTGAATGACCGCGTCCCTGCCGTTGTAATTAACTCTGTCTAAGTTCGCAGCCTCAACGTTCCAAGTGCACCGCGCCATCCCCTTCGCTCATCAGGTAAAAATGATCGGCGTTGATATTTCCAAAGCTGGAAGTCTCTCCCGACGGCCAGCGGATCTCGATTCTGTCTACCTTTGTGGCATCACCTAACCCAAAATGTAAACGCAAATCATTTTGCGACAAATAGCTCCCACCAGACCGAACTTCTCCGATCTGTGCCATACCGCCAGCAGTAATTTTGACCTTCGCGCCGATTGCCAAGCGGTTGCTGTGCTTCCCCGTAAGATACAGCGTCACCCAGTGGTTTTTTCCGGTACTGGCATTGCGAAGAATCATTGGTTTTCCATCGATATTCTCCACAACGACGTCAATCCTCCCGTCATTGTCTAGATCGCCGAAAGCTGCTCCCCGGCTGGGTTCTGCGACCAGGAGAGCAGGGCCGGCTTGGCCGCTGACGTCCTGGAACGAGCCATTACGGTTGTTGCGCAACACAATTTTCGTTTCACGATATTTCGCGCCGGCGCTCAGGGAATCGACCTGGGGGTACACGTGGCCGTTAACAATAAAAATATCGGGCCAGCCGTCATTGTCGAGATCCTCGCACCCGACACCCCATTTCAGAAATTTCAGGGTAGGTATAGAGATGCTAGAGGCGAATGAGACGTCAGTGAAGTTCATTGCGCCATCATTGTTATATAAAGTGGCCGCCTGATCTTCGAATGTGGTTAACACTACTGAGAAGCGTCCACTGTGGTTGTAGTCACAAACAGCAACCCCCATGCCGGCAGTTTCGGCTCCCTCGCCGTTCACCGCTGTTCCAGACATGAAACTCAGGTTGGTGAAATGTCCCTTACCGTCGTTGCGATAAAGGTAATTGGGTGTGGAATCGTCGGCAACGAACAAATCGGGACGGCCATCGTCATTCAGGTCACTCCAGATGACGCCTAAGCCGTAATATCCCGAGGCATCCTCTACGCCTGCGCTGGCGGAGACGTCGGTGAATGTCCCATCGCCGTTGTTGTGATAAAGGCTATCCCCCATGCCTTTCATTCCGCGCGGTCCACACTGGACCGGGATGCCACGATAGTGGCAAGTCGGTCCAATGCCAAACTGCGGCGGGTTCCTGGGATCGAACTCGACGTAGCGAGTGATCATGAGGTCGACAAACCCGTCTCCGTCGTAATCGCCAAAGGCGGCGCCAGTGGCCCAACGCCGATCAGTGAGGCGCGCCTGTTTGGTCACATCGGTAAACGTGCCGTTCCCGTTATTGCGTAACAGAGCGAGACCTTCCTGGCAGGTAAGCACCATGTCAGGCCAGCCATCGTTATTGTAGTCTGCCACGGCCCCGCCCATAGCCGAGCAGGGATAGTCAACCCCGGCCTTGTCGGTCACGTCTGAGAAGGTGCCGTCGTGATTATTGCGGTAGAGCGCTCCCTTCGCCTTCCGGCCGTTCAGCGTCATGTCGACGCTGTGGGAGTTAGTGAAGTAAATGTCGAGCCAACCATCCTGGTCGTAGTCCAGAAGCAGAACGCCGCCAGACATGGATTCTGCCAGGTACTTCTTCTCCGGAGAAACCGCATGCTCGAAGCTGATGCGGCTCGAGGTGGTCACATCTTCGAAACGAATCTGGGGGGGTTCTGGCTTCGGCGCATTCTGAGCCTGAATGGATCCAAGAAGCCCGCAGCAGAGCAGTGGGATGAGAAGCGATCGGAAGCCAAGAAACACGGAACTCCTGAGTACGGAAGGTACCAGCATCAAGGGCCAGTGACTTTTCTATCCTCGAGAAATACGAATGTCAACGCCATTAGCTTCGAAATTCCTCGGTCAGAGCCAGCGACGAGAGCTGGTCCTGCTGTGCTACCATTCGATCTTCTATGTGGAAGTTGGGTCTGCTGGGGATCTTGCTTGTTTGCGTGGGGGCATGGGGCGAAGGTCCTAGAGTCGCCCCGCCAGTGCCCCGTTTTGAAGATATCAGCAAGCAGGCTGGGCTAACCGTCACCCACATCTCTTCCCCGGAAAAACGCTACGTAATCGAGTCCATGAGCGGTGGTGCCGGCTTCATCGACTGCGACAATGACGGCAAACTGGATATTCTCACTATAAATGGATCCTCCGTGGACCGGTATAAGCAGGGCGGCGATCCGATGGTGACTCTTTATCGCCAGGAAGGCGATCTGAAATTCAAAGACATCACCAAAGAAGCTGGCCTGACCCGAAGAGGATGGGGTATGGGGGTCGCGGTCGCCGACTTCGATAACGATGGGTGGGAGGACATCTACGTCACCGGCTATGGCGGGAATGCGCTGTATCGGAACCTTGGATACTGCAGGTTTGAGGACGTAACCGACAAAGCGGGTTTGCGCGTTGGTGGATTCAGCACCGGCGCCGCCTGGGGAGATTATGATCGCGACGGCAAGGTTGATCTGTTTGTGCCCAGGTATGTGTTCATTGATATAAACAAGCTGCCGGAATTCGGCAGCAATGATAAGTTTTGCCGCTTCCGCGGAGTGATGGTGCAATGCGGTCCCTGGGGAATGCCGGGCGAATCCGATTTCCTGTTCCACAACCGTGGCGATGGCACCTTCGAGGATGTCTCGAAGACAGCTGGGGTGGACGATCCCAGGCACTACTTCGGAATGCAGGGTGTATGGGGCGATTACGATAACGACGGCTGGCCGGACCTGTACGTCGCCAATGACGCTGGTCCGAACTATCTCTACCACAACAATCACGATGGAACCTTCGAAGACGTTGGCCTGCTCTCGGGTGCTGCGCTCAGTGCCGATGGCCGCGAACAAGGGTCGATGGGCGTAGATTTCGGCGACATGGACCACGACGGCTTGTTTGACGTCATCGTCACCAATTTCACCGAGGAGCCTGACACGCTTTACTGGAATCGCGGGAAACAGGGCTTCACTGATATCAGCTCATCTTCGCGCATAGGCCAGCCCAGCTACCCTTTAGTGGGATGGGGGACGTCGTTCATCGACATGGATAACGACGGCTGGCTCGACCTCTTCATCGTGAACGGCCACGTGTACCCTCAGATGGATCTGGTAAAAGGAGGCGTGCCGTATCGGCAGCCGTTCCTGCTGTTCCGTAATAACCGGGACAAAACTTTTGAAGATGTGAGTGCCATTTCCGGACTGAACAACCTGCCGATGGCATCCCGGCGTGGCGCGGCTTTTGGCGATGTTAATAACGATGGCAAGGTGGATGTCCTCGTGCTGAACGTCGGGGAACCACCACTCCTGCTCATCAACCGCACCCAGACACCTGACCACGCGATCCTGCTGAAGCTTATTGGAACCAAGAGCAACAAGGCAGCTATCGGCGCGCGCGCCACCGTCACTGCGGGCGATCTGGTTCAATTCAATGAGGTTCGCGGGGGATCCAGCTACTTGTCGCAAAACGATCTTCGCCTGCACTTTGGCGTCGGTCCGCAGACAAATATCGATTCAGTGGAAATTTCCTGGCCGAGCGGCAAGAAGGATACCTACCGCAATCTGGATGCGGACTTCATTTACACGATTTCCGAGGACGGAAAAACTCTGAAGAAAGTCGCCTTCACGAAGTAGTCTGGGTGGCGAGTCGCCCGCGTAAATCGCACCCGGACGGCTGCAGTAACATCGCACTGAGGGAATTCCGCTCACATCTCTTGTTACGGTTTTGCGGCAACAGACGCGGGATTCTTCCCCATATCTTCTGCAGCCTTCAGCACACGCGAACGTTCCATGTGTTGCTTGGCTTCCGCAGTTTGTCCCAGTTTAGCGAGCACGAGCGCCAAGTCGTATTCGGCCTTGTAACTGTTGGCCTCCATAGCCAGGGACCGCGCCAAAAAAGAGTGGGCTTTCTCCAGATCTCCTGCCTGTAAGTATTGCTCGCCCAGACCTGCTAGTGCCTTTGCGTGTTGCGGCTGCAATTGTACCGCGTGCTCAAAGTGCTGCAACGCCTCCGCCGCCGCGCCCTGCTGGTTGGCAACAACACCAAGCTGGTACTCGGCGTCTGCAAAGTTCGGATTGATCTGCAGCGCTTGCTCCAGCGCTTTCTTAGCTTCGGCAAAGTGCTGCTGCGCAAGCTGTGCGATGCCCAGCCCGAGAAATCCCTTGCTGTCTAGAGGCCGCTCCGAAACGTATTTTTCGAAGATTGAGGAAGCGGTGGCGAAATCCCTGCCCTCCAGCATGGCGGCTGCGGCCAGGTAAAGGTCGTCGAGATTATCCGGACTCTTCTCTGCCAGTGCATGGGCAGCGCGCAATGCGGTATTGCGCTCTCCTGCTTCTATTCCCTCGACCACGAGCGGCCGCAGGACCGCAACGGAGTCCGGTTGCAGCATATAGGCACGCTTAAGAAGGCCCAGAGACTCTGCATGCTGCCTCTGAGAAGCGTGAATCGCCGCCATCGCCAAGAGGGCGTCTACGGACTTTGGGTCCCGCGCGAGTGCTTCGCGCAGGCTGTTCAAGGCAGCCGCGGTATTGCCAGTGGCCTGCAATGCGCGCCCTCTCAAGTAATAAAGGCGAGCCGGCGCGCGCTGTGATCCTGTGAGTACCGCGTCAACCGTTTTGAGGGCGTATTCCGGAGCATTTCCGTCTAGAAAAACTTCAGCCAGTTCGGCCGCCATCGTAGGCGATTGTTTCGCGCGGGCGATCAACGCTGAGGCTTCCTGCTTTTTCCCAAGTCCAAGCAAGCTGGCGGCCTTGGCGGGAACAGCGTCCGCCGACAGGCGGTGCGCTGGAATACTATCGAGCGCAGAGAGAGCGTCGGCGAACTGTCCCGCTGAGAGGTACAGGCGGGCCAGTTCAACCTTTGCTGCATCGTCGGCGGGCGACAGCCTGATGACCTCTTTATATTCAACGATCGCCGCGTCGGCTTTGTTCTGCGCGATCAGGGCACTGGCAAGATTACGGTGCGCAGGCAGCGATTGTGGATCGAGCTGGAGCACGCGGCGCAGTAGCGCTTCTGCCTCCGGATAGCGCTTCTGCCGCCCACGAATGACTGCGAGGAGAGTCAATGCCTCCGACTGATTCGGGTCGGCAGAAAGAACGGACCACAGCGTACGCTCCGCGCTCTCCAGTTCTCCGCGAGAGACCTTCGCTCGAGCAGCGGCAAGGGACGAGGCAGGTTTCACGGCTGATGTCTGTGGCCACACAAAACTGGTGCAACAGACAGCTAGACTGAGCCAGACGAGAATATGGATACGCCAGCTAGTTTTGTTGTGCTGCATCGCGCCCTCGGTGGCTATTCTTGAGCGCTTGGTAGGCCTTCATCTCCCGCTCTGCGTCTTCGGCGCGCGATTCTCGACGGTAAGCCAGCGCGAGCTGATAATGGATGTAGTCCCTATCCGGGTTCAGCCGAGTTCCAGCTTCCAGATTTGAAATGGCCTCTTGTGTATTGCCTTGTTCCAACTGCATTTTTCCTAGTTGGTAGTAGGCGTCTGCATGGTTCGGATCCTGCTTGATGACTTCGCGCAATAACGGTAAGGCTTCCTTCTGCTGCTGTATCTCGATAAGCGAGTATGCCAGATGGTATTTGCTGCTCACATCCGCCGGATTGAGCTTCAGCGCCTCTCGTAATTCCTGGACTGCCTCCGCGGGATTACCTTGCCTAATAAGCGCCAAGCCGGCCAGAAAGTGCGTTCGTTGCAGTTTGGGGTCAATAGTCAACGCACTATGGTACTCATCGAGCGCATCAGCATATTGGGCCTGGTCGGCGAAGGCTTCTCCCAACAGGGTGTGAATGTCGGCGGAATTGGGGTTGGTTGTTTCCAACGTTCGCAACCGCGCGACGCCCTCCGTGTACGCGCCGGTTTTCACCTGCGACACAGCGTAGGCGTAGGACAGGCCGGGATCCTGATCGACCGCTTCTTGAATCGGTCGCAGCACCTCCAGCACCCTGCCATAATTCTGTGTTCCGAACAGCGACAAACCCAAAGCAGCCCGGGCTCGCAGATCGTCAGGTCGCTGTTGGAGATGTCTCGCGAGTGGACTGACAGCCCGATCGTACTGATTGGCATAGAAAGCAGCCATACCCAGATTTCGATCCAATGTCTCGAGTGTAGAACTCCAAGTACCCGCCTTGGCGAAATAGTCCATTGCCACCACGTAGTTCTTCTTGCCGGCAGCGATCACGCCCAGGTTGTTGTAGCTGTCCGCGACGGCAGGCTTGAGTCCGTCGGCGAACTCCTCTATTTTTCTTAATTCCTCGGGCGAAATGTTGACCGTAGACCCTGTCGTGTTGGACTTGGTGTCGTCGGTCGTGGAATTCTCGGGAAGTCCGCCCATGCCGCGCCGCTCCGGGTGTGGCTTGTCGCGCAGTTCCGCCGAGATCTGCAGTTCCTTGCGCCCTTGTTCTTCGCGGCCGGTCTGCAGAAGAATTCGCCCTAAAGCGTAATGTGCGCGGTTGATCTGGTATCCATTGCGAGCCGGATCTTTCGTTAGCAGGATGGCTCGGCGAAAAGTCTTCTCCGCTTCCGGGAGATGGCCGGCATCTAAATACAGCTGCCCAAGGCTGATGAGCGGGTCGGGACTTTGGGAATCCAGTTCCGCCGAGCGTGCTAACTCCTCCTGCGCTTTTTTTGTGTCATGGCGCTTCAGCGCAATGTAGCCCAGCATGTAGTGAGTGCGCGCATCGTCAGGATTCACCTTCAACTCTGCCTCGAGTTCCGGCACGGCTTCGGAAAAGCCTGAATCGCCGTCGCGCTCCAGATAGGCCATTGCCATTAAGTAATGGGCTAACTTGATCTTGCTGTCCCTGGCAATTGCCTTGCCCATTTCCGCGATAGCCTGGTCCAGATAATCGCCCTCACGATACGCACGTCCGAAGAGAACGTGGATTTGCGGCGTATCTCCTAAACCGACCACCATCTCATTGAAAAGGAGAGTTGCCCGGTTCAGATCGCTCAGCTTGATGTACGTAATGCCGAGCAAGTAGCCGGCTTCAAACTTGGGATCGGCAACTACGGCCTTCTCCAGGTGCTCTTTTGCGTTCTTGTAGTCCTGCTGCTGAAATAATGCGCTTCCCAACATGTATTGGGCTCGCGCACTGTTCTGCCCCAGTTGGACCGCCCGCAGGGCAAAGGCTTCCGCGTCTTTTGGATTGCCCTGCTGCAGCCGGAGCGCGGCATAGTCGAGATTCACCTCCGCACTTTCTGGAGCCAGTGCCAGAGCTTCGGCCAGCAGTTTGTCGGCGTCGTCGAACTTGCCCGCCTGACTGTTCGCATCGCCAATCAGTCGCAGAGCGTCGGCGAGGAAAACCTTATACTCCGCTGCCGCCCGCTCCTGATCACCGCTTAGCTGGAAAGTGCGGGCCGCATCGTAATGCTCTTGAAGTTTCTCCTGAGCCGACTTTGTGGCAGCGGGCTTGGTCGAGTTCTGATCCGCTACTGCGGTGGTCATCAGGACGAAGCAAAGGAACAATGATGCAGCGTAGCTCGACCTGCTCAATGCGTGCAGAAAAATGACGCTTGGGTGAGGACCACGACTGCGGAAGGAACCCATGTGTAGCAACATTAAAGGGGCGGGGCTTGAACGAAGTCAAGCCTCGCCCCAGGGAATAGAGGGGTCAGAAGGTTAGCTTCAAACCGTACTGGATTTCGCGTGGGCCTTTGTCTTTGGTGGCCACGCCGTAACCAGGATTAGGTGTGTAGGAGCAAACCGTCAATAGATTAGCGCAAAGCGTCGCCCCCGGATTGGTATCGATGGTGTTGTTCACGAACGTAGCTCCCTGAGCATTTCCGAGGAACTGCACGTGGTTGAACACATTAAAGAAATCCATGCGGAATTGCAGCGTGAGGCGCTCTCCCGCTTTGAAGTTCTTGTAGACTCCCAAATCCGTATTGGCCAGAGGAGGCCCAAGGCAGTCTCCTACGCTCGCGGTGCCAGTTGGCGTACCCGCTACGTATCCGATCAAGGTGTACCGGTTGGGATTCAGCCATTGGTTCTTTGGGCCACCACCGTGGGCTCGGCAAGGCTCACCGGGCACGAGGTTAGGCCGTAGGTTGTCCTGGCTGCCGCCGATACCGTTAATGCCGCCTGGAGCATTGGTCGCGGCTCGTGCCCCATAGGTCGTCATCGACGGACCGCTGGCATAGCTGAGAATACTGCTCACTTCCCAACCACCAATGACTGTACGTACCACGGCATTTTGACCACGAAGCGTCGGAACGTCATACACGATATTCGCGGTAAAGATGTGCGGCCGGTTGATCGAACTTGGTCCGTAGTTGAGATGAGGATTCGTCGGATCGACCAACAAGCTGCCTTGATTCACGTTTCCGCTGTTGGTAATGTCCGTGTCCGATAGAGACTTGCCCCAGGTGTAGGCGAACTGGGCATCAAGCGCTTTCACCCGGGTTCGGAACAGAGCCTGTAAGGCGTGGTAGTTTGAACCGCCACCCCAGAAGGCTCGGTTGATAGTCCCCCACTTGCCCGCTCCAAAGGGACGGAGGGTGTTGTCATTGCTCAAGGCATACGCAAGGCGGCTCGTGATAGGAACCAAGTTCGCGTCTGTGTAGTTGAGGATATGGAGACCGCGATTGCCTACGTATGCAAGCTCCATTTTGGAGTTGCGGAAGACCTCCCGCTCGAATGTCAAATTCCACTGCCAGGTATTGGGAAGTATGTAACCCGGATCCTGACTGAAGCCGGGAGTTCCCGAGGCAGACAGGCTACCTGGTGCCGGTGGAGTATCGAAAGCCCGGTTATAGCCGGCTGACAAGGAAAAGGGAGGATTGGTTGCGAGTTGCAGCGTGTTGTTGAGGCGTTCGCGCTGGAAAAACTGGCCGACGCCAGCACGGAACGACATCTTGCCATCACCCCGGGGATCCCATGCCAGCCCGATTCGCGGCGCGATCGCGTGATTATTTTGATCCTTGAGAGCACGGTTTTGGCCGCGAATACCAGGCGAAAATCCAGCCTGGGCACAGAAGTCTGCTCCTGGAGGCAATACTAGCCCGTTACAAGGATCGCCTCCCAAAGCCGGGTTGTAAAAGCGGGAGTCGAAGTTGCCAATCCTGTCCGGTCCGCTATAGGGCTGCCTCAGGAAGGACCAGCGGAAGCCGTACTCCAAGGTCAAGTTGCGCCGGACTTTCCATGTATCACCGAAGTACGGCTCAACGTCCTTCCACCGAATCTGCGAGAAGGGGTTGGTCTGTGACTCGCCGCCACCCCAGATTACCTGATCCCACAGCAGATTGAACGCGCCATTGCCGGTGTTATTGTTAAACACGCCCCAATAGAACGCATTCTCCTGGGATTCGTTATTCACTACCTCGTTTTTCTGGTTGACGCTCACCAGGAAGCCGACTTTGAAGGTGTGAGTGCCGACCACCTTCTGGAAATCGTCTCTAGCAACGTAGAGTTGCTCGTTGTTGTGCCATGGTGCTTGCGTCCACAGATTGTCACCGGTTGCGCAGTCAGGCCCGCAACCACCCCAAAAACCCGGATAACCGATTTTAGTGCCTTGCAGTTTCTGCGAGAATGGGAAAAAGGTCGGGGCGAGCTGGACAATGGTGTCGTTCAGTCCAGGATTATCCCCAGCACGTGTAACCTTAATCCGGTTCGCAGAGTAGGACACCTGGAAGTCATTTACCGCGGTGCTACCGAAGAGTTTAGTCAGCTTGATAGTTGCCTGGTATCCCGGTTGAGCCCAGCTGCTCTCAATCGAAGGATATTGGTCCTCGCCCCAGAAGCCCAGCGTGCTGGGGAATGGCTGCGCCCAGTGATCCTGGGTGTAGCGGCCCAGCACACTCCACGTGCTACCGAGCTTCCAATCCACCCTGGCGCTCTCTTCCCGCCAGCGAATGGGGGCGGTCAGCGAGACAGCCCAGTTCTTGCAGTTCACCGGGTTGGGAACGTTTGGGTCGGGGAACTGGGACAAATACGCTTGGCCTCCGGGAGATAATCCACCTGTCGGTACCTGCGAAATGTTAGTGAAAGTCGTGCTCCCTAGTGTGGGCGCGGGATCGCATGGCTTACCGCTGTTGTCCACTTGCCCCGGACGGCCTACGCTGAAATCGCCTTGTTTCTCCAGCGCCGTGGGAACGTCTCCGCTACGTGCCGCGCCGCGCTGCTCATGGTTCCATTCTTGTGAGTAGAAGAAGAACAGCTTGTCCTTCTTAATTGGGCCGCCGATGGTATAGCCCCAGTCATTTCGTCGCAGCACGTCCTTCTTAATCTGGTTGAGAGTGTTGAAGTAATCGGTTGCATTCAGCACGTCGTTACGCCCGTCGTAGAATGCTGTGCCGTGAAAACTGTTCGTGCCACTCTTAGTGAGAATGCTGACGATCGCACCCATGGCTTGCCCGTATTCCGGACCGTAGCTGTTCCGCAGAATCTTGAATTCCTGGATGGCGTCGATTGATGGGTAAACCAGGATGGTGCGGTTCGAGCCGATGTCGTTATTGTTCACTCCGTCGACCAGGAAGATGTTGCCGGTGGTGTTGTTGCCATTGACAGAAAAGTCGACGCCCGCCTGCAGGCCCTTATTTTTGGTATCGAAGTTGGAAGCAGGCGAAACCCCAGGCATTAACTGGGTCAATTGCGCGAAACTGCGACCATTCAACGGCAGCTGTTGGACCTCGTTCCCTTCGACGACATTACCCACGGCGCCACTCGCGGTTTCTACCTGAACCGCGCTGGCCTCCACGGTTACCTGCTCGTTTACCTGTCCGACCTCCAGTTGCGCATTGACAACGGTGACGCTGGAAACGTTCAGGACGACATTCTTGCTGACGGCCTCCTTGAAGTTCGGCTGCTTCACTGACACGGTGTAGGTTCCGGGATTTAGCTCTACGGCGACGTACTCGCCGTCCTGGTTCGTTGTAACGGTGCGAGTGTCACCGGTAGCGTTGTTGACTATCGTGACTTGAGCATTCGGTACCACTGCACCGGATTTATCAGTCACGCTGCCACGAATTGTGCCGGTAAATTTCTGTCCCCAGAGTGGCAGAATTAGGAACACAGACAGGAATACGACTACGGCGAGACGAGCACGCATGGCACATTCCTCCGACGAGGATTAACGGTCTTACGACGGCTCACACCTGGTGCGTACTACGGGCAATGGGTCACTATTTAGAGGTATAGCCATGTCCTTGTCAAGGAAAAAACGTTATTGTTGAGGGTTTTTTCGAATATTAGGCCCTTCCTTATACATGCCTCGCTACCTAGCATCAGCCATGCCGGGACAACGTAAAAACTGGCCGTCGCTGCAGCAGATTGAAGTTCTTTGATTTTTTCTAACGGAAATTTTGGAAACCGATGCAGTATTCGCGGTTCAGCTCGCGTTGAGTATTGCCTCGGATCAAGCCCGAGTCATGTGGTCGTTCCCAAAGGCTCGCGGATAAAGGGCCAGCATCAAAAGTCCACCAGCCAAAGGCGTTAGTAGCCCGATTCTCAGACTGCCCGCCAGGGCAGAGGAATACCCGACCAGCCACGGGAGACTTGCCCCTCCGAAATTGGCGATGGTGAACATCAGCGAACCAATTCGAGGAGCCTCGGAACCGAATCTCTGTGAGAGAAGAGAAATCGTGATCGGGTACACTGCCGAAAGTCCAAGACCAATAATGATTACTGTGACGACCATGGCGGGCAGAGTACCGGCCAAGACTAAGCCCGCCATTCCCAGGCACGCGACAAGTAGCCCGGCACGCGCCACGGTAATTTCCGGGACCTTGCGCAGAACGAAAGGCGCGAGCAATCGGCCACACATCAAGGCGGCGTAGTAGAACGAAGGGCTTGCAACCGCAAACGTGCTCAAACCGCCCCGAATAGTTTTTGCGTAAGAGGCGGCCCAGCCGCCGATGGCATTTTCGATGCCTACGTATAAAAAGAAAAGTAAAGACAAGATCATTATGAAGCGATCATTCCATGCGGTCGACCCCTTCTTTGGCGGGTCTCCGGAAGTGCAGACGCTCTCTATGTCCCTCGAAGAACTTTTGCTGATGACCAGTGCTATAAAGAGCATGAGCCCTGCGAGCACGTATAGCAGAAGCGAAAGGCTTCCTCTCTTAACGGCATCCGCGATCAGGAATGGACACACGACTGCGCCCACACTCCATGAGAAATTCAGCTGATTCAGGGCAGCACTGCGTCTCTCTGGGTTTACTTCTGCCACCATCAGGTTGCAGGCGGGGATCGCAAGGCCGAGACCAAATCCGTAGCAACTGACGCCAGCCACTCCCAACTGCCAGAAATGAGCTGTAAGTGCTGACACGCCAATGACCATGGCCACAAGTCCAAGCGTGATGGCCAGGCGGTAACCCCAATGGTGAACGACTAACCCCGAAAGCACGGCTCCCAGAGTCGCCGCCACAAACTGAACCGTGAATAGAGAGCCTGCCTGAGCGTAATCCAGCGACCAGCGCGCCGAAAGCGCCGGCAACATCGGACCGAGAATAACGGTTACCACGCCGATGGGCACAAATGCAGCGTGCGCCGCAATCGTGGGCATTTTGGAATTCGTCTTTGCCGGTACCGTAGCTGCCATCGCGTTACAGCGCGTCAGGAGCGAACCTGCTCAAAGTGACAATGCCCTATTCTGGACGGAAGTTCAATTCGAGAATGAGAACTTTTAAACAAGGGGACACGCCGTGTGCGGCATCAAGCCGAGCTGGAGCAATGCGGGGGCGTGCACTGTCCACATTGATGGCGAAGGCGTGCGAAAGGCGGTTACGACAACCGAGGGACTTGCGTCGGATGTAAGCCCCTCACTACAACGCGCCTGGCTCGAAGAGGATGTTCAAAGTGTAGCTACTGCCAATCGGGACGACTGAGCTGGAATCGCTCCAGCGCACGCGCATCATTGGCGACGTCGTCCGGAAAAGACTTTAAGACAACAAGCGATCGGGATAACGCGGTACAAACCGCGTCCCGGGGATCAGGCGAACTCGCCCACTTTCCCCTGAAACGAAGGGTTGCAGCTTTGTGCTCACCTGTCTAACCTTGCACCATGCCGGTGCGATTCGTTTTTGCTGACCTCCGCGACCTGTTCGCCAAGGCCAATGAGGAGAAGTCAGGGGACCTGCTGGCAGGATTAGGTGCCCGATCGGAGCGGGAACGGGTGGCAGCGAAAGCCAGACTTGCCGATCTTTCGCTAGGCGAAATCGTCTACCAGCCCTTGATCGATCCTGCGGATGACGATGTCAGTCGCCTCCTCCTGGAGACTTTCAATCAGGAGAGTTTTCAGTCTATCCGGAGCATGACTGTGGGTGAGCTGCGCGAGCACATCCTCGATGATGCGACCGGCGAAGCGTCATTGCGGCAGTTGCAATGGACCATCACTCCGGAAGTTGCAGCGGCGGTGACCAAGATCATGAGCAACAAGGATCTGGTGCTGGCCGCCTGCAGGATCCGCAATGTCACCCTCTGCCGGAACACGATGGGCGAGCCTGGGGTTTTAGGCGTTCGCGTGCAACCGAACCACCCAGCGGATGATATCGGCGGAATTCTGTTGTCTGCTTTCGAAGGTTTGCTCTATGGGTGCGGCGATGCGGTGATCGGCGTCAATCCGGCCACAGATTCGGTTGATACCGTGCGCTCGATTCTCCGCGCGCTTGAGCTTCTGGTGGATTCTTATGGGATCCCTACTCAAACCTGTTGCCTCGCCCACATTACCACCCAACTTGCAGCGCTGAACCGCGGAGCGCCGGTTGATCTGCTGTTCCAATCGATTGCGGGGACGGAGGCGGCTCACCGCAGCTTCGGGATCACGCTCAGCATGCTGCGCGAAGGCCGAGAGCAGGTATTGGAACACCATGGTCATCGCGATGTGGAGTGGAAGGGCAACAACGTGATGTACTTTGAAACCGGGCAAGGGAGCGCACTCTCCGCCGAGGCGCATCACGGAGTGGACCAGTTGACACTGGAAGCGCGCGCCTACGGGGTCGCACGGGTCTTCCAACCGTTTCTGGTGAATAGCGTTGTCGGGTTCATAGGTCCCGAATACCTATACGATGAGAGGCAGATCGTCCGCGCGGGTCTGGAAGACCATTTCATGGGCAAGTTGCTTGGCCTGCCAATGGGTTGCGATGTCTGCTACACCAATCACGCGGCCGCGGACCAAAACTCGGCGGACAATCTTCTGCTGCTACTCGCTGCGGCTGGATGCAACTACTTCATGGGAGTACCCTGTGCTGATGACGTGATGCTGAATTATCAGTCGACCAGCTACCACGATGCCCTTGCGGTGAGAAAGATCTTTAAACTGCGTCCCGCGCCTGAATTCTTGGCTTGGCTGCAACGCATTGGAATATACCGCGATCTCGAACCCGCCTCACTCGATGCCTCGGCACGGAAACGGCTGGTGCAAGGGTTGGAGTCCTCGCTGGGGAAAATGGCTGAATGACAATGAAACCAGACGATCGCTCCCTCTCCTGGCCTGACGTCATAAGCAAGATTCGGGCGCGCACTCCCGCACGCCTGCTGGTGGGACGATCCGGTTCTGCTTATCGCACGAGTACACAACTCGAGTTACGCGAGGCCCACGCGAACGCGCGTGATGCGGTCCATGCTGAACTGGACCTGGAGAGACAGTTCGAGCCAGCATTTCTCGAACGCTGGAAGCTGTTCGAGGTTCGTACGCAAGCAAACTCCAAAGATGAATATCTGCTACAACCTACGCTCGGGCGTAATTTTAGTGAGCCATCCCGATTCGATTTGCAAAAACGCTGTCCTCGGCACAGTGACTTCCAGATCGTCATTGGCGACGGCCTCTCGGCAACCGCCGTCGCCGCACAGGTTCCCGCGCTATTGCCCATCTTGTATCAAGAAGTCGGAGCGCGAGACTGGAGCGTGGGGCAGCCATTCGTCGTCCGCTATTGTCGAGTGGGAATCTTGAACGAAATTGGTGAACTGCTCAGCCCGGCGGTCGCGGTGCTGCTGATCGGCGAACGCCCGGGGCTCGCCACTGCGGAGAGCCTGTCGGCCTACATGGCGTTCCGGCCCCGGCAAGGTCACACTGACGCCAATCGAAATCTCATCTCCAACATCCATGTCCGGGGCGTCAGTCCTGCAGTGGCAGCCACGCGCATCATCAATCTCGCAGCACAGATGATGACAGCAAGAGTTAGCGGATTGCAGGTCAGGGAGGAACTTCCGGCGTTCGGCGGGTGAAGATATTCCCATAATAACAAGACAGTACCCACCGACAAAATCACCATTAAGTTTGAGCTCAATAGCGTGCTGCCAATTCAGTCGAGCACAGCGTAGACTGACCTGAAGGCACTTGTCAGCATCAGCTTCTCAACGCCGAACCCAATCTGGTTCTGCTCAACGACGTGGCCTGATTGAGTGACCATTGGGAGCCGCTGACACAATAGACGTAAAGGAGGCGCGCGGATTTTTTGAGGACTGACGGAGACAGTCAAGCACACTGTGAGACGCACTGAACGAAAAAGCATAATCCGAAGATGGCATCATGCCACCGGTATATGCCTTTTGATCGTTGGATGTTGCCTACCGTTGCATTCGGCCAACGCAAGCCCCAACCCGGACAATCTCACTGCAGATGTCATTGTAGAAAAGCTCCAGGCCGCCGACTTGCGTCGCGCAAAGGCACTTCGCAGCTACACAGGAAAACGCGCCTACAAGCTGGACTATCGCGGCTTTCCGGGTGGCCGGCACGCTGAAATGATTGTCGAGGTTACTTACATCTCCCCGGACCGAAAGGATTTCCGGATCGTATCCCAGAGCGGGTCCAAGCTCCTGCTACAGCGTGTGTTGCTTCGTCTTCTGGACAGTGAAAAGGAGTCTCTGCAGCCTGCAAATCGGAAACAAACCGCGCTGTCTCCGGAGAATTATACGTTTACGCTTCTCACCGTCGACCAGACAACAGAAGGGACGTTTTACGTCTTGCGGGTAGAGCCAAAGGTCAAAAAGAAATTCCTATATCGGGGAAAGATCTGGGTAGACGCGCAGGATTTCGCCGTCGCGCGAATCGAGGGCGAACCGGCAGCGAATCCTTCCTGGTGGATCAGTCATACGCAGATCAACCACCAGTACAGCAAGGTAAGCGGGTTCTGGCTGCCTGCTCACAATGAGTCAGTCACTAGCGTTCGCCTCGGCGGAAAAGCCGTTCTCACGATTCAGTACGACGAATACAAAATCAACCCTATAAACTCAGGAACCCCGGAGGCCCATTGAGACTATGCGACGGTTTCGTGCGGTTCGAGAATTGTTAACCCGTAGTACGCGCTAGCACTGGCACCGAGCGTTCGATCCCTCACTCCCGGCCAGCATCTGAATACAATCAGTTGCAAACTCGTCGGCCGCCGCTGCTAATATGGTCCAATCCGCCCGACCAGAAAATTGATCAGCAACTTGTCATGATCCGCCCCCTGGCTACCTCTGAGACTCGAAGGTCATTTTCTCTCCCAAAATTCGGAGCAGTCTGCGCCACCGTACTCCTGCTCACGGCCGGGCTGTGCGGACAGTTGCTGGGGAGCGGCGGGAATTTGCAGGGACGGGTGGAGGATCCTTCAGGCGCTGCACTTGTCGGCGCGTCGGTAGAATTGCGAAATTCCGTTGCCGCTTATGACCGCTGGGCAAGCAGCGACCAGAATGGTGAGTTTCACTTCGACAACATTCCATTCAATACCTACGAGTTGATCATCCACTCGCCTGGCTTCCAGCTTTTGCAGCGCCTGGTTGCCTTGCGCTCGTCTCTTCCTCAACATCTGGACCTCGTGTTAAAGGTGCAAGGCTCTACGGAAGAGGTCGAAGTCCAGCCTGCGGACAACCTGGTCGAGAATTCTCCCACCGCACACACCGACATCGAGCACGAGCTGGTATCGCGGCTTCCGTTGGGAGCCGGTCCAACGCAACTCAGTGGGCTTTTGACGCTCGCCGCTCCCGGCTTGCCCGCGGATTCTAACGGGCAACTGGATCCCTTCGGCGAGGAAGGCGACACCTTGCTCATAATCGACGATCAGCCCGTGACCGAACGGCAATCGCGTACGACAGCAACTCAGTTTCCGGTAGACGCAATCCAATCGTTGGAGATTATTCAAGGGGTTCCTCCCGCCGAATTCAGCGAAAAAACCAGCCTCGTGGCAAGACTGAACACGCGCGCCGGTGTCGGACACCCCGAGCCCACTGGGGCGGTGACCGCCGGCTACGGTTCGTTCGGCACATCGTCGGGCGGCGTTTCTTTCGCGATTGGGAGCAAAACGCTAGGCAACTTTTTAGCTGCCAGTGGACTGAACACGGGTCGTTTTCTGGACACGCCCGAATTCCTTCCAATTCACGCTCGCGGCAATTCAGAGATTGTATTCGATCGTATGGATTACCAGTTCAGTGATTCAGACGCGCTTCACCTGAACTTGGGATGGTCGAGCTACTGGTTCCAAGCTCCTAACACCTACGATCAGGCTCTTGCCGGGCAGGATGAGCGGCAAACGCTGAGGGACTTTAATGTCGCGCCGAGCTACAGCCGTCTGCTCAACCAATCCGTGATCTGGAATGTGAATGGCTGGGTGCGCCGGCAACGGGTGGATTATTTCCCCAGTTCTAATACGTTTTCCGATAAGCCCGCAACCCTCGGCCAGGCGCGCCGGCTCACATCCGCGGGGATTCGCACCGACATTTCTTATTCCCATGGCTCTCACAACCTGAAAGCCGGGGCCGAAGTTCAGCACTATTTCTTGGGTGAGAATTTCAATCTTGGCCTCACCGATCCGCTGTTTAACGCCGTGTGCGTCGACTTAACTGGCTCTCCCGTTGTCGCGCCCGGCATCTCTGACCCGTCACAGTGTTCCGGCAATGGTTTTACTGCCAATCCGGGCTTTGAACCCGGTCTGCTGCCCTATGATCTGACCCGTGGCGGAACACAGTTTCGTTTCGATGCAAGCACTGACATAAAGCAAGAAGCGGTATACGTCCAGGACACGATCACCCACGGCCGGCTTAGCCTGATGCTCGGCTTGCGCGCGGACAACTATAGTGGGCTAACCCAGCGGTTCGCACTGCAGCCGCGACTTGGGCTGTCTTATCTTGTCAGCAAGACGCAGACTGTGCTGCGGGCGTCTTACGGACGATTGTTTGAGACCCCTTATAACGACAATCTGATCCTTGCCAGTGCGACCGGCCATGGCGGATTGTCAAACCAGGTGTTTGGGGTTAATTCCATTCCATTGAAACCGGGCATCAGGAACCAGTTCAATGTGGGTCTGCAGCAGGCCGTCGGCCGTCGCCTGGCCGTAGACGCGGACTACACCTGGAAATTCACCGCGCCGGATTTTGACTCGGATGCGCTGTTCGAAACACCGTTGATCTTTCCGACATCCTGGCGCAGATCAAAGATCGACGGTGTAGCTGTACGGGTCGTTTTTCCTGAATATCGCGGATGGTCGGCGTTCTCTTCCCTCGCCCACCTGCGCGCGCGTTTTTTTGGTCCAGAAACAGGCGGCATCCTGTTCGAAGCGACTCCCAGCAATGCGGCATTCCGTATCGATCAGGATGAGGCGTTTGAGCAGACAACTCATCTGCAATACCAACCCTGGAAACGAGGACCGTGGTTCGCCTTCACTTGGCGCTACGATACTGGACTAGTGGTGGACAGCGTGCCGGACTTCGCGTTCGGTCTCACCCTGACCGCCGATCAGCAGGCTGCCATCGGGTTGTTCTGCGGTAATCAATTCGCCGCGCTCGGGAATCCGATTCGCAGGTGCTCGTCCCCGCGCTTTGGCGCGACCCGCATTGTAATTCCGGCAACGGGCACTCAGGACTCGGATCTCAATCCAACTCGTGTCGCTCCCAGACATCTTTTCGATGTCGGCACTGGATGGGAAAACCTGTTCCGGGCGGACCGCTACCGGGTAAATCTGCGGGTTGAAGTGCTGAACGTGACCAACAATCTCGCTTTGTACAACTTTCTCTCCACGTTCAGTGGAACTCACTTCGTTCCTCCGCGAAGTTACCAGGTGCAAGCGGGGGTTTCGTTCTAGGTGATTCCGCGGACAAGGCACCGAATGCCCACGCAACAGACGAACCTAGTCATGGCCCAGGATGTTGCAGGTGGCGACGTCCATCTTGCCGTCGTGGTTGAAGTCGGCCACTACCATCCCTATCGGCGCCTTGCCGACACAGTAGGGATGTGGCGACGAAAAGCTCACATCGAAAACCAGCGGCGGGAAACAAGCGAACGCGGCAAGCGAAATCACAACTTGTCAAACGAATAACTGGAATGTTCGCCTGAAGCCAGTGTTTATGGAGACTTTCCCCCACAGCCAAACACCTTGTGTACACCCTGCACTCTCTGCGGCGGTGCGAAGAATCAACTCCAGGCCGTGCGAGTGCTGCCAGTCCCCAAAATTAAAGACTCCTCCCGGCCTACCGTTCCGGCTTCTTCCAGATGCCGCGATCGTGCATGAGCCGGATCTGCCGCTTGATCACCTTCTGCCGGTATTCGGCATGCTTCATCGGCTCGCGTTTCAGGTACAGGTTCTTCGGGTAAATGGGTTGCTCGTAGAGGATCTGATAAAGCTCCGTACGGAGGTCCTTCAGCCAGTTGTCCCACTGTGCCCGGGCGCGATGGTCGCGCAGGGCTTCGATGTCAATCGCCCCTGCCACATAGGTTGAACCTCCGCCATATTCCTGTCGGCCCACGATCTGTCCTTTGTAGTTGATGATGAACGAGCGCCCGCCAAAGGTGTCGATGGGCGTTGTCTCCTCCGGGAACAAGTAGTAAGTGCCCAGGTTTGGGGCGACGATGTACATGTTGTTATCCAACGCTCGCGCCCGGCTTTGAATTTCGAACATCTCGTTGCCCGTGGCCGGATGCGGATAGGAAGCGCGATACACTACTTCCGCGCCGTTCAGCGCCAGCGCCCGCGCATTCTCCGGATACGAACCTTCGTTCGCCATCATGATGCCCATACGGCCGATCTCAGTGTCCACCACAGGCCAGAAGGCATCCAGGTTGCGTCCGTATTTTTCGACCCACCAATCATAGATATCGTGCGGGCACACCGAATGCTCTACAGGAAACAGGGGCGAAACTTTGTAGTGCTGGAGGATCACTTTTCCTTTGGGATTGAGAATGAATCCAACATTGAAGAAGCGGTCTTTCCAATCCGGATGCCGGGCCTTGGCTTGGGCCATGATGAAGGCATCGTATTCGCGCGCCAGCTTGCCCAGTTCCTCGGTCTCCTCACCCGGGATATCAATGGCGCATTCGCGTGCGAACTTGACGTGATCCAGATCCAGCACCTCGTCGTTGAAGGCCTGCAGAGCGCCTTCCGGGAAAGCGATCAAGCGTACCGGGATGTCGAGCGCCGAGAGCCAGCTGGCCGCCTTCACCAGGTGCTTCAGATGTTCCAGGTTGATCTTGATGTCTTCGCGGCGACGGATTCCGCGGACGGATGGAATCAGCCCTACAGCCGTATAAGGTTTCACCACAATTTTTCCTCTTGTTGGATGGCGCCGAACCAACCGCTTGCTGCGAAGATGTCGCGAAGGGACCGGATGTCCCCTCGCTTTCAGATACTAGAACGTGATGCGGAACGCAAGCTGAATCTGGCGTGCCGCCGAGGCGAACTTCGGCGAGCCAAAGGTAGGGTTGGCAGGGCTCGAAATATGGTCGCCGAACTGCTTCGGCACAGCTCCAGCGAAATCCGCCAGGCCGTATACGTGATCCACATCCTCCACGTTGGGGCGGTTCAGAACGTTAAATACCTCAAAGCTAGCTTCGCCTCTAATGCGCTCGGTGAAAGGTATCCCTCGCTGCAGGCGGAGATCGAGATTATAAAAAGGATCGCCCTTGTAAGAGTTGCGCGGGCTCGTGCCGACACGGTCGGGGAAGGGGAAAAGATCACCATTGGTATCGAATCCTGCATTGATGCTGAACCAGCGCGCGCTCTGCAGGCTGGTGAGAACGGAAAACTTGAAATCGCGAACGACGAGTGGCCATTCCTTGGGCGATTCCGTCAGGAACGCCAGCGTGAAGCGGTGGCGGACATCATTGTCGCCGACCGCCCGATCATATTCCGGATGTAGGTAGTTCTCCGGCGTATTCGGCAGGTTAACGGTAGTGGAGATGTCGATGGACTTCGAATAGGTGTAGTTCGCGAGAAAGTTGAAATGATGCGAGAAAGCTTTACGGACACTTAGCGTGCCCGCGTTATAGATCGAGAAACCGATCGGCTTCACATACAGCACGAAGCCGAAAGTGGGATCCGCAGGTCCGCCGGCCGTAGGTACTCCCGGCGGCGAGGGAGGCGGACACATGGCGGTTGTGGCCGCGTCACAAAAGTATTCTTTCCCGCTTGGCAATCTTGGACAGTTCGCCTCCACATGTCCGGGACAATCGCCGTTGATGCTGGAGTAGACCGGCAGCCGGCTGGCGTGCATCCACTGATATCCCAGCGAGACGTAAACATCCTTGCCGACCTGATGCTCGACTTCCAGGCTCGCCTGCTCGGAAAATGGCTGATCGAATTTCTTCTTGGCGTATCCGAGTGGAACCTGCGCCAGAAGAGCAGGGGAAGGATAAGTCCCAGTGGCCACAAAATTCATGAAATCCGCGCGGAGCAGCGGCGGGAATGGCACTTCACCTACCGCGCCTGACGGCCCGAACCCGATCAGATTCTGGCTGGGATTCTGAAACTCCCGCAGGAAGGGCTGATTCGCGTAACTGAACTCTGATGCCCCCACCCAGCTCACCAGAATGTCGCTGTAGACGAAAGGTCCAGTGAAAATACCGAATCCGCCGCGTACTACGCCCTTGCTTTTGTTGAAGGCATAAGCGAAGGAAACCCGTGGTTGGATGTTGTTGTAGTTGGTGGGGTGAAACCCGCCGATCTGCTTCAACTCGGAGCCGGAGGGAAAATTGTCGACGTCATACCGCACACCCAGTGTGAAACTGAGGTTGGGCCGGGCCTTCCATTGATCCTGAACATAGCCGGACGAGAGGATGTGGTTGTAGGAAACCGTGGTCGCGTCATTGAATGCCTGCTCGCTGGGACCGGCATAGAGACCATTTTGAAAATTCGGGTCGCGAGGAGGAATTTGCTGTCCAAAAAGCGAGCGCGGCTCCAGAAAGAGGTAGGCGACCGGCGTGCCAGGACCCGTGCCTGGAATAATGATGCCGTCAAAAGGAGAGACGCCGAAGAAGCTCTGCGGGCTGAATATCGCGAACCCAGGACTGAACAGCGGAACCTGCGTGCTGGTCCAGATCGGCTGGAGTTCTCCGCCAAACTTCACCGTGTGGTTGCCGTGGGTGTAAGTAAGATTGTCCGCGATCTGGAAATGCTGCTCGCGGTAGAAACGGACGCTGCCCACAAACCCGCCCGAAGAGAGCAGATCAGAAATTCCCAGGGCGGGCTCGAGTCCCAGTCCCTTGGGCACGAGGTTGAAAACGCGCCTGCCATACTGCACCAAGGTCTCTGACGTAAGATTGTGGCTGAACACGTGAATCAAATTGGCGTACAGCGTCTGGTCGCGAACCGGGTTGTCGCGGTAGGAAGAAGGCAAGCCCTCGCCCGGCGCCGCTCCCCGCGCATTCTTCTTGCGCGAATCATTGAACAGGTACGTGAGATTCAGGAATGTTTTGTCGCTCAGGACATTGTTGTTTTTGGCAATGAACTTGTCGTAGTCATCAATCGTTAAGAACGAGCTCAGACTCTCAGGCTGCAAGCCGAGAGTTTGCTTCACTTGGTTAATGCTGGGTGTGCCCGGGCCCAGGCAGCCTGCCGCATTGATGCAGTGCAGGATGAACGAAGAATAAAGCGGTGACTCTGCGCGCCTCTGTCCTTCGTATCCGAGAAAATAAAAGTTCTTCTCCTGCCGAATTGGTCCGCCTATCGTCGCCCCAAACTGATTAAAGCGCAGGGTGTTGAACCCTGGAGCTGCCAGCAGATTGTTGGCATCGAGATTGTTGTTGCGGAAGAACTCGTAGATAGACCCGTGCAAGTCGTTAGTGCCGGACTTGGCGATGGTATTGACCACCGAGCCCAAGTTGCGTCCCGTGTCTGCTGTGTAGGGACTGTCTACCACGCGGAATTCCTGCACCCAGTCCTGCGATGGGCTGATGCGCTGCACGCCTGAGATGCTAGTTGTGTAATCGATCCCATCGAGCGCGAAGAAAGAAGTGTGACTCTCGCGAACGCCGCCGAAACTAAGCTTCAACACCGTTTCTGTAAACGGCGACTGCGCCCCGACCGCGGTGCTCCGGCCCACATTCACTGAAGGCGTGAGCAGGACGAAGTCGATGAAGTCGCGCCCGGAGATGGGAAGGTCATTGATTTTGGGCGTGTCAATGACCTGGCTGACATCCGATTTCTCGGTGTCAATTCCCTGAATAACGTCTTGCACTTGCACTTCTTGCTTCACCGTCACCCCAAGGGTGACCACCACCGATGCCGTCTGACCGACCGATAAGGTCACGGGCAGCTTGCGCGGCGTGAATGCTTTGGCGTCTACCGTCAGCTCATAGTTGCCAGGTGGAATGCCGGGGATGACCGACAGGCCATGCGATTCCGAGATGTCACTTCTCCTGGCGCCAGTTTCGAGATTCCTAAGCGTGATGTTTGCCCCTGGAATTACGGCGCCAGTCTGATCGTTCACCGTCACCTTCAAGGTGGCGAGTTCCTGCCCCAGCGCGTTCAATGAGAAGGAGAGGCAAGCCAACAGAACTGCCATTCCCACTGCCCAAGACGAGGTCCGCTTCATGGAAACCCCTTTTCCGTTCGGCCCGTTTTCGCGGAATGTTGAAATGTTCAACAAACCTACGGGTGAACAACCTTCCTCTTCCCACTCACTGCGGCAGGCCTTACCGCATGGCCCGCTACTTTCACGGACGTTCAACACCGATCAGCTTGAACTCAGGTTCGTGACGGGATGCTTCCCCAAGCATTGTCGACCTTGAATGTTTCGAACTCTGCATCGCGTCAAAGATAAGGTCTGAAAATTGTGGGCCAATTCAACAACGGCTCGAAATGCATTGTCAAGAGCCATCTGATGCAAAACCCGCAGGACGCCGGCATGGACTCTGCGCATTTCTTCAGAAACTCGGCGTCATGCCGCGGCGCCAGCCGTTTTCTTGATCATCTTGTCCGCCTCTGCGGGATCAAACCACCACGGAGAGTAATCCGGGGGATTATTGAACCCGTTGGCGATCTTGCTTGCTAAGGGTGGAATCTGACTGGCCGCCCCCATGAGTTGCAGAATTTGTGGCTCGGGCGGTACCAGCAACGAATTCGTCCATCGGACGACCCACTGCGCGTAATCCCAGAAAATGTCGAAGGTCCGCTGCATCCACTGGCCATCGAAGGGCTTGTTTCCGCGCTCGAGGATTCGGTTCAAGTAAATCGCGGCTGCCTTGCTCGCGGTATTCGAGCCCTGGCCAGTGATTGGATCATTGGTAGCCACCACATCGGCCATTCCTAGTGCGTAACGACCTCCCGATAATTTGCAAACCGGCTTGCGCACGGTTGGCGGGAAACGGCCGGCCAGGATTCCGTTGTCATCGGTGAGTTCGACGTTGTGGCAGCGTTCCCCTTCCAGCGGCATGAAGGTATCAAGCACCCATTTGCTTTTGGCCAGATGTTCTTCTGGCGTCTTCACGTCATTCCAGCAGTCCATGGGTCCGCCGGGCACTCCCTCAAAAACCATAATCTCGCAGGGTCCGGTGGTCGTGAGCGCGGGGAAGACGAAGTATTCTCCAACTCCCGGTACCAGATTGAATGAAACCGCGGTAAACGGCTGGCGCGGCAGCATGCCCTTGACATAGGTCAAGGCCAGCGCCCGCATCGGCTTGTCGAAGGGAGATTTCTCCGCATCGCGCTCGAACATGCGGTTGATCTCGCTCTTACCGGCGGCCACAATCACTAGGTCATGACTGGTGCTGTACTCCTCGACGTCATGCGGCCCGGCATCTTTGATCACCAGATTTCCGCCGCGCTTGGCGAATTCCTTTATCCAACCCGCGAACTTCACACGCTGATCTACCGACTGGCCGTAACCGTCGAGCTTGGCCTCCCAGAACAGAGCCTTGGTCTTGTCGGGCCCGGGAATGGTGAAGGCGATGCCCTCCGTCGTGGGACATTCTTTTTCCCAGAAGTTGATCCCCAAATCCCGTTCATTCTGCAGCGAGTCGTTGAACATGAACTGGCTGGAAGTGACTCGCCCGTTAAAGATCTGTTCCGGAGTTCGGTTGGACACCACTGTGACTTCGTAGTTGTTCTCCAGCAGCCCCAACGCCAGTTGCAAACCCGACTGTCCCCCTCCGACGATTGCTATTTTCCTCATGGAGCACCGTCTCCTTGATCCGTGGCCGCTTTCCGTTCCGGCTGCCCAATATAACTTATCCGTCAAGTCCGTGATGCTCTTGGCCGGCGCCCTTGTTCCGCCGTACGCACCATGATAGTTTTCCACTCTGCCGAAACCAGCCGCACTCAGGAGACTGCCATGGAGGGATTAAAGGGAAAGGTTGCCATCGTTACAGGGGGCGCGACCATGATCGGCGCCGCTGTGGTGCGAGCCTTTCAGCGCGAGGGGACGAACGTCGTCATTGCCGACATCAACGATGAAGCTGGGAAAGCAGTGGCGGGCTCGCTCGGCAAAGATGTGTTATTCGTCAAAACCGATTTAGCTGACGATGCACAGATCGCAGCCTGTGTCGAGCGCACGGCAGCAACCTTCGGCGGCATCGATTTTCTTGTCAATCTGGCTTGTGTCTACATTGACGATGCATTGAAGGCAACGCGCAAGGATTGGCTGGACAGCTACAACATCAACGTCGTTGGCGGTGTGATGATGCTGAAGGCGGTGCATCCACATATGGTCAAACGAGGCGGCGGTGCGGTGGTGAACTTTGGCAGCATCAGCGCCAAGGTGGCGCAGACCGGACGCTGGCTCTACCCTGTAACCAAGGCAGCTATTGTTCAGCTCACACGCAACGAAGCTATGGATCTGGCCGCGGACAAAATTCGTGTCAACTCCGTCTCTCCGGGCTGGACATGGTGCCGTCTCATGGACGAACTCACCCACGGGGACAAGGCCAAAACCAATAAAGTCGGTGGTCCGTTCCATCTGCTGGGGCGCGTCGGCGAGCCGCAAGAAGTAGCGGAGGCAGTCCTGTTCCTTTGTTCGGCTCACGCTTCCTTTATCACGGGAACCGATCTTGCTGTGGATGGTGGCTACTCCGCCATGGGCCCCGAGATGGCCGCTCCCGCAATCCCTAAGCTGATGGAATAACGACAGGCCCACATTCACGATGAAGCGTATTGCCATCATCGGCGCCGGGCAGTCGGGACTGCAGCTCAGCCTCGGCTTGCTCGATGCAGGATTCGAAGTCACCTTGTATTCCGACCGTTCCGCCGACGAAATTGGACAGGGCCGGGTGATGTCGAGCCAGTGCATGTTCGACTCTGCTCTGGAGATCGAACGCGATCTCCACTTGAATTATTGGGAGGAAGAATGCCCGAAAGTTGAGGGCATCGGCTTTACTGTTCCGGATTCTGTCGGAGGCAAGGTCATCGATTGGGCGGCACGTCTCGACCGTTTCGCGCAGTCGGTAGACCAGCGGCTGAAAATACCTCGCTGGTTAACGGAATTTGAAAAACGCGGCGGTGAGTTGTGGATCAAGGCAGCAGGCGTTGAAGATCTCGAAGCCTGCGCTCGCAGCCACGACTTGGTGATCGTCGCCAGCGGCAAAGGTGACATTGGACAACTTTTCCCGCGAGATGCCCGCCACTCACCCTGTGCCGAACCGCAGCGTGTGCTAGCCCTCACCTATGTGCGGGGAATGCGTCCCCGTGAACTTTATCCCGCGGTTTGCTTTAACCTGGTTCCCAATGTCGGCGAATATTTTGCCTTCCCCGCCCTTACTACGAGCGGGCCTTGCGAGATCATGGTCTTCGAGGGTATTCCCGGCGGGCCCATGGACTGCTGGAACGACGCGAACACCACGGAGAAGCACCTCGCGACCAGCAAACGCATTTTGGAGACTTTCATCCCCTGGGAAGCAGAACGCTGCCATGACATCGAACTTACCGACGACCACGGCACCCTCGTGGGCCGCGTGTTGCCGTCCGTCCGCGGACCCATCGGCACTCTGCCTTCGGGAGCGACTGTCCTTGGCATGGCGGATGCGGTTGTTCTCAACGACCCCATTACCGGCCAAGGCTCGAATAACGCCGCCCGCTGCGCTGAGATTTACTTGCAAAGTATCGTGGAACGACCCGACGGAAGAGGCGACCGTGAATGGATGCAACACACCTTCGACCGCTATTGGACAGGCTACGCGCAGTGGGTGGTCGACTGGACCAATCTTCTTCTCAGGCCGCCGGCCCACGTCCTCAAATTGCTCGACTCTGCCGGGAAAATTTCTGCGGTGGCGAGCGCATTCGTCAATGGCTTTGACGATCCCCGGACGCTGTTCCCCTGGTTCATGGACCCAGTCGAAGCTGAGAAATTCGTAGAACGGGAAGCCAGGGCCGTTGCCGAGCGGTTCGATCGCCGGGATTATCGCAAGGCTTTGGGACAGTTCGCGACGGGCGTCACGGTCGTGACTGCCCGCACCTCGGACGGCCGCAAAGCAGGTGTCACAGTCAATTCCTTTTCTTCGGTTTCGTTGAATCCGCCGCTCATATTATGGAGTCTCTCCCGCCAAACCCCTAGCTTCGCCGATTTCACTAACGTCACTCACTTTGCGGTAAACGTGCTCGAGGCCCATCAACACCATCTTTCACGGCAGTTTTCCACCCCGCTGTCCGACAAGTTTGTCGGGGTTGATTTTGACCCGGGGCCTGCCGGAGTTCCGCTGCTCCGCGGCGCCATCGCCCAGTTTGTCTGCCGCAAAGTCCGGCAGCACGATGGCGGCGACCACGTCATCTTTATCGGTGAAGTCGAACACTACAAATATCAGGAAGGCGAACCCCTCGTCTTTCACTCTGGCCGCTATCACGTGGCCACACGTCATCCCGATATCGCCGAGTCGTAGTTCCCGCTAACTTTGGGATACGCTGTGCGTCCGTTCGTGGACGTGAGTGGGTGGCGGCAGCTACGTCAAGTCCGGGCACAGGTAGAGCTAGTTTCGATTCCATGCACGCCATTTCTCAAGCTGCTGGCTGACCGGCACCAGATCGCTGACTCGATTTGCTTCTGAGAGAAAGACCATGTTGGAAGGAATTGGCGATGAGAAGACTCATCGGCAACCCGGCTCATATCTTGAGGCCGATGGGAGTGATTGCCGCTTTCGCGCGCAATCCGGCGATGCACCGAAGTACAGCCTCGAAAGGGCGGTAGAACGCCGGCTATCGGCCATACGTGGCTGTGCCGTTGGGGTGAGCAGGTAATGATTTTCCAACTCAAGGTTTCCACTGGCAGGCCGATTCGCACTGTATGGGACAGACCCCCATGCTGTCCCGTGTAGTGTCGGCCGCGAGGGGTGAGATGAAGAGACCGGATGTACTGCAGATTTCCACGGCGGACAAGCCATTCACGAACACCCCCAGTTTGACCTCAGTCCCTCAAGTATTTGGCCAGAAGCCGTGCCCACCGTGTGCTGCAGCAGAAACTGAGGAGGGGCTTGACCGCGCCGAGCGTTTCCTGCCGCCCTGCGGTCCGGGCGGGGATTCCGGAAATACCTCCGGCAAGACTGACGGCAAGCTGAAGGTGCTGGTAGTGGAAGATGAACCGGCGGACATCGAACTTGTCTTGCATGCCCTGCGGCAGGCCGGATTTGACGTTGTCGCCGATATCGCCCAGTCGGCCGAGGAATTTGACCAGCGAGTGCGCGGGACGTCTTATGACGTGATTCTAGCGGACTACAAATTGCCCCACTGGAATGGAATGGAATCGGTGGAAGCCCTGCGTCTGTTGGGACTCGATATTCCTGTGATTCTGGTGTCGGGCTCGCTCGGCGAACTGACGGCCGTGGAGTGCATTAAGCAAGGCGCCTCCGATTACGTTTTGAAGGATCGCCTGGCCCGTTTGCCGGAGTCAGTGCGGCGGGCCATCCAGGAAAAGAGGTGTCGTGAGGAACACTCTGAGGGTCAAAAGGAATTGGCCCGCTCCAACCGCGACCTGGAGCAATTCGCTTATATCGCCTCGCATGATCTGCAGGAGCCCTTACGCATGGTGGCTACCTACACCCAACTGCTGGCCGAACGTTATCGCGGCAAACTCGACGAGGACGCCGACAAATACATTCACTACGCGGTCGATGGCGCATTGCGCATGCAGAAATTGATTGAAGACTTGCTGACTTTTTCCCGCGCGGGCCGGCACGGGACAGAGGTAGAGAGCAATGATTGCAATGCGCTATTGGAAACGGCAGTAACGAACTTGCAGGCTGCGATCCAGGAAAGTGGCGCGCAAGTGCTCTATGACCATCTTCCGGTTGTGGTCGCGGATCGCACTCAGTTGGCTCAGATATTTCAGAATCTGATCGGCAACGCTATCAAGTTCCGAGCTGCTGAACCACCCGTCATTCGTGTCGCTGCGGAAAGCAAAGCCGGAGAGTGGATCTTCTCAATCGCCGACAACGGCATCGGCATTGCCCGCGAGCACGCCGAGATCGTATTCGCAATCTTCAAGCGCCTGCACACCCGGGAAGAGTATCCAGGGAGCGGGATCGGATTATCCATCTGCAAGAAAATCGTTGAGCAGCACGGCGGCCGCATCTGGGTGGAATCCCGACCGGGCAAGGGAGCCACCTTTAAATTCACCCTGCCAACCAAAACATCATGAGAACACTACGATCACAGCGATGAAAACCGCGGCTGAGGTTTTATTGGTGGACGACAATCCCGCCGATATCGAATTGACGAGCGACTTGCTGTCCAAGAGCAAACGGCATTTCCGCGTCAATGCCGTTAGCAACGGTGAGGAAGCCATTTCCTTTCTCCGGCGCCAGGGGAAATATGCGGACGCCCCCAGCCCGGACCTGATCATTCTGGACTTGAACCTTCCCCGCAAAGACGGCCGGGAGGTGCTTTCCGAAGTCAAGGCCGACGTCAATCTTGCCGACATACCCGTAGTGATCTTCACCACTTCACAGGCGAGCTCCGATATCACGCGCAGTTATCAACTGGGGGCTAACTGCTACCTACGAAAGCCCGGCAACCTGCCGGAGTTCGTCGCGGTGGTCCAATCCATGGCCGATTTTTGGCTTGGCTTTGCCACCCTGCCGCACAAGGAGAAACGATGAATAGTGATTCCACCCACATCTTGCTGATCGAGGACAACCCTGGCGACGCGGATTTGGTCCGGCTGCGCCTGGTGGAGAGCAAGTGCCCGGTTGACGTGAGCTGCGTGAACCGGTTGTCCGATGGGCTGGCATCCTTGACTCGAAAATCCCCCTCGGTGGTGTTGCTGGACCTGAATCTTCCAGACAGTCAGGGCGCGGAGACGTTTCGCAAGGTCCTGGAGAAGGCGCCTGGCGTACCCGTCGTCATCCTCTCGGGACAGGACGATGAGGCGTTGGCGGTCAGAGCCCTGCATCAGGGCGTACAAGACTATCTGGTCAAGGGGACCATTACTAGTGGCGGACTGGATCGTGCCATGCGCTATGCCGTCGAACGGCAGGCGCTCCTGCGTTCCCTGGAGATGAGCCGCAAGCAGCAACTGGAGTTCAAGAACCAGTTCCTGTCCCACGTGTCGCACGAATTGCGGACCCCGCTGACCTGCATTCATCAATTCACCAGCCTTCTCTTCGACGGCCTGGCGGGTGAGATTAACCCCGAACAGCGCGATCACCTGGGAACCATTCTGAAAAGTGTGAATCAATTAGGCGCCATGGTTCGTGATTTACTGGAGGCCAGCCGGGCTGAGTCCGGGAAAATACGGATTGAGCCACGTTGTGTCTCTATCGTCGATCTTATTCGCTTGGCCGTCACCATGGTGCAGGCCACTGCTCGCGAAAAGCAGGTCGGGTTGGAGATCGGAGTGGACACCAGGATTCCCTTTGTTTATGGGGACCCTGATCGCATTCTGGAAGTGCTCATCAATCTGATTGACAACGGCATCAAGTTCACCCCGAGCGGCGGATCTGTAGCCGTGCAGGCCTGTCTGGTAGAGACTGACCCGGAGTTCGTTTATCTGTCCGTCGCCGACACTGGATCCGGCATCAGCCCAGAGGCCAAAGCGCTGATCTTTGAACGTCTGTACCAGGATCCCAATGCCGTCGACAACAGCCGCAAGGGTCTGGGATTGGGATTATTCATTTCCAGGGAGCTTGTGGGACTGCACGGGGGACGCATCTGGGTGGCCACCGAACTCGGCCACGGCAGCACATTCTCTTTTACCTTGCCCTTATTTTCGTTGGCGAAACTGCTCTTCCCGGTCGCTACCTATCAGGGACAGTTGCGGGATGCGATCGTTCTCGTAAAAGTCGAATTAACGCCGCGCTCCAAACCTCGTCGAGGCAATTGGAAGGATATCTGCCAACGCTGCCTCGAGACTCTGCAACGCTGCGTCTATCTGGATAAAGATCTGGTCCTCCCCCCTATGGCAACTTCAGGTCCGGATCAGACTTTCTTTGTGGTTGCGTCGACAGACCTGGATCGCGTCAACATCATGACGACGCGTATTTGCGAGCAATTGGAAAAAGTTTCCGACTTAGCCGCTAACGGAAAGGTTGAACTTTCCGCCGCCGCCGTGACTCTCCCCGATTCCGGCCAAAACTATTCCTTAGAACAACAAGTGCAAGAAGTCGCAAATAGCGTCACCGAAATGGCCCGCCTGGCCGTGCGGCCGCAACAGAACTTCACTCGAAAACAGAAGGCACACGTACACGGCTAAATGTGGGTCTTCAAGAAAATGGAGGAATGAAATGGCGAACCCAAAAATTCTAATCGTTGATGACGACCCCGATTTAAGGCAGGCACTGCGATTACGTTTGCGAGCCAATCAATATGACACGGTGCACGCCGTGGATGGCTATTCGGCGATCGCTCTCGCGTACAAGGAGACTCCGAATCTGATCATTCTCGATCTCGGCCTTCCCGCAGGAGACGGCTTTGTCGTCCTTGACCGGCTGCAAAAAGACGACAAGCTTTCCACCATCCCGGTGATCGTGTTGACGGCGCGCGAACCACAAGGCAACGAGCAGCGCACTTTGCAGGCGGGGGCGGTAGCCTTCTTCCAAAAACCCGCAGATAACACGGAATTGCTGGACGTGATTCGCGCCACCCTTCCGAAGCCGGCTCCGGCTGCAGGTTTGCCATGCTGAGAACAGCACCAGCGCCGCAATCGAATTGGTGACAGTCGCTGGAACGAAGTCTGGTAACGAGGAGACTGCGATGTATTTCGATGTTCGTCGCGCGGCCAGTGCAGTTGTTGAGAAGCCGGCCATCAGACGGCACCCGCGCGCATTATTCAGTGTACCAATCACCCTGCGCTATTTGATGGCGGGCGGGATTCGGACCTCCCGCGGGATCAGCCTCGATATCAGCGAAGAGGGACTCGGTGCCATCGTGCAAGGCGATTTGTGCCTGGGAGAGACGGTAGAGATTGATCTCCGCATGCCGGAGAATCCGCTCAGTACCGTCGCCATCGTGCGCCACACCTCCAGTGTGCGATCGGGATTCGAGTTTCTCGGACTGACTCCTGAAGAGCGGCGGCAGATCGGGGAGAGTACTAAGCCACTTCAATCGCAGTCCAGGACTCTCGGCTTGTAGAACTGAATGGCGACCATATTGTTTCTGGCTGCCGGCATACATTCTGCATGAGTTGACGGCGCGTTCCGATACCCTCGCCTGAAATTTACGACTCGCCCCAAAACGGAGGTTTTAACAATTAATTCATCCCATATTCATCGGATCGTAACAAAATCTGCCTAGCGTATCCCCTTACCGCTGTCCTCAGATCAAGAATCGTTTGCGTTACGCAGCATCGCAATCATCGTGTGTCAACTCTCGGAGGGAAAATGAAGCGACTCCTTAGTACTGTGCTGACGTTCGCTCTGGCAACGAGCGCGTTCGCCGCACCGGCGCCGCAAGCATCCAGCGGCACCGGATCCAAATCAAAGACTCGTGCGAGAAAGTCTGTGAACAGCGACATCGCCAAGGATCTGCAGGAATTGAAGCAGGCCCTGGAAGCGCAACAGCAGCAGATCCAGCAGCTACGGCAGGAGATGCAAAGCAAAGATGCCGCCTTGCGGCAGGCCCAGCAGCAGGCGCAACAAGCCTCGCAACAGCTTGAGTCGGCGCAGACCGCGGCTACCGAAGCTCAGCAGAAAGCGGATGCGGCCCAGTCCGCAGCCAATGAGCAGAAAGAGACCGTCAGCAAGCTAAACAGCGATGTCACCGATATTCGTGGTGTGCTGACCAACAACGCCGTCGGCTCGCAGGATGAGCAGAAGCGGGTGAGCGCCCTTGAAAGCCTGGTAGGAAGATTTCGGTTTAACGGTGATGTCCGAGTCCGCGGTGAAGATTTCTTCCAGGACTTCGCCGGATTTCAGGACCGCAATCGTGCTCGCATCCGCGTGCGCTTCGGCTTTGAAGGCAAGCTGAACGAAGACTTCAACGGGGGCGTCGCGCTCGCGACAGGATCTCTTGGCGATCCCACTACCACCAATGAGACACTGACCAATTTCTTCGATCGCAAAACCATCGCGTTAGACAAGGGTTACATTGTCTATAACCCAGTCGCGCACAAATGGTTGAATGTGACTGCCGGAAAGTTCGCCTATACTTGGCAGCGCACTTCGGCCACTTTCGATCCCGACTTGAACCCGGAAGGATTCAGCGAAAAGGTTTCCTGGGACTTCCACCGCAAGTTCGTCAAGAACGTCAACATGCAATTGCTACAACTCTTCTATAACGAGGTGACCTCCGGGCTGGATTCATATGCCCTTGGTGCGCAGGCCGGAGGCAAACTGGAGTGGGGCCCCTGGAGCGCCGTTCCGTCGTTCACGGTTATGAAGTTTAACAATCCCGATGCCATTCTGGCGGCCAGTGCGTTTGCTGTTGCCGCCAATAAGGGCGGCTTCACCAGCGGAACGCCCCCGACCACAACCACCGTAAACCTGCCGGGCGAAGGTCCGGGTTGCGCAGGCGGATCGGCCGGGACTACAAAACTGCCCAGCTTCCCCAATTGCGTGTTCGCGCCGAACGGCTTCACTAATGCCGCGTACACAGACGCGGGTGGCAAACAGCACTTCCTCTCACGCTTTCTCTATGCCGACTTCATCATCAACAACACCATCAAAACCGGAATCAGCCGCCTGCCTCTGAATGTGTTGGGTGAATTTGAAGAGAACCTGGATGCCGCCAGTCACCCGTTCGACACGGCAGGCAATTTCATTCCAAGCCTGGGATCGCAGAATAAAGAGTACGGATTTGACGTCAGCGTCGGTCAAACCAAGAACAAGAACGATTTCCAGATAGGCTACGCATGGAACCGCCAGGAGCAGGATTCAGTGATCGGCTCATTTAACGAGAGCGATCAGCGGGCTCCAACGAATATCCTCCAGAACCGGATTTATGGTCTTTGGAAGTTGCGCCCCAATACCGTGGCCGCGTTCACCTGGTGGCATGGACGTGTGCTCAATACTGGCTTGCAAAACAATGCAGCCCTGGCTCAGAAGTCCATTACAACTGCGGGCGCTACTGAGCCTTACCTGAACCGCTTTCAGTTCGACTTGATTTACACGTTCTGATCCGATTAAAAGATGGGTCTGTCAGGGCAGCGTCCGGCCGCCGTGACAGACCAAAGTCTCCAATCCATACCGGGACTTTCCGGCCATTGACTCTTGCCCTCTTCAAGGCTACTCTCTGTCGCCACCCCGGTGTGTGGGGTTCTGGGGAGCTCACCCCCGTTCGCGCTAACGGCAGGTGCCATTCTGACTGCAAAGTTCTTCTGTAATCTCAACACCGCGATGCTGATTGGCAAAAAGGAGGCCAAATGAAGGAGTTTCGGGCACTGGGGAAATCCATATTTGGGGTAGCTGTCTTACTGGGTCTCGTCATGGGAATGGGGCCGGCGGTTGCTCTACACGCACAAGTCAACGCTGTCTATTTGAACGCCAACATTGGGACCGTGAGCAACGCCAACGTGGTGTTGGGATATAGCAACGACGGCAACGGAAACCTGACTCCGCTGCCCGGCTCACCTTATCTGACGGGAGGAACCGGATCGGCTCCTGCTACCGGACAGCCTCTCGGGTTGCAGGTCGATGACGACGATCAAGTGGTGATAAACCAAGCCGGCTCCCTGCTGATTACCGTCAACGGCTTCAGCAATACTGTGACGGTGTTCAACATCAATTCCGATGGAAGTCTGACCATGGCCAGTGGCTCCCCTTTCTCGTCCGGAGGACCGCAACCAGCAGCTATCGGTCTGCTCGATGGCGCATTGGGAAACGGTGTGAGCTATGTGGTAATTGTCAACCATGAGAGTGATACAAACCAGATCAATCCCAAGAAGCCGAACTTTCAGGTCTTCAGCATGGATTCTACCGGACTGGCGACACACGTCATCAGTTCGCAGGTAACTCTGCCCTATGGCGCTTCTCCCTCGCAGGCGGCGGTAGGGCAGGCCCATATTGTCTTTGGCATGCAGTTTGCGGGCGGGACGCCTCCTCCTGGAGTGGTATCCCAAATCTACTCCTACCGGATGCAGGCCAACGGCAAGTTGAAGTTGAACCAGACCGTACTGACGCCGACCGGGCACGTATTCCTGGGAGAAGTCGTACACCCGACGCAACCAATTCTCTATGCCGCACTGCCTGGCGATCAGCAGGTGGCAACCTACACCTACGGGGTTGCAACCGGCTTGCTTACCCTCCAAAGCCAAGTGTCAACCACCGGAACTCTGCCATGCTGGCTGGTGGTCAACTCCGCCGGCACCCGCCTTTACATCGGGAACACCCAGGATAATTCCATCGACGTGTTCGATCTCACTGTCCCGACGGTACCGGCGTTCCTCCAGCACATAGTGCTGGCGCCCACAACCTCTGGCAGCGGCGTCTCCAACATGAAGTTCGATCCGACTGGAGGCTTCCTGTATGCGATCTCGAATTCGGCCACGAGTTCATCCCTGCACGTGTTTAACGTGAACGCGGATGGAACTTTGGTCGAGAATCTTGTCCCACTCACACTTCCTGTGCCGTCTGGGAACTTTCCTTTCGGCCTAGCCACCGTCCAGAAATAGTTCCAGTTCCCATGGGGCTACTCGTTTCCGAGTTCCGGAGCGAGTAGCCGTTTCTTTTTAGGCCTCCTGCTAAGCGATCTCCGTCGTGATCCACACGTCCTTTCTGGCTGGTCTATCGCACACAACTAGGGCACCTTCACCGATAACCTCCCCCTCATACGCTGTGTTGTAAGATTTCTTTGAGAAGCGGGCTAGTTGCGACCGGTACGACTAATTGCGCCTGGCGTTTTCCTCCCTCAGGCCCTGTGCACAATCTTGCTGTAGGGAATCTGTATGAGCAGGTGGCTAACCTGGCTTTCGGATCACCAGCTCCGGGGGTGGGCCTGCTCGCAGTGTGACTGGAATTTCCCTGTTCCTTCGCTGCTGCAAGACAAGGACGCAAAGAGCGCCTATGACCGCTTGGCGGCGTCCAAGTTCCAGGATCACGACTGCGCCACTTATCCGAAGAGGCAGGATGCGGACGAAGACAGCTTTGCCGAAAGAGCGCGGCGACTGATCTTGCGCGGCCTCAAGCCAAAAGACGCGGTCGAAATCGTACTCCAGGAAATCATGTTGGAGTATCGCAACGATCCCACAAAGGTCGCAAAAGCTCGTATAGAGGCGGAAGGCTTCCTACGCAGCATGAAAGACAGTCTGACTTGACAAGCAGGCGTCTCAACCTTACGGCGACTTCACCGCCGCCGGCAGATTGATGATTCCGCAGCCGAATGCGTTGTTAGGAATACTCGATCCCGAGCCTCCGCAGTTTTGCGTGCACGTCCAGTGGAAAGCTTCTTGCGCACGCCGGAAGGAAGCCCGAGAGCTTTTATGTCTGAGAGGAATGAACTCAGGCCGTACCAGCCTAAGCGCGCGCGACCGCTGCCAGCAGGAAGAACAGCAACGCCAGCAGCAAGGGCTTGGGCAGCCTGCGCATGATCTGCCACACCATAATGCTCATCGACCTGATCCTCCGCGCGGGGGGATTCCGCGAATGAATCTCTCGGCCAAGCTAGCCTGAACTGGCGAAAAATCAGACTTGGCACAAAAAGTATTTCCCGTGTAGTTTTATGGGACCATTAAATTGTAAGACAAACCCCATGACCAAGGGCAAGCTCTTTTTATGACCTGGATCCGGACCATTCCCCTATCGGAAGCCGACGAAAAGCTGCGCAACGCGATGCAAGGCCAAATGGGCCTGTATCCTCAAGAGTATGCAACCCCGGTACACCCTGCCGAAGGTGGGGGCGCGCAGATCGTTGAATCCCACAGTCTTATTCCGGAGGCGCTCTATCACGCCTTTGCCACATTCGGCACGCTAATGTCTCCCGAATTGCCCCTTCATCGCCGCCAGCACGAGATGATCACCACTGTAGTGTCGGTGACCAACCGGTGCGTCTATTGAATCGAGTCACACGCAGAGTTTCTGCGTCGCGTGACCTTGGATCAGGAGCTAGTCGAAGCGCTGCAGAAGGACTACACCACTGCCCCTATTACTGAACAGGAACGCCTGATGCTCGACTACGTGGTCAAAATCACCAAAGATGCCACACAAATCTGGAAAGACGATCACGACCGCTTGCGCGGCGCGGGCTTTGACGACAAAGCCATCCTGCAGATCACACTGATTGCCTCGTGGTTTAACTACATCAACCGCGTGGCTGATGCATTAGGTGTGGGAAGAGAGTAGAAGCCGAAACGTCCTAACCTGAAGCGGATTGAGATCGACCGCTGTCCCGCCCTCATGCAGCGGTCAGCAGAATCGGTTCCCGCTTCGTGATCACCAGCGTGTGCTCGTAATGCGCCGACGGCCGCCGATCCGCCGTACGCACTGTCCATCCGTCGCGGGCCAGCACCGCTCGGCCCGAGCCAGCCGCAATAATGGGTTCCACGGTGATTACGAGTCCCTCGGTCAAAACTTGATTAGCCTGCGGATCGGGATAGTTCGGCACTCGCGGTTCTTCGTGGATCGTGCGCCCTATGCCATGCCCGCCCAGGTCGCGAATCACGGAGAATCCCTGACGCCGAACTTCGCGCTCTACCGCGCGTCCGATATCTGAAACGCGGAATCCCGCCCGTGCCACCAGCATCGCTTTGCTGAAGGCCTGCTCGGCACAGGCTACGAGTCGTTGACATTCCTCGGGCACATCGCCCACCGCCACGGTCACGGCCGCGTCCGCCATGAATCCGTCTTTCTCTACCGTGACATCGAGCTTCAGCAGATCTCCGTTTTTCACCTGCCTCTCGCCCGGAATGCCATGCACCGCTTCATCATTTAGGCTGATGCAGTTCGCCCCCGGAAATCCGTAAACCAGCTTGGGCGCCGACTGAGCGCCATTCTCCTGCATCACACGCGCTCCGACTTCATCCAATTCCGCGGTGGTCACGCCCACCCGAGCGTGTTGCTTCATGGCTTCAATCACACGGCGAACCACCGCGCCCGCCGCTCGCATGCGTTCCAGTTCTTCCGGCGTATTGATGGACACAGCGCCTCCGTGAACCCTCTTAGCCTATCCTATTGGAATACAAACGGGAAAAGAACAGCTGGGGAAGTTGCGAGAATGAGAAGCTAGCGGGCCCTCCACAGCGCCGCCAGTACAATTATCAACGCCAGCAAGATCGCGAGCCAATATTTATGTGCCCGCAGCCAGTTTTCCTCCCCGCCTGTGTATTGCGAAAGAAATCCTGGGACATCCTGATCGGCTGACAGGACCGGGCTTGCTTCGTCGCCTTTCGCCTGCTCACAAGCCACGCAGAAGGTGCGCCCGCCGGAAATCGGCAAGCCACACGTTTCGCATTTTCCGACAGTTCCATGCTCGGCCAGTGCGGATGGAGCATCTGTAAGCTTCGGATCGTCGCCTGGCTTCTCCTCTGCGGAAGCGAAGCTTAGTACGACGTGGGGCGCGAGTTTCGGCTTAGGATCCAGCCGGGGTTCCGCTGCAGTGGTGGCCTCGCCTGCGGGCTGTTTGACTTCGTCGACCGGCGCGGCAGTTGTTTCCGTCGGTGCGATTGTTTCCAGCAACGCCGTTTGTAGCTCGGGAGCCAGGTTAGTTTCGTCTTCCGGCTGAGCCGCAATTTCCTTTGCGCCGTGCTTGATCGCTTCCGCATGCTCCAGCGCCGTCGCGATCATCTCCGCCAGCCGCTGCAGCGTGATCGTGTCTCGCTCCTCAAAGGCATATGGCCGGGAAGAGAACAGTTCGAAAACGCCGGTGACTTCCTCTTTGACAACCAGCGGCATCACGATCACCGAAGTGATACCCAGTACACGGCAACTGTCGCGATTCACTCTCTCATCCGTCTCGGCGTCGTCACAACGCAATATCTGGCGGGTGCGCACGCTCTCGCCCGAAAGACCCGAACCAATCTGCAACTCCGCTCCCAATTTCGGCGCCGAAGGCCCAGCGCTGGCTCGACAAAGCATGCGGCCGCCCTCCCGCAAAGCAATCGCCGCTCCCGAAGCTGCGGTGATGTACTGCGCCCTTTCGGCCAGCAACTGCAAAGCCGCAGCCAGATCGCGCTGCGCCATTTCGACCAGCGATGTTCCCTGATGCTGCTTTTCAGGACAAAGACTGTCGTCGAAAGGAGCCCCTGTCGGCGTCTCCCCGCCAGATAGAGCCTCACGCGATTGGGGCGAGTTCTGGTCGAGGGTAGTGTCGCGCTCCATAAAGATCAGGCCAAGGCTCCGCCGACGCCTGCCGGAGTGTCGCTCGCCCCGGTTGCAGTGTCAAGCAACCGATTGCCGCGTAAGTCTTATCCCGAAAGTCATGGCAGAATGTTGACTCTTCATTTTTCATGATTGCTGGTCGGACTTCTCCACTGCGGAGGTGGTTGTTCACTCGACGATCAACAATCGGAAATCGTCAATGCTTTAGGGCCAGGCCCACCACAGCCGCCGCCGCGATTACCAGCGGCTCCGGCAACTTCCACTTCATCAGCACCGCCAAGCTTGCCAGTGCAATCAACACCGTAGGTATATCGTAAACCGACCTCCGCGCCAGCACCACCACTGCCCCTGCGATTGCCCCCGTAGCCGCAGCCGTTACTCCTCGAACGAAGGCGTTCAACTGTGGGTTCTTGGCCCAGCGCTTGTAAGACGGCGCAAGCAAAATCACCACCAGATACACGGGAAGAAATACTCCCAATGCGGCCGCGGTCGCGCCCGCCACTCCCGCCACCAGGTAGCCGATAAATGCCACCGTGATCACTACCGGCCCCGGCGTAATCATCGCCACCGCCACCGCGTCCACGAACTGATGATCGTTGATCCAATGATGTCCCTGGACCACACCGCCGTAAAGAAACGGCACAATTGCCAGTCCGCTGCCAAACACAAACATTCCCGCCTTGGCAAAGTATCCGAAAATCTGCAGCAGCGTGCCGCTCTGCGGCAAAGATAAGCCAGCGAACACCAGGCCGGCAGCACTACTGGCCGCCCGCCACCTTGCGGGAAATGCTTTCACGACTAACGCGACTACACCACCCAAAAGAAACAACCAGATAATTTCTTTTGACGTCCAGGCCGTAGAAACTGCGAGCACCAGAAAAATCGCCCACAACAGCCAGTCTTTCCCCAGAGTGAGCTTTGTCAGCTTGAACGCGGACCGCGCAATGATCCCGATCACCGCCGCGCCGATGCCGTAGAACATGCCCTGCATCCAACTCAGCCCGCCATAGCGGACATATGCAAACGACAACGCGAGCACCATCAGAAATGACGGCAGAACAAAAGCCACGCCGACCAGCGTCGCTCCCAGAATCCCAGCGCGCAGGTATCCCAGGTAGATGGCCAACTGCGCTGCCAGCGGCCCCGGCGCCAGTTGCGCCAGCGCGAGGCCTTCGACGTAATCTTCCTTCGTAATCCAGCCGCGCTCATCCACCAGGTCCTGCTGCATGTGCCCAGCCAAGGCAATCGGACCACCGAAGCCAACCGTACCGAGCCAGAGAAAATAGCCAATGAAGTTGGTGAGGGGCACTGCCGTTGTGCGAGCCGGATTAGAAGAATGCACCATCATTCAAATTTCTCATTTTTAAAGTTGGTCAAGTCGAGTGCTGCCCGCAACCTTCTTGGCTACTTCAACTGCATGAGAGAACTGCCGACTCATGACTCTGTTCTCCTGCTTTTCTGCTGACTATCCGGCGAAATCCAATCTGATTCCGCAGCCTGCGCCTAATGCATTCTCATAAACTACTGCCGCTGCAGCCACGTCTTGCAGCGCCATCCCGGTGCTGTCAAAGATGATGATCTCGTCTCCCGACATCCGTCCGCTTTTCTTGCCAGCCACGATCTCTCCGAGTTCCGCGTGCACATCGGATTTAGTCATCGCCCCAGCGGCAATGGCTTGATGCAGGTCGCCGATGCTAGCACATTGCTCCAGAACGTCGGTTACCACTTTGCTTGATATCAGCAAGTCCGGCGCCAGTTCCTGCTTTTCGGGATTATCTGCGCCGACCGCGGCGACAAACGTTCCCGGCAGAACGTCTCCACCATGCAGGAGGGGAGAGCGGGACGTGGTGCAGGTAATACAAATATCGCTCTGCCGCACCGCGTCGCAGAGATCCGTAACCACGATGAGCTCAATCCCCAGTTCCTCGCTCATATCCCTCGCGAATTGCTGTGACCTCTCCACGTTTACGTCATGTGCGTACGCTTTGCGCAAGCCAATCACTTGCGCCAGGGCGCGAAGCTGATTCCGTCCCTGCACTCCACATCCGCAGACGGTCGCCGATTCCGAATCGTGCCGCGCCAAGTACTTGGCAGCGATTGCGGTCGCCGCAGCGGTGCGGCGTGCAGTAACCTCCATCGAATCCATGACCGCCAACACACGTCCATTGTCCCCATCGCAAAGCACAATTAACCCTTGAATGGTGGGCAATCCGAACCGCTCGCGGTTCCCAGGAAAGTTGCCGTTTATTTTCGCGGCGAAGCAGTTCCGAGTCAGTTCAAGTACACCCGCCTTGATATGAAATCCGCCTGCTGAGACATGTATCCCCATCACTCCGGGCGGAGACGCCTTGCCCTCGCCGTAAACTCGGAATGCAGTCTCCACCACCGCGATGCACTCCGGGAAAGGCAGCAAAGCGGCAACCTCGGACGCGCGCAACAGCAAAGTGGCTTCGTCTCTCATGTGGGCACCGAAATCGGCTGCAAATACGGCGACAACTCTGCACCCGGCAAGGCTTCCACTGGTTCGTCACCACGGCGGAAGATACGCGCCCCCGCCCCCTTCAGGATGACGGAATCACCCTCAACCCGAAGCATTCCCCCTTCTCGCAAGCCAATCACGGGCGCATCATTCTCCTCCAGGAATTGCCGAATTCGCTCTTCCTGTGTTTCTCCCATATGAGTAGAGGAGGGATCGGGATTAAGGTAGTGCGGGCTGATCTGGAAATTCATCAGGCCGAGCGCCGCGAAAGATGGCGGCTGGACAATCGGCATATCTTTCGTAGTCTTCAGGCTGGGTCCAGCCACGATCGATCCCGCGCTCGAACCCACATAGGGCGCACCGGAGCTCACCTTTATGCGGATGGCCTCCAGCAGGTCGAAATCATAAAGACCTTTCAGCAGGCGGAAAGTATTTCCACCACCAATGAACACGGCATCCGCATCCATTACTACGCGCTGTGGATTGGAAACATCATGCACCGAAGTCAGGATGCATCCCATGCGCTCGAACCGCTGCCGAGCCTGGGCAGCATAGCGGCCGCGGTCGTACAACGCGAAAGGTACGAATGCCATTCGTGTTGCTCCCTCCAGGCAATCGCGAATTTCCTCCTCGGCGTGATCAAGATAACCGCCGCCATACTGGGTCGAGTTGCTGATCAGCAGAAGGCGCTTCATTCCATACCTCATAGCACGACGTTCTATGACAGCCCGTAATAGAGTCCCTCGATCAGTTCCACGCCGCGCCGTAATAGTTCGTCGTCGCTCAAATCCTGAGCGGCCCATCCTTTCAGCACACGATCCAGCCCCTCGCCTTCGCTGCGGCCATACTTCTCATCTTCCAGATCGGCGTCATGAACGATTTGCGCAATGCGCTTCACCCGTCCTTCGCGGATACCAAACTCCTTGCAAAGCGTCTCGAAGGTGCAGTCTTCGCCCCGGTGTCCGAATCCCTGCGCCGCAAACATGTCGAAAGGAATGGCGTTGGGATGATCAGCAGGATCGTCAGCAAAAGCGAACCGCGCTTTGGGATCAATAAAGCGAAGAATCAGCCATGCCGAGGAAACCCGATCAATACCCGGCCGCGGTCGCGTCAGCCAAAACCGATTCCCATACTGCGCGGCTTTCCCTTTGCGGCCGGGCTTTGCGGGCTGCGGCTCATCCGCCCGCGCCAGCAAAGTTTCTACTTGGGCTCGCAAGGGGCTGTGGAAAAAGTCGATGGTGACGACCTGTTGGAACCGCCGCCGCAATCGGCTCAACTGTCCCACCGGCCGGCGCAGAGGCGATAGGCTCAAGATCTTTTTGAGTTCCCGGAGCAAGGCTTCGTAATCGCGTGCTCTGGCCTCTATAAATAGCTGCTGCAACCGCTCAGCCGGTAGGTCATCGAAGGTAGCAACCTGCACCACCGATGCCTGGCCCTTGTAATTGCGGATCGCCGTAGCCAGCCACTCCAGTTTCTCCTGGTTGGCTGGACTATGTGGCAAAACGTATCCGGAAGAACGCAGTGGGAGCGCGCCGTAGCGCTGCAACTTGCGCCAGATCTCCACGCGCTGGCTGGCGCGTCGCGCCGGCAAACTGAACACCAGCAGAAGCCACGGAATACGCTTGCCAGCCTTCTGGGTTACAGTCATTACTGTATGTTATAGGTATAACTTATATTCGGCAAAGGCCAAACAATGACTGGATTGGTCGATACCCATCGAGCTGGAAAGCTGGAATCCGAAACGCAAAGACAGGAAGACCGAACCCCGGATGTCGAAGCCTGAGACCTGAGATCTAAGACTTGATATGGCAGCTCGCCAACCCGCGCTTCTCCAAATACTGCTGGTGATAGTCTTCAGCTTCGTAGAAGGTAGTCGCGGGAACAATCTGCGTGACGATCGGCTTTCGATATGCTCCCGACTTTCCGCGCTTCTCCTTCGAGCTCTCAGCCGCGGATTGCTGTTCGGGGTCATGATAGAAAATCGCAGAACGATATTGCGTTCCCGAGTCAGGCCCCTGCCGGTTCAGTTGCGTGGGATCGTGGTTCTCCCAGAAAACATCCAGTAGCTTTTCATAGGAAATCTTCGCCGGATCGTAGTCGACCTCGACCGCTTCGGCATGCCCGGTGCGATCCGTACAAACATCTTTGTACGTAGGATTCTGCAACTTCCCGCCCGTATAGCCGACCCGGGTGGAGATCACGCCCGGCAACTGGCGGAAGGTAGCTTCCACTCCCCAAAAACATCCTGCAGCAAAAGTAGCTCTAGCCATGCAGCCCTCTCGTAAGCTCAATCTTTCCACAGAGTTTCAGCAACTATCAGATCTTAGATGATGGCGGTCGCAGAAGGTGACCTTTTTCCTTCCGCGCCTGAGCTTGTAAAACCTTTATCTCTATCAGCTTATCTGGTTGACCAGCAGCAGCTTTCCGGGATACTCTGCTTCAGAAGCGGCTCTCCCGCCTGTGGCAGAGGTTCCGTGCGTTCCAGCCTAGCTCACTTTGCAGCCAAATCCGCGTTCTTGCCTCTGTTGGCCGTGCTGCTCGCCATCACTGCGTTCGCCGCGAATACGGGATTTACGTCGCAATCCCGTGTGGGATTCACCCTGGGCGATCAATGGGAACCCTCCGTCGCTGCCGACGGCTACGGTCATGTCTACATTCTTTATCCCCAATATCAGTTTGTTCCAGGGTGCCGGCAGTGCCCGCTGCCCAGCATGATCCTGGTGACTAGCAACGACAATGGCGCTACCTGGCAGACCCCGCGTGCCCTCGCTCCTCCCGCCTCCGGACAATTCGATCCTCAAATCGTGGTCGACCCCGCCGATCACCGCACCGTCTACGCGGCCTGGGTGCAGAACGGTCGGACCGACGTGATCGTCGCCAAGTCCGCTGACTTCGGCCAGAGTTGGTTGTTGACCGTCGCTGCGCGCAATGAGGACATCGACAAGCCCGCACTCGCAGTCCGTGGCCAGGATGTTTACGTCGCTTTCAACTTTGCGGAAAAACTTTGGGTAGCCGGCTCACACGATGGAGGAATCACCTTTGCATCCAACCCAGCCTCAACCGCAAGCTTCAAGTGGACGCTCCCGGGCGGCGCTACCATTGATCCCAGTGGCTCTGTTTATTTCTCCTGGGCCGGATACACGCGCAACGGCAAAGGGAATGTGAATCTCTACATCAGCAAGTCGTCGGACGCTGGCAAGAACTGGGCGACGAGCCTGCTGGATGTTTCAGCTACAGCGCCCACCTGCTCCGCCTTCCGCTGTGGATGGTCATACCTCGGAGCCCAGATCACTCTCGACTCCGACGCCGCAGGCACGCTGTACGCGCTGTGGAACTCCGGCAAATTGGATCGAAGTCCGGAACGCATCTACTTCGCCTCTTCGACCACTGCCGGCATCACCTGGTCGCCGAAAGCCGAAATCTCCACCGCCGCTCCTGGCGTGGAGCACGCCTTTCCTGCCATCACCGCCGGGGACGCCGGCGACGTTCGCATCGCCTGGATGGATACTCGCAATGCCCCGCTCTGGAACACCTACTACCGCAGCTCCACCAATGGCGGCGCCACGTGGTCGCCCGAAGCTCGCGTTTCCAGCGCGGCCGCTGGATATAAATACATCCACGCGGAGGGCTTCGCTTTCCCCTTCGGAGACTACTTCGGAATCGCCATCGACAGCCGCGGCCAAACCCACGCTGTCTGGGGCGAAGGCCTGAACTTTAAATCCCCGGGATCGATCTGGTACGCCAACGGCAGGTAACTCAGACCTCGGACTCGTTTCCGTGAGCAGGACCTCAGCCTTTTGCCTCTGGAGGCACAGGCGTTCTCGCCCGAGCAGCCGACCTCACACCGTGGTCGCTGTCTCCTGCTTCAGCTTTTCCCCCTCATAATGGGTGATGAGAGCTTCCAGCAGCGGCTGTAACTTTCCATCCATAACATCCTGCAACTGATGGATCGTCAGTCCGATACGATGATCCGTCACTCGGTTCTGCGGGAAATTGTATGTCCTGATCTTCTCGCTCCGGTCACCCGATCCCACCATCGTCTTGCGCTCCTTTGCCAGGGCCTCCTGCTGCTTTTGCATCTCCATCTCATAGAGGCGTGAGCGCAACACACGCATCGCTTTATCGCGATTTTTGATCTGCGACTTTTCATCCTGGCAACTGACCACGGTGTTGGTCGGGATGTGCGTGATCCGCACCGCCGAATACGTGGTATTCACCGATTGCCCGCCCGGCCCTGACGAACAAAATGTATCAATCCGCAAGTCCTTCGCCTCGATCTTCACATCCACATCTTCGGCTTCGGGCAGTACAGCCACAGTCACAGCCGAGGTATGCACCCGGCCCTGCTGCTCGGTAGCCGGCACCCGCTGCACGCGATGAACCCCGCTTTCATATTTCAATCGCGAGTACACCCTGTCTCCCGAAATCATCGCAATCACTTCCTTCAATCCGCCCACCGGCGATTCCGAGGTGTTCAGCACTTCCACCTTCCATCGCTGCGTTTCTGCGTAACGCGTGTACATGCGGAAAATTTCGGCGGCGAAAAGCGTAGCTTCATCCCCACCCGTTCCCGCGCGGATTTCGACGATTACGTTCTTCTCGTCATTCGGATCCTTGGGCAGAAGCAGAACCTTCAACTCTTCCTCTACACCGCCGACGCGCGCCTCGAGCTTATCCAGTTCTTCCTGGGCATAAGCCCGCATCTCCGGATCTTTCTCATCAGCCAGAACCGCCTTGCTCTCCGCGATCCCGCGTTTCAGATCCTTGTACTCGCGATACTTCTCCACCACTGTCGCGATCTCGCTATGAGCCTTGGCGGCCTTCTGATATTTCGAGGAATCCCCAATGATTTCCGGCGACGCCAAAGCCGCCGTCAATTCCTCATACCGCGCTTCGATTTGCTCCAGTCTCTCAAACATAGATTTCCATTTCTAGGAAGGCAGCTCGCTGCCTCAGTTTCCGGTCATTAAGAATGAATTGAGAATTGAGATAGAAAGTATCGCGGCGGGCGCCGCTAGGCAATCACCAACTCGCCACCACGCTGCTTTTCCAGCGTCATGGCCTGCTCCAACGCAACAATCGCGCACTCGGCCTGGTCGTCCGATGGAGGCTGTGTGGTAATCCGCTGGAGCCACAAACCGGGAGCAGTCATCAAAGCGAACAAAGATCCCCGATGCTTCGCGGCAAACCGAATAATCTCGTATGACAAACCCGTGATCACCGGCAGCAAAGCAATCCGAATCCCAAAGCGCGCCCAGAAGGTCGTTACCGGGACGAGCATGTAAACCACGATGGAAATCAGCATCACGGTCATCAGAAAGCTGGTACCGCATCGCGGATGGAATGTGGAATATTTCTGCACAGCTCGCGTTTCCAGCGCATCGCCATTCTCGAACGCGAACACCGTCTTGTGCTCCGCCCCGTGATACTGGTACACCCGCTTGATGTCCCGCCACAGCGAGACGCCCCAGATAAAGAACAGGAACAACGCGATGCGAATGATCCCATCCACCAGGTTGAACATGATCTGGCCATTGAATACGGGGTTCACTCGCTTCAGCTCCGTCGCCGCCAACAGCGGCAGGTACTTGTACATGAAAATGAAGAATCCCACGGAGAAGATGATGTTCACCGCCGCGATCCAGCCGCTCACTTCAAATTTCTTGCCGTCCTGTTTGACGGGTGCCACTTCATCCAAAGCCACATTTGCCGAGAAACGCAAAGCCCGAAACCCCAGTCCCATGGCATGACCAAGCGTGATCACACCCCGCACCACCGGCCAACCCATCCACTTGTGTTTTTCGGAAAGTCGTTCCAGCGGCTCGCTGTGCGTCGCCATCTCGCCTGAAGGCTTGCGGCAGGCAATCGCCCACGCGTGCGGAGAGCGCATCATAACGCCCTCAAGCACCGCTTGGCCGCCGACCAGCGTTTCCTCGCCGCTCTCCAGAGCAGGCAAAAGCTGCACGGCCACCAGGAACCGCCACATTGTTCGCAAAAACTGCATGCCTATTGGATGATCTTTCGGGAACTAGGGTATCAACAATTAAGGGTATCACAGGTGATTGTTCTTGGAATCTCGCGACCATTCGAACATCTCCGGTATCTTATAGAGGCAACGATAGTTAGTCTCGGACGCCCGGCACCCGCTGAATGCAATGCAACAATTCTCCCAAGTCTGTGAACGAGCCGCCGCCACCAGCAAGAAACTGGAAAAGACGGCCATCGTCGCCGACTACCTAAAATTCCGTTCCCTCGACGAAGCTGCGATCTCCGCCGTCTTCCTCTCCGGACGCCCCTTTCCGGTCTGGGAAGAGACCACTCTGCAGGTCGGCGGATCGTTGCTCTGGAGAATCGTCGAAGAGCTCTCCGGAAAAAACGACCACCAACTCACCACCGCCTATCGCCGCCACGGAGACCTCGGAGCAGTCGCCGGAGAAGTCCTGCCGATGAGAAACCCTCAGGGGCTGAACGTGCTTGAGGTCGAGCGCCGCTTCCGTGACATCGCCGTTGCAAAAGGCTCCGCAGCGAAGGCAGCACGAGTAGGCGAACTCCTCTCCCAAGTCACGCCGCTCGAAGCCAAGTACGTCATCAAGATCATGACTGGAGACCTCCGCATCGGCTTGAAGGAGAGTCTGGTCGAAGAAGCCGTCGCCAAAGCCTACGAAAGGAAGTTGGCAGATGTGCAACGGGCCAACATGCTGCTTGGCGACATCGGCGAAACCCTGCGCCACGCCGCGCAAGGAAAACTCGGCGAAGCGAAAATGCGTCTCTTCCATCCCCTCGGATTCATGCTGGCCAGCCCCGCGGAATCGGCCGAAGAAGCGCTCGGCTATTTCGAAAATGCATTAGTTGAAGACAAATACGACGGTATCCGCGCTCAGGCCCACATCGCCAACGGTGAAGCACGTCTCTACTCCCGAACCCGCGATGAGATCACCGAATCGTTCCCCGAACTCCCCGACGCATTGGCAGCTTTGCCGCAAGACGTAATCCTCGACGGCGAAATCGTGGCCTGGAGCCACGCGGCAGGAGCCAACGAGATCGGCCGGGCTCTCCCCTTCAGCGCACTCCAACAACGTTTGGGGAGAAAAAAGGTAAGCGACGAACTGATGCGCCAGGTGCCGATCGCCTACCTGGTCTTCGACATTCTTTACGCCGGAGGCGAACTGCTGCTTGAGCGGCCGCTCAGCGAGCGCACAGCAATCCTCAAACACCTGCTCGCGGCGAATCGCACACCGGCCAGATCGCGAACCCGTGCCCCGCAATCTCAATTCGCTTTCGATGATGCTATAGTGCAAGTCCCAGCCCCAATAATCCGCTCGCCGCTGTTCCAGGCCTCTTCTCCGCAGGAACTCGACGAGCTTTTCACGGCGGCACAAGCACGAGGCAACGAAGGCTTGATGATCAAAGATCCTGCCTCGTCCTACACTCCCGGACGCCGGGGAAAATCCTGGTTAAAGCTGAAAAAGGAATTAGCCACGCTTGACGTGGTAGTCACCGCCGTCGAGTACGGCCACGGCAAGAGAATCGGCGTGCTCAGCGACTACACTTTCGCGGTTTGGGACGGTGACCAGCTCGTCAACATCGGCAAAGCCTACTCCGGCCTCACCGACACCGAAATCGCCGAAATGACCAAGTGGTTTCTGGAACACACGGTCGAAGATCAAGGAATGCGATTGCGGGTGGAGCCAAAGATCGTCCTGGAAGTCGCCTTCAACAACATGATGCGCTCCGATCGTCACAACAGCGGTTTCGCATTGCGTTTTCCGAGAATCGTCCGCCTTCGCCCCGACAAATTGCCCGAGGAAGCCGACCGGATCGAAAGAGTCCACGAAATCTACGAGACGCAGAAGCATGAAGCCAGCAACTAGCAGTTAGCAATTAGCTGCTAGCAACTACCGGTGGTGAAATCGCCTTGGGCGAGGAGCGCCATCTGTCGGGGCTATGCTAGTTGCTAGTTGCTAGTTGCTAATTGCCAGTTGCTAATTGCCAGTTGCTGATTTCCACTTGCCGCCTTTCAATGCTCATGCTCTTCACTCACCGGAATCACACACCCATGCGCCACATCGCAAACTACGTGCTCAAACTGAATCGTGGTGTGGTCAATCCGGAAATCCAGATGCAGCCGCTCCTTTACCTCCCGCAAAATGCGCTCGCTCACCGAAGGCGGGATATCAGCAATGGATATATGGCATGAAAGCGCGTGTGTTTCTGATCCAATACTCCACACATGTAAGTCGTGCACGTCGTTCACTCCCTCGATCGAGCGGATCGCCGACTCCACCACCGACAGCTTTACTCCTCGCGGCGTGCCTTCCAGCAGGATGTTCAGAGTTTCCTTCACAATTCCGTATCCGGACCACAAAATCAGCGCGCCAATCCCGAACGACAGCGCCGGGTCAATCCAGTTTCGTCCCGTAACTAGAATCGCCCAGCCGCCGGCAATCACCGCCGCTGTTGAAAGCGTGTCCCCGATCTCGTGCAGCAGCGCGCTGCGGATATTTACGTCGCGGCCCGAACGATAAAGCAGCAAGGCGATGGCGCCATTCATGACTACGCCTGCCGCCGCCACCCAGATCATCACCCCAGCCCGAACCGGCTGCGGATTCCGCAACCGCTGGTAGGCTTCGTAGAAGATGAAAGATGAAATCACCACCAGCGACCCTGCGTTCAACAGCGCCGCCAACACTCCCGCGCGATGATATCCGTAAGTCTTGGTCGAACTCGGAGGCCGCGCGTGCAGGTAAACCGCTACCAAAGAAAGCAGCAGGGCAAAGAAGTCCGATAAATTGTGCCCTGCCTCGGAAAGCAGCGCCAGCGAATGCGCCCGAATCCCAGCAATCACCAGAAGCGCGATGTACGCCAGCGTTACGGCCAGCGACACCTGCAGGACCCGCCAGGCCCTCTCCCCACCGCCATGGTTATGCGTGTGCACTACTCCAAGTTTAAGTTGCTCCTGAGAAGCATTCAACCGCCGGTCGTAACTTAGAAGCTGTCCACGGATGGCTTTCCCCGGCTGTCGGCTCGCTCACGATACAATGCTGCGTTCAGCCGAGAATCTCATGCTCACAGCCGAAGTCGTCATCATCGGAGGAGGTATCGTCGGCTCCAGCATCGCCTACCACCTCACTGCCGCCGGATGCAAAGATGTCCTCGTCATCGAGCGCGACACCGCACAGGGCAAGGGATCTACCGGCAAGAGCATGGGAGGCGTGCGCGCACAGTTCTCTACCCCGGTCAACATCCAGATGTCGCTCTACTCCATCCCCTTCTATGCGACCTTCGATGAGCGTCTCGGGCATCCCGCCGGATACCGCCCGCAAGGCTACTTGTTCTGCGCCACCAGCGACTATCACCTCACCTATCTGCGCGCGAACCATGAAAAGCAAGTCGCCATGGGACTCACTGACGTCCGTCTGATCTCGGCCCAAGAAATCCGCACCATGTTTCCCCAACTCCGCTCGGATGACATCGTGGGAGGTAGCTTCTGCTCCACCGACGGCTTCGTCGACCCCTACAGCGCCATGATTGGATTCATGAACGTCGCCTCTGACCACGGAGCAAGATTGTGGAAAAATACCGTCGTTACGGCGATTCACACAAACGCAAGCGGCATCGCCCAAGTCGAAACCACGCGCGGCCCTGTATCCACTCGTAGCATAGTCAACGCCGCAGGACCTTGGGCAGCGGCGGTCGCAAGAATGGCAGGTGTTGATCTCCCGGTGGAACCCCTCCGTCGCATCCTGGTTCCCACGGAGCCATTCGATCAATTCCCCCACTCGGCCCCTATGATCATCGACATGTCGAACGGTTTCCATTTCCGTCCAGAGGGGCTGGGATTTCTGCTCGCCTGGAACGATCCCGAAGAAACTCCCGGTTACAAAATGGATTTTGATCCATTCTTCATCGAGAAGATCCTCACCCGCGCTGCCGATCGCGTCCCGATCTTTGAAAATCTTGCGGTCAATCCCAAGCGCGCCTGGGCAGGACTCTATGAAATGACTCCGGATCATCATCCAATTCTGGGACCGGTAAAAGATGTTCCGGGATTCTTCCTGGCAAACGGTTTCAGCGGCCACGGCGTCATGCACGCCCCCGCCACAGGAAAGATTCTTTCCGATGTGATATTGACAGGAAAGACCGATCTGATCGACGCATCTCTGCTCGACTTGGCGCGCTTTGCAGAAGACAGAACGATTCACGAGACGGCAGTGCTGTAAGGCTCCCGGCTCCGCTTAGGCGGAACAGCGGTCGTTCCGCTTCGGAGGCGAAGGTGCTGGGAGGCACAGGCGTCCTCGCCTGTGCAGGCTGGCGATAGTCGGCTGGTGCGGACGTATCAAAAACTCGCGTGGGCAAGACATGATGCAACAACACAATTTCTGGCTGACCACCGCCGATATACCGAAACCCGATGCTCGCCCGCTACCCAGCAACGTAGACGTTGCGGTGATCGGCGCCGGCTACACGGGCCTTTCCGCCGCCCGTACCCTCGCCCAACGCGGAGCTGAAGTGGCTGTCCTTGAAAGCCAAACCATCGGTTGGGGGGCTAGTTCCCGCAACGGAGGCATGGTGCTTACCGGCCTCAAGCTCGGCGTCAATAAGCTCGTCTCCATGTACGGACGCGAGCGCACCCGACGGATGTACGCCGCATCGCTCGCTTCTATCGACTGCGTAGAACAGATCGTCAAACAAGAGGGCATCGCCTGCGACTTCGCCCGCACCGGCCACCTCGAAGTTGCGTGCAAGCAAAAGCATTTTGACGACTATGCGCGCCAGGTGGAGACCATCGCCCGAGAATTCAATCATTCCCTGCGCATCGTTCCGCGTCACGACCTCGCCACCGAAATCGGATCTTCCATCTATTACGGCGGCATGGTCGATGAAATCAGCGCCGGCCTCAATCCCGCCCGCTACGTCGCCGGACTCGCACACGCAGCCATGAAAGCCGGCGCAACAATATTCGAGAACACGCGAGTGCAGACGATCGAGCGTCGATCACGAGACGGAATCCAGGGCTGGCAATTGAACACGGCCCGCGGCGTACTCTGGGCGAAAGAGATCTTTGTCGCCACCAGTGGCTACACCAGCAACGCCACACCCAATCTGCAAAAGAAAATCATTCCTATCGGTTCGTACATCATCACTACGGAAGTCCTGCCCGAAGCCGTCGCCCACGAGCTCAGCCCCCGCAACCGCATGATCTACGACTCCAAAAACTACCTCTATTACTACCGTCTCACGCCCGACCGCCGTCTGCTCTTTGGAGGCCGCGCCGCCTTCTTCCCCGAAACCGAAAATACCATCCGCAAGAGCGCCGACCTGCTCCGTTGCGGCATGATCAAGGTCTACCCGCAATTGCGTGACACGAAAATTGACTTTGTCTGGGGAGGCACACTCGACTTCGCCTTCGACATCATGCCCCACGCCGGACAGATCGACGGAATCTACTATGCTCTCGGATATGCCGGACACGGCGTAGCCATGGCTACCTGGCAAGGCCAGAGGATGGCCGAAACAATCGCCGGCGCCGACCCCGATAATCCGTTTGTCGGAATTTCCTTCCCCGGCGCGCCACTCGGACTCTACGGCGGCAAGCCCTGGTTCTTACCCCTCGCCGGTGCCTGGTACAAGTTCCTGGACTGGGTCACTTAATAAATTATGTGGACTAAGTTCTCTCGTTCCTTTTTCTGCGCAGCAACCAATACACCACCGGCCCCAATCCCAACGTTGCCGGTCCCCAAATCAAGCCATACCGATCGCTGCCCAGCAAAGCCACTGCGCTCATAATCATCACCGCAATCACTGCATACATCAGCCCGCTCCGGCCACCCGGAATCACAAACGGACGTTCCATCTCCGGCCGTTTACGCCGCAACTGCCATGCGGCCAGCACGGTCATCAGGGTGGTCGCCACCCGTAGCCAGTTGTAGATCACAATCAACTGCGTCAGGCTGTGCACCGCCAGCAGTCCATAAATCACCGCCGAAACCATAATCGCGATCCACGGTGTTCCGTATCGAGGATGTACATTGGTCAGAGCTTTTGGCAGATACCCGTCCTCCGCCATCGCAAATGGCATGCGAGTCGAAGCTAAAATCGTCCCGTTCAGCAGCGCGATATTTGTCACCATCGCTGCCACCGTCATCCATGAACCCAGCCAGGGTCCACCGACCAAGTGCGCTGCATCGGCAAAATACCGGGTGTGCCAGCTCTGCCAGTTCCCTAAAGCCGCCAGTGACGCAAACGTCGGCAGAAAATAAGTCGCAATCGAAAGCGGAATCACCACCGCTAAAGCAATCGGATAGCTCCGTCGCGGATTTTCTACCTCTTCCGCCACCGTAGACATCTGCTCGTACCCGGAATAAAGCCAGAGTCCGAGCGCCAGTCCCACACCGAATACATGAAAAAAAGGCTGATGAGGTGGCACCACGGGAACAAAGGGATTGTGCTTCCACTTCGCCAGTCCAATGCCGCTCAACACCAGCACAGGAAGCAAAATAAAGATTTCGAGGCCGGTGGCCAACTTCCCCACCATCCGAATTCCGCGCACATTGATATATGTAATGATCGCTACCACCACCAATGACACCATGTAGTGCCGCCAGCCTGTGACCTGCGGAAAATAAAATCCCAGGTAGTCGGCAAAATTCACCGCATACACGCCGCCCAGCAGAAACGAAGCCAGCCAGTTCCACCACCCCGCCAGAAATCCCCAGAAATCTCCGAATGCCAGCCGCGACCAACGATAAAATCCGCCTTCCACAGGCATTGCCGTAGTCAGTTCCGCGGCAACTAGCGACACGGGAATCGACCAAAAGAAAGGAATGATCAGCAGGTAGATCAGCGTCATGCCCGGGCCCGAGGTGGTTATCATGTCCTCCAGCCCGAACGGGCCTCCCGTGCAATAGGAAAACATCACCCAGACAAAATAGAAGAGTCCCGCCCGGGCCATTGCTCGGGAATGATTACGGGACTTAGCGGGAACGGAAGGCGGAGAAGCCATGGCGGATGAGTCAGACATCCTACATGAATCCTCATCCGCCTGCTATGCTGGAAGCTGACAGCGATGATTTGGAAGTTAAGCCGCAAAGCGGCACAAGAATAAAGCCCACGGCGCAAGCCGTGGGCACACCGAAACATAAGAAAAGCCCCTTGAGGGGCGAAAGAGCCGTTGGCCGAGATGGCCCGCCCCTTCAATCTTCCTCTTGCCGTTCAACCACTCTCGAATTGCGCCGCTGCCGTATCCAACGCATGCTGCACCAAAAACCGCACCGCGGACTCCACGTCCGCATCCGACAGCGCATGCGACTTGCCTAAAAACTCCACCCGTGCCGAGATTCGCGTTTGGCCTTGGCCGATATCCCGGAAGAAGAGTGCTTCATCGGCGGTCACGCCGACTGAATGATTCACGATCTGCACACTATGCGGACGATGGCTTGCGGTGACCACGGCATCGATCACTGCGGGAATAGGCTTGGTAATTCGATACCGAATGCGGCTGCCAACCTCCCAGGGCTTTCCCTCCACCCAATTCGCTTCTTCATAGATTTCCTGGCCGAGCAGCCGCGAGATATCCGCGAAAGCCCTCCAAGTGTCGTCCACCGAGGCCTTGACTACAACTGAGCACTCGATCTTCGTAAACATGAGTCCCCCCGGCCATGTTTTCGAAACCTGCTCAACTCGAATTGTTTGGCAACCGATCATCACGGGCGAGAAAGGAAAGCGCAACCCAGTTGTCAACAGCGGACTCAGCGATGCAACCGTGCCGCGATCAGCCATTGGGTGATTGCCGGCTCGCTGTACGCCTGATCCCACGCATTGTGTCCCACGCCGGCAAATTCGGTGTATTGAAAATCAGAGCCAAGCTTCCGCAGTGCCTCGGCCATCTTTCGCGACTCATCCACTGGAACAGCGTCGTCTGCGGAGCCGTGAAATATCCAAACCGGCGTCTTTCCGACGCGCCGCGCAGTTTCAGCATACGGATCGGCCACCGTGCCGTCATCCACCAGGCTCACATGCAAGTTGGCGAAATGTTCCGGTCCGCGAATTCCGCCACAGATCACTACCAGTGCCGCAAACTTTCCCGGATACTTGGCGCTCAAGTCCCATGTCCCGTATCCGCCCATTGAGAGTCCAGTCAGGTAAATGTGATCACGATCTCCGCGAAATTCCTTGATCGATCGCTCCACGGCTGCGAGTGCCTGCGCCTGCATGGCTGGGTCGGTCCAAAGCATATCTCGGCGACATTGCGGCATCACAATCACAAATGGCCACCGAGAGGGATTCATCCGAATCGCATGCCCCAGGCCAACATCAGTCTGCAGCAAGCCATCCGAGCCGCGCTCGCCTGCCCCATGCAGGAATAGAATCACCGGCCACTTCTGCCGTGGGCTCCAATTCTCCGGAACATACACTTGGTATCGATACGTCTCACCATCGACGCTGACCTGGCGATTCAGAAAACCCGTCTCCGCCCTGCGCGCCAACGCGCTCCCAACGAAGATGGACAGAAGAGCAAGACAACCCATCATTCGCAGCATGATCTTGATCCACGACCCGCAAGCACATTCTATTCTCGGCTACCTTTTCGCCCGGAACTCTTCGGGAGGCGTCTTCCAGAGGCAGAGCAGGAAGGTCTCAACCCACACAAACGAAAAGCCTCCTGCTTAGCAGGAGGCTTTCTGGGGGAGGGCTCCGGGCGTAAGCCCGTCGTCCTTACTGTTTAGGAGGCGCTTGCTGGTCCATCGGTGCCGCTGCCGGCTGACCGTTGTTGGCCAACTGCTCCAGATCATTCTTCAATAGGCTGATCTCGACGCGTCCACCGCTGGTGTGCTTCTTGCCCTGCGTCTGATCCGCTCCCGGAACCGGCGCATTGCCCATGCCTACAACGTAAATGCGGTAGACCGGGATGTCATGATTCAGCACCAGGTAACGGACTACCGAGTCCGCCATCTTCTGCGAGGTCTGGATCGCCGCCGTGCCATGTCCGGAAGAGAAGCCCTGCACTTCGATGATGTACCCGCGCTGGCTCTTCAGCGGAGTCGCCATCTGGTCCAATGCATCCTTCGCGTTCTGGCTCAACACACTCTGTCCAGGACGGAACCGGATCTCAGTCTGCGTCGACGGCTTGTACTGATCGATGTTGGTGACGACCTGCTCCACCGTGGTCAGGCGCGTGTTGGCCTGGGTCGCGGTCTGCTGCGCCATCTGCGCTTTGTTGCCGGCGTCGATCGCGTGCTGATCGGCCTCATTGGCCTTGGTGGAAGCCAGCTTGATGCCTTCCTGCGCGCGTGAATCCACGTCCTTGATCATCTTGCCGTTCGCGGCGGTAAGCTCATCGAGCTCGTTCAGGCGATCGCGGATCGGCTGTGTCTGGCGCTGCACATATTTCTTGCGGGCAAACGGGTTGATCCGTCCCCAGAAACCTTCCCGCGCCGGCGGCTGCAGCGGCTTGCCGGTCGCGCTGGTGGTTGTACCCTGATCGGTTGTGGTTGAGGTGGCGGGCTGACTGGCCGCGGGTTGCGCAGACTGCGTCGAGCCGCTCTGCTGTGCGAACGCCGGCAGAGCAAGCATTACCGCCAACAGCAGCGCTACGAATAGGCGATTCTTCATTTCGACTTCCTCCGAATGGGGGAGCATCCTGGGGCTCCACTCCAGCACGCCTGGGGCGTGTCGATATTTTTAATTGCGTCCCCTTACGGGCAATTTCCAACAAGTCCTTTCGAACCTGCCGGCCTGTGCTGACGCCACACAAGCCCAAATTCCCAATAAAACGGCACCCACAAACTCGGCGCCTGCTTTGCATATAACAGGTCAGATGCCAAACTGCTGGACCGCTAACCCCTTGCTGCACAATAACATTTTAGTCCGCCAACCGCCCCGCCGCTTGCCATTTCCGGGTAATTTTGGCAAATCCGGTATAAAAACTGCGTGCACAAGATTACCGCCGTCATGATCAAAAATTGTCATCCCGGACCGGGGGGAATTGCCATTCCGAATGAAGAACTGTCATCCCGAGCGGAGCCTGGCGCTCGCGAAGCGAACGCTAGCGGACTCGAGAGCCTGCCCCGAGCGAAGCCGAAGGGAACCTTGCGCTTCATGTAGGCGCCCCTGGGCTGGCAAAAACATCTCTCTTGGGCAAGAATGATCCATTTAAATCTGATTAGATCTGATACTGCTACGGCGGCTGCGAAGCAGCGCCAAGAATAAAGCCCACGGCGCAAGCCGTGGGCAACCCGGAGACATCGAGAAAGCCCCGAAGGGGCGAAAGAAATTCTCCGTTGGGAGCCCGCCACCGCCTAATACCGGAACCGAAATTTCACTCCCACTGATATCTCCCTTGGATTCACATAGTGCGTTCCGCCAAAGGTATTGCTGTTATCCACCAAAAACCGGCTATTCCCCAGATTCAACCCATTCACCCGCACCGTCCACCGCTCCCCAAACGATCTTCCGAAAGAAAGATCATAGGTCGTATGCGACGGCAGATGTCCCGGCCCGTCTCCATCCAGGAATCCCGACCCATAACTCACTCCGAAATCACCCGTCATGCGCCAGGGCAATTGCACATCGACACCGGTCGCGAGCGTATTCCGCTGATCGTGATCCAGAAAACACAACCGACTCTCGCAAGAGCTGAAGTCGGTCAGCCCGCCCGTGACCCCGCCGTTCCACTGCGCATACTGATGTGAATACGCCAGGTGAAACTGAGCCCGTTTTCCGATGCTGGGCGACTTCATCGTCGCCTCCCACCCACGAATGCGGGCGTGCTGCAGCGTTAGAGGGAAGAAAATGTTCGAATTCCCCAACACATCATGATCAAAGAAATTCCGAGCCCCCGTCCGGAAATTGGCCAAGTCCAAAGTCCATCCCCGAAACGGAATCGTCAGCCCAAACTCACGCTGCTCATCGCGCTCTCCGCGCAGCGGAAGAAGAGTAAATCCCTGCGCCGCCGCCAAGTCCAGCAGAGGCCCCGAAATCGTCAACAGCGGAGGCGCCTGGTAATACCTCCCATAAAAAGCCCGAGCCACCCATCCAAGCTTCGGAATCTGCACCGCCGCCCCCACCCGCGGATCGGCCGCATTCTCGCTCACCGTAGACCCGAAGTGGGTCAACCGCACCCCACCATTCAGCGTGAGCCAGTTCGTAACCTTATATTGATCCTCCAGAAAGACGGCTTCCACGTTCCCCCACACCATCTGCCGTTGCCGCTGAGGAGGCTTGCTCCCATCGCTTGTCACCAGAGAAAAAAATCGATTATCCCGGTCTCCAAACACCTCAAATCCGGTGCGCATGTTGTGCCGCCCCCGCGTGACCGCCACCTGCGCCACTCCCCCCACATAATTCGATCCGCGATCATCCTCGGGAACCACAATATTGGGATCCGGTACGCCGACATAATTTCCCACATAATGCGCTTGATTGAAGTGGTAGAAGGGCGAGACGGTAATTAGGACGCCATTCCCCACGGTGTGCAGCCAGGAAAAATTCACAAATGCATCGCGCTCGTTCTCTACGTCGCGAATCCCCTGCGCCTGCTGCTCTGGAGTATTCGGAACCTGGTAATGGTCCCCGCGCAACGACGTCACCAGGCGGAACTGGTTCTGCGGATCCTTATTAAAGATCGCTGACCCAAAACCGCCCAGCCCCGCCGCCTGATCGTGCAGGATTTCTGTGCTGGGCGTCTGCAGGCCCAGATCGGTCCTGTATCCCGACAAGCTCCCGTAATACGCGAACCGCTCCGTATGATCGCCAAAGCTGATCTGATCGTTGGTATTGTTGAAGCTGCCGTAGTTCATTACCAGCTCTGCCTGCCGGTTGCGCTCGAAACCAGACCGCGTCACCACATTGAAGACTCCATAGGTGCGGTCGCCATACTCGGCCGAATACCCACCACGCTGCACCTCCAGATAATCAATATCCTTCGGATCGAACTGGGGCCCAACATTCGAGGCGATGTTCGTATTCGGCACCGGCACCCCATCCAAAAGCCACGAAACCTGGTGCCCTCCGCGAATATGAAGCTGATCGTGCACCATGTAAGCGCTTGGCACGAAGTCAGTAATCATCTTCAAGGAATTCGCCTGCTCCGCCTCCGGAGTCTCCGCAATCTGCTCGCGACTCACTACATTGCTCGTGGTTGAGGACTCCGGATTCACCAGGGAAGCCGTATCCCGCACCTCCACACTCTCGTTCGCTTTGGCGATACTCAATCCAAAATGCAGCCGCGCAATACGTCCGGAGCTCACCAACACCTTCTGTTCCTGAGTCTCAAATCCGGGCACCACCACGGAAACGCTGTAATCACCCAGGGGTACTGCCTCAAAGAAAAACTCCCCGGATTCGTCGGATGACGCGGTCTTCGCCCAAGCCGAATTCACTGAACGCAAGGTAGCCTGTGCTCCCGCGACCGGCCGATGTTGCGGATCATGAATCAGTCCCCGCACCGAGCCGAAAATCGTGGCACTCGCAGCCAGCGAGATAATCAAGAAAATAACTAAAAATGAAATCCAGAAACAGCGCATGCGTCCTCCATATCCTTACTGGCGCGGAAGCAAGCCCACGCCACCATCCAATGTCGAGACGGGCGTGCGCGCCTGCCCGGCCGAACACAGCTCGGCGGGCTGGCAAAGCTTTTCAACCCTCAGAGAATTTTCTAAGCCGCTGAATTGAACGCCGCTGGAGGTCCACGAACAAGATTTGAAGAGGATGGACGACTGTTGGGATCAACGATCTGGAAATGCGGCGAGAAACTGGCGAGCAATAGAACATCGCCCGCAGCGATCAGACGTGGTGCATCCGCCGCGTGCGAAACTGTCAGCGGGCGGCAACATTCATGCGAGCCGCATTCCCGAGCTCGCAACTCCGCTTCATGCAAGTTCCCATGCCCCTTCCGCACGCAACAGGCATGCGGAGCCGGCACAGACACCGCCAGCGCCACCGGCGCCAACACGGCGACTAGCACAATCACCAACAAAGTTCTGGCGGTCAAACGATGCAAGCGAGCAGGCCCCACATCCCGTTATGACAAAGACCAACCAGTAGAGAATAGGTTACAAGGAAAAAGAACGCAAACCAGTGACGAAGATTTTACAACTCCATCTTCTTGCCGTTCGGCGGAAATTTCTGATCCCCTGCCTGATGACCGACGTCAGAACCCCAGGCAGCTTTGGGCGATGCCGTCCGGAATGAACCGTGACATCGACAACAGTGCCATGTCCTATGTAATACAGTGTTCCGGGTATTGCGTATGCACAGCTTCGTCTGAAATCCTGCAAATTGGAATTGTGTGAATCTGTTGACTAGCCGGCTCCCTAAATCGTCTCCTGTAAAGCCACTCATCCTCTGCATTGATGACAATGAGGTCTACTTGCGTTTGCGGAAAGCAGTCCTGGAGCAGCACGGGTTTCGCGTACTCGCTGCTTCAACCGGGGACCAAGCGTTGGAAATGTTGCGAGAAGCGCCGATCTGCCTCACCATCAGTGACCACATGCTCCGGGGAACCACGGGCACTGAGTTGGCCAAGGCAATGAAGAAAATCAAGCCCCACGTACCCATCGTGATCTATTCCGGCAGAGTGCCGGATACGTTGCAGAACGTGGACGCCTTCATCAACAAGGATGAGCCGACCACTACCTTCCTTAAGATGATTCAGGATCTTGTGGAACGGTTCCGAGCCTAGCCTCACATCCGCCCATACTCCTTCACCTCGCCATCGACCGCTACCGCCACATACTTATTCGAAGCGATATCCCGGAACTGCACTACCTGATGGCCCTTCCGCGCCAGCTTCCCCCAAACGCTCGGCTTGGACGCATTCTGCTCGATCGCCTGATACCGCTTTCCACCCATTTCAAACTGCACCGTCCGAAACCGCCGGCTACCCGTGCGCTCGACCTTAACAATCTGCCCGCCTACCTCAACCGTCTTTCCGCTCATTAATTGCTGGGCGACAGACTGCAGCGGCTCGTGGTCCAGGCTCTCCCCCACTTCCCTTGCCGACTCTTTCGGCGAACTCTGCAGCTTAGGATTTTCCCGCATAACTTCTCCCACCCCCACTGCGGACGATGCGAGAATCTTGCACGTTTCTCTATTCCTTAATTCAGCCCAGCCGCAAGTTTCCTCTCCATGTCTTCGAGCGTGATGTTCTTGGTCTCAGGATAGATAAACAACACAATGAAGAATTGTAGAACCATCATGGCCGCGAACACCGCGAATGGGACAGCTTTGGAATAAGTTGCAACAATGGGAAATGTCAGCGATATGATCGCGTTCATGATCCAGTGGGTCGCACTGCCCAGGCTTTGTCCTTTAGCGCGGACAGCGGTGGGAAATACCTCGCTGATGTAGACCCAGATCACGGCGCCTTGCGAAAAAGCGAACGCGGCGATGAAGCCGATCAGCAGCCAGACCAGAAGATCTTCGTGCCGCCCTTTCCAGAAAACGGCCGCAACTCCGGCTAGGCAGAACGCCGTGCCGACTGAGCCGATCAGGAGCAGCGTGCGACGTCCGACGCGGTCAATGATCGACATGGCCACAATCGTGAACACCAGATTGGTCGCTCCGATGGCGACCGCCTGCAGATCTCCGGAAACTTTGCTGAATCCGGCACGTGCGAAGATGTCATTCAAATAATAGAGAATGGCGTTGATCCCGGAGAGCTGGTTGAACATGGCGACCGACACCGCCAAAAATACCGGCAGCCGGTTTTTTGCAGCGAACAGATGCTCTTGTCCGTATTTATGTTCAAGCTCGAGGGCGGCCGCCATATCGTCCAGTTCGGCAGCGATGTTCTCCTCGCCGATCTGTTGCAGCACGGCGCGGGCTTCTTCTTTGCGGCCTTTCTGCATCAGCCAGCGCGGGCTGCGAGGAATGAGGAACAGCATTACCAGGAAGAGCGCTGCCGCCAGTGACGAGATGCCAAGCTTCCAGCGCCATTCGGCTTCACCGAACCCGGCCTGCCCCACCAGATAGTTGGAGAAGTAAGCGAGCAGGATTCCGGCAACGATGTTGAACTGGAAAAGTCCCACCAGGCGTCCGCGCCATCTTGCGGGAGCGATTTCTGCGATGTACATGGGGCCCAGCACCGACGATCCGCCGATTGCCAGCCCGCTCAGAAAACGGAATACCAGCAAAGCGGGCCAGTTCCAGGCCAAAGCAGAGCCCAGCGCCGACACTAAATAAAAGATCGCAAGCAGTCGTAAACTGTCACGCCGCCCGTAGCGATCTCCGGGAAAGCTGGCGAGCAATGCGCCAACTACTGTCCCCCACAACGCGATCGAGACCGTGACGCCTAACTCCAGCGAACTCAGATGAAAATGATGCTGCAGAGCATCGGTTGTTCCAGCGATTACCGCGGTGTCGAATCCGAAAAGCAGGCCTCCGAGTGCAGCTACTACCGTGCTTCTTACGAGTGTGGAGTTGAGGGCCATTTGTCCTCCGTGGCGACGGCCGCGATGTGTTTGGAATTTTGATATGCCTGCTCGGCCAGCACCATCGCGCCCAGCACTCCGGCGCGGTTCCCAAGTTGGGGCGGAGTTACATAAGTATCGATTTCGTCGAGCAACGCACTGGCTTGAATATATCCATTGAGCAGCCGCAACAGTTCCTGCCGTAGCAGCGGAAAAATATGGCTCTGCTGCATCACGCCTCCGCCAAGAATGATTCGGCGCGGCGAAAGCGTGCACACCCAGGTAACCAGTCCGAGCGCCAGGTAATGCGCCTCCAACGCCCACCCCGGATGATCGAGTGGCATGGTGTGCGCGGGCATTTTCCAACGTGCTTCCATGGCCGGTCCAGAAGCAAGCCCCTCCAGACAATCGCCGTGATACGGGCAGACGCCCGGGAACGGATCCTTGCCCAGGTCGTGGGGGACGCGAATGTGTCCCATCTCGGGATGCAACATCCCGTGGACGACCTTGCCCTGAACCATCGCGCCTCCTCCAATGCCGGTTCCTATCGTGAGGTACAGGAAATCCGGAATCCCGCGGGCGGCACCCCAACGCGCTTCGCTGAGAGCGGCGGCGTTCACGTCGGTGTCGAAGCCAACCGGTACTCTGAGTTCTCTTTCGATCGCTCCCGCCAGATCGAAGTTGTGCCACCCGGGTTTAGGAGTCGAAGTGATGTAGCCGTAAGTGGCGGAGCCGCGTCGCAGATCCACGGGACCGAATGACGCGATCCCGGCAGCGTCGAGCCGGACGCCTCGAAAAAACGCAGCCACCTGCTCGAGTGTCGCTTGCGGTGATGTAGTGGGAAAGCTAGCGGACTTCAGATCGTCCGGGCCAGCGCCTACAGCGCAAACGAATTTGGTTCCGCCGGCCTCGATGCATCCGAAGACGCTCACTTCGCACCTCGTCAGGAAGCCAACCTTCGCTAATGCGCGAAGCGTCGGGCACCCAGTTTGGCACAAGTGAGAGACTAGGTGGATGATTCAGTTCGGTTTCTTGGGTGAATTCCGATTTGAAAGAGTGTGGCTAGCCGCTGAGACTGCCTATCCCAGAATCGAATCCGCGTAACACACGCCGAAATAGCCCCAGCAATCGTTGGCCCCAGGCCGGCCTTTTCTGTAATTCCCGGCATCACGGTCATGAAGCTCAGCCTGCGTGTGTCCGGCATTCTCGGGACGAGTCATGTTCCACCCGATATTCCCGGTCGCGCTGTCCCAGAGGATATTGGGGTTGCGCAGCCAGCCCTTGGCGGCATCCCACACGTGATAGGCGCCGCCATTCCACCGCGAGATGGTCTCACGCTGCAGTTGGTCGTCGGTGTAGACACGCTTGCCCTGCGACAGGTAGACAATCGCAGCCGTCTGTTTCGTCTGATACAGGCCAATCGCGGCGTCGATATTCTTCTTCCAGTTCCATGCCTCTTCGTAGGTTGGCGACGGCTTTGTCAGTTGCGCGATGCCATATCCATTGTCGAACGACCTAATCGGCTCGCCGTGCTCGTCAAAATGACGCATCCGCGTCTCTTTGTTCAGAATGCGGTCGAACCCGGCACTGTTGGGCTTTCTCCCAAGATACTGCATCACATCGGACACCTCGGGCTGATCCCCGATCACTTGCAGGTTGAATGCTTCGGAGCCGTAGGGTCCGATCACCGCCACGTTCAGGGTTCCGCCCAGATTCGCGACGCTGGGGCCCGCATCCCAGGAATCAGACTGGGTTGTCGCCGTGCCCTGGCGTGAGAATGTGTGCCAATGCATGGACCATTGCCAGTTGAACTGCTGGCCACCGGAGGCCTCGCTCTGGATGATAATCGAGGGCCACACTGCCTGTTTCGATATGTGGAAGACAGTCTGGGGTCGCGGCAACGTGATGCCGAGAGTGTAGGCTGGAAGACTGCTGGCCTCAGGCATATATGCCCTTTTCCAAATTGACGGGGAAAACTTAGTTTAGCACAAGGCATGTTCCGTGACAAAGTAAAGTGGTTTGAACCTCTCAGTAAATCTTGCGGCCTGTCCGCACCATGAACCCCGGCAATCGCATTTATCCGCCCCGATCATCCGTTGCCGGCAATTCGGCCCGCTTCTGAAGAGGAGCAAAGTAGCCTCTCCCCTCCCCCGTTGT
>Ga0070697_100000084_pt1 | contig 77273 bp, 34 predicted proteins | sample KBSK1501metaG_FD_65475 | JGI IMG/M metagenome (GOLD analysis project Ga0070697, IMG submission 65475) | Corn, switchgrass and miscanthus rhizosphere microbial communities from Kellogg Biological Station, Michigan, USA - KBS K1-50-1 metaG | ecosystem: Host-associated > Plants > Roots >... | reverse complement strand
GTCCAGAGCCTGTCTCAACCCAATTCCGTCTGGTAACGCCTGATTATTTTCGGGTGATGAAAATTCCGGTGCAAAAGGGACGGGCTTTCACCGAGGCCGATAAGTCAGGCACCCAGCCCATCGTCATCGTGAACGAAAGTTTTGCCCGGCGCTTTCTTAATGGAGTCGATCCATTTACCCAGACGCTGACGATTGGTCGCAATCTAGATGACTCGCCGCGCGCGATCGTGGCGGTAGTCGGTGACGTGAAGCAGTTTGGCCTGGATAAGGATTCTCCGCCCATAGTGTTTGTGCCGTTAGGGCAGGTCCCGGACAAGATGATGAGTATCGTCCGACGGTTCACATCGACTTACTTTGCCATCCGCACCACCGTCGCGCCCCTGAGTTTAACAGCAGCCGTTAAAAATGAGATCGCGGCCCTGGATCCGGCGTTACCACCGGCTTCGATTAGGCCAATGGACCAGGTGGTGGCGCGGTCCATTGCTCCACAGCGATTCAATATGTTGCTGATTGCCGCCTTCGCGGCAGTCGGTTTGGCGCTGACGGCAATCGGAATATACGGGGTCATGTCTTACGCCGTGGCCCAACGCACGAATGAGATCGGCATTCGCATCGCGCTCGGGGCGCAAGCGAGCGATGTATTGAAACTGATTGTGCGGAACGGTTTGACGCTGAGTCTGATTGGGATCGCCTTAGGACTGGCCGGGGCCTTTGCGCTGACACGTGTGATCGCGAGCTTCTTGTTTGGTGTTACTCCGACCGATGCGGTGACGTTTGTATTGGTAACTGCGGGTTTGCTGGCTGTCGCATTGGTTGCCTGTTACGTCCCGGCGCGACGCGCGACCAAGGTAGATCCGTTGGTGGCGCTGCGATATGAGTAGTTTGTCAGAACCACCTGCGTTAGCGGGTGGCAGTTCGTTGAATGCCACTCTGAGTGAGATGGGCCACCCGCTAACGCAGGTGGTTCTGACAGGGCTGCGGTACGAGTGAATAGGACGAATAGGACCAACAGGACCAATAGGCCTATAAGGATTTCATCATGGAAACACTGCTCAGAGACATTCGTTACGGAGTTAGAAGCCTGCTGAAGCGTCCGGGTTTTACCGCCGTCGCGGCTATCACACTTGCGCTTGGCATCGGCGCCACCACCACAATTTTCAGTGTGGTGAACGGCATCTTGCTGCGACCGCTACCAGGCATTGCCCGACCGGATCGTTTGATCGACGTGCATGCTACTGCTCCCAGCGGAAGCAGTTTCCACAGCTTTTCACACCCGGAGTTTTTGTATTACCGCGAGCAAACGAAGTTGCTGGATGGATTGATCGCTTATACCGGCGAGCCTTTCAACATGAACACGGGAGCCCAGCCTGAACGCGTCTACGGGATGCTTGTCTCCGGCAATTACTTTGACGTGTTGGGCACGCGTCCGGCGCAGGGACGTTTCTTTCTTCCTGAAGAAGATCAAACACCCGGCGCGCATCCGGTAGTTGTTCTGGGTTACGGCCTGTGGCAACAACGCTTCGCGTCCAACCCTGCAATTGTAGGTAAGAACATCACACTTAATGGTCGTTCCTTTTCCGTTATCGGGGTCGCTCCTGAAGGTTACAGGGGAACGAGCGCCGGAATAATGCCTGACATCTGGGTGCCGTTGATGATGCAAAACGGAGCTGAACGCGAAGAGCGCGGATCGCGCGGGTTGGAGATGATTGGACGGCTCAAAGATGGCACCACCATCGGGCAGGTGCAGGGGGCAATGAGCTCGCTCGCGAATCAACTCGCGGAAACCTACCCGAATACAAATCGCGGCCTCGGAATTGATCTGCGACCAGCCAGCCCGGTCCCGGGTCAGGTGCGGGGCGCGGTCATCGGCTTCATGGCCATTCTTATGTTCATTGTTAGTCTGGTCCTCTTGATCGCGTGCACCAACGTGGGGGCGATGACGCTGGCCCGGGCCAATGCGCGTCGCAAAGAACTCGCCATTCGTTTGGCAGTTGGCGCCGGCCAGTGGCGGATCGTACGCCAGCTATTGATAGAAAGCGTCTTGCTGTTCCTGGTTGGCGGCGGAACCGGGATTCTGCTCGCCGTTTGGGCGATCCGCTTTCTGTTGGCTTACAAACTTCCGTCTGATGTTCCCGTCTCATTGGACCTCGGCATCGACTTTAGAGTCTTACTTTTTACCCTCCTGGTGTCGCTCGCAACTGGATTGCTGTTCGGACTCGTGCCGGCGCTACAAGCCTCGAAGACAGATGTGCTCACCGCGCTTAAGAACGATTCACCCGCCGGCACACAACGCTCACGCACCCGCAGCGCCTTCGTGATCGCGCAGATCGCAATTTCGCTGGTGTTGCTAATCACGGCCTCCTTATTTCTGCGTAGTCTGCGCAACGCGGGCTCAATCGATTTGGGTTTTCATCCCGAAGGTGTTGAAACCGTCACCTTCGATCTCGACACACAGGGTTACAAAGAGGTGCAGGGCCGCGAATTCTTTCGAGAGATTCAGCAGCGCGTAGCGGCATTGCCGGGAGTGCAGTCGGTTAGCCTGGCGCGCATGGTGCCGCTCAACGGCAGCAACATGAAAGTCAGTGTGAATGTGGCCGGCGTGGGCGCACCCGAAGAGCAGAGCACCATGGTTGGACTCAATGTCGTCGACACGCGCTACTTCGAAACGATGGAGTTGCCGGTCCTGCGTGGCCGCGGGTTCAGCGACTCAGACAAACCCGGCTCTCCTGCGGTAGCAGTGATCAACGAGACGATGGCCCGCCGCTTTTATCCCGGCGGCGATGTCTCGGCAGCTGTGGGAAAAACCTTTAGCGGACTGGAAAGCGTGGACGGTGGGCGAGTCGAAATCATTGGCGTCGTAAAAGATGGGAAGTACGACACGCTGGGCGAGGATCCGCAACCCTTCGTCTACCGTCCCTATCAGCAATCTTACTCGGGCGAGATGACCATGCACATTCGCACCAGAACGGATCCGGCTGGTGTGCTGGCGGGAGTGCGCCGCGAAGTGACCTCGCTTGACAAAGATCTGCCGCTGCTCAACGTCATGCCGTTAACTGAGCAAATAGGCGTTTCACTGTTGCCTCTGAGGGTAGCTGCAACGGTGGGAGGCACGCTGGGACTAGTCGGGGTTCTGCTGGCCGCCATCGGTATCTTCGGGATCGTCAACTATTCGGTTTCACAACGCACTCGCGAGATTGGCATACGCATGGCGCTCGGCGCGCGGACCTGGGACGTGCTCAGAATGGTAATGCGGCAAGGATTGTTGCTGGCCCTGGTTGGTGTCGCCATTGGGTTGGCAATCTCGTTTGCGCTGACGCGGGCACTCGGCAGTTTGCTTTACGGCGTTGGTGCTACTGATCCAATCGTCTTCATAGGTACTTCGTTATTGCTCGTGAGCGTGGCCTTTATTGCCAGCTATCAACCAGCGCGCAGGGCGACGAAAGTCGATCCGTTGGTGGCGCTGCGATACGAATAGTCAGAACCACCTGCGTAAGCGGGTGGCTGCGTTTCATCACGGTTGCGCAGGCTGAGCCACCCGCTTACGCAGGTGGTTCTGACCGGGGGCGCTGCGATATGAATAAATAGGACCAAGACGATCTATTGGACCTATTGCCTTGGACCTAGTGCCGTTGAATTAAGGGAAGGAACAATGAACACACTTTGGCAGGACATACGGTTCGCTATTCGGATGTTGTTAAAGAATTGGAGTGTGACCGCGATCATCGTGGTTGTGCTGGCCCTGGGCATCGGTGCGAACACGGCAATCTTCTCAGTCGTCAACGCCGCGCTTTTGCGACCTTTGCCTTACACCGAACCGGACAAACTCGTGCGGCTCTCGGAAGACAGTCCGCAAGTGCCGCAGATGTCCATCTCCTACCCAAACTTCCTCGACTGGCGCGAGCAGAACAAAGTTTTCTCGGGTATTGCCGCGCTGCAGTTTCGCAGCCTCAACCTCACAGGCACGGGTGAGCCGGAACGTCTGCCGGGAAGAGCAGTGTCGGCGGAGTTATTTGATGTGCTCGGCGTTAAGCCCGCGCTGGGACGCAGCTTTGCAGCAGAGGAAGACCGCCCGGGCGCGAATCCCGTCTGCATTATTAGCCACGGCTTGTGGCAGCGGCGATTCGGTTCAGACCCCACGCTGGTGGGCAAACAAATAACCATGAGCGGCACAAGCTACACGGTGATCGGCGTACTGCCTGCGAGTTACGCCTATGGCACACCAACCGATGTGTTTGTGCCCATCGGACTGCAGGCCGACGAGATGAAAGAGCGGGGAAGTCATCCAGGGATTTACGCGGTCGCGCGTTTGAAGCCAGGTGTAACTGTTGAGACTGCACGTGCCGAACTCATCGCGATGGCTAGCCGCATTTCCGAACAGTATGGCATGAAGGGAAACAGCGCGACGCTCACGCCCTTGAGTGAAGTGTTTGTCGGCGACATACGGACCACCCTGCTTATCCTGCTGGGCGCAGTCGGCTTCGTGCTCGCTATTGCGTGCGCAAACGTGGCCAACCTGCTGCTGGCCCGTGCCGCGACGCGACAGAAAGAGATGGCGATTCGCACAGCACTCGGCGCCGGGCGCATGCGCATCGTCCGGCAATTGCTGACAGAGAGCCTGCTGCTTTCGATCCTGGGCGGCATCATCGGAGTGCTTCTGGCGGTGTGGGGCATTGACTTCCTTCGCTCTGCCAGCGCGGACAGCTTGCCGTCGACAGCAGTAATCAAAATGGATGGCAGTGTCCTCCTCTTCACCTTATTCGTCTCACTGCTGACGGGCATCATCTTCGGTTTAGCGCCCGCTTTCGCGGCTGTCAAGGCCGACTTGCACGACACGCTCAAAGAAGGCGGACGTAGTTCGACCGCGGGCGGACGACGCTCATGGTTGCGCAGTACGCTCGTCGTGACCGAAGTCGCGCTCTCGCTCGTACTGTTAATTGGTGCCGGCCTGCTGATCAAGAGTTTCGTACGCATCCTCGACACCGACCCCGGATTCAAGCCGCAGAATTTGCTGACGATGCAACTCGCCCTCAACGCCGAGAAGGACGAGGGCGGCAAAGTGCTCAACTTCTTTAACGACGTCACCGGACGCATCGCGGGACTACCCGGCGTTGAGTCAGCGGCCTTTTCATTCGGCATACCTCTCGGGCAAGCGGCCGACACTTCGTTCGGCATTGTCGGACGTCCGAAACCCGAGCCTGGGAAACAGCCGCAGACCATGCTCTACATCACCAGTCCCGATTACTTGCAGGCGATGGGCATACGCCTCATCAAAGGCAGGTTCTTTACCGCACAAGACAGCCAGCACAGCCCGCACGTCGCGGTGATTGACGAAACGTTCGCCCGACAACAATTTCCCGATCAAGAGGCGGTTGGCCAATACCTTGCGGGTGATGGCAAAGAGAATCCTGACGCGCAAATTGTAGGCATCGTTGCGCACGTCAAGCACTTCGGACTGGATGCTGTAGAGCGCGTACAACCCCAACTCTATCTGCCCTTCAATCAGGCCCCTGCCGAAGTGCTGCCGTCGCTCGCTTCGCGCATGAACCTGATCATCCGCACCTCGGCGGACCCATCGAATTTGACGGCCGCGGTGCGCAGCCAGGTGCAAGCGCTGGATCCGAATCAGCCGGTTTTCAACGTCAGCACGATGGAGCAGACACTGGATCAATCGCTCATCACACAACGCCTCTCGATGATGCTGCTCGCGTTCATGGCCTCGCTGGCTTTAATTCTCGCTGCCGTCGGCATCTATGGCGTGATGAGCTATGCCGTCACGCAACGTACACATGAGATCGGCATTCGCATGGCGATCGGCGCCCAGCGGCGGGATGTATTCAAGATGGTGATTGGGCGGGGAATGTTACTGGCGCTCATTGGCGTAGCTGTTGGTTTGGTGGGCGCGTTTGCTCTTACCCGCTTGATGGCCACGATGCTTTACGGTGTCGAACCGACTGATCCGGCTACCTTCGTGAGTATTGGGATCTTATTGACTGCAGTTGCATTGATCGCCTGCTACGTCCCCGGCAGGCGAGCGACGAAAGTCGACCCGTTAGTGGCCCTGCGTTATGAATAAATAGGACCAATAGGACCAATAGGATCTATACGACCTTGGAGATCGAACCATGGAAACACTCCTGAGAGACATTCGCTACGGAATCCGAAGTCTACTGAAACGTCCCGGTTTCACCGCGGTTGCTCTGATTGCCCTGGCCCTCGGCATTGGCGCCAACACTGCGATCTTCAGCCTGGTGAATGCAGTTCTGCTAAAACCATTGCCTTTCGCTGAACCTGATCGTCTGGTCTGGGTGTTTGGCAATATTCGCAACGCCGGCAATCGCGCAAGTGTTGCTCCACTCGACTTTCTCGACTACCGCAAGCAGAACACAACCTTCGAAGAGTTTGCCGCGCAGTTTTCCTTTCCGCTCGCCTTGAACCTCACTGGTAATGGTGAACCGGAGCGGCTCACGGGAGCTGCAGTTACCGGTAATTACTTTCAGGCACTTGGCGTCAAAGCGGCGATGGGTCGCACCTTCCAACTCGAAAACGAAACCCCCGGACGCGAGCTGGTAGCAGTGTTGAGCTACGGACTCTGGCAGAAACGTTTTGGTGGCGATCCGGCTATCGTGAATAAGACAGTCACACTTGATGGCAAAAAAGTTGAGGTGATTGGCGTGATGCCGCAGGGCTTCAGTTTTCCCAATGCGACTGAATTGTGGATGCCAATCAACTTCGATATTTCGCCTGATATGAAGCAACGCAAAGCGCATTTCATGCGGCCCATCGGAAAACTTAAACCGGGAGTCACGCTCGCTCAGGCGCAGGCGGATACAGACATGATCGCCCGGCGGCTTGAAGAGCAATATCCGGATACAAACACCGGTTGGAATTTGCGTCTAGTCTCTTTGCGTGAACAGCTGGTCGGCAATACCCGTCCGACGTTGCTTCTTCTGTTTGGCGCGGTTGGATTTGTGCTGCTGATTGCCTGCGCAAACGTGGCCAATCTTTTGTTGGTGCGGGCCGCGACCAGGGAGCGCGAAATTGCGCTTCGCACAGCGCTGGGCGCCGGCCGCTTTCGCATCGTGCGGCAGATGATCACTGAAAGTGTCCTGCTTTCTCTCGTGGGAGGGACGCTGGGAGCGTTGCTCGCCATCTGGGGGGTTGATCTGCTCGTTACTTTGAGCGGCGACAGCATTCCATCAACCGCCAACGTCAGAATTGATGCGACCGTGCTCGCTTTCACTTTCCTCATTTCACTCGGCACGGGTGTGTTGTTTGGTCTGGCTCCAGCACTTCGGACCATGAAGCTCAACCTCAGTGAATCGCTGAAGGAAGGCGGCAGAACCGGGAGCGAAGGGGGGCAGCGCAATCGAACCCGCAGCGCGCTGGTAGTGTTCGAGAGTGCCGTCGCGGTCATCCTGTTAATCGGTGCAGGACTGCTGATCAGAAGTCTCATTCAACTGCAGAACACCAATCCCGGTTTTGATGCCGGCAACGTGTTGACAATGCGTGTCGATTTGTCGAGACAGAAATACGATAAGCCCGAGAAGGCGGCCAATTTCTTCACACAACTCGAAACTCGTGTCGGTGGTTTGGCGGGAGTAGAAAACGTCGGCTTCGTCTCGGAGCTCCCACTCAGTGGTCAACCAAACGATATGCCTTTTACCGTTGAGGGCCGTCCCCCGGTAGCAATTAACGACGCCTTCGGTGCCGACTTTCGTCGGGTGAATCAACACTATTTCAGCGCTCTTCGAATTCCGCTGATGCGGGGCCGCACCTTCACTCAACAGGAAGTGGAGCAGAGTGCCAAAGTCGTTGTTATTAGCGAACTACTTGCCAGCCAGGTTTTCCCTAATGAAGAGCCTCTCGGGAAGCGACTAATAATGGTGATGGGCAAGGAGCCATGGGAGATCATCGGCATTGTTGGTGACATCCGCCATCGCGCGCTGGCGTCACAACCGTTAGCGGCGATGTACATGCCCACATATCAGATAGGCGGGACGAATCTGGTAATCCGCACGAAAGGTGATCCATCCAACCTGGCAGCCGCGGTCCGCAGGGAGGTGCAGGCGATCGATCCCGATCAACCTGTGGCTGCAGTAAAAACTATGGACCAATGGTTGGAAACGTCGGTAGCCGAACCACGGTATCGCACGACCCTGCTGGCTTTGTTTGCCGGGTTGGCCCTGGTGCTGGCATCTACGGGAATCTATGGAGTGATGTCTTACTCAGTCGCCCAGCGGACACACGAAATTGGTGTGCGAATGGCCCTGGGCGCCGGACGGTTTGACGTCTTGAGGCTGGTGGTGGGCCAGGGAATGTTGCTGGTGGTTTTAGGTGTAGGTCTGGGACTGGCCGGCGCGTTTGCCCTGACGAGGGTGATGGCGACGCTGCTGTTTGGTGTCACTGCGAAAGATCCGGTGACGTTTGTGGCGGTCGCGACGTTGCTGACGCTGGTCGCATTCGTGGCGTGTTACATCCCGGCTCGCCGGGCGACGAAGGTAGATCCGTTGGTAGCGCTGCGATATGAGTGAATAGGACCAATGGGACCTATACGACCGATAGGACCTATCGAGAGGTGATCATGGAAACGCTGTTTAAAGACATTCAGTACGGAATCAGAAATCTTTTAAAGCGGCCGGGATTCACCGCCATCGCATTGATCACACTTGTGCTCGGCATCGGCGCGAACACCGCCATCTTCAGCGTCGTCAACACGGTCCTGCTTCGACCTTTGCCGTACACCGATCCCGGCCGGCTCACGCAACTGTGGGAGGCCAGCGCAAAAAGGGGGCGCAACGAGATACCGGCCTCCTATCCTAATTTTGCTGACTGGCGAGATCGTAACCATGTCTTCGAGCAGGTGGCCGCTTACTCTGATTGGAATTTCAACCTGACCGGCGTCGGGGAACCCGAGCGAATACGCAGCGCCATAGTTTCGCCTGCCTTCTTTTCCATCCTGGGAATCAAGCCCCTTCGTGGGCGCGTACTTATCTCCGGGGAAGACGAGCGCGGAAAAGACCTGGTGGTAGTAATCAGCGAGAGTCTGTGGCAGCGAAAATTCAGCTCTGATCCAAATATTGTCGGCAGATCGATCAATCTCGACGACAAGTCATTCACAGTGGCAGGAGTCATCGCTCGAGGTGTTCAGGCGCCTTTGTTGTCACATGAAATTGAACTATGGGCACCCGTCTCGCATGGCTTTGGCTTTACAAATCGTTACGGGCATTACCTCAGCGTTATTGCACGCCTCAAGCCTGGCGCCACGCTACAGCAAGCCCAGGCAGACATGAACAACATCGCCAGCCAATTAGAGGGGCAGTACCCCGAATCAAATAAGGACCGCGGCATAAGAGTCGTGTCTCTGAACGAGCAGGTAGTAGGAAACTTCCGGATATCGTTGCTGGTGATCCTCGGTGCGGTTGTCTTCGTATTGCTAATCGCGTCGGCCAACGTCGCTAACATGTTGTTGGCCCGCGCTACCGAGCGGCAAAAAGAGATTGCCATCCGCACCGCGCTTGGCGCAGGCCGGTGGCGCATCGTCAGGCAGTTAGTAACCGAAAGCATGGTGCTTTCATTGACTAGTGGCCTTCTGGGATTTTTTCTCGCGATATGGGGAATTGAGCTGCTGGTGGCCTTGAGTCCTTCAGACTTGCCCAGAGTCAAAGAGGTTACTGTTGACCTTCGCGTGCTCGGCTTCACGCTCGCAGTCTCGCTGGTGACGGGAGTCTTGTTTGGACTCTTACCGGCGTTGCAAGCATCCCGGCCCCACCTCAACGAGAGACTTAAGTCTGGCGGGCGAAACGCGACCAGCGGCCTTAATCGCCAGCGCCTGCGCAGCTTCCTGGTGATCGCGGAGATTGCTTTATCACTCGTCCTGCTCGTCGGCGCCGGACTCCTGATTAGAAGCTTCCAGAGGTTGCAAGCCGTCAATCCGGGTTTTAACCCCAGTAACGTTCTGACCCTGCAGCTTGATCTCAGAGGACCAAAGTACAAGACAGGCGCACAACTCATAGCCTTCCATGATCAGCTTCTCGAACGGCTCAAGCAGTTGCCGGGCGTGCAGCACGTCAGCACTCGAACATCTATTCCTATCGCCAGCGACGCCTCGTTCGCGTACCTCAGCTTCAACCTGGAAGGTGTTACGAGCGACTCCTCGGATCCACCGGTAGCTTATTACAACGGCATCAGCCCCGATTATTTTCAGACGATGATGATCCCCTTGCTAAAGGGAAGAGGGTTTAGCGATCGGGATGTGCGAGGCTCGCAAAACGTCGTCATCGTCAACAGCACTTTGGCCCGGCGCTATTTCGGCGGCGAAGGCAACGCAATTGGCAGGCGAATCTCTTTGGAAGATAACCCCAAGGAAGAAGACTGGGTAACGATTGTCGGCATAGCCGGCGATACCAAACCGCGCGAGCTTCGCAGCGAGCCGGTCGCTGAGCTGTACATGCCTTATGACCAGCAGCCTGAGCGAGGCATCTCATTAATGATCCGCTCGCGGGACGGCGGCGCCGGCGTGGCAGCCGCGGTGCGAAAAGAAGTTCTGGCGCTGGATAAAGAGCAGCCGGTCTACAGCATCAGGACACTCGACAGCGTGCTGTCAGAATCGGTGGCCGCGCCGCGATTTCGCACGTTGCTGTTGGGAGTCTTTGCGGGCCTGGCTTTGATACTGGCAGCTGTGGGGATCTACGGCGTCATCTCGTACGCCGTCAGTCAGCGTACGCAAGAGATTGGTATCCGCATGGCGCTTGGGGCGCAAGCGACAGACGTGCTCAAGCTGGTTGTGAAAAGTGGAATGACGCTAGCGCTGATCGGAGTTGTTCTCGGGTTGGCCGGAGCATTTGCGGTTACGCGTTTGATGACGACCTTGTTATTTGGGGTGAAGCCGACTGATGCCGCGACCTTCACGATTGTTTCAGTGGGCTTGATCGTCGTAGCGCTGTTCGCTTGTTTTATCCCGGCTCGCCGGGCGACGAAGGTGGATCCGTTGGTGGCGCTGCGATATGAGTGAATAGGACCAATACGAGCTATACCACCGATAGGACCTATCGAGAGGTGATCATGGAAACGCTGTTTAAAGACATTCAGTACGGAATCAGAAATCTGCTGAAGCATCCCGGCTTCACCGCTATCGCAGTAATCACGCTCGCCTTAGGCATCGGTGCAAACACCGCGATGTTCAGCGTGATCAATGCCGTGCTGCTTCGCCCGCTTCCATACCGCGACCCCGCCCGTCTTGTGACTATCTGGGAAGAAAGCCCGGAGCGCGGCATGTATCAGATGCCCGTGTCCTATGCCAACTTGCGCGACTGGGTAGATCAAAACCATAGCTTCGAGCAAATCTCGGCGTATACGTTCGCGAATCTTAACCTCACCGGCACAGGCGAGCCGGCGCGGCTGCTCACCATCAGATCTTCCGCCAATCTTTTCTCGCTGGTTGGCGCCACGCCACAGTTCGGACGGACATTTCTCCCTGAAGAAGATAAGGAGGGAGGCAATCGCGTTGTCATCCTGGGCCATGCTCTCTGGCAGAGTCGCTTCGGTTCCGATCCGGGAATTGTAGGGAAGCCGGTCACGCTGGATAACGAAAGCTACACAGTGGTGGGCGTCATGTCCTCCAACTTTCAGTTTCCCGTCGGCTTCGGTTACATGGGAAAAGTACTGAATGATCCCATCGATCTATATGTTCCCCTGGCGGCCTCGGGCGACGAAGCACGACGTGGCAGTTATTCATTCTTCGCCATCGGCCGTCTCAAACCCGGGGTGTCCTTTGAGCAGGCGCGGGCAGAGATGACCACTATTGAAAAGCGTCTCGAGCAGCAGTACCCGGACGGCAATACTGGCATCGGCATCAACCTCGTCCCCACGCATGAACAAACTGTGAAGGAAATCCGCCCGGCGTTGCTGGTGCTGGTTGGCGCAGTTGCCTTCATGTTGCTGATAGCCTGCGCGAATATCGCCAACCTTCTGCTCGCACGGGCAGCTTCAAGACAAAAAGAGATTGCCATTCGCACGGCCCTGGGCGCGAGCCGGCTGCGCATCTTGCGGCTACTGCTGACGGAAAGCCTGATGCTCTCGCTGGCCGGGGGTTGCCTGGGATTTTTGCTGGCGCTCTGGGGTAGCGATGCGCTGATGGCGCTGGCGCCGGACAATATTCCCCGTTTGAACGAAGTCGGAGTTGATGCTCGAGTTTTTGGCTTCACACTCGCGGTCTCGCTCGTAACTGGAATCATCTTTGGCCTGGTCCCTGCAGTTCACGCGGCCAAGCCCAATCTGAACGAAGACTTGAAAGAAGGTTCGAAAGGCTCGATGCGTGGTGGCGCCGGCAAGCGCACTCGCAGCGTTCTGGTTGCAGCTGAGGTTGCGCTCTCGCTGGTGCTGCTCATCGGCGCCGGCCTGATGATCAAGAGCTTCATAAGGCTTCGGCAGACGAACCCGGGATTTAATCCGGAAAATGTACTGGCTGTGGACCTCACGCTTTCAGAGTCCCGGTATCCAGAGGACCGCCAGCAGGCAGCTTTCTTCCAGGAGGCGCTCGATCGCATTCAATCACTCGCTGGTGTCAAGTCCGCCGGCGTCACCACCGCGCTGCCCCTGACGCTGTCTATGTCCGGTTCTGACTTACGCATAGAAGGACATCCTGAGCCTGAAGCCGGCAAAGAGATGATTGTCTATAAAAGCAGTGTCAGCCCGGGTTATTTCCGAACGCTCGGTATTCATTTAATGAAGGGGCGAGATTTCTCGGACAGAGATACGAGCGATGCGCCCAGGACCGCCATCATCAACAACGATCTGGCCCAGATCTATTTTCCGAACGAAGACCCGATCAACAAACGAATCACATTCGACGATGGACAGTCGTGGATTTCAATCGTCGGAGTCACCGCAGACGTCAAGCAACTGGGTCTCGATTCCAGCGCCAGGCCGGAAGTCTACTTTCCTTATCTTCAGGTGGCTTCGCCCTCGATGAGCATGGTAGTTGGCAGTGCTTCTGAGCCTTTGAGTTTGGTCAATTCGGTCAAAGGCCAGATTCAAATGATCGACAGAGACCTGCCTCTCGATGATGCCCAGTCCATGGAAAAGATTCTCGCAGACTCCAGCTCCGGACGGCGATTCAACATGCTGTTGCTGAGCATATTTGCCGTGGTTGCGCTGGTGCTGGCCGTGGTGGGTATTTACGGCGTGATGTCGTACACAGTCACGCAACGCACACACGAGATTGGTATTCGGGTGGCCATTGGCGCTCAACCTCGCGACGTATTCCGAATGGTGATTCGGCAAGGAATGATGTTGGCATTGATCGGAGTCGCTTTCGGTTTGGTTGGAGCTTTTGCCCTCACCCGGTTAATGACGAGCATGCTCTTTGGCGTGGAACCAACCGATCTCGCGACGTTCGTTAGCATCGCGGTTCTGCTAACCGTGGTGGCGTTGGTTGCCTGCTTCATACCCGGCCGGCGGGCGACGAAGGTGGATCCGTTGGTAGCGCTACGATACGAGTGAATAGGACCAATAGGACATATAGGACCTATTGGTTGGAAGGAAACAGATGCAAACAATTTGGCAAGACCTGCGCTACGGCATCCGCATGCTGGCAACGCATCCCGGCTTCACTGCTATCGCCGTGTTGACCCTGGCGCTGGGTATTGGCGCGAACACCGCGCTCTTCAGCGTGGTTGATGCAGTGCTCCTGAAAAAACTGCCGGTAAGAAATCCTGATCAGTTGGTCCTGTTCACGACACTGACGACCAAGGAGTTCAGCCCCGGCGGGTATACCGGCAGCAACAGTCGGGATGAGAAGACGGGAATGCTATCCCGGACCTCTTTTCCTTATCTAACTTTCACGCGAATAAGACAACAACAGAGCGCGTTCGCTGGTGTCATGGCCTATGGCTCGGTCAGTTTCAATATGAACACTAACGGACAGGCCGATATTGCCAACGGCCAGGCCGTCTCCGGTAATTACTATACGGTGCTTGAGGTGCCCGCGTTTCTCGGACGCACGATCGAGGAGAGTGATGACGACGCGGCGGCCAGACCGGTGGCAGTGCTCAGCCATCGTTACTGGCAGCGCCGTTTTGGCAGTGATCGATCGGTTGTGGGTAAGCAGGTAAATCTCAACAACGTTGCCTTCACAATTGTGGGAGTTTCGGCTCCGGGATTTGAAGGTACGAGCCAGGTTGGTACCACGCAGGACATTTCCATACCGATCGCCTGGGAACCACAGTTGAGCGGTGAGCGCTCGCGAATGAAGGGCGCAGGAATCTGGTGGTTGCGAATAATGGGCAGACTGAAGCCCGGGACTACGATCGAACAGGCCCAGGCTGGCCTGGAAGGCGTCTTCCTTCAGTCCGTATTTGATCATCGACTTGAGCGCCAGACGCTAATCGCATCAGAAGCAGCAGCAAAGGCTCCGGCAAATGGACCACAGCCAGCGCGGGCACCCGTTAAGCAGCTTGAGCCAAAGGACTATCCTCACCTGGCTTTGATTTCCGGAAGTCAGGGCGAAATGAACAACCGGCGGTTTTATACGCGACCGCTCAAACTGTTGTTTGGCGTAGTTGTATTGGTGCTCGTGATTGCGTGTGCCAATGTCGCAAACCTTATGCTGGTGCGCGCATCTTCGCGACGACGTGAGATAGCAGTCAGGCTGGCAATGGGTGCAAGCCGCTGGCGACTGATTCGGCAACTGCTGACTGAAAGCGCATTGTTGGCAATTCTTGGTGGCGCGGTAGGAGTGCTGTTCGCAATCTGGATCAAGGATGGCTTGTTGGCGGTAAGTGATTGGGACGGAATCGGAAGCACCTTGAGCCCGCGCCTCGATCTCCGCGTGCTTGGCTTCACCTTCGGGTTATCGCTCTTGACGGGGGTGGTCTTTGGTCTGTTCCCAGCGTTGCGCTCAACCCGTGTTGACCTGACTCCAGCCTTAAAAGACAGCGGCAGATCTTCCAGCGCGGCGTCGCGATCGTTGTTAAGCAAGTCGCTGGTGGTGGCCCAGGTTTCATTGTCCTTACTGCTGATGATTGGCGCCGGGTTATTGCTCCGCACACTTCTCAACCTGCAGCAGGTTGAAACAGGTTTCAATTCTCGCAATCTGCTGCTCTTCAGCGTTAATCCAAACTTGATCGGTTACAAGGACGAGCGGCTGGCGAATCTCTACCAGCAGATGTTCGACCGCCTTGAAGCTGTCCCGGGGGTGCGCGCTGTCACCTTTTCGCGCATGCCGCTGCTGGCACAAGGATCGAGCGACCGTTCGCTGTATGTGCCAGGCGCAGCCGGCGCGGCGGATGGAGCGACAAAACAGACTGGCAGTGTCTATCTGCATCAAGTGCGGGAAAACTTTCTCGAGACAATGGAGATTCCGCTTCTCCTCGGACGCAGCCTCACCACTAAAGATGATGCCCGGAGTCCCAAGGTCGCAGTGGTGAATCAAACGTTTGCGCAAAAATACTTTCCTAACGGCAATCCGATTGGGCAGCGTTTTGGTTTCGATTCTGAGAAACCCCCCGACATAGAGATCATCGGTCTCGCGCAGGACGCCAAATACACCCGCCAGCGAGATGACATACCACCAACGGCCTATCTTCCCTGGAAACAGGAGTTGAACTCAGTAGGCAGCGTAACTTTTGAAGTGCGCACAAACGGTGATCCTGCGTCCTTCGTCAACGGGATCCGCCAGGCAGTGCGTGAAGTTGACAGTAATCTGCCGCTCAACGGCATTAAGACGCAGATTGAGCAGGGCGATGAAACGCTGGCAATGGAACGATTGTTTGCCAAGCTGTTAAGCCTTTTTGGCTTGCTGGCCCAACAACTCGCCTCCATCGGACTTTATGGCGTGGTGGCCTACTCAGTGTCGCAAAGAACTCATGAAATCGGCATTCGCATGGCCCTGGGAGCAAACCGCGGCAATGTGCTGAAAATGATTTTGAAGCAGGGTCTGTCATTGACTCTGATTGGTGTGGCCCTGGGGTTGGGCGGCGCTTACGTGTTGGCGAGATATTTGGAGAGCTTGACGACGATGTTGTACGGAGTGAAGCCCACCGATCCGCTGACCTATGTTCTAACCGCGGTGTTGCTGACAGTGGTTGCGCTGTTGGCCTCGTACATTCCGGCGCGACGGGCAACGAAGGTCGATCCTTTGGTGGCACTGCGATACGAATAGGACCAATAGGACCTATGGAAAGATTGTTAAGGACACTATGGAATCACTAATCAAAGACATTCGCTATGGGATCAGGAGCCTCTTGAAGCGACCGGGCTTCACGGCAATCGCCGTGATCACGCTCGCCTTGGGCATCGGCGCAAACACAACTCTTTTTAGCTTCGTCAACGGAATCCTCCTCCGCCCGCTGCCCTACAGGGATCCCGGTCAGCTGGTGATCCTGGATGAGACTTCACCGAAGCAGGGAATCAAATCGTTTGCGGTCTCATATCCGAACTTTCTTGATTGGCGTGAGCAAAACCATGTCTTCGAAGATATTGCAGCCTACCAGCCAAATAGTTCTTCCGTGGTCGGCGCCGGCGAGCCTGAGCAGATTCCGGGCGCGCGTATTTCCTATAGCCTGTTTGAATTGTTAGGGGTGGCGCCACAACTGGGACGGAACATGACGGCGGAAGAAGATCGACCTGAGACTAACAACGTAGTTCTGATCAGCCACAGCCTCTGGCAACGTCGCTTTGCATCCGCTGAGAACGTGATTGGTCAAAATCTGTCTGTCAACGGCCGCACCGTTACGATAATCGGCGTCATGCCTGCCGGTTTCAGATTTCCTCAAACGGCGGAACTCTGGGTGCCAATGGCCCTCAATGAAAAGCTCTACACGCGCAACGATCACGGGATTAGCGCCATTGCCAGGCTGAAACCAAACGTCACGCTGGAGCAGGCCCAGGCGGAGATGAACAATATCGCCCTCCGCATCGAGGAGCAACATCCCGTAACCAACGAAGGGATGGGAGTTAATGTTTTCAGTCTGCGAGACAGGCTGGTCGGGGATTATCGCTCCGCGCTGCTGATTTTGCTCGGGGTGGTCGGTTTTGTATTGCTGATTGCCTGCGCAAACGTCGCTAACCTTTTACTCTCGCGATCATCGGCTCGTCACCAGGAATTTGCCTTGCGCGCCGCTCTGGGCGCCAGTCGCGGGCGCATTGTGCGACAGATGCTCACTGAAAGCGCGCTGCTGAGTTTGGTGGGTGCATTGGTCGGGGTGCTATTGGCAGTCTGGGGAAAAAATCTGCTGCTGGCGGCGATTCCAGGCGAGATGCCTTTCTGGATGAAGTTTGATCTGGATCTACGCGTCCTGGGTTTCACTTTCGCAATCTCATTCTTAACTGCAATGGTCTTCGGGATCGCGCCTGCATTGCAGGGCTCGAGAACTGATCTCAACGAGGCACTGAAAGAGGGCGGGCGGAGTCGCGGCGGAGCTCACAATCGTCTGCGTAGTTTGCTCGTGGTGGCCGAGGTTGCGCTTTCATTGGTGTTGCTGGTCGGCGCCGGTTTGATGGTCCGTAGTTTTACAAAATTGCAGCGGGTAGATGCAGGGATCAACCCGGAACATGTGATGACGGTTGAGGTCCCACTGTCTCGTGCAAAGTATCCAAAAGAGGCCCAGCAAAGTGCCTTCTTTCAGCAATTGATGGCCCGCGTCGGAACGCTGCCCGGAGCATCATCGGCGGCTGCAGTCTCAGACCTGCCGCTGATGGGAGGTTGGGGACGCAGTCTCACCGTCGAAGGCCGTCCGGTGTTATCGGTGGGCCAGGCGCCGATGATCAACCACGCAGTCGTCACGCCAAACTACTTCCACACGATGGGGATCGCATTACGTGAGGGCCGCGACTTTACCGATGCAGACGCCGCCGGCGCAGAGCGAGTAACGATAGTCGATGAGCGTCTGGCGCGACAGTACTGGCCGGGAGAGAGTCCGCTCGGCAAACGCATTCGTTTCGGCCCGCCAGAGAGCAATGAACCGTGGCACACGATTATAGGTGTGGCTGGGACGGTGCGGAACGAAGGACTGGACAAAGAGTCGCCGCGGCAATCAATCTACGTGCCCTATCTGCAAATACCAGTAAGAGGCATGACCGTAGCGGTGCGCACGTCCGGGGATCCCGGAAGTTTGGCCGGGGCCATTCGAAAAGAAGTTCTGGCCCTGGACAAAGATCAACCAGTCACGAATGTATTGACGATGGATGAGATCGTGTCGAGATCGGTATGGCAGCAACGCTTCTACACCATGTTGTTCGGTATTTTTGCGGTCCTCGCGCTGGTGCTGGCGGCGGTTGGGATCTACGGCGTGATGTCTTACGCCGTCACTCAACGAACGCAGGAAATCGGCATTCGCATGGCGCTGGGAGCGCGGGCCATTGATGTACTGCAACTCATTATTAGAAACGGCATGACGCTAATCTCGATCGGTTTAGTCGTCGGTCTGGTTGGCGCGGTGGCCCTGACACGCTTGTTAACGACTCTGCTCTTTGGAATTACGCCGACCGATAAGCTCACATTTTTGACAGTTTCCGCGATTTTGTTCGTCGTGGCACTGGTGGCTTGTTATCTCCCCGCCCGGCGCGCGACGAAAGTCGATCCGTTGGAGGCTCTGCGCTACGAATGACGATAGGCCCTGTACGACCTGTAGGACCTATAGGAACCATAACGCGAGGATAAATCGACATGGAAACGTTTTGGCAAGACATCCGCTACGGAATACGCATGTTGGTCAAGGCGCCGAGCGTCAGCATCGTGGCCACGATTGCGCTAGCGTTGGGCATCGGCGCCAACACGGCCATCTTCAGCGTCGTCAATGCAGTGTTACTGCGTCCTCTGCCGTTCGCTAATTCCGAACAATTGATGAATGTCTGGGAGACCGATTCGACCCGCGGCTATTCACGCGGATCAGCCTCTTACCCAAACTTTGTCGATTGGCGCGACCAAAACCACGTCTTTGAGCACATGTCGACCTACTACGCGAATGATTTCATTTTGACGGGCCGAGGCGAGCCAACCCGACTTCAGGGCGCTGTGGTAAACGCCGATCTATTTCCGTTGCTGGGCGTGGCGCCGGTGATTGGACGTGGCTTTCTTCCTGATGAAGACAAGCCTGGCGAAAGTGGCCGCGTGGTGTTGTTAAGTCAGAACCTTTTTCAGAAGCGCTTCAACGCCGATCCTAATGTTGTGGGACAGTCGATGGTGCTCGGTGGCAAGAACTACACCATCGTGGGCGTCATGCCGCAAGCCTTTCAGTTTCCGATTCAGAACGAACCGATCGAGTTATGGACTACGGTGGCGCTTGATAGCGAAGGCAAGGACCCAATCACAAATGAAAGAGGCGCGCATTACATGAATGTCATCGCTCGTCTCAAGCCAGGTGTCTCAAAGGAACAGGCGCAAGCTGAGATGACGTCCATTAGTGCTCGCCTCGAACAGCAATACCCCGATAAAGATTTGCACAAGAGCACCAGGGTCCAGCCGGCGCTCGAAGCCCTGGTTGGCGATATTCGACCGGCATTATTGATCCTGTTGGGGGCTGTCGGTTGCGTGCTCTTGATCGCCTGCGCCAACGTCGCGAATCTGCTGCTCGCGCGCGCGATGATGAGACACAAGGAAATGGCAATTCGTTCCGCGCTCGGCGCCAGCCGAATACGAGTTGTGCGGCAACTGCTGACTGAAAGCGTGTTGCTTTCGTTGACCGGCGGCGCTCTCGGCTTAGTGATGGCCGTCTGGTGGTCCGATCTGCTGATGGCCCTGGGCAAGGACAATATCCCGCGGGCATTGCAGGTTGGACTTGACTGGCATGTGCTTGGATTCACCTTCCTCGTTTCTCTATTGACCGGAGTGATGTTTGGTTTAGTTCCCGCGCTCCATTCTTCGAAGACCGAGTTGACAGAGTCGCTCAAGGAAGGCGGGCGCGGCTCGGGTGACGGTGCGCGCCGCAATGGCATTCGCGGAGTACTGGTGGTGAGCGAACTGGCGATCGCGGTCGTGTTGCTGGTCGGCGCTGCCTTGTTAATTCAAAGCCTCTGGCGTTTGCAACACGTGAGCCCCGGATTTGAATCACAAAATCTTTTGACCTTCGTGGTCGGAATACCTGACGTCAAATATCCGACCGGGAAGCAGGCGCAGTTTTACCGCGACCTGACAGCACGTATTGAAACATTGCCTGGCGTTCGCTCTGCCAGTTCGGTCATACCCCTGCCGTTGAGCGGAGACCTGTTCAGCATTTCCTTTGAAACCGAAGGCCGACCAGTGGCGAAGGGCGATCAACCGTCCGCTGACTTCTTCGCGATCAGTAACGGCTACTTTAAGACGCTGGGTGTCTCGATACTCAAAGGACGCGATTTCAATGAACGTGACGGCGAGAAAGCGCCGGGCGTGATCATTGTCAATCAGGCTTTCGCGCAGAAGTTTTTCCCGGGCGAGGACCCGGTTGGCAAACACATCAAGCCGGGAATGTCCACCGATGAAAACGAACCAGTGATGCGCGAGATCGTCGGCGTAGTGGCCGACGTCAGAAATCGCAACCTGAGCTCGGAACTGCGAGCGGGTTATTTTGTGCCGGCAGCCCAAATCCCGTTCAACCAGATGACTCTCATAGTCAGAACCACAAACGATCCCCACAGTCTAATAACGGCCGTTCAAAATGAGGTCCATGCAATGGACGCGGAAGTGCCGGTTTTCAATGTCAAGACGATGGAACAGCACATCGCCGCGACCGTGGCATCGCCCAGGTTCAATACCACCCTGCTGGCAATCTTCGCAGCGGTTGCGCTCGTCCTGACGATCGTTGGCCTGTATGGCGTGATGAGCTATTCAGTCGCGCAACGCACTAACGAGATTGGCATCCGCATGGCGCTGGGCGCGCGCGTTACTGATGTCCTGACGCTCGTTTTCAAACAGGGAATGATATTGGTTTTGATCGGTGAAGTAATTGGCCTGGCCGGAGCTTTCGCTCTGACGCGCTTAATCAGGGGGTTGCTATTCGGAGTGGCGCCCACTGATTTCACGACCTTTATCGCGGTGGCCGCTGTGATCGCTGCGGTAGCGTTGCTGGCGACTCTAATTCCCGCGCGACGTGCAGCGAAAGTAGATCCGTTGGTGGCCCTCAGGTACGAGTGACATAGGTCCCATAGGTCCTATGCGACGTATAGGACCTATAGACGCCCTGACAAGAAAGGAGGATTGAGATGGGCACCCTACTGAAAGATTTGCGCTATGGCATTCGCATGCTGGCCAAGACTCCGGTGTTTACCATGGTCGCGGTGCTGTCGCTGGCTTTAGGCATTGGCGTCAACACGACCGTCTTTAGTTTGCTGGATGCCGTCATCCTTCGCTCGCTGCCGGTACAACACCCCGAACAGATTGTTGACATTGCCACGCGCGTAGCCGGTGGCGAGCCTCATAACGACTTCTCATATCCGTTATACGCCGGCTTGCGCGATCACAACGACGTCCTTTCTGGGATGGTGGCGTATATCGACACGAGTCTGGGGCTTGCCGCCGGCGATCAAACGGAACGTATCCGCGGGGAGTTTGTGAGCTCCAACTATTTCTCGGTTCTGGGAATTCAACCGGCAATCGGATCGACATTCGCTCCGGACGACGAGCGACCGGGTGCGCCCCGGGTCGCCGTAATCAGCTACGCACTGTGGAATCGGCGGTTGGAGGGTGAGCCTGGCGCCCTGCAGAAAACAATCACGCTGAACGGACGGACTTTCTCTGTTGTGGGCGTAGCGCCAAAAGGGTTCTCCGGGTTGCTGCGTGGAATGCAGACAGACGTTTGGATCACGTTACCGCACAATGCGGATTTTGATGGTAACCCTAAACTTCTCAGCAGCGACCAGGTGAGCTGGCTGAGTTTGGCGGGGAGATTGAAGCCAGGCATCACGATTGAACAGGCACAGGCGCGGCTTACCGCCCTACTCCCGGGGGTATCCAACGAGGCCCCCCAAAGCGGTAAGTGGGAGGCCGCCTTGAGTAAGGCAGCCGGTGGTAATGAAGTCTACGTTGCTGAGCTGACGCGACCACTGAGATTGCTCTTCATAGCAGTCGTGCTAATCCTGGCAATTGCCTGCGCGAACGTTGCCAGCCTTTTGCTGGCTCGAGCTAAGACGCGAGGAAAAGAGATTGGGATTCGGCTCGCTCTGGGTGCTACTCGTCGCCGAATTGTGCGCCAACTTCTGACTGAAAGTCTGTTGCTTGCCCTGGCCGGCGGTGCCCTCGGATTTCTAATGGCCCTCTGGTCTTCAGGACTCGCTTCAGGTTTGCAAACTCGCGTGGGTGGCACTTTGAACCTCAACGTCTCGCCAAATGCGCGAGTCTTGTTATTCACCTTCGTTACGTCCGTATTGACCGTTCTCATGTTCGGCGTGATACCGGCCCTGGGCGCATCGCGTTTAGAGCTGGTGCCCGTGCTTAAGGGTTCAACCACCACGCAGGTCTTTCACCGTGGACCATCGCTGCATAGCGTCCTGGTCGTGATCCAGGTGACATTATCGCTCGTACTGCTGGCTGGTGCCGGTCTATTTGTGCGCAGCCTGTGGAAACTACAATCAATCGAAAAGGGATTTACCGCCGACAACGTTTTGGCGATGTCCCTAAACATGGACCTGCAGGGATACGACGACAGCCGCGGTAAGAATTTTTATGCGGCGGCTTTGGAAAACCTTTCTTCACTCCCGGGAATTCAGTCAGTAAGTTTGGCCAGCGCCCTCCCCGTGTCGGCCGGTGGCAGCCGCATGGAGCGACCGGCGAATGGCACAACGCCGGCCGTCGGAGAATACGTTTCTATCGACATCGTTAGTGTCAGTCCGCGCTTCTTCGAGACGACCGGCTTACCATTGCTCAGCGGGCGCGACTTTCGACTGATCGACACGGATAAGTCCGCCAGAATCACGATCATCAACGAGACTATGGCGAAGAAGTTCTGGCCGGGAACAGATCCCGTCGGTCGCAGCTTCAACGATGGCCTCACGACCTTTGAAGTTATTGGTGTTGCAGCCGACACCAAATATCGCAACCTTCGCGAATCGCCACGGCTGGCCATGTATGAGCCTCTGGCACAGTCGTACCGACCCCGTATGAATTTGTTGGTGCGCACTGCCGGCGATCCCGCCGGGCTGGCGCCTGCGATTCAAACTCAGCTTCATGCACTGGAGCCCTCGCTCACCGTTTTCAATATCAGAACGCTATACGAACACGTTGGGCGATCTCTTTATGTCGAACGGATGGAGAGCCTGCTGTTGGCTTTCTTCGGCTTGCTGGCGTTGGTCCTGACGGCGGTAGGGATTTATGGGGTGGTTGCTTATTCGGTCGCTCAGCGAACAAGAGAGCTAGGAATCCGAATAGCATTGGGCGCGCAAAGAAGAGATGTGCTCATGCTCATCCTCCGGCAGGGACTGGTTCTTGTCGCGTCGGGTTCGGCAGTTGGTTTGGTCGCTTGCTACTGGCTCTCGAGTCTGGTTTCGAGCCAGCTCTACGGTGTCAGCCCAGGTGATCCCGTAACTCTGGTAAGCGTCGCGGTGTTGCTTGCAGCCGTAGCCTTACTCGCAAGTTACATCCCGGCGCGACGCGCAACCAGGGTCGATCCGTTAGTGGCACTTCGTTATGAATGATTTGTCAGAACCACCTGCGTTGGCGGGTGGCCTCTGTTTCAAAAAGGTTGAGTGGGTTGGGCCACCCGCTTACGCAGGTGGTTCTGACAAGCACTGCGTTATGAATAACCATAGGCCCTCTACGACCTATAGGATCTATGGTTAACCGGCTCTCAGAAGAACGGAGGATTGAGATGGGAACCCTACTAAAAGATTTGCGATATGGCATTCGCATGCTGGCCAAGACCCCCGGTTTTACTCTGGTCGCGGTGCTGTCTCTGGCTCTTGGCATAGGCGTCAACACGACTGTCTTTAGTTTGCTCGATGCCGTCATCCTTCGCTCGCTGCCCATACAACAACCAGAGCAGATAGTAGACATCGCGACGCGCGTAGCAGGTGGCGAGCCTCATAACGATTTCTCATATCCGCTGTACGCCGGCTTGCGCGACCATAATGACGCCCTTGCCGGGATGTTGGCCTATTCAGACACCAATTTTGGTCTTGCGGTAGGCGACCAAACGGAGAGAATCCGTGGCGAGGCTGTGAGCGCTAATTATTTCTCGGTGCTGGGCGTTCAACCCAGTATCGGATCGGCTTTCGCCCCCAGTGATGAGCAACCAGGAGCTCCGCGCGCCGCCGTGATCAGCGATGCGCTTTGGGCCAAACGACTGCAGCGTGACCCGTCTGTGTTGCAGAAGACAATCTCCTTAAACGGAAGGACCTTCTCGGTGGTCGGTGTGGCGCCCAAAGGATTCGCCGGATTGCGGCGTGGCATGCCCTCGGATGTTTGGATCACCTTGCCGCACATGGCAGATTTCGAAGCCAACCCAAGACTCTTGAGCTCGCCTAACCTGAGTTGGTTGAATCTGACCGGCAGGTTGAAGGCGGGAACTTCGATTGAACAGGCCCAGGCGCAACTCACTGCGCTGCTGCCCGGGTTATCCGACGAGGCGCGCGCTAATAACAACTGGGGTGCGGCGCTGACATCCGCTGCGGGTGGTAACGACGCCTATGTCGCCGAGTTGGCCCGTCCGCTGAAGCTCCTCTTTCTTGCCGTCGGTTTGATACTCGCTATTGCCTGCGCGAATGTCGCCAGCCTCTTGCTCGCTCGGGCCAGGACGCGCGGAAAAGAGATCGGAATTCGACTGGCCCTGGGCGCTTCTCGCCGCCGCATAGTGCGTCAACTCCTGACTGAGAGCCTGTTGCTATCTCTTGCGGGTGGCGCGCTCGGGTTGTTGATGGCTTTTTGGACCTCGGAACTCGCTTCCAGTTTACGGACCACAGGAAACGACGCACTGACGCTCGATGTCTCGCCGAATGCGCGCGTCTTGTTCTTCACCCTGGTGGTTTCTGTCTTGACCGTTCTCTTATTTGGCGTGGTGCCGGCTTTCCGCGCGTCGCGTGTGGACCTGGTGCCCATGCTCAAAGACGCAACTTCGACGACGCCGGTGTTCCGAAGAAGACCGTCGCTTAATAGCATTTTAGTCGTCACTCAGGTCACGTTATCACTGATCCTTTTGGCCGGCGCCGGCTTGTTTCTGCGCAGCCTCTGGAAGTTAGAGGCAATCGAGAAGGGATTCACGGGCGACAACGTCTTGGCGATGTCGCTGAGCATGGACCTGCAGGGATATGACAAGAAGCGCGGCGCCCAGTTCTATGCCGCAGCTCTGGATAGTCTTTCCTTAACCCCGGGTGTGCAATCTGTAAGCATGGCGAGTGCGCTGCCCGTTTCGGCGGGCGGTAGCCGCATGGATTTGGGGCCTAATACCACCAAGCCGGCGTTGGATGCACCGGTGGCCATCGAGATGGTGAGCGTGGCGCCGCGTTTCTTTGAAACCACCGGCCTGCAGCTACTCCGCGGGCGCGATTTTCGCAACCTTGATAGCGAGAAGTCAGCACAAGTAACCATCATCAACGAGACCATGGCGAAGAGGTTTTGGCCGGACAGAGATCCTGTCGGTCAAAGTTTTAATGATGGCGACACAGCGTATGAGGTGGTGGGCATCGCTCGCGACACGAAGTATAGGGACCTTCGTGAAGCGCCGCGCAACACGATGTACCTACCACTGACCCAGTTTTACAGACCGAGCATGAACATGCTGGTACGCACTGCCGGAGATCCGGCCAGGATCGCGCCTGTTATTCAGGCCCAGCTGCATTCACTTGAACCTTCACTTACCGTTTTCAATATCAGAACCCTATACGAACACGTGGGGCGATCTCTTTATGTCGAGCGCCTGGAGAGTTTGCTATTGGCTTTCTTTGGCTTGCTGGCTTTGGTGTTGACGGCGGTTGGGATTTACGGAGTTGTTGCTTACTCGGTGGCGCAGCGCACGCACGAGTTGGGAATCCGAATGGCTTTGGGTGCGCAAAGAAAAGACGTGCTCAAGCTAATTCTGCGTCAGGGATTACTACTCGTCGCCTGGGGTTCAGCGATTGGTTTATTGGCCTGCTACTGGCTGTCCAGTCTCGTTTCAAGTCAGCTCTACGGTGTGAGGCCAAGCGATCCGGTAACCCTGGTGAGCGCCGCTGCGCTGCTGGCAGCCGTGGCTTTACTCGCAAGCTTCATCCCGGCGCGGCGGGCAACGAAAGTCGATCCGCTGGTGGCACTGCGATATGAGTGATCTGTCAGAACCACCTGCGTTAGCGGGTGGTCCTAGTGGCGCTGCGCTACGACTGAAGGGGGCGATGGACCAATAGGATCTATAGAACTTATTTAACCTAATCACGAAAACAACCGATGCAGACTCTAATTCAAGATCTTCGATTTAGCGTGCGAATGCTCTGGAACAAGCCAGGTTTCACTCTCATCGCCGTCATTAACCTGGCGCTCGGCATTGGCGCCAGCACGGCGATCTTCAGCGCGGTGAACCCTATTCTGTTCGAGCCGCTGCCGTATCCGTCTGCCAGCCGAATCATGATGATCTGGGAAACGCGGAGTGACGGCGGGCGAAGTAGCGGTAACGCTTTCGGCACTTATCGCGGACTGGTGGAACAGAGTCGCTCCTTCGACGCGCTCGCGGCGATGAAATCATGGCAACCGACCCGGACCGGCGCAACTGAGCCCGAACGACTGGACGGGCAGCGCGTGAGCGCGAGTTACTTTAATGTGCTCGGCGTGTTGCCGGCGCTGGGACGAAACTTCCAGGCCTCCGACGATCTGCTCAGGGGCCCCAACGTGGTGATCCTGAGCGATGCGCTCTGGCGGCGACGCTTCGGGAGCGACAACACGATTTTGGGGCGCCAGGTAACGCTCGACGACGACACTTATACCGTCATCGGCGTGATGCCGAAGACATTTGAAAACGTCCTCGATCCCGCGGCGGAGTTGTGGTCGCCCTTGCAATACGACATGTCCCAGGGCCGGGCGTGGGGTCATCACCTGCGCATGGTGGGCCGGCTGCGGTCAGGCGTCAGCAGGAACAAGCCAGGGGTGATCTCGATGTGATCTCGCAGGGCCTGGTCCATGAGCATCCCAGGGATTACGGGCGCGAGGGGTTTATCGTCAACTCGCTCCAGGACGACGTTACCAGCGGAGTCAAACCGGCGTTGCTCGCCATCCTTGGTGCAGTCATGCTGGTACTCGCGGTCTCGTGTGTGAACGTCACCAATCTCTTCCTGGCTCGCGGCGCACAGCGGCGCGGCGAATTCGTGATGCGCGCCGCACTCGGCGCCGCACGAACGCGACTGATCCGGCAACTGCTTACAGAGAGTGTGCTGCTTGCCACCATCGGCGGCGCACTCGGAATGCTAGTGGCGAACATCGGTGTACGGGCGTTGGTGGCGCTCACGCCGCAGGACTTGCCACGGGCAGGCGCGATTGCCATCAACGGAACTGTCTTCGTCTTCGGACTAGTCATCACCACGCTCATCGGTCTGGTGGTTGGGCTCATTCCGGCACTGAGTGTATCTCGCACTGACCTGAACACGGGAATGCAGCAAACCTCACGGAGTACTGCCGGTGGTCACCAATTGACGCGCCGTGCGCTCGTCGTTGGGGAGGTCGCGCTCGCCCTCGTGCTGCTGGTGAGCGCGGGATTGTTGTTGCGCAGTCTACAACGTCTGTTCGCCGTCGATCCGGGATTCGATGCGTCACACGTACTTACAATGCAGGTGCAGACATCCGGTCAACGATTCCGCGACGACAGCACCACTCATCAGTTCTTCGCGCAAGCACTGGAAGCCGTGGGCCACGTACCCGGTGTTACGGCAGCTTCGCTCACCAGCCAGTTGCCGTTGAGCAGCGACTCTGACTTATATGGCGCGCAGTTCGAGTCGAGCCCCAATGACCCCGGACAAAATTACGGCGCATTTCGATATGCGGTGACTCCGGGTTACTTCGAAACGATTGGCATCCCGCTTCGCAGTGGCCGTCTGCTCGACTCGCACGACGTGGCTGGCTCGCCCGTGGCCGTTCTGATCAACGAGTCGTTTGCGAAGCGCAAGTTTCCCGGTCAGGACCCCATTGGTCAGCGTGTTCACCTCGGCCGCACCGACCTACCGTGGTACACGATTGTCGGCGTGGTGGGCGACGTAAAGCAGACGTCCCTGGCGGTGAGTCAACCGGATGCTGTGTACATCACTCCCACACAGTGGTACTTCGCGGACAGCGCGATGTCGCTGGTGGTCCGCGCCCGCGGTGACGCAGCGGCGCTTGCCCCAGCCATCAGAAAAGCGATCTGGTCGGTGGACAAGGATCAGCCGATCGTCCGGGTCGCCACAATGGACAGCCTGCTCGCCGCATCGGCGGCTGAGCGACGTTTTGCGCTGATCCTGTTCCAGGCATTTGCCCTTGTAGCGCTCGTGCTCGCGGCGACCGGCATCTACGGCGTTCTCTCTGGCAGCGTCACCGAACGCACGCGTGAGATCGGAGTGCGGTTGGCGCTGGGTGCGTCACGCCGTCACATCCTCGCGTTAATAGTTCGAGAGGGTATGACACTCACCGGGCTCGGTATGGTGATCGGGCTGATTGGAGCGGTGGCTGCCAGCCAAGCCATCGTTACGCTGCTGTTCGGCATTTCGCGGCTCGACCCAATCACCTATCTCGGCGTGATCGCGCTGCTGGTTGGCGTGTCGGTGATCGCTTGCTGGGTACCGGCGAGACGAGCAACGAAGGTCGACCCCCTGGTGGCACTGCGTTATGAATGAATAGGACCTATACAACCTATTGGGCCTATTGGATAGCCCGGCAATCGAGAGGTTAATCGGTGCACATAGTGAGAGTCAGAAGCGACACACAAACTCTCTGGGCTATCGATCCGGCGTACAGCACGGTCGAGTTCAGCGTGAAGAATTTCTTTTTCTTTAACACGAAGGGACGCTTTACCGAGTTTGCCGGAAACATCTTGCTTGACCAGGCCGATATTGGAGGTTCGTCGGTCGAAGTCGCAATCAAGGCCGCGAGTATTGATACGGGTATAAAGCGCCGTGACGCGCACCTGCGCTCTGCCGACTATTTGGAAGCGGACCGTTACCCGCACATTAGCTTTCAAAGCACAAAGATCGAGCCGGGACGAGATCGGGATACGCTCCGGCTTACGGGATCACTGACCATGAAAGGCAAGAGCCGGGAAGTCGTCCTGGAGGTTGAAGAGCTGGACCACAGTCGTTCACCGGACGGACAAGAGATCGTCTATTACAGCACCAGCACCGAGCTTGACCGCTTTGATTTCGGGATTGGCCCCAGGGAAGGACTGACCGGGCGCACAGTGAAAATATCAATCAGCATTCAGGCGATCAGGCAGTAAGACTGCGGATAAACAGAGACACATGACAAATCTCTTACAGGACCTGTGCTACTGCTTCCGGATGTTGCGGAAACGTCCTGCCTTCGCCGCGATAGTGGTCATAACCCTGGCGCTGGGCATTGGCGCGAATACCGCGATTTTCAGCGTCGTGAATGGGGTGCTGTTACGCCCCCTTCCATTCAAAGACTCAAATCGCCTGGTGTGGCTACAGGAAACAGTTCTCAAGCAGGGAATTAAAAACATGAGGGTTGCGCCGCCAACTTTCATTGATTGGCAAACACAACAGCAGAGCTTTGATGAACTTGCCGCATACAGCGAAGAGAGTCTGATCCTGAGTGGCCGGGGCGAGCCGGAGCGAATACAAGCAGCGGCAGTCAGCTCAAATTATCTGTCGATGCTTACTCCTTCGCCGGCTGCCGGGCGTTTCTTTGCCAGCGAAGAAGATCGCGTGGGCAGTGCGCCCGTAGTTGTTCTCAGTCATCAGCTGTGGCGCACGCGTTTCAATGCCGACCCGGGCATTATCGGCAAAGCAATCACGCTCGACGGCACGAGCTACGAAATCATCGGCATCGCTCCGCCTCATTTTACCGCGCCGAGTGCACCAGCTGCGCCGAACGGTGTGGCGTTGTGGTTACCGCTCATGCCGCGCATCGCCAGTGCGCTTGGCACGCGCGGCGCGCACTACCTGTCAGTGATTGGCCGCTTGAAATCCGACATGACGATCACCCAGGCGGAAACAGAACTAACTGCGATTGCCAAACGGATAGCTGCGAGCGATTCGTCGTACGAGGACTACGGCGCTCATGTGATTTCTTTGCACCAGGAGATCACAGGTGAAGTGAGACAGCCGCTGTTGATTCTGTTCGTTGCGGTTGGCTTTGTGCTTTTGATTGCGTGCGCGAATGTCGGCAACATTTTGCTGGCACAAGCAACTACGCGACAGCGAGAGGTCGCGGTCCGTCTGGCGCTCGGCTCAAGTCGGAGTAGGTTGATTCGGCAAATGCTCACTGAAAGCATCGTGCTGTCGGTAGCAGGTGGCGCCCTCGGTTTGCTGGTGGCTGTTTGGGGCATCGATCTGCTGGTTGGGCTCAGTGGGCCGAATCTGCCCCGAGCGGCGGAGATCGATATTAATGCCCGCGTTATTCTGTTCACTCTGCTGGTATCCGTGGGTACGGGCTTAATCTTCGGCCTGGCTCCGGCGCTGCAGGCGACGAAAACCGACTTGAGTAATGCGCTCAAAGAGGGTGGGACGGGCATTACGAGCGGTTGGCGTCATCATCGGTTGCGCGGAGTCCTGGTGATTGCCGAAGTTGCTTTGACCTGCGTGTTACTTATCGGTGCCGGCTTGATGATCAACAGCTTCGCGCGTTTGCTGCGCGTCGATCCTGGATTTAAGCCTGCTCCCGTGATGGCCTTCACAATTTCGCTGCCACCATCCAGGTACCCGGAAAAAAATCAACGTCTAGCTTTCTTTGAGGCCCTGATTGAACGTCTGGCCGCAATATCGGGCGTGCGGGCGGTTGGAGCCGTCAACAATCTGCCCACGACCGGGCAGAGCATGATCTCCCCTGTGACAATCGAAGGAATGCCCGCCTCTGCTGCAGACAAACCCAGGCAGGCGCAATACGCGAAAGTAGACGGCGATTATTTTCGGGTCATGAGCATTCCGTTATTGCGTGGTCGCTTGTTCACCGCGCGAGATAATGCGCCGGCGCCGCCCGTGATGATTATCAACGAGGCCCTGGCGCGCCAGTACTTCCCCGGTGAGGACCCGATCGGCAAGAAGATGAAGACAATGTTTCAGGGAAGAGGGATGCGCGAAATTATCGGCATCGTCGGCGATGTGCGCCATGCCGGTCCCCTCAAGGATGCACCGCCCCAGGTCTACGAGCCATACGCTGACAATCCGACTTCATCTTTAAGCGTGATTGTGCAGGCTGACACGCCGCGCCCCGCATTAATGGCGGCAGTGCGAAGCGCCGTGCAAAGTATTGATAAAGATCAACCAATTGACCGCACCGCCACTATGTCGGAATTGCTTTCGGACTCAATTTCGCAGCCGCGCTTCTACACGTCGCTTTTAAGCATCTTCGCGGCATTTGCATTTGCCCTGGCAGCGCTCGGCATTTACGGAGTTATGTCCTACGCGGTAGTACAACGCACTCATGAGATTGGTATACGCATGGCCGTCGGGGCACGAGCAACAGACGTGCTGACACTAGTCATGAGAAACGGCATGAAGCTGGCGCTCCTGGGTGTGGCGATTGGGTTGATCGGAGCGTTTGCGCTAACCCGCCTGATGGCCACATTGCTTTTCGGAGTGACACCGACCGATGTTACGACCTTTGCCAGCGTGTCCGGCGTGTTGCTCGTGGTCGCTTTGTTCGCTTGTTACATCCCGGCGCGGCGCGCGACGAAAGTCGATCCATTGGTGGCGCTGCGATACGAATAGTCAGAACCACCTGCGTGAGCGGGTGGCAGTTTCTTTCCTTGTGACCTATAGGACCTATAGGACTTATTGGACCTATTGCTGCGGTAGGCAATCGACATTGGAGACATAGCCATGGACACATTGCTGAAAGACATTCGCTATGGAGTTCGGGGTTTATTAAGGCGTCCGGGCTTTACCGCGATCGTAGTCGTCACGCTCGCTCTCGGCATCGGAGCTAACACAGCGATCTTCAGTGTAGTTAACGCTCTACTATTGAGACCACTGCCTTACGCAAATCCGGAGCAGCTCGTCTGGATCGGCGAGGTTTCTCCGCAAAGGAAAGAGGAGATGATTCCCGGCGCTCACTTTCTTGAGTGGAGTGAACAAAGCCAGACGCTGGAACGAATCGCGGTTTACAACCAGGGTAATCTGACACTTACGGGGGCCGGTGAAGCTGAAAGGCTGGATTCCGGACAAGTCTCGACCGGGTTCTTCCCAATGCTCGGCGTGCAGCCTCTCATCGGCCGCGATTTTCTAACGGAGGAAGATCGACCCGGCGGTAATCGGGTAGTGATCATCAGCCATAGTCTGTGGCGGCGCCGGTTCAATACCGACCGAAATATCGTCGGCCAATCAATCTCACTCGACGACAACAGCTACACAGTGGTGGGCATCCTGCCGCCAGATTTTCGTTTCTTTCAGCCGGTCGACGTGTGGCTGCCGCTGGCGCTGAATCCACAGCAGGAACGCGGCAATCAACAAATATCAATCCTGAGTGCAATTGCGCGGCTCAAGCCGGGTATCACCAAAGCCCAGGCGGAAACAGAACTGGAAACAATCCGTGGTCGTTATGAAAGCAGCAAACTAGCCAATACCCCTCTGTTTAGCGGCCACGTGCGGCTGGTCTCATTGCATCAGAAGCTGGTCGGCAATACGCGGCAACTCTTGCTCGTTCTGCTGGGCGCCGTAAGTCTGATCCTGCTCATCGCCGGTGCGAATGTGGCAAACCTGCTACTTTCAAATGCCGTTACGAGACAAAAAGAGTTTGCGATTCGAGCCGGACTCGGCGGCAGCCGCCTCCGTTTGCTGCGGCAAATGCTTACTGAAAGTTTGTTGCTCGCCCTGGGTGGAGGGTTGTTGGGATTACTCGTGGCTTTCTGGCTCAAGGAAGCTCTCGTGGCCCTGGCGGCAGCCAATACACTCGGTGACGTCTCCCACCTGACCAATGTCAACATTGATGGCCCAGTGCTCGGCTTCACATTGGTTGCCTCACTTTTGATCGGGACTTTGTTCGGTCTGGTGCCGGCCCTTCAGCTCTCCCGTCCGAATCTGAATGACTTGCTGAAAGAAGGTTCCCGCGGGACCGGTTTTTATCGCAGCAGGCTACGGCACCTGCTGATGGTGACGGAAGTCGCTTTGGCTATCGTGCTGTTGGTGGGTGCGGGACTCCTGATCAGGAGCTTTGTGAATCTGCTGGAAGTCAGTCCTGGATATCGTCCAAACAACTTGCTCACGATGCGCATCTCGCTGCCGGAGCTGCGTTACGAACAGATGGCCCAGCGAGGCGCGCTTTATCGCGACGTCTTGCAGCGAGTCGCTTCCTTGCCCGGAGTTGACTCCGCCGGCGCAATCAATCATCTGCCGCTCACCGCCTTTACGTTCGGTGGTTGGCTGAGAATCCCGGGACGTCCGCAAGCGGCCCCTACTAATCGGCCCGCTACGCCCATTGGCGTCGTCAGCCCGGATTATTTTCGCGCCATGGGTATTCTCCTCCGTAACGGTCGCGCATTCACCGACGGCGATACCGTTGCGTCTCCGCGAGTAGTGATCTTGAGCGAGGCTTTAGCGCGCGAACTTTTTCCTAATGAAGATTCAATTGGAAAACAAGTGTGGGTGCCGGGACCAGGCAAAGACACACCGACTGTGATCGGAGTCGTGGGCGATGTGCGGCATCTGGGATTGGACGAGGACGTCACTCCGCAAGTGTACGTGCCTTATCTGCAAGGGCCGCCTCGCTCTATGACTATTGTTATTCGCACCAGGACCGACCCTCTCAGCCTGGCCGGTGCGGTAGGGAATCAAGTTAGAGAAATCGACGGCAACCTGCCCGTCTATGAGGTGCAGACGATGGAGCAACGCCTGGGGCTTTCGGTCTCACCGCGTCGCTTCAATCTCTTGCTGCTGGGAGCCTTTGCGCTCCTGGCTTTGGCGTTGGCCGCGGTCGGAGTGTACAGCGTGATCGCTTATCTGGTAACCCAGCGGACGCACGAAATCGGCATTCGCATGGCGCTCGGCGCCCGGGGAAGCGATGTTCTGAAACTGCTCATCAGGCAAGGCATGACTTCGGTACTCATCGGGGTCCTCCTGGGCTTGGCTGGAGCCGCTGCCGCGACGCGCTTGATGACGACTTTGCTGTTCGGCGTGAGTCCCATCGACACCACCACATTTGTCGCCGTCTCAGCGTTATTAATTTCTGTTGGCTTACTGGCGTGTTACATCCCGGCGCGGCGGGCGACGAAAGTCGATCCATTGGTGGCGCTGCGATACGAATAGTCAGAACCACCTGCGTGAGCGGGTGGCAGTTCTTGCTTTGCCGATTGATGGGCCACCCGCTCACGCAGGTGGTTCTGACAAGAGCGCTGCGATACGAATAAATAGGACCGATAGGACCAATAGGACCTATTAGGAGCTTGATTATTATGGATACATTTTTTCGTGATCTTCGTTACGCGGTCCGCCTGCTCATCAAGAGCCCGGGCTTCACGGCTGTCGCGGTGCTCTCGATCGCCCTTGGCATCGGAGCAAATACCACTGTCTTCAGCGTAATCAATGCGGTGCTTCTGAAATCGTTGCCCTACAAAGATCCCGAGAGTCTGGTGCTGGTTTGGGGCGACACCAAAGGAGAAACCAGCCGGCGAAAGCACAATCAGGTTTCGGCCACAGATGTGGCTGATATTCGTTCCCAGTCGACTTCGTTCGAAGACGTCGCTACCTATTCAGGTTGGTATCCGATCATGTCGGGCGACAGCGAGCCGGAAAGAATTCCCGCGATCCAGGTGGGCGATGGCTTCTTCAAAATCATGAAGGGCCAGCCTCTGCTGGGCCGCGTCTTTACTAAGGAAGAGCAGGAAGACGGCAAAGACTTCGTTATCGTTTTGAGTTACGGCCTGTGGCAACGCCGATTCGGCGGCGATCCCAATGTTGTCGGCAAAAACATCTCGCTCAACGGTCGCCCTTATAACATCGTCGGCGTCATGGGCGCGGATTTTCATCCGTTGCCTAAAAGTTTGGTTGCGCCTGAGGGGCAATTCTATCGCCCGGTAGCTGAGAAGTACGACGACTCAGCCCGCAACGAGCGACACCTCCGCGCCATTGCCCGGCTCAAACCCGGAGTAACCATCCCGCAGGCTCAGAGTGAAGTAAGCGTCATTGCTCAACGGCTCGAGCAGCAGCATCCAGTCACTAACAAAGACCAGGGCGCGAGCGTGGCTTCCATAACCGACGAAATCGTCGGTGACATACGCCCGACGCTCTGGATAATTTTTGGGGCGGTGGTTTTTGTTTTGCTGGTAGCTTGCGCAAACGTTGCCAACCTGCTGCTGGCCCGTTCAACCGTCCGGTTCAAAGAGATAACTATTCGATCGGCAATAGGAGCAGGACGACGCCAGTTGCTGCGCCAGTTCCTGACCGAAAGCCTGCTGCTGTCGTTCGTGGGCGGTGGAATCGGTTTGATGCTTGCGACCTGGGGCACCAGCCTCGTGTCTCAGATGGGCTCAAAGCTCAATCCCATGTTGCAGGATGTTCACCTCGACCTTCGCGTCCTCCTGTTCACGCTGGGAATCTCGATAGTCACCGGCGTCATATTCGGACTTGCGCCGGCCTTGCAGATCTCGAAGCCCAATCTTTCCGAATCGCTTAAGGAAGGTGGACGAGGATCCGGGCCTTCAGCCAGCCGGAACCGCCTGCGAAGTGCATTGGTCGTTTCAGAGATCGCGATGACCCTGGTCCTTCTGGTTTGCGCCGGTCTGCTGATCAGAACGGTCATGCGGTTGCAGAACGTTGACACGGGATTCAATACGCAGAACGTGCTGGCGATGAATATCGGTTTGCCGGCAATCAAGTATCCCAAGCCCGAAAATCGAATCGCGTTTTATAAAGCCATTACCGATCGCATCGCTTCCTTGCCGGGAGTGAAGGCAGCGGGCACGACGAGCGTGCTGCCGCTCAGCGACAATTTCGACGGCCGCGGTGTTTTGGTCGAGGACCATCCCAAACCTCGAGGCGAAGAAATCACCGTCGACCTTTACGTCACCACGCCCGGTTATCTGAAGGCAATGGAGATCCCGCTCCTTAAAGGGCGAACCATCGCTGAACAGGATGTCGCTGATTCACCATTTGTCGTCCTGATTAACAGAACTATGGCTGCGCAGCTATGGCCCAATGAGGATCCCATTGGCAAGCGTGTCAGCCTTCCCGGCAACGGAGACCGGCCTGAACCCTGGCGCACTGTGGTTGGGGTGGTAAGCGATGTTTCGCAATACGCGCTCGACCGGAAGCCGCCAATGCAGTTTTACTTGCCACATTCGCAGTTTCCCGTTTCGTTCAATTCGATTGTGGTTAAGACCACTGGTGAACCGACCGCGCTGACCAATGCAGTCAGACGAGAGATCCTGGCGGTCGATAAGGATCAGGCAGTCTTCAACCTGACAACGCTCGAGCAATTGCATGGTGAAGCCCTCTTGCTGAGGAAATTCTTCATGCTGTTACTGCTGGTCTTCGCCGCGCTGGCCTTAATGCTGGCGGCCGTCGGCATCTACGGCGTGATGTCTTACGTCGCTTCGCAGCGCTCACATGAAATAGGTATACGAATGGCTCTTGGCGCGCAGGCGAGGGACATACTGAAACTGATTATTGGCGATGGAATGATTTTGGCGCTGATCGGGGTCGGGGTCGGCGTCGCCGGCGCATTCGCGCTGACGCGGTTGTTGTCTGGTTTGCTGTTTGGCGTGGCTGCAACTGACTCACTGACATTTGCAAGCGTCACGATTGGTCTGATTACGATTGCGCTGATCGCCTGCTACATCCCGGCGCGACGCGCAACCAAGGTGGATCCGTTGGTGGCCCTTCGCTATGAGTGACTATAGGTCCTATAGGTCCAATTGGTCCTATTTGCGAGGTGAAGAAGATTAACATGCAGGGTCTCTGGCAAGATCTAAAACACGCCACCCGCTCGCTGGTGAAGAAGCCAGGGTTCACGTTGATCGCTATCGTGACGCTGGCCCTGGGCATCGGCGCGAATACGGCCATCTTCAGCGTAGTGAACGCGGTGCTGTTGCGTCCGCTACCTTACCCAAACCCGGACCGCCTGGTGGCAGTCTCAGAAAATTCTCTTGAGTCTCCCGATATCTCGGTCGCGTATCCGGATTATCTCGACTGGCGAGCGCAGCAGTCTGTGTTTGAAGAGATGTCGGCGCGGATGCCTACGGGCGGAATATTCACCGGGGCAAACGAGCCTGAGAGAGTGATAGGGCGGCTGGTGACACCCAGTTTCTTTCGAACACTCGGCGTTCAGCCAATGCTGGGCCGCGCATTCACGGAGGCGGAAAATAGTCCCGGAACACCGCCCGTCATGGTGATCAGCCACGGACTCTGGCAGCGTCAGTTCGGCGGCGCTGCCGACGCCATTGGTAAGACGATCACCTATAACGGCAGCCCCTGGACTGTCATTGGCGTGATGCCCTCATGGTTTGATTTCTACGGACGCACAAATATCAACAACGATATCTTCGTGCCGCTTGGCTATCTCAATAATCTGGAGTTTATGCAGGATCGGAACTCGCACACGGTGCGGGTAACTGCCCGGATGAAGCCGGGTGTGAGCATCGAACAGGCGCGGTCTGAACTTAGTGCCCTGTCGGCCCGGATGGCAACACAGTATCCAGCGTCGAACACGGGTATAGGCGCAGCCACTCGATCCTTTCTCGACGATTACGTCGGAGATTCGCGTCAATCGTTACGTGTGATCTTTGCCGCAGTAGCATTCATGTTACTGATAGCCTGCGCGAACGTCGCCAATCTCATGCTGGCGCGAGCCACGACCAGACGCAGGGAAATTGCCGTGCGCCTGGCGCTCGGCGCCTCCCGCTGGCGAATAGTGCGTCAGTTAATGACCGAGAGCCTGCTCCTCGCGTTGGTTGGCGGTGCGTTCGGAGTTTTGCTGGCGACGTGGGGAGTCAATCTGCTTTCCAGGCTTAATACCGGAGAGTGGTCCCGCATCGACGAGGTTTCGATTGACGCGCGCGTACTGGGTTTCACATTTCTAATTACGTTGTTGGTTGCAATCCTATCGGGCCTCTTCCCAGCGCTGCAGAATTCCCGGTTTGGTCTAAATGAAGCGCTTAAGGAAGGTGACCGGATCTCCTCCGCGGGTTCGGGCGGGAGGCTGCGCCGAACATTAGTGGCCGCAGAAGTCGCGCTTGCGCTTATGTTGTTGGTCGGCGCGGGGCTAACCGTAAGGAGTTTTACGCGGCTGACTTGGGTTGAGCCGGGATTTGATCCTCAGAATGTCTTGACCTTCCGCATGCGTTTGCCCGACGGCAAGTATAAGGAAGCATCGCAGGCGTTTGCGTTTTGCCGTGAGGCGATGTCGCGAGTCTCAGCTCTTCCCGGGGTGGAACGCGTAGCCGTGGCCACCGGTTTTCCGCTCGGCCGCGCCACGGACAACGGTTACCTGGTGGAGGGGCAACCGGAACCGTTGCCTGGCCGTGGCCCGTCATCGTACAGACAAGACGTCAGCGAGGACTATCACAGCGTTCTGAAGATCCCTTTGCTTGAAGGGCGGCTATTCAATGCTCAGGACACCGAGAACAGTACCCTCGTGGTGATCGTGGACCAGGACTTTGTCGCACGCAGTTTTCCAGGGCAGCCCGCGCGTGAAGTTCTCGGCAAGCGGCTCCGTTTCGGCGGGGATACTGCGGGCTGGCGCGAGATCGTAGGAGTTGTTGGACATGTAAAGCAGAACAGCTTGAACGAGGAAGGCCGCGCCCAGATCTACCGGCCCTGGACGCAGATCACGCCGAAGTGGAAGGCCGACCTAGCTCGCGTGACAGACATGATAGTAAAGACGTCCGTCGATCCACTCAGCCTCGTCGGGGCGATCAAGCGCGAGATTCGACTAATAGATAAGGATCAGCCAATTGCCCAGGTGCAAACCCTCGATGACAAGCTGAGTGAATCCATCGCTCCGCAAAGATTCACGCTGCTGCTCCTCGGCATCTTCGCCATGATTGCGTTGTCGCTCGCTTCGGCCGGGATCTACGGCGTGATGTCTTACGCCGTTACGCAACGCACCCACGAAATTGGAGTGCGAATGGCCCTGGGTGCGCAACGGCTTGATGTTTTGAAGTTGATGGTTCGTCAGGGCATGGGTCTGGTTGTGATTGGTGTGGCGTTTGGGCTGGCGGGTGCATTTGCAACGACACGGCTGATGACCTCGTTGCTCTTCGAGGTAACGGCAAAAGATCCAGTTACGTTTGCCGTGGTGACAGCGGCATTAATGATCGTGGCATTTCTTGCTTGCTACATCCCGGCGCGACGGGCAACGAAGGTGGATCCGTTGGTGGCGCTACGGTACGAATAGTCAGAACCACCTGGGTAAGCGGGTGGCCTCGGCTTCATCACGCTCGAGTGAGCTGGGCCACCCGCTAACGCAGGTGGTTTTGACAGGGCGCAGCGGTATGAATCAGAACAGGACCAATAGGACTTATTGGACCTATACCCGCATCGTTTAGAAAGCGGACTTGTCCGCCCAGCGTTGGGGGCACAAGTGCCCTATCTAAACAGGCCGAATGGGGGAGTCTATGGAAACCTTAATCAAAGACATTCGCTTTGGCGTAAGGAGCCTGTTGAAGCGACGCGGCTTTACTTCGATCGCCGTGCTCACCCTGGCGCTGGGCATTGGCGCGTGCACCGCGATCTTCAGCGTCGTCGACGGAGTGCTGTTGCGGCCTCTGCCTTATCCGGAAGCTGAACGCATCGTGCAGCTGCGTGAGGTCAACCCGGCGGGGCGGCCAATACCATTCGCCGAACCCAATTTTCTCGACGTGCGCGCCCGAAGCCAGACGCTCGAGGCCGTTGCTGAATATGGTGGAGACTTAACAACCGTGACCGGAGGCAGTGAACCGGTTCGCGCTCTCTCCGTCGTCGTGTCAGGCGATTTCTTTCACGTGCTCGGCACCAGGCCGGTCCTTGGCCGCACTTTTGTCGCGGAAGAAAGTAAACCAGGCGGCACGCCGGTAGCCGTGGTCAGTTACGGCTTTTGGCAACGGCTCCTGGGCGGAAAACCAGACCTGGCCGGAACAACATTACGGTTGATGGATCAGAACGTCATCGTTGTCGGGGTAATGCCGCCCGGTTTTGCTTTCCCTCAAGACGCTGAGGTCTGGATCCCACGAGAATTATTTCCGCAGGAAACCTCGCGATCAGCTCACAACTGGAGCGTCGTTGCCCGACTGCGTCCGGGCATCAAGACTGAACAGGCGAACGCCGAAGTGAGCGCGATCGGCAAACAACTCAAACAAGAACACGGCAAGGACATGGATGCAGTGAATTTCATTGTCGTTCCACAGCAGGAATTCATGGTAGGGAACGTTCGCGGCGCTCTGGTGATGATTTTAGTGGCGGTCGGATTCTTGTTAGCCGTGGCCTGTGCCAACGTAGCGAACCTGCTGTTGGCCCAGGTAACAGCGCGCCAGCGAGAGTTTGCGGTGCGCTCGGCGCTGGGAGCAACCCGCTTGCGACTGGCGCGACAATTCATCACCGAGAACCTGCTGTTGGCTCTCACCGCCGGCGCACTCGGTGTCCTCCTTTCGTATTGGGGAGTTGATCTATTACTCGGCTTGAATCAGCAGAGCCTGCCACGCATGGGTGAGATCGGAATCGATGCGAGAGCAGTCGCTTTCACCCTGGGCCTTTCATTGTTGATTGCGGCAGTGCTCGGAGTTGTGCCGCTGCTTCGCTTTTCAACCAGGGATCTGGAAACAAGCCTCAGAGAGGCCGGGAGTGGCGCGCGCGGATACGCGGGCCGGCATTTGCGAAGTTTGTTGGTGGTGGCGCAGATGGCGTTGACGCTGATCTTACTGGTGGGTGCGGGCTTGCTGGGAAAGAGCTTCTATCGCCTCCTGCTAATTGACCCCGGTTTTCGCACGGAGAGCGCCGTGGCAATGGAGTTATCGCTGCCCAACCCCCGCATGGACGAGCAGCGCTACAAAAAGTTCATGCAGTCGTACAAGCGCTTGATGGAACAGGGCGTCGCTCCTGATGCCACGGTTCAGTTAAGCGCGGAAGAAGAACGACAGAGACTTTTTCAACAACAACTGCTCGAGCGTCTGAGCGCGACTCCGGGAGTCGTGGCGATCGGAAGCATCAATCACCTGCCGTTGGCCGGAAGCGGGCCCGACGGAACTTTCCTCATCAACAACAACCCGGCGAGGAAGGGAAACGCGGAATACCGTGTAGCCAGCTCGAGTTATTTTGCCGCGATGAGGATCCCATTGCTGCGTGGTCGAACGTTCGATGCGAGCGACCAGCCTAACTCCCCTAATGCGGCAGTTGTCAGCCAGTCACTCGCGCGGAAGTATTGGCCGAATGAAGATCCGATTGGCCAAACGATTCAGTTCGGAAACATGGATGGGGACTTGCGTCTGTTGCACGTTGTCGGGGTGGTGGGTGACGTGCACCACTACGGAGTCGATGTGGCTGTTAACCCGACAATCTATGCCAACGCATTCCAGCGGTTGCCGTCATCGAGCTTTACCATGGTGGCTCGGGCTCAGGTCGAGCCTTCAGCTCTAGTACCGGCGATGCGTGAAGCCGTTCGATCGCTCGACCCGCAACTCCCGGTCAAGTTTCGCACCCTGGACCAGGTCTTCTCATCATCGCTCGATCAACACCGCTTCAGCCTGGTGATCTTCGGCGCCTTCGGAGGCGTGGCCCTGTTGCTGGCTGCGATGGGCATCTACGGCGTCACCTCCTACGCGGTCGCCCAACGCACGCAGGAGATCGGCATTCGCATGGCGTTGGGTGCGCGCATGAGCGACGTGCTGAAACTGGTGCTGAAAAACGGGATGTCATTGGCACTGATTGGCGCGGCGCTGGGAGTGGCAGGAGCTTTCGCCAGCACGCGGGTGATGTCGAGCTTGTTGTTTGGGGTAGCGCCGACTGACCTGGCGACGTTCACTGCCGTGGTGGTCGTTCTAATCGTCGTCGCGCTCGTGGCTTGCTACATCCCGGCGAGGCGGGCAACGAAGGTCGATCCGTTAGAGGTGCTGCGATATGAATAAAGACACAGACCTCAGTCTGTGATTGTCGGTTGAGATAGCTTCAAAGTTGAGTGCAATGCGTGAGGGCGACACAGACTGAAGTTTGTGCCACTTGCATCGGCTCAAGTGAATTGCGACCTGAAATCGGAAATTGGGAAAGCGAGATCATGCTGAACGACATTCGATACGGAATCAGGAACCTGCGGAAACATCCGGGCTTCAGCATCATTGTCGTGACCGTGCTTGCTCTGGGCATCGGAGCCAATTCCGCCATCTTCAGCGTGGTAAATGGTGTCCTGCTGCGTCCGCTGCCTTATCGAGACCCAGATAGCCTGGTGATGATTTGGGGCAACTTTCTAAAGCTCAACATCGAACGTTTGGCAGCCAAGTCGGCTGAGTTTGAAGACTATCGCGCTGAAGATCAGATTTTCGAGCAGGTTGCGGCATTCGAGAACGTGAATCTCAACCTGACCGGAGAAGCACAGGCCGAACGCATTCCCGGGGCACGTGTTACGACGAATCTTTTCTCCATGCTCGGGGCGCAGGTTGAGCAAGGCAGGGGATTTTCGCCAGCGGAGAATCAGACTGGCGACAGACCAGTCGTTCTCAGTCACGGATTCTGGCGACGTCATTTCAGCGGCCAGGCCAGCCCGGTTGGCCAAACTCTCAGGCTGGATCATCAGAATTACACAGTCATCGGTGTAATGCCGGAGGACTTTCAATTCCCGCACCCCAGGTTGTCTTTTGAACCTGCTGACTTGTGGATTCCGCTGGTTTACTCCGGCGATCAAGTGGCCCAACGTCAGGGGCCTTACTATTTGCAGGTTATTTCTCGTCTTAAGTCCGGCGTAACCCTTTCGCAAGCGCGCGCTGAGATGAATGCGCTGGGCCAGCGATTCGAGAGTCAACACCGCGGTTATCGCGGGCCGAACGGCGCAGATGGCGGCTGGCGAATTACGCTAACGCCTTTGCAGGAAGAGGCCGTTGGTAGTAATCGCCGCTCGTTACTCCTATTGTTCGGCGCGGTCGCTCTGGTGCTACTCATTGCGTGTGCGAACGTCGCGAATCTGTTGCTGGTGCGGGCGGCGATTCGACAAAAGGAGTTGGCTCTTCGGCTGGCGTTGGGTGCCAGCCGCTGGCGTATCACCCGGCAGTTGTTCGTTGAGAGTCTGATGCTTGCGGTGCTCGGCGGCGTTTCGGGCTCGCTAATCGCGCTCTGGGGGGTGTATTCGCTAGCTGCGCTCCAGCCGGCGAATTTGGCACCACTGAAAGACATAGGCGTGGACTGGCGAGTCGTGGTATTTACCGCCTCGCTGACTATTCTCACAGCCTTCGTATTTGGTCTTGTTCCAGCCTGGCAAGCCTCCAATTTCAATCTGCAACGGACGTTGAAAGAGAACAAAGGCGCGGCCATCGGGAGCTGGCGTCGTCACTACTGGCGTAACGGGCTTCTGATTACCGAGGTTGCGCTCTCGTTGGTCGTGTTGATGGGTGCGGGACTTTTGGTCAATAGCTTTCTCCGTCTCCAGCAGATCCAGCCGGCAATCGCGACCGATAGTTTGTTGACCATGGAAATGAACCTGTCCGATTCGCGCTACCGGGAACGCGCGCAGGTCTCCGGGTTTTATCAGGAACTAGTCCGCCGTGTAGAAGCCCTGCCCGGAGTCGAATCTGCGAGTTTGAGCACGGCCAGACCGTTAAGCGGCGTCGCGCGTAACGATCCCTTCTCAATCGAAGGCCGCCCGCTGGATTTGAACAATCCAAGCTTTGCGGGGTGGCAGGTGGTCGGTGCTAATTATTTCCAGACGCTCCGAATTCCGCTGGTCCAGGGACGGGATATTACTTTTCAGGATATGGCGGAAGCGTCGCCTGCCGTTGCAGTGATTAACGAGACAATGGCCAATAGGTACTGGCCGAACGAGAATCCGATCGGACGTCGGATAACAGTCGGTTTACCTCGAGCGGACAATCCGGGGGCGACTATCATTGGGATAGCCAAAGATCTACCGCATCGGGCTATCGATTCACGCCCCGAATCTGATTGGTATTTGTCGCGCCCGCCCGGACCGCAGCATAACCAGATTCTTTTCGTCCGCACCGCCGGCAATCCCTCTCAACTTGCCGCGCCGATCCGGGAAATTGTAATGGCGATCGATCGGGATCAGCCAATCACTAACATTAAGACAATGCGCGATGTAGTCGCGGACACCGTGGCCCCGCGTAAATTCAACATGCTGCTGTTTGGACTATTTGCCTTCATCGCGATGTTGCTTGCTGCGCTCGGTGTCTATGGCGTGATGGCGTACTCAGTGGCGGAGCGCACCCGGGAAATTGGTATTCGTATGGCGCTGGGTGCGCAGAAGAACGAAGTGCTCGGACTGATCATTAGGAACGGAGTGATGCTCGCACTGATCGGAGTCGCCATCGGGCTCGGGCTCGCGCTGGGGCTGTCGCGTCTGATGACGACGCTGCTGTTCGGAATTACGCCCAACGATGCGGTTACGTTCGCAGCGGTTTCCGTGTTCGTGATTCTTGTCGCCCTGCTCGCCTGCTATATCCCGGCGCGACGGGCCACAAAAGTCGATCCGCTGATAACGCTTAGATACGAGTAATTTGTCAGAACCACCTGCGTAAGCGGGTGGTAGTTGCTTCATCGCGATCGAGTGGGAGGGGCCACCCGCTTACGCAGGTGGTTCTGACAAAGCGCCGCAATACAAATGAATATAGGACTTATTGGATCCATTACGTAGGTCGGAAATTGAAAATAGCATCATGGACACACTACTAAAAGACATCCGCTATGGAGTCCGAAGTCTGCTGAAGCGGCCGGGCTTTACGGCCGTAGTAGTCATCACGCTCGCGCTCGGCATCGGCGCCAACACTGCGATTTTTACGGTCGTGGATGCCGTGATGCTGCGCGCACTGCCGGTGAAGAATCCGCAGCAGCTCGTCTTTCTCTCGAACCCTGACCGGCATGGGGTGAACGGAGGGCAGGAAACGGGAAACAGGTTTTTGTTTTCCTATCATGAGTTCGAATGGCTGCGCGACCACAATCAGGTTTTCTCCGGCCTCTTTGCGGTCCAAAGCGCCGTTTCGGCTCAACCAGTAAGCGTCGAGGGTGGGGATCAAGTCAGCGATACCGACCATGCTCGAATTAGTGCGGTCAGCGGCGCCTATTTTTCGAACCTGGGAGTGAATTCCGTCCGCGGGCAGACATTTACCGAGGAGATCGACAAAGCGAAAGGAACCAATCCGGTGGCGGTGATCAGCTACAGCTACTGGAAGAACCGCTTCGCGTTCGATTCGGCGATCGTCGGTCGCAGGATCCACGTTCGTAAGACATCGTTTGAGATTATCGGCGTGACGCCCCCTGAATTCTCGGGCGAGACCGTAGGCAACGCGCCTGATCTATGGGTTCCCCTCATCATGCAGACTGAAGTGCCCGTGGCAGTGCTCGCACCACCGAAGGATGTCAGGAACAAATACATGTGGCTGCAGATCATGGCCCGGCTGAAACCCGGGGTGACGCAGGAACAGGCAGAGGCCGGCATCAACCTGACACTCCAACAAATGCTTCGAGATGAAGCGAGCCAACTGACGGCGAACGAACGGCCGGGATATTTGAATCAACGGATTGCGCTCGCCCCCGGCGGCCGGGGCGCATCAACCTTGCGCACCTCATTCGGCAAGCCGCTGCTGATCCTGATGGGCCTTGTCGGGCTGGTGCTATTGGTTGCTTGCGCGAATGTCGCCAACCTGCTCCTGGCACGGGCGTCGAGGCGGGAGAAGGAGATCGCCGTGCGCGCTGCGCTGGGCGCGGGCCGCCGCCGCCTGATGCAGCAACTCCTGACGGAGAGCGTGCTGCTAGCACTGCTAGGAGGTGCACTGGGCCTGGTGCTGGCGATGTGGGCTGATGCGCTGCTGCTGAGACTCGTCACGTCAGACTCGACCCCAATCGTGCTCGATCTCCGTCCCGATGCCCGCATGCTCGGTTTCACTCTCGGAGTCTCCGCGCTTACCGGGATTGTGTTCGGCCTGGTGCCGGCGTTCCGCGCCGCGCGCGTGGATTTGAACTCAGTGTTGAAAGGAAGCGTGAAGGGAATAGTCGGGGGCGCGGCTCAGCGTGGTCGAGTGTCTCCAGGGAAGATTCTAGTGGTCGGCCAAGTTTCGCTGTCAGTCGTGTTGTTGATTGTTGCCGGGCTTTTCGTCCATAGCTTTCAGAAGCTGGTGCAGGTTGAGCCTGGCTATGACAGCGATCATCTTCTTCAGTTCGCGGTTGGCCCAAGCCCCGACAACTACAAAGGGCCTCCGGACCAACTTCATAAGGAGGTGCTCGAGCGCATCCGGGCCATCCCCGGAGTGCGCAGCGCGAGTCTGTCCTTAACCGGTCTCTTCAGCAACATCGACCTTGGCATGAACATCTCGATCGACGACTACATTCCTCCGCCCGGCCAACAAATGGGTGCGCTCAACGATTACGTTGGGCCGAACTATTTCTCGAATGCGGGTATTCCAATCGTGTTGGGCCGTGAAGTCGGGCCAGAAGACGAAGGAAACTCGCCGCTCGTCGGGGTAATCAATCAGACGATGGCTCGGACCTACTTCGGTGAAGCCAACCCAATTGGCCGGCGAATCAGGGCCAGCTCTCCGCCGATGGCATTAGACTTTGTGGTCGTCGGCGTAGTGGCTGACTCTAAACATGACGACCTGCGCACACCAACCGGAAGTTGGTTTTACACGCCGTTTTTTCATGCTTCACGCCATCCAAACTTCTCGTGGGCGATTAATGACGTTCGCATCTCCGGAAACGCGGCATCGGTGGCCCCAGCGATTCGCGCGGCTGTCAAAGATACTGCGCCCCTTTTGGACGCGCCTGAGATCCACACCATCAATGAGCTTGTAGGACAAACCGTTACGACCGAGCGCATGATCACGACGCTTTCCGGTTTCTTTGGCCTGCTGGCGTTGTTGCTTGCCTCCCTCGGGCTGTACGGTGTGATGTCCTACAACGTCGCTAGCCGGACAAACGAGCTCGGAATTCGCCTGGCGCTGGGCGCACAGACGAAGGACGTGTTGATGATCGTTATCAGAAACGGAATGTTGCTAACTCTATTGGGAGTGGTGGTCGGATTGGCTGCTTCGTTTGCGCTTACTCGCTTGATGTCGGGCCTTTTATTTGGAGTAACTCCGACCGACGCAACTACATTCATCACAATTCCCTTTCTGTTGATCTGTGTGGCTTTGGTTGCGTGTTACATCCCGGCGCGACGGGCAACGAAGGTGGATCCGTTGGAGGCGCTGCGGTACGAGTAAAAATAGTTTCTATTGGACCAATAGGACCTATACAACTTTCGGAGAAACCGACATGCAAACAATCTGGCAGGACTTGCGTTACGGCGCGCGAATGTTGCTCAAGCACCCGGGCGTCACCACGGTCGCTGTGCTCACGCTGGCGCTCGGGATCGGCGCGAATACCGCAATCTTCAGCGTCGTGAATGCGGTCGTCCTCCGTCCATTGCCCTACAACAATCCTGATCGACTGGTGTCTTTGTGGGAAAACGTGCCTGAGCGTGGGCGCTGGCGCGTCTCTCCGGCAAACTTCCTGGATTGGAAGAAGCAGAACACGGTCTTTGAAGATGTATCTGCTTTCGGGGCCGGCACTCTGACGTTAACCGGCGATGGTGAGCCGGAACAACTCTTAGGTACCAAGGCCAGCTCAGGATATTTCAACGTGGTCGGCGTTGCGCCAATGCTGGGTCGCTCATTCCTCCCGGAAGAATACGAGCCCGGTAAAGGGCGGGTAGTGATTCTCGGGCATGCCTTCTGGCAACGCCGATACGGTGGCGACCCAGGCGTCATCAATAAGGCAATCACGTTGGATGGAAACAGCTACACAGTCACAGGAGTGATGCCCCCCGGAATCTATCCAGTTTGGCCCACTACTTCTGGCCATATCTCTTTCAATGAAAACGAACAGCAGTTTTGGACGCCGATGTCATTTACATCTCAGTGGGCCGCCGTTCGCACGGCGCATGTCCTCGGCGTCGTGGCCCGGTTGAAGCCGGGAGTTTCACTCGACCAGGCACAGGCCGAGATGAATACGATTAATGCCCGGCTGGAGCAGGAGTATGCCGCCAACAACGGCGAAGGAATCATTGTCAATCCCTTCATAAATGAAGTTGTCGGCAACGTGAAACCGGCGTTAATTACTTTGCTGGGAGCGGTTGCGCTGGTGCTTTTGATCGCCTGCGCCAACATCGCCGGCCTTTTGCTGGCACAGCACGCGGCAAGAAATAAAGAGATTGCGATCAGGGCAGCGCTGGGCGCGGGACGTACCCGGCTGGTGCGCCAGTTCTTGCTCGAAGGATTGTTGCTTTCGCTGTTGGGCACGACTGCGGGCATCGGGCTCGCGAGTCTCGGTGTTACTGCGATTATTAAACTCATACCGCCACAGTTTCCACGCTTCAGCCAGGCTCAACTCGATTGGCGCGTCCTTGGGTTCACGCTTTTTCTGTCACTGCTTACGTGTTTTGTTTTCGCATTGATTCCCGCATGGCAGGTCGCAAGACCGAATCTACAAACAACCCTCGAACAGGGAGGCCGCTCCTCTGGTCCAGGAGCGCATCGTCTACGCTTCAGGCAGGCGCTGGTCGTGTTTCAAGTGGGTATGGCGGTGATGTTGGTGATTGGCGCCGGGCTGCTCATCAAGAGTTTTTGGCGCTTACGACAGGTAGATCCTGGTTTCAACCCGGAACGAGTGTTGTCGCTGAGCATTACCTTGCCGCAATCGAAGTACGGAGAGAACGCGCAAGTCAATAATTTCTACAATCGATTGATTGAAAGAGTTTCTGGTTTGCCCGGCGTTCAGGCGGCGGCAATTGCTTACGATCATCCACTCCAGTCCAATTGGGTCGACAGCTTCAGAATTGTGGGCCGGCCCGCGCCCGACACCAACCAAAATTATTCTGCGAACTTTACTCCCGTAGGTTGGGATTACTTCCGTGCGGTTGGGACTGAAGTTATTAAAGGACGTCGGTTTACGCCGCAGGATGATCAGGATCACCCGGGAGTAGTTATCGTTAACGAGGCTTTTGTGCGCCGCTACTTTCCCCACGAGCCGGCGCTCGGCCAACAGCTCCAGCTCAGTCCGCCCGCGCGAATCTGGAAAAATCAGCGGTTGACTTCTTTCGAGATAGTTGGCATCGCGCGGAATGTGAAATCCGGCGGACTAAATGCAGAAGCCGAACCGGCCTACTATGTGCCTGCGACCCAGGCGCCCCTGCAGGACATGGCGGTTCTCATACGAACCCAGAGCGATCCCCGTCTCTTAATTCCGGCCCTGCGTGCTGCGGTGAACACGATTGATCCTAACCAGCCAATCGCGAATGTCAGCACGATGGAGAAGATAGTCTCGGATAGCATTGCGCAGCCGCGGCTGAACATGCTGCTGATGGGCTTGTTTGGAACGCTGGCCCTGGTTCTGGCAGCGGTGGGCATCTACGGGCTGCTGTCATACGCAGTAACCCAGCGCACGCAGGAAATCGGCATACGCATGGCCCTGGGCGCGCGCGTTACCGACGTACTGACTCTGGTTTTCAAACAGGGAATGACGCTGGTTTTGATCGGCGAAGTAATTGGCCTGGCCGGCGCTTTCGCCTTAACGCGCTTGCTCAGGGGGTTGCTATTCGGTGTGACGCCTACTGATTTCACAACGTTTGTTGCAGTAGCCGGGATGCTCGCGGCGGTAGCGTTGCTGGCCACTCTGATTCCGGCACGGCGGGCAGCGAAAGTGGATCCACTGGTGGCGCTGCGATATGAATAAATAGGACCAATAGGACCAATAGGACATATTACCTGAGTCCGGAAATTGGAAGTGAAATTATGGACAAACTATTAAAAGACGTTCGCTTTGGACTTCGTGGCTTGTTGAAACGCCCGGGATTTACCGCGCTCGTTATCTTAACGTTGGCGCTTGGCATTGGCGCCAGTACGGCGATCTTCAGTGTCGTCAACACGGTGCTACTGCGGCGATTGCCCTACCGTCAGGCGGAGCGCATCGTCGCCATCGAGGAAGTTGACCAGCACGGAAAGCGCGGACAGGTAACTCCTGCTAACTTCCTGGACTGGCGCGCGCAGAACACCGTGTTTGAGCAACTGGCCGCTATCCTTACCCGTCCGGCCAACCTCGCTACCGGAGATCAAGCCGAACGCGTCGACCTGGCTATGGCCTCAGCAAATTTCTTTTCCGTCTTCGGCACGGAGGCGATCCGGGGACGTTTGTTCATTCCCACCGACGAACAGGCCGGTCACGCTCCCATCGTTGTCGTCAGTCACGCGCTTTGGCAAAGACGCTTCGGTAGCGATCCCGAACTTGTCGGCAAATCAATCATGCTTGATGGCCAGAATTATACCGTCGTCGGCATCGCTCCCGCGGGCTTTCAATATCCCGATAAGACAGAGGTCTGGGTGCCGCCGTTTCGACTCGCGCCGGCATTGAATGAACGGATGGATCCAACTCAGGTGCGCGGCTTTGGGATGTTGGCCGCGGTTGCCTTGCTGAGACCCGGGGTGTCGCTGCCACAGGCGGCAAGCGAAATGGAAACCATTACGGCGCGTTTGCGACAGCAATATCCAGACACTAATAACCGGCGTTTCGATCGGGTCGTGTCACTGCATACTCACCTGGTCGGAGAGACAAGTGGAATGTTGTGGCTGTTGTTTGGCGCGGTGACTTTCGTGCTGCTGATTGCCTGCGCGAACGTAGCGAACTTGCTGCTTGCCGCCGCGGCTGCGCGTCAGAAGGAAATGGCGATTCGGACGGCGCTGGGTGCGTCTCGATGGCGCGTGATCCAACAACTCTTGACCGAAAGCACGATGCTGGCGCTGGCTGGTGGGACCCTGGGATTGTTGTTGGCGCTTTGGGGTGTGGCCCTCATGACCAAACTATTGCCAAATGACTTTCCGCGTCTGGCCGAAATCAGTATCGATTGGCGGGTGCTCGGATTCACCCTTGCCGCCTCGGTGTTGACCGGCATTCTTTTTGGTCTTGCACCGGCGCTTCAGATCTCCAGGAGCGATGTGCAGGAATCTCTGAAAGAGAGCGGGCGCGGGGCATCAGGCAGCAAACGCCACAATCGTTTGCGCAGCCTTTTGATTGTTGGCGAGGTGGCTTTATCAGTAGTGCTGCTCGTCGGTGCAGGTCTTCTGTTTCGCAGCTTCATCCAACTGCAAGCGGTTAATGCGGGCTTCACGCCGCAACAAGTGCTTACCGTCCGAGTCACGCCGTCCGGGCCCAACTACAAGCGGGACGCTGACTACATGTCTTTCTACAGTCAGGTGATGCAACGGATCAGCGCCCTTCCCGGCGTTCAAGCCGTGGGCGCCATCAATACTTTACCCCTTGGCAAAGGGCCCACCGCGGGAATCAGGGTTGAAGGAGCGCCGCTACTGACGCCAGACAAGTGGCCGGCCACAAACTACCGCGGTGTCAGTTCCGACTACTTTCACGCGATGAATATACCCGTGGTCCAGGGGCGTGCGTTTACTGAACACGATACTGAAAACGCTCCCCGCGTCATGATAGTTAACCAGGCCCTGGCCCGCCGCGACTTCGGGAATGAAAACGCGATCGGCAAGCGAATTAGCTTAGGTAACAACGACCCGAAGGGACAGCCCGTCTGGTGGGAGATTGTAGGTGTTGCGGCGGATGTCAGGAATCTTGAATTGCGCGAAGAAGCATCTCCTGAGTTTTACACTTCGGCTTTACAAGACACCTGGACCGGAATGTCGGTTGTGGTTCGTACCACCGTGGAACCGGCCAGCATGGTTCCGGAGGTCCGTCGCATAGTAGCCGAGGTGGATAGGTCGGCCCCGGTGTCGGAAGTTAAGACTATGGAACGCATCGTGGACGAGGCAGTTATGCAGCCTCGCTTCAATTTGTTTCTGCTCGGTCTCTTCGGCGCCATCGCATTGCTGCTGTCTGCCGCCGGGATCTATGGCGTAACTGCTTACGCAGTCACCCAGCGCACGCATGAGTTTGGAATCCGGATGGCACTTGGCGCGCAGGTCGGCGACGTTTTGAGAATGATTCTCGGGCAGGGAATGCTGCTGATAACCGCCGGCGTGGTGTTTGGCCTGTTGGCTTCATTCGCCCTGACGCGGTTGCTGAAGAGCCTGCTTTTTGGCGTCAGCGTTACCGATCCGTTGACCTTCGTCGCAATCTCCGTGGTGTTGATGATCGTTGCTTTGCTGGCGTGCTACATCCCGGCAAGAAGGGCCACCAAGGTCGATCCTTTGATCGCCTTGCGCTACGAATAAATAGGTCCAATGGGACTTAGCGGACCGATGGCCCGTTGAGGAGGAGCAATGGAAAACTTGCTGCAGGACATTCGCTATGGAATTAGGAGCCTCTTCAAGCGGCCAGGATTCACTACAGTTGCCGTCGTTACCCTGGCGCTGGGTATCGGTGCAAACAGCGCGATGTTTAGCGCCGTGAATGCGGTGCTGTTGCGCCCGCTTTCGTTTCCCGAATCAGAAAGAATAGTTTTCTTAGAGGGAGTCAACCCGCAGAAGGGAATTACCAACAGCAACATGTCCGTGCCGGACTTCGCAGACTGGCAGAAGGAAAACCAGGTATTCGAGCAAATGGCTGGATTTGTTTCCGGCGGCTCCCTGCTCGTCAACAATGAAGAAATAGAACGTGTCCGCGGCACCAGCGTCACCGCAGAGTTTTTTCCACTCTTCAAAACGAATGCCCTGCTGGGTCGTGCATTGCAACCCGACGACGCACAGAAAGGCCATGATGACGTAGTAGTGCTGAGCTATGGATTATGGCAACGTCGCTTTGGTTCTGATCCAAATGTTGTAGGCAGCAAAGTGAAAGTTGGCGGGGAGGCGACGACTGTAGTCGGTGTTATGCCTGCCGGATTCGACTACCCATATCAATCCGAACTCTGGGTGCCCTTCCCGATCGATGCGGCGGCTGAACGCCGGGATAACCGTTACGTTGAAGTGATCACGCGGCTGAAGGCAGGAGTGACAATCGCGCAGGCGAAGGCCCAGCTGGACACGATCAATCAACGGCTCTCGCAAACGTATCGCGAAACAAATACCGGCTGGACTGTGCGGCTCACGACTCTTCAGGATAGTTTGGTTGGTAGGACGCGTTCATCTCTACTTCTACTGCTGGGCGCAGTGGCATTTGTGTTGTTGATTGCCTGCGCGAATGTGGCGAACTTGCTGCTGGCGCGCGCGACTGCTCGACAGAAGGAGATCGCGGTGCGTACGGCTCTCGGCGCCAGCCGCTTCAGAGTAATTCGTCAGTTGCTGACCGAAAGCGTGCTGCTGTCCACGGCGGGTGGGGCCGTTGGTCTCCTGCTGAGCCTCTGGTTAACAAAACTGCTCATCTCGGTAAGTCCGCCAAACAGCCCACGCTTCGACGAGATCCGGCCTGACACTCGCGTATTCCTCTTCACTCTGGCACTGGCCGTACTTACCGGACTGGTATTTGGCCTGGCGCCGGCGCTGCAGGCATCGCGTATCAACTTGAATGAGCGACTGAAAGAAGGCGGACGTATGGGTGGTGGCTCGAGTCACAACCGGGTCCGGAGCATGATGATGGTTTCCGAAGTAGCTCTGTCATTCGTGCTGCTGGTAGGAGCCGGACTTCTAATCAAGAGTTTCATACGCCTGCGCGACGTAAGTCCGGGATTCAATTCCGCCAACGTGCTTTCAGTTCGCGTCTCGCTGCCGAGCGCAAAATTTCCGAAAGGCGCGTCGCGGGTGCGGATGCTGCGACAAGTCGTCGAACACATTAGATCACTTCCCGGGGTGCAATCGGCTGGCGCAGTGCTGAGCCTGCCTCTCGGCGGCGATACCTTCAACGTTGGGCGCTCGTATATTCGCGAAGGCCGCCCGGCCACACCGGAAGAATCCGCCAATGCCGCCTACCTCGCGGCCACCCCGGATTATTTTCACGCGCTCCAGATTCCATTGGTAGCTGGCCGTGCTTTTACCGATCAGGATACGGAGCAAACACCGAAGGTGGTCGTGGTTAATGAGTCGATGGCCCGTCAACTGTGGCCTGGCGAAAGCCCGGTTGGCAAACGAATAACTATTTGGCGCGATGAAACGTTTCCGCGCGAGATCGTCGGAGTTGTCGGCGATACAAAACCTTCGCTGGACTCCGAAGCCGGATCACAGATGTATGTGCCTTATGCCCAGGATTCAAACTGGTCAGGCATGTCGCTCGTGATTCGTACTAATGGCGATCCAGCCGCGTCCACCGCTGCGGTCCGAAGCGAAATACGGTCGCTGGACAAAGGTATACCGGTTTTCAACGTCAAGACGATGAATGAGGTACTGGCGCTTTCAGTCGGTCCGCGACGCACGCCAATGCTGCTGCTTAGCGCGTTTGCCGGTGTCGCCCTGCTGCTGGCGATGATAGGGATCTACGGCGTCACGGCCTACCACGTCACCCAGCGGACGCAGGAGATTGGAATTCGCATGGCGCTCGGTGCGCAGATGAGAGATGTGGTGAACCTGGTGTTGAAGGGTGGAATGGCTTTGGCATTTATCGGCATTGGCCTGGGATTGATTGGCGCGTTCGCGCTGACGCGATTGATGAGGAGCCTCCTGTTTGGAGTGCAACCGACAGACATCGCTACGTTCGTTATTGTGTCGCTCAGCTTGTTCGTCACCGCTCTAATTGCCTGTTACCTGCCGGCCCGTAAGGCGACAAAGGTCGATCCATTGGTAGCGTTGCGATATGAGTAGTCAGAACCACCTGCGTAAGCGGGTGGCAGCTTTCAGTTTAGGTCTGATGGATGGGCCACCCGCTTACGCAGGTGGTTCTGACCGGGGCGCTGCGATACGAATGAATAGGTCGAATCGGTCCAATACGACCTATTGCTCAGGAGAGAACGATGAATAATCTAATCCAGGATATTCGTTACGGCCTGCGCGGTCTTTGGCGCCAGCCAGGCTTTAGCTTGATTGCTGTGCTGTCGCTCGCGCTGGGCATCGGCGCAAACACAGCCATGTTCAGCCTGGTAAATGCGGTCCTCCTTAAACCACTGCAATTCGCCGACCCTGATCGTCTGGTAGTGCTCTGGGAGGAAGATCCATCCATAGGTGCCGTGCACGATGATGTGGCGGTCGCAAATTATGTCGATTGGAAAACCCAGAACAAGGTCTTCGATGACATGGCGGCCCTCAGTTTCCGTAGTTTCAATATCACGGGCGACGGCGAGCCTGAGAAGGTCATGGCCTACGGTGCCACCGCGAACTTCTTTCCACTGCTGGGCGCGACCCCGGCCCTCGGTCGAAACTTTCTATCCGAAGAAGATCAACCGGGTGGAGCGAAAGTGGCAATCCTTAGCTATGACTTGTGGCAACGGCGTTACGGCGCTGATCAAGGCATCCTTGGCAAAAATATTCTGTTGAATGGACAGAAGCATACTGTGATTGGTGTGATGCCGGCAGATTTTCGTTACCTGTATGCGTTCACCGCCCTGTGGGTTCCGGCAGCGTTCACACCGGAAGAACTAACCAAGCGCGATTCCCAAAATCTCAACGTGGTTGCGCGGCTTAAACCTGGGGCGACGGCTGAGCAGGCACAAGCCGACATCGGCAATATCACCAGGCGAATCGTAAAAGACAATCCGAACACCGTATCAGCCGGCCTGCAAGCCGGCGTGGTCCCCCTGGCTGAACAGGTGACGGGCACATCGCGCCGGCCTTTGATCATGCTGCTGGTTGCAGTGGGTTTTGTGCTGATGATCGCCTGCGCCAACATTGCCAATCTCTTGCTGTCTCGCGCCACGGGTCGACGACAGGAAATCGCAGTCCGCGCTGCAGTTGGCGCCAGCCGCGGCCGGATTGTGCGGCAGTTGCTGACCGAGAGCGTAATGCTTGCGGCTTTAGGCGGTGGGTTGGGATTGGTCGTAGCTACCTTCAGCTTCGAATTTCTTAAGAAGTTGATACCCGCTGGATTGTTCGCGTCCAATCTGAGGATTGATTTACGCGTGCTGGGTTTTGCACTAATCGTTTCCTTAATCACCGGAATTGTTTTTGGTTTGCTTCCCGCCTTACAAGCCTCACGGGTCGATCTCAATGAAGCGTTGAAGCAGGGCGGTGGGCGCCAGGGTCTCGGCGTTTCGAATGGCAGACTGCGCGGCGCGCTGGTGATCACTGAGGTTGCGCTGGCGCTGGTTTTGCTAGTGGGGGCAGGTCTCTTGATCCAAACGCTTTCACACCTCCGCGGTCAGTTTTCGATTCTTCAGCCGGAAAAGTTGTTGACCGTGAGGACTGTGCTGCAGGGCAAGTATCAAGACCCGGCGAAGCGATGGGCCTTCTATGACGACGTGTTGGCGCGAACCAGGTCGCTGCCCGGGGTCGTGTCTGCGGCCTATACCACTTCAGTGCCCCTGCAATGGAAGGGTGGGGCGAACGGTTTCCTGCTCGAAGGGCCACAACCCCCACCCAATGTCGCGACCAATGCCATTCACCGGCAGGTAAGCGCGGATTATCTGCAGACGGTGGGAATTGCGCTTCGTGAGGGCCGTTACCTGGAGAACCGCGACGATCAGAACTCGCAACCCGTCGTGATCGTCAACGAAACCATGGCCCGGAAATATTGGCCGGGTCAAAGCGCAGTAGGTAAGCGAATCAAGTTTGCCGAGGACGGCCAGTGGATCACGATTGTCGGAGTTGTCGCTGACGTTCGCGAGATGGGACTCGATGTTCCGGTGAAGGCCGAGATGTATCTACCTTTCCGTCAAGTCCCCGGTTTCAACGGTTACAAGCCGCGCGATCTTGTCATTCGTACCACGGGCGATCCGCTTGCGCTGGCGGCTGGGGTGCGACGTGAGGTGCACGCGGTGGATGCGGATCAGCCGGTCTCAAACGTGGCGACGATGGACCAGGTGCTGGACACAGAAACACAATCTCGCAGCGTGGGAATGATCTTGTTAGTGGCGTTTGCCGCCCTCGCATTCCTGCTGGCGGTGATGGGGATCTACGCGGTCCTGGCCTACTTCGTTACTCAACGGAGGGCGGAGATTGGAGTGCGACTGGCCCTCGGAGCGACGCCACGCTCGATCCTCGCACTGGTTCTGAAGAAGGGAATGAGTTTGGCATTAATCGGCGTGGCGGTTGGTCTGGTGGCAGCGTTTTCCTTAACCCGACTGATGGCGAGCTTGCTTTTCGGAGTCAGCCCGGCCGATCCGGCCACCTTCGGGATGATCGCACTCCTGATAACCAGTGTTGCGTTGCTGGCTTGCTACATTCCCGCTCGGCGCGCCACGAAAGTCGATCCACTGGTGGCGCTAAGATATGAATGATGTAAAGCAAACTGTTAGTTTGCGCCGGTGGATATCCGCTCAAGCTGAATGGTGGCGAAACGTCGCAAACTAACAGTTTGCTTTACGGGAGCGGACTTGTCCGCCCGGCCGGGGCACAAGTGCCCTCTCTAAACAACAAGAATTGGGGGACAACAAAATGCAGACCATCTGGCAAGACATGCGTTATGGCGCGCGGATGCTACTAAAAAATCCGGGTATCACCTTCGTGGTGATTCTGGCACTCGCCCTTGGTATCGGCGCCAACACCGCTATCTTCAGCGTTGTCAATGCCGTGCTCCTGCGCCCGTTGCCCTACGAGGATTCTGATCGACTGGTGTTCTTGTCTGAAACCAGCAAGACCATGGACGAGATCTCAGTCTCTTATCCAAACTTTTCCGACTGGCGCACCCAGAATAATGTCTTCGAGAAAATCGGCGTTTACAACCGCAACAGCTACAACCTCATCGGCGGTGGGGAACCCGAACGCATTTTGACCGCGCAAACCTCCGCCGATCTGTTTAGCGCCCTGCGGGTCCAGCCGGCAATCGGACGTTTATTCACTAACGAAGAAGATCGTCCCGGCGGACAGCCGGTAGTTGTGCTCAGTTATGGGCTCTGGCAGCGGCGATTCGGTGGACAGTGGAGCATCCTCAATCAGCAGCTCACCTTCAATAATAAAAGCTACACCGTCATTGGCGTAATGCCGCAAAGTTTCCAATATCCGAGTCGCGTTGAAATGTGGGTACCGGTGGGCCAGTTGTCCGGCACGGCCGACTGGCAGCAACGTGGCAATCATCCGGGCCTGTACGGAATAGCGCGCCTGAAACCCGGTGTGACCATCGCCCAGGCGAAGGCGGACATGGATAACATCGCCGCCAATCTTGAAAAGCAATACCCCAATTCAAACGCGGGCAACGGCGTCAAGGTTCAACAGATGCTGGAAGTCTTCGTCAGCGATGTCCGCCCGACCTTGTGGGTGTTGTTTGCGGCGGTGGCTTTCGTACTTCTCATAGCTTGCGCCAACATCGCCAATCTGTTGCTGGCCAGGGCCAGTGCTCGACAGAAAGAGATGGCCATTCGTTCGGCGATGGGCGCGGGCCGCTGGCGAATTGCCCGCCAGTTGCTGACGGAGAGCGTGTTCCTGTCGTTGGTCGGCGGAGCCCTTGGATTGCTGGTCGCGCGCTGGGGCATACAACTCATCCTTTATATAAGTCCGAATGCCATTCCGCGATCGCGCGAGATCGGTCTTGACTGGAGAGTCCTGGCGTTCACGATTGGGGTCGCGTTTCTGACCGGAATTCTTTTTGGGCTGGTTCCCGCGCTTCAGGCCGGGATTGTGGACGTTCATGAAACGCTGAAAGAGACGGCACGTAGCGCGTCGGGCCGGCACTGGCTCCGCAGTTCGCTGGTCGTCGTTGAAGTGGCCACTACGCTGGTGTTGCTGATCGGAGCAGGGTTGATGATTCGCAGCTTCTCGCGTCTGCAACAGGTCAACCCGGGTTTTTCCTACGAACACCTGTCGAGCTTTACAGTGTCGCTGCCGCAAAAGAAATATCCGAATGAGGAGCAACGCGATCAATTCTTCACCCAGTTGCTGCAGAACGTACGCCAGTTACCGGGAGTGGAGTCATCTGCCGCCGCTTCCGGCCTCCCGCTGGGCAACAACGGCTGGCAAACCTCTTTCATCGTCGATGGGAAGCCGATCCCTCCGCGCGGCCAGACTCCATTGATGGAGGCCTGCCTCGTCACGCCGGATTACTTTCGCACCATGAACATACCGCTTCAGCGCGGTCGTTATTTCGATGATCACGACAATCGTGCCTGGTTGGCGGGACGTGATCTCAGCAAACTCAATGAGGGCGAGAAAGGAATCGCAGGCGTAAATGTCATCGTTATTGATGAAGAGTTTGCGCGACGATACTGGCCCGGTGAAGAAGCCGTAGGTAAACGCATCAGGCTCGGCATCGACGATGATGCTCCGACGCTAACCGTCGTCGGCGTCGTCGGCCGCGTAAAAATGGAAGGATTGAGCCAGGATTCAAAAAGAGTGCAGGGCTACTTCGCCTTTGCCCAGATGCCGTTCAGCGGCATGACTGTGATCACCAAAGCTTCCACTGATCCCAACCAGCTGATTGCCGCCATGCGCCAGCAGGTAAGAGCAGTCGATCCGGACCAGCCCATCTACAACATTCGGACGATGAACGAGATTCGCTCGGACTCAGTCGCGCCGGAACGTTTGAATCTAACCTTGCTAAGCATCTTCGCCGGCATCGCTTTGGTTTTGGCTATTGTCGGCATTTACGGAGTGATGTCTTACACGGTGACGCAACGAACACACGAAATCGGCATTCGTATGGCGATCGGCGCGCAACCGCGCGACGTCTTCAAGATGGTAATAGGGCAGGGAATGATCCTGGCTCTGGTCGGAGTTGCCGTTGGTTTATTCGGAGCATTTGCTTTAACCCGGTTGATGGCGACCATGCTCTTCGGTGTTGAACCAACCGATCCCGCGACCTTCGCCAGCATCGCGGTACTGCTCACCGGCGTGGCGTTTGTTGCTTGTTACATCCCAGGCCGCAGAGCGACGAAGGTCGATCCGGTGGTGTCGCTACGTTATGAGTAATTTGTCAGAACCACCTGCGTAAGCGGGTGGCCCGTAAGCGGGTGGCATTTCGGTGGTCCTGTCAGGTTGATCGGATTCGGCCACCCGCTTACGCAGGTGGTTCTGACAAGCGCTACGTTACGAGTAGATAGGTCCTATAGGGCTTATAGGTCCTATTGATGGTTGAAGGAGAAATAATGTCCATATTTTGGCAAGACTTGCGCTATGGCGCGCGAATGTTGGTCAAGCATCCGGCGGTAACGCTGGTTGCGGTTATCGCTCTGACTCTCGGAATTGGAGCCAACACGGCGATTTTTACCGTCGTCAATGCGGTGTTGCTTCGCTCGATGCCTTATGCCGACGGCGAGAGGCTCGCGTTGGTTTGGGAAAAGAGGCCGGCCAATGCTCAAAACGTAATTAACCTGGGCAACTTCTTCGATTGGAAAGATCAAAACAAAGTGTTTGCGGACATGGCTGCCTTCTTTGATCTCAACGTCAATCTCACCAGCGACGGTGAACCCGAAGAGGTCGCTGGACAGATAGCTACTACAAACCTCTTCTCGGTGCTGGGGGTGAATGCGATTCAAGGTCGAACCTTCACGCCGGATGATGGAAAACCCGGTCAACCGGACGTCATAGTGATCAGTTACGATCTTTGGCAGCGCCGCTTCGGCGCAGATCCCAAGATTATCGATCACCAAATAACGCTAAACAACGAGACGAGTACAATCATCGGAGTCTTGCCTGCTGAGGTCGGCTGGCATGTCCAAAAGGGTTCGATGATTAAGAAGGCGCCTGAAATCTGGTCGCCATGGCAGGTCTCAGACAAATTACGACAACGTCAGGGGCGATTTGCCCGCGCGGTAGCTCGACTCAAACCCGGCGTCACGCTGGCCCAGGCGCAGAATGAGATGAACATGATCGGCGCCAGACTCGAGCAGCAGTATCCGGAGTTTAATGCCAACTCGGGCGTGACTGTCGTGCCGCTGCGCACCCAGCTTACCGGCGAGATTCGCAAGCCCTTGTTAATTCTGCTGGGCGCAGTTGGTTTTGTCTTGCTGATTGCGTGTGCCAACGTAGCGAATCTTTTATTGGCGCGGGCTGCCTCGCGAAGAAGAGAGATTGCCTTGCGAGCAGGTCTCGGCGCGAGTCGCTGGCGGATCGCCCGGCAACTGCTGACTGAGAGCGTGCTGTTGTCAGCCGTTGGTGGCGCCTTTGGCCTGCTGCTGGCGTGGTGGGGAACGAAGGCCCTCATCGCTCTTAGCCCGTCAGGGTTGATGGACCTTCGCCACGTAGCGGTCAACCTGCCGGTGCTGGGATTTACCTTTGCCCTCGCTTTGGTTACCGGAATTATTTTTGGACTCGTTCCAGCTTTCGAGGCCGCGCATTTCGATCTTAACGAATCGCTCAAAGAGGGTGGCAAAAACATTGGCGGCGGCGCTCGCAGCCACCGTTTAAGAAATCTCTTTGTGGTGACGCAGGTGGCATTAGCCCTGGTGCTGCTCGTCGGCGCCGGTCTGCTGATGAAGAGTTTCAATCGACTGCAGTCGGTCGAACCGGGATTTGATCCAGACAACATTTTGACAATGCAGCTTAACCTGCCAGGCCGGAAATACGACGTCGACCCCAAGGTCCTTAGTTTCTATAAGAGGGCGATCGAGCAGTTGCAGGCGGTTCCCGGCGTCGAGGCCGTGGGCATGATTAATTATCTTCCTTTCAACGGACCGCATTCGGGCACCGATGTCCAAATTGAAGGCCAGCCGAAATTACCGCCCGGTCAGGAATTGAGCACCGGCATATGCGTCGCCGACGCAAATTTCTTTCAGGCAATGCGTATCCCGCTCAAGCGCGGTCGCCTCTTTACCGAGCAAGAAATGACAGAGATGCGTCACGTGGTGGTAGTCAACGAAACGTTTGTGCGCAAGAATTTGCCCGGCCAGGATCCGATTGGCAAGCGAGTCACGATCGACATGAAGGATGAAAATGTGCCGACGGAGATTATCGGCGTCGTGGGTGACAACAAACACATGGGACTCGATACAGAAGTCGAGCCCATGGCCTATTGGCCGCATCCGGAACTGACATACTCATCCATGACCTTCGCGATCAGAACGCGAGGCGAACCGACGAATATTGCGGCCGCTGCTCGCAACGTAATTCGCGGTCTCGATCCCGAACAGCCGGTGGGTGAAATAAGCACCATGAATCAGCTGATGGCCAAGTCCATCGCGCGATCTCGGTTCAACGCAACTCTGCTGGCGGTCTTCTCATTGGTCGCCCTGGTGATGGCGGCAGTAGGGATATACGGCGTCATCTCTTATTCCGTGCAGCTTCGCACACATGAAATCGGAGTGCGCATGGCCCTGGGCGCGCAACAGGCCGATGTGCTCAAGCTGGTTGTAAGGCAGGGAATCACCCTGGGGCTGATCGGCGTGGCGGCGGGTCTGGCTGCTTCGTTTGGATTGACTCGACTGATCGCGAGTCTCCTGTTTGAAGTGACTGCTACTGACAAAACAACCTTTGGCCTGGTAGGAGCGGGCCTGTTCTTAATCACTCTTATCGCTTGTTACATCCCTGCCCGCCGGGCAACGAAAGTGGATCCACTGGTGGCACTGCGATATGAATAGTTTGTCAGAACCACCTGCGTAAGCGGGTGGCAGCTTGGTGGTCCTTGGAGGTGCTCGGTTTGAGCCACCCGCTTACGCAGGTGGTTCTGACAAGAGCGTTGCGATATGAGTAATAGGTCCTATAGGCCCTATACATTCATCGAGGAAGACAATGCAAAAAATTTGGCAAGATCTGCGCTATGCGCTTCGCACCTCGCTGAAGAAGCCGGGATTCACCTTAATTGCGGTAATGACGCTGGCCCTGGGTATTGGCGCGAGCACGGCAATCTTTACCGTTGTTGATGCGGCTTTGCTGCGCGGGCTTCCATACAAATCACCGGACCAGCTCTACCACCTCTGGGAGAGAAGACCGCAGCAGGAGTTTTCACAGCGTGAATTCTCTTACCCGGATTATCAGGACTACCAACAGAACAAAGCCTTTGAAATTGCCGGCTATACCGGAGGCGGCGGAATCATGACCGGGCGCGGCGAACCGGAACGCGTTTTTAGTCCCAGAGCCACCGCGAATTTCTTTTCGGTGCTCGGCGTCGACCCGGTTATCGGTCGCACGTTCCAACCCGGTGAGGACAAGCCCGGCACTCAACGGGTGACTGTCTTGACGTATGGAATGTGGCAGCGCCGGTTCGGAGGCGACGCCGCTATTCTGGGCCAGTCGCTGACGCTCAATGGCGAGAGCTATATCGTAATCGGTGTGCTGCCGGCGAGCTTTCAGTTTGCTTTGAGGCAAGCCGATCTATGGCTCCCTTATCAGCCAAACGAAGGACAGTTGACCCGTCGTTTCATGCATGGAACCAATGTCATCGGGCGGCTCAGACCCGGCGTAAGCCTGGAGCAGGGACAGACAGAGCTCAGCGCCATCGCCAAACGCATTGAGCAGGAACACAATGAATCACACGCCGGAACCGGTGTTAAAGTTATTCCACTGCAGGAACAGCTCGTGGGCGATGTGAAGCCTATACTGTTTGTCTTGCTGGCCGCCGTCGGATTTGTATTGCTGATTGCCTGCGCCAACGTTGCCAGCCTGTTACTTACCCGTTCGCTCTCCCGGCATAAAGAAGTTGCGATTCGGTCGGCGCTGGGCGCGAGTCGCTGGCGCGTGGTTCGGCAAATGCTGACGGAATCGGTGCTGCTTTCGTTGGCCGGCGGAGTGGCGGGTTTGCTCATAGCTTACTGGGGAGTGGGTGCCCTTATCGCAGCGCTCCCCGACAACCAACTCGACTCATTGCCATTCCTCAAATCGTTGCACATTGACGCGCGCATTCTCGGATTCTCGTTTGGGCTTTCGCTGCTTACGGGGATTGTGTTCGGCCTGGCGCCGGCGCTCCAGTCGTCGCGGCTGGATTTGAACGAAGTGTTAAAGGAAGGCGGTCGAACCACGGCGGGTGGAGCGCGACAGCGACTTCGCAGCGTGTTTGTGGTAACGGAGATTACATTGGCTGTCGTGTTGTTGGTTGGGGCAGGATTGATGATGAAGAGCCTGCTGCGCTTGTTGCAGACGAACGTGGGATTTAATCCTGAAAACGTATTAACAATGACAGTCGTACTGCCGCCTGGTAAATATGCCGAGCCAAATACCCTGGTGAGTTTTCACCAGCAACTAAAGGAACGAATCGAATCCCTTCCCGGCGTTAATGGCACCGGTACTGTCGACATTCTTCCGTTACAGGGCGGAAACACGACTCGATTCTTCGTCGACGGCGATCCCATCCCGGCGCCTGGACAGGAGATAGAGGCCAACTTCCGCGTTGTTGACGATAACTATTTTCAAACGCTGGGCGTACCGCTAATAGCCGGCCGAATGTTCGATGAACGTGACAAGGCGAATGCGCAGGGTGTTGTCATTATCGGGAAGACCGTGGCCGATCGAGTCTTTGCCGGCCGCGATCCGGTCGGACGCCGGATCAAGTACTCGAGCAGCCAGGGACCGCCCGACTTGATCATAGGTGTTGTGGGGGACGTGAGGATCGCCGGACTGGATGAGGTGATCAGACCGGTTCTATATTACCCCTACCGCCAGTCTCCCTCGACGGCAACCAATCTGGTAGTTCGCACCAACGCAGACCCCGCGGCTTTGGCGGGCGCAATTCGCAACGAGACTCGTTTGCTGGAGCCAGACGTCGCGATTTTCAACGTTAGCGCAATGCAGGAGTTGATTAATAGTTCACCGGCGGCTTTTATGCGCCGTTATCCGGCGTTGCTGATTAGCATCTTTGCCGGACTCGCGCTAATACTCGCCTCGATCGGCATTTATGGAGTCGTGTCATTTTCGGTTAGCCAGCAGACACACTACATCGGTGTCCGAATGGCCCTGGGCGCAAAGCCGACCGACATTCTAAAAATGGTGTTGAAACAGGGACTCACACTGACGCTGGCCGGAATGGCGTGTGGTGTTGCGGCCGCCTACGGGTTAATGCGGCTGCTGCGTAGTTTGCTGTTTGAAGTTCAGACTACGGATGTGTCCACTTTTGCATTTGTGCTCGGCACACTGTTCGTGGTGGCTTTGTTTGCCTGTTATATTCCCGCCAGGCGGGCAACGAAAGTAGATCCCCTGGAGGCGCTACGTTATGAATAAGAAATATAGGTCCTATAAGTCCTATAGGACCTATAGTTCTCCTGCTGACTTTCCTGCCGGCGATTTTTCGAGTCTACTCTGACCGATGTCAAGAATTCTAATTGCAGATGATCAGGCGGATGTCCTAGCGGCGTTGCGCCTGTTGTTAAAAGGCGAGGGCTTCGAAATCGTAACCGCGTCGTCTCCCGCAGGTGTCTTGAAGACGCTGGAGACGCAGGAGGTGGAGGTGGTACTGATTGACCTCAACTACGCGCGGGACACGACCTCCGGCAGCGAAGGCCTGGATCTGCTTACTCGAATCAGGTCTAACGATCCAACCTTGCCAGTGGTGGTGATGACTGCCTGGGGCAGCGTCGATCTGGCGGTGGAAGCAATGCGACGCGGCGCGCGCGACTTCATTCAGAAGCCCTGGGACAACGCGCGCCTGCTGGCCGTGGTGCGCACTCAGGTTGAGTTGGCGGGAGCATTGCGGCGCGGGCAGCGACTTGAAGCGGAGAACCTGGCCTTGCGCGACAGCGCCGCGGACGCCGCCACCGGGCCGCGAATCATCGCCGAGTCAGCTGCGATGAAGGGCGTCCTCAAGCTCATCGAGCGAATTGGACCAGCGGACGCTAACATCCTGATCACCGGAGAAAACGGCGCGGGGAAAGAGGTCATCGCGCGCGCGATCCACCGGAATTCAGCCCGCGCCGAAAAACCGCTGGTGTCACTAAATGCGGGCGCGCTGGCCGACGGCGTTTTCGAGAGCGAACTGTTTGGTCATGTGCGCGGCGCCTTTACTGATGCCAAGACAGATCGTGTTGGCAGGTTTGAGCTGGCCGATGGCGGCACCTTGTTTCTCGATGAGATCGCAAACGTACCGCTCAATTTACAACCAAAGCTTTTGCGGGTTCTGGAAACGGGCGAGTTTGAACGGGTGGGTTCCTCCAAAACGCGGAAAGTGGATGTGCGAGTGCTCTCGGCGACCAATGCCGATCTGAACGCTGACGTGACCCAGGGCCGGTTCCGGCAGGATCTGCTGTTCCGCTTGAATACTGTCGAGATTCATCTGCCTCCACTAAGAGACCGCCGCGAAGACATACGACCTCTGGCGGAACATTTTCTGCGGAAACATATGGAGCGTTACCGTCGAGGGGACATGGAATTCACTCCGCCGGCGCTCGAGGCGTTGGTCGAACACGCCTGGCCGGGCAACGTGAGAGAGTTGGACCACGTGATTGAACGGGCGGTCTTGATGAGTTCGAATAATTCAGTGACAGCTTTCGATCTGGCGCTGCAATCCACTCCCGATGCCCGTCTGTCTGCCCGGCTGGAAGAGATGAGCCTTGAAGAGGCTGAACGGTTATTGATCAAAAAAGCCCTGGCTCGGGCTGAGGGAAATGCTAATCGTGCGGCGGAAGCGCTGGGGGTGAGTCGTAGCGCGCTTTATCGCCGGCTGCAAAAGTATGGATTGTCGGGAATGAGTGATGAGTAAGGAGTGATGAGTGATGAGTGATGAGTGATGAGTGATGAGTGATGAGTGATGAGTGATGAGTGATGAGTGATGAATGATGAATGATGAGTGAGGAATAGGACCTATTGGACCTATAGGCCCTATAGGACTTATTGATCCTATACTCATCACTCATCACTCATCACTCATCACTCATTACTCATTACTCATCACTCATCACTCATCACTCATCACTTAGTAGTACCCTGGAGTAGCACGTGAGCGCGCCTCTAAAGCCAAAAAATACCTCCTCATTCGCGAGTCTCGATCCTGCCTTGAAGCGTGGCGGCCGCGTTCCTTTCGAACGACTCGTTACGGTTCTGGCAGTGGCTGCCGGCTTACCCGCCGTCGCGGTGTGTGCATTCCTGCTGTGGTATGACGGTTATTCGGGCCGCTTGCAATGGACCGTTGATCTGTTTCTAGTGCTCGCCTGGCTGGGCTTTGCTTTTAATCTCAAGCAACGGATTGTGCGACCTTTGCAAACGCTTTCCAATATTCTGGCGGCGATTCGCGAAGGCGATTATTCCATCCGCGGACGACGGGCGCTGACCGGCGATGCGCTGGGCGAAGTAATGCTTGAAGTCAACGACCTGGGCCAAACACTCCGCGAGCAGAGACTTGGGGCAATGGAAGCCACCGCCTTGTTGCGGACAGTGATGGCGGAGATTGATGTCGCGGTTTTCGCCTTCGATGGTGAGCAGCGATTGCGACTGGTGAACCGCGCCGGCGAAAGGTTGTTGGCCCAACCGGCGGCGAGACTGCTTGGTCGCACCAGTTCAGAGTTGGGGCTGGCCGAATGCCTCAATCCCCAGGACACAAATGGCCAACAGGCGACGCACACTATGCAGATGGTTTTTCCTGGCGGTGTCGGCCGATGGGATGTGCGGCGCAGCACCTTTCGCGAACACGGCGCACAACACCGGTTGTTGGTGTTGACGGATCTCAGCCAAACGCTGCGCGAGGAAGAACGCACGGCCTGGCAGCGCTTGCTGCGTGTCCTGGGACATGAACTGAATAACTCTCTGGCGCCGATCAAGTCGGTGGCCGGGAGTCTGGCCGATCTTCTGGGAAGGGAACCAAGACCGGTTGATTGGGGCGAGGACATGCACAGGGGTTTGGAAGTGATCTCGTCGCGCGCCGATTCGTTGGCGCGCTTTGTTGAGTCGTATTCCAAGCTGGCTCGTTTACCCCAGCCACGATTTGAACCGTTGAATATTGGCGCCCTGGTGCGTCGCGTGGCCAGTCTCGAGACGCGATTGCCGGTAAACGTTCATCCGGGTCCTGACGTAACCCTGCGCGGCGACGACGTGCAGTTGGAACAGTTGCTGATAAATCTAGTGCGCAACGCGGTCGATGCTTCGATGGAAACGGGCGGTGCGGTTGAAGTGGGCTGGGCTCAAACAAACGGCAAGGTGGAAGTGTGGATCAAAGACGAAGGACCGGGCCTGGCCAACACGGCAAATCTGTTCGTGCCTTTTTTTACCACCAAGGCGAATGGGTCCGGCATCGGGCTGGTCCTTTCGCGACAAATCGCCGAGGCTCATGGCGGCACCTTGAGATTAGAAAATCGTCAGGGTGTGCGTGGCTGTGAGGCGCTTATGAGTCTGCCCCTTTAACCGCCAAGGCGCCAAGACGCCAAGAGCGCCGAGGGAGATAAAGAACAATTAGAATAGTACTGTGGCAGTGAAATCTTCCAATATTCATGTGCCCCTCGCGAGGATTCAGCAAGACGATCCACGAAATCACACCAAATCACACTAAAATTGTTTCGTGTTGTTTCGTGTGATTTCGTGGACCGTCCTCTTTGAAACTTGAAATACACACTACCAACGCTGCACGAATCGCCTCGTTTGATTTGTTAGTTCCGACAACCCTCTCCTGACTTGGCGGTCTTGGCGTCTTGGCGGTTATTTTTCATCTGTGTAATCTGCGGATAAGATTTCTTCGTTGCGCCTTTTCGCAGAAGATGGCAAACTTCGCGCACGTAAAAATCCTGGGTGGCTCCATCACGGTAGGACGATAGTACTCACAGCTGGATCATGAAACGTATACTGCTCGTTATTGCGGTCATTGCGTTATATGTATTGCACCAGGATTTCTGGTTCTGGCGCACGGCCCATCCTCTCGTCTTTGGTTTCATTCCGATCGGACTATTTTATCAAGGCTGCTTCTCCGTGGCGGCAGCGCTGCTCATGTGGTTACTGGTGAAGTTTGCGTGGCCCTCTCACCTCGAACGGGTGGTCGAACAACAAAGACCTGAGGAGGAAGCAGCCCCTTGATTCCCGCGATTCTCGTTTTCGTTTACCTCGCCGTTGTTCTCTACATCGGCATCTTCGCCTTTAGAAAAACCGCCGGCGGAAAAAAAGCGGAAGATTACTTCCTGGCCAGCCGCTCGCTCGGATCGTTCGTCTTTCTCTTCTCACTCTTCGGCACCAACATGACGGCCTTTGCCATCCTCGGATCGTCGGGCCACGCCTTCAGCAACGGCATCGTTACCTTCGGACTGATGGCCTCGTCCTCCGGGCTGGTCATTCCGATAACACTTTTTTTGATCGGCACGCGAGTGTGGGCGCTGGGCAAAAGATACGGCTTCATGACTCCGGTGCAGATGTTTCGAGATCGTTGGGAGTGTGGCCACATTGGCACCGCCATCTTTGTGGTCCAGGCAGTTCTGCTGGTTCCTTACATTATCATTGGCATTATGGGCGGCGGCACGACGCTGAATGTCATCAGCGGCGGGTTGGTACCATACTGGTTTGGCGGAGCCATCGTTGCGCTGGTGGTAATGAGTTATGTTTTCTTCGGTGGCATGCGCGGCACCGCCTGGGTCAATACTTTTCAGACCATTCTCTTTCTGCTTTTTGGGGCCATCGCCATCATTGTTATCGGCGCGGGGATGGGAGGGTTTCGCAGTGCCGTGCAGGCAATGCAAGCTTCTCCAGCTCTGGCGCCGTTGCTGACGCGGGAGCGCATCTCGCCGCTTTACTTCTTTAGTTACACCTTCATTCCTCTTTCAGCCATCGCCTTTCCGCATATTCTGATCTTCTGCCTGACCGCCGAGAAGATGAACCATTTCAAGAAGACCGTGATCTTCTACCCGCTCTGCATTCTGGCAATCTGGCTGCCTTGTGTTTTTCTGGGCGTGATGGCGAACCGCGTAACCGACGTCCCGCAAATACGCGCCAAGCAGGAAGCGCGTCGCGTGCTGGCCACGCAGGGGAAGACGATGACGCCCGAAGCGCGAGATGAGTTGCGAGAACAAGCGGCGGGCGATGATGTGATCATGCTGCTGCTCCAACGTTATGCGCCGCTGTGGCTGGCCGGACTTCTGGGAGCGGGCATCATGGCCGCGGTCATGGCCAGCGATTCGCAGATTCTGGCGCTATCGACAATGTTCACGGAGGATGTGTTTGCCCACTATGGGGGCAAGCGGCGTTTCGGCGAATCGGTCCAGGTACAGACCGGCCGCATCTTCGTTATCCTGATCACCATTTTTGCCTACGCGGTCGCTTTACGCGCCCCCGAAACAATCTTTGAGTTGGCCATCCAATACGCCTTCTCGGGGTATGCAGCCCTGTCGCCGTTGCTCATGGCCGCGCTTTTCTGGAAGGGAAGCACAAAGTGGGGGGCGCTGGCGGTCACGGTTTGGACTGCTCTCGCCGTGGTGGCAGTGGCGATCTTCCAGCATGCGGTGCCTGCGCCCGCACCTGGACCACCGACTTTGATTTGGTCGTTGTCAGGCTATGAGGTGCTCACCCGCACTCCCGGCGGCACCGCGGTCTTTGGCTTCATGCCGGTTGTGCCAATGGTGATTATTTCAGGGCTGCTGATGATTGTGGTCTCGATGATGACGCGCAAACCGGCGCAGGCGACCGTGGCAAAGTACTTCTTTGATTCCAGGACCGTGTGAACACGGAATTTCTCGCGTCATAGTTGCCGCACGACCCCTCGAAACGCAATCTTTTTCTGTGCATCCTCAGTGTACTCTGTGTCTCTGTGGTGAGTGTTTCTCCTGGCAAAATCACCTTCAGAGATACGACGCGGCTTTCAGCAGCAACTAAGGGAACGATCCACGAAAATACACGAAATAACACTAAACAAAGAAACTTCGTGTTCGTTCGTGTGATTTCGTGGATCGTGGTCAGTCAAAAACCTTGCCCAAAATATAAGAAATCGGACCTTTGGATTACAGAGGTCGCACAGAGGCTTGAGGATTATTCTGAAGAAAGAATGAGACAACGTGCTTAGCCTTTAGGATCTCCTACTTCCGACCTTCACTTAGAGAACGGTCCACAACGGCGATTAAATTCCTGAGGTTTTCATCCGTGCGAGCCTGTGCATCAACCAGTGCTGAAATCCTCTTGTCTATATCACCAAGGCGGCCATCCGTTGCTTCAGACCGATCAATCGTCCCTTTTGCGAGACGAACGACAAGATCCTCCAGCTGTCCCAGGATGTCCTCCAGCTGACCGATCTTGGACGCAAATCGCGCCTGTTGGTCCAGCACAAACTCCATTAACTTTTCTATATTCTCGTTACCCATCTCTCTAGACCCCTCACGCTAAACTTCAAAGCCTTAGAGAAGCTATCAGTAGTAGCTATGCCTGAGCAATCGTTTAACCCGAAAGACTGCTGAAAAAATAAAGATGATCCACGAAATTGTAAGAAGCGCCACGAAAAGAGTCCTGGCCCGCGGTAGCGGGCGACAGCATAAAGCCTGGGGTGGAGCGCAGCGGAACCCCAGGTTGATGGTCCAAAGATAGTATTAGCCCGCGGAGCGGGCGACAGTCCGTTATTACTCGGTTATCGCCCGGTCCGCGGGCTGGGGTTTCTTAGGTGTTACGGTTCCTGGGGTTCCGCTACGCTCCACCCCAGGCTCTATGCTGCCGCCCGCTATCACGGGCTAGCGCGTTTGGCGCTGAGAACCCGGTGCTTGCATACGATCGCTAGGGCACAGTCGGATTAGCCGGTCCCTTTAACGACTCGTCGCGTTTCGCCTTAAACTCAGTGCCGGCTTTCCATTCCGGATACTTATCACCCTGCGCCACCCGATAGCCAATCATCATCAGCAGTTGTCCATCATCCACTGCGCCGGTGAGGTCCCAGTCGGGTTTAATCTCGTCTGAGACTTTGTGATAGTCCTTGCTCGTGTACTCGTCGCGCTTCTGCTTACTGTAATTCGCGTCCTTGCCGACATAATCAGTACCCGAGTCGGGGTAGAGCGCCGGCACGCCCTGCTTGGCAAACTCAAAATGATCGGAACGATAGTAGAAGCCCTTTTCAGGCTCCGGGTCATGCTTAACCGTGCGGCCCTGTGCGTTCGCTGCCTCGACTAACAGATCAATCAGTGTGCTGTTATTATCGCCCACCATCGTTATGTCCTTTGTGCGACCCCACTGGTTAACACCGTCCATGTTGATATTGGCAAGTGTCTTGTTTAGCGGGTAAAGCGGGTTGGTGGCGTAGTATTTCGACCCGAGCAAGCCTTTTTCCTCAGCCGTAACTGCCAGAAACAGGATCGAACGCTTGGGCGCTGTCGCGAGTTTGGTGAAGGCTTCGGCGATCTCGAGCAGTTGGGCCACACCGGAAGCGTTATCGATTGCGCCGTTGAAAACCTGGTCGCCCTGTAGTTTTGGATCGCGGCCCAGGTGGTCCCAGTGGGCCGTGTAAATTACATATTCATTTTTAAGCGCGGCATCTGAGCCCTCAACCTTGCCGATGACGTTGCTGGAATTGATTTCACGCAAAGTGTTCTTGATTTCGATGTTTGCTTTGGCATTGAGCGCCACGGGTTTGAAGTCTTTGGTTACGGCGGCTTTCTTCAGGGCATCGAAGTCCTGTCCTCCGGCGGTGAAGAGTTCTTTCGCGCGATCGGTGGTGATCCAGGATTCAACCGCCACCCGGCCCATGTTCTTGTCGGGTTTCTGAATGTCGAAGTTCTCGCGCGACCAACTACCTGAAACCACTTCGTAAGGATAACCGGCGGGCCCGGTTTCATGAATGATGATGGCCGCCGCCGCGCCCTTCTCTGACGCAATCTCATACTTGTAAGTCCAGCGTCCGTAGTAAGTCATCGCGTTGCCCTTGAACATCTTGTCGTCGAGTTTGGATGGATCGCTGGCGTCAGGCACGGCCGGATCGTTGATTAACATCACGATGGTCTTGCCGCGCACGTCCACGCCTTTGTAATCATCCCAGCCGTACTCCGGCGCCACTACACCGTAGCCGACGAACACTACATCGGAGTTTTCCACTTTCGATTCGGGAACGAAGCGGCGCGAGACAGCGACGTAGTCGGTGGGAAAGTTTAGATCGATCTTTTTTCCGCCGGCCGTAAACGAGGCTTTCGGAGCGGCGGTGAAACCTACCAGGGGCACTTTCTGCACGTAAGTGCCATCAGGATTGCCGGGCTTAAGACCGAGGCGCTGGTACTGCTCGGTTATATACTTGACCGACAGTTCTTCTCCCTTGGTGCCTGGTCCACGCCCTTCAAACTCGTCAGCCGACAGCACCTTGATGTGCTGCATGATGTCGTTAGCGCCGATGGCGTCGAAGGCGGGTTTGAGTTCCGCGGGAATTGCGTTTGCCGTGGTAGCGGCGGCCGAGTTCGCGTTTTGGTTGGTTGACGGCGTTTGAGTGCACGCTATCGAGAAGGTAATTAGAGCGGCAGCGAACAGGACCGAAGAAAGAATCCGATTCTTCATAATCAACTTGCCTCGTTTTGGTCTGAAGTGAATGTGGAACGGAATGTTTCTATGCCGAAACGCGTGGCAAGTCAAACGATGAAGTGTGGGGCCGTCTGAATTGCGCAGCCCGGCGAGGAGTCTGTCTGGGAATTCAAAATTTGTCTTTCTCTGTGCTTCCTCAGTGTGCTCTGTGTCTCTGTGGTGAGTTTTTTCTTCGTAGATTCACCACAGAGGCACTGAGTTCACAGCGGTAGCACAGAGGCTTGAGCCGATTGAGCTTGACCAGCACGAGCGCCTTAATGGATCAGCCGAAGCAGTAGAGCCGGCCGTCCTGGGCGCCAATCACAATGCGGCCCCTGGCGATTGCGGGTGAAGCGGAAAGCGGAGAACCGGCGTTAAACTCCCAAAGCTTCGCGCCACTGGCGAGATTAAGCACGTAGAATCGTCCATCGTTAGAACCAACAAAGACGCGCCCGCCGGCAATGGCCGGTGATGATTCCACCCGCGCGCGCGTTTCGAACGTCCAGGCAGCTTTTCCCTCGATACTCAAACCATGGACCATCTTGTCGCGCCCGCCGACGACAATGCGAGTTGCGGTCACCGCGGCTGATGAGTAAAACGGAAAGTGACGCTGTGGGTGCTGATAGCGCCAGACGACTTTGTGCTCCGTGAGGTTGACCATCAAGACTTCGTTGTTGAAGGTTCCGTAATAAGCCGCGTTGCCCCGGAGAGCGGGCGAGGCTCCCGTATATGCGTCGGAAGAAACAGTAAACTCTTCTTTGCCGTCGGAAATGCGTATGGCGTGAAAAAATTCGTCGCAGCCGGCGATGAAGGCGAGATTACCGGCGATACTGGGCGTCGAATGTACCGGGCCATTAGTTCTAAACTTCCATAGAAGGGAGCCATTGTTTGTCGACACGCAGTAAAGATGCTGATCGTAAGAGCCAATTAGAACTCGATCGCCAACCACCACCGGCGACGACTTGATTTCATTGCCTGCCTTGAAAGCCCAGATCTTCTTGCCGGTGGACGCATTCACTGCGTGCAGCCAACCGCCGAGGTCTCCGACGTAGACCACGCCATTGCTGAAGGCCGGAGACGATTCACCGATGGGGGAGTCGATTGCGTATTTCCAATAGACTGCGCCGTTATCGAGATTAAGTGCGGTCAGCTCACCTTTTTGGGAGCCAACGAAAACAGTGCCACCGACAATTGCGGCGGACGATTCAATCGAGTCTCCGGCTTCGTAAGTCCACAAGGTTTTCAGAGTCTGGGGGACATCGGATTGCGAAACTCCGGTCAAGCTGTGGTTGCCACGAAACTGGGACCAGTTGTCGGCGGGGGTGTCCTGGGCTGCCACGCGAGAAGGCAGAAGGCAGAAGGCAGAAAGCAGAAGGCAGAAAGCTGCAGTCAGTAACCTTCCGCCGATATCATTATTGCTCCACAAGGTATTCATCGTCTTTCTACGTAAGAACTGGCCGCTGCTAAAACAAAAACTATAAGCGATCCGCGAAATCACACGAAGCGGCGCGAAAAAGGGCCTTTGTTCGAGTCATTTCATGTTGTTTCGTGGATCGTCTTATTCTTCGGTTTTGTCTCGCATTCTACAGATTAACTAAGAGGCCCACTCGTAAACCTCCAGCGCACCCTTCGTGTCAAACGGTCGCGGATTAAAACTACCCGTCCATTGTTTCGCGGCCTCCGCTGCAAGGATTGGTAAATCAGCCGCAGGAATTCCAGCCTGGCTTAGCCCACCACTTAGCCCGCCTGCGGTCGCGAGTTGCTCCAATCTCTGCGCCAATGCTTCAGCGGCGTTTCCGACTGAGACGTCCTGAAAACTGGATAACTCGAGGAGCTCACCGTAGCGTTTACCCGCAACTGGTCCATTCCAGCGAACGACTGAAGGAAGCAGCATCGCGATGGCGGCTCCGTGAGCGGTGCCGTAACGCGCCGTCAACGGATTGGCGCAGGCGTGCGTGGCGCCGAGCATCGAGTTTTCAATCGCGGCGCCGGCATAATAAGCTCCCAGCTGCATGGCGCCACGCGCTTCGAGATCGCCTGGTTTCGCCAGCACTCGTTCATAGTTACCCTCCAGCAGCTTCCAGGCTTCTCGCGAGAAGGCTTCGGATAACGCATTGCGTTGGGTAGCGACGTAAGTTTCAACCGAATGAGCGATAGCATCAAAGCCTGAGGTGGCAGTGATGCTTCGCGGCTGCGAAACAGTTAGAGCTGGATCCAGCAGGGCCACTTGAAAGGCAGCCTGGGGATCGCCGCAAGCCATTTTCTCGTGGGTTTGTGCGTCGGAAATCAAGGCGTAGGTTTGTGCTTCGCTGCCGGTGCCGGACGTGGTGGGAATCCCGATCATTGGCAACATCGGTTGCGACGCCTTGCCGTAGCCCCGGTAGTTCTGCATTTCTCCGCCGTTGGTGAGAAGAAAGTTAATTCCTTTCGCGCAGTCCAGGGAGCTGCCGCCTCCCAGGCCGATTATGGAGTCGAGGCTAAGGGAACTAGCGAATGCTCGTCCTGCCTCGATCATTCGGGTGTCGGGATTTACTTCAAAATCATGAAATCGAAACACCTCGATCCCAACTGATTGCAACGGCGCCAGAGCTTCATCCACATGTCCGGATGCAAGCAGACCGTGATCCGCGACCAGCAACGTGCGACGAAACTCCAGTTCACGCGCCAGCTCGCCCAGGCGGCCGATGGAACCGGCGCCGAAGATGAGGCGAGTCTGGAGTTGAAAGTCGAAGGCGTCCATTCTTTAAACTCAAAATTCTAAAACCTATCCGCAGATTACACAGATTCAGAACTTAAGCAGTCGACTTGAGTGCGGGCCCTTGCAAACAGGCAAGCGGTCGACTTGAGTGCGGACCGTTGCAAACAGGCAAGCAGTTAACTTGAGTGCGGGCCCTTGCAAACAGGCAACTTAATCACTCAACTTAGCTGCCTTAACTCTAATCTGCCTAATCTGCGGATAAGTCCTCAGAATGCGAGCAGTACTGCTCACTTCGGAGTTGTGCTGGGTTTGGCCTGGGGAGTTTCCGCCAGCGCATAAAGCTGGTTCCGATTTGTGATGTAGAGGACTCCGTTTGCCGGCACGGCGCTGGAGTAAACTGAACTGCCCATGTTCATCTCGGCAATTACCTTTTTCGTTTTGCCCTCCTGCATGATCACTACGTCCCCATCTTCGTCACCCAGGTAAAGCTTGCCGTCGATCAGCATTGGTGAACCCCAAACAGCGGCAAAGAGATCGTGGGTCCAGTAAACCTGACCTGTTTTGGCATCAAGCGCGTGCAGGAACCCGCTGAAGTCTGACTCGTAAACGATGCCGTCTTTAATGGCCGGGGTTGAGATGGAGCGGCGAATCTTGTCGTAGTGCCAAATCAGGCCCGTCTTCGTGATGTCGCCACGCTTGGTGGGATCGATACAGTACATGTGGCCCACACCCTCGCCGTGTTCCGGATCCTGGCCGTTGGCAATATAAACCTTCTCTTCGTAGACCACGGGCGTGGCGATGATTTCGTTGCGGGTCTTGGGCCATACTGAATCTTTGGGATTGAGATCAAACTCCCACAGCTTTTTCCCCGTCAGTGCTTCGTAACCCCGAACCCAACCGTCGCCCTGGCCATGAATCAATTGCACCACGCCGCCAATCGTTCCGATCGTTGGTGAGCTCCATTGACCGTGCAGGATGCGGTCGCCGACTGGATTGTCTTCCCAAACCAGTTTTCCGGTCTTCTTGTTAACGGCAATGATCGCCGGCGCTTTCGGCGAAGGAATGTTTACGTGGCTTTCGTCCTGCCCGTTTGAAGTGCTGACAAAGATCAGATCGCCATACGATACCGGCGAGCAATTCGCAAGGTTGTGTGGCAG
>Ga0070697_100000083_pt1 | contig 77405 bp, 58 predicted proteins | sample KBSK1501metaG_FD_65475 | JGI IMG/M metagenome (GOLD analysis project Ga0070697, IMG submission 65475) | Corn, switchgrass and miscanthus rhizosphere microbial communities from Kellogg Biological Station, Michigan, USA - KBS K1-50-1 metaG | ecosystem: Host-associated > Plants > Roots >... | reverse complement strand
TGCCTGACGGAAGAGTCCGCAGGATCGTCGGTGGTCTGCTCATGGCGATGGGCGCGATGATCCTTGTCTACGCCGGCGTCGTCACCACCCGGGCCTGGGTGTGGCAGGAACGCCACGCCGCCCGGTTCCAGGTCACGCCCCGGCCGGCCACTCCCCTCGGCCCGCCGCGGGACGCGTCGCGCGTCGATCCTGCCCCGCCGTCGCGTGGAGCGGCGCTCGCCCGCCTGCGTGTTCCGAGACTCGGTATCGATGTGGTGGTTGCCGAGGGCACCGACCCCCGCACGCTGTCGCTGGGTCCCGGCCACCTCGAAGGCAGCGCGCTCCCGGGTCAACCCGACAACTGCATCATCGCGGGGCACCGCGACGGCCCTTTCCGCCGCCTGGGCGGCGCCCATCCCGGGGACCGGGTGGAGATCACCGACGTCGCCGGTCTCAAGAGATACCGGGTCGACTCCGTCGAGGTGATCGACAAGCACGACACGCGCGTGCTCGACCCGTCCAGCACCCCTCTCCTGACCCTGGTCACGTGCTACCCCTTCCATTACGTCGGGTACGCTCCCCAGCGCTTCATCGTCCGCGCCACCCTCCTGGACGATCGCTCCTAGGAGTGTTGTAGTCTCTCCGCGGCATGGACCAGCGTGTCTCTCCGCGGTTGCAGGCGATCTTCCGCGTCGTGGTCGCCCGACGCTGGTGGTCGGTGGCCGTGTACGCGCTGCTGTTTCCCGCCGCCATCGGCCAGGCCCTGCGGATCGAGAGCGACAACTCGATCGCGCGGCTGATCGTCCAGGGCGACCCCGATTTTCGTGACAACCAGGCGTTCCAGCGTCTGTTCCCGGAGGGGGAGCAGGTGGTGCTGCTGGCGGAGGCGCCCGACCCGTTCGCCGCCGGCGCGCTGGCGAAGGTGGAGGAGATCGAGCGCCGCCTGCGTGAAATCCCCCGGGTGAGCGTCATCTCCGCGCTCGACATCTATCGTCGGGTCCGGGCGGGCGCGCCGGTTCGCGACGGGACGGCGGACGACTTCCGTCGATTCGCGACCGGGACCGATCTGTTCCGCAGACAAGGGCTCGTCGGCCCCGACTTTCTCGGCCTGGCGCTCGATCTGGCGATCCGGGGCGCCCGACAGCGTGACGCGACCCTTCACGCGATCGACCGGGCGCTCGCCCCGATCGAAGCCGCGCCGGCGCCTCTGACCGGTATCCGGAGGGTGGGCGGACCGTACCTCGACGCCTACCTGGAGGCCGAGACGGCCCGCGCCAGCCTGAAATACTTTCCGTTGTTCGGTCTGTTCGTGGTCGCCATCGTCCTCGGGCTGTACCGCTCGGCGCGGACGCTCGCCGCCTTCCTGCTGACCCTGGCGGTCTCGGTCGCCCTCACGGTCGCGTTGGGGCGTGCCTGCGGGTTCACGTTCACCATCGTCTCGTCCCTGGTTCCCCTGACCGTCCTGATCACCTGCACGGCGGCCCTGGTCTACATCCAGTCGCGGTTCGCCGAGAACCCCACCGACACGCCGATCGACGAGCATCAGGTGTTCGCCCTGGCCAACAAGTTCGTCGCCACAACGGCATCGATCGTCGCGGCCGCCATCGGGTTCGCCGCCCTGTCGGTCTCGGAGATCCGACCGATCCGCGAGATGGGGTTGTGGGTCGCCGGCGGCCTGCTGCTGACCTGGGCCGTCGTTTTCACCCTGTTCCCCGCGCTCCAGGCGATCCTGAAGACGCCCGTATTGCGCCGGCGCACCGGCGCCGGCCGGTTGTTGCTGCGCCTGTTCGATGCGCTGCCCGGTTTCACCTACCGCTGGCGCCGGCCGATCCTGGGTCTCACGATCCTCATCATGATCGCCGGCGCCCTCGCCCTGACGGGTCTGCCGGGCCGGCTGGCACCGATGAGCCTGGAGACCGACGCGCTCGACTACATCGACCACGACCTGCCGATCTACCGGGACACGCGGCGCTTCGAGCGCGCGATCTCCGGGCTCTCGGTCGTGCAGGTCTGGGTCAGGACACCGGATGGACGCGCCGTCGATCCCGAGGTGCTGCACGGTCTGGACGCGTTCGCGCGCGCGCTGGAGAGCGACTCCCGCGTCGGCTCGGTGACCGGCCCGACCACGACGCTCCGGGTCATGCGGTATGTCACGGGGCAGGGGGATGAACTGCCCCAGGAGGCCGCGGCCTGGCCCGGCCTTGCGGCCCAGCTGGAGCAGCTGCTGCTACAGGAGCCGGCGCTGCGCGCTTACGTCGATGTCGGCTCGCTGGCCAACGTCCGGCTCACCGTCGTCTACCACGGCGAGCAGTTCGCGGACATCGAGGCGCTGCGGTCGCTGGTGCGGGCGGGCTGGGACGCGGCCGCGGCGCGCGCCCCGGCCCTGGCAGAGTGCCGGATGAGCCTCGTCGGCGAGGGGCTCCTGCAGGCGAAAATCGCCCGTTATCTCGTCCCGACGCTGTCGGAGAGCTTCGGGATCACCGTGGTGATCATCTACCTCGCCTTTTTGCTGGTCTTCCGGAGCGGCGCCGCCCGGCTGCTGGCGATGATCCCCTCCGTGTTCGCCATCCTGGCGATGTTCCTGGTGATGCGCCTGACCGGCATCCCGCTGAACGTGGCGACCATCCTGATCGCCTCGACCGTCCTGGGCGCCTCCGAAAACGACCAGATCCACTTCTTCTATCACTTCCAGGAGCGCCGCGACGGCGCCAGCGCCGAGCAGGCCCTGCGTCATGCCCTGCTCGTCGCCGGTCGGGCGATCCTGTTCGCCACCCTGATCAACGCCGGCGGATTCCTGGCCCTGGCGCTCTCCGGTCTGCCGCCGATGCGCCAGTTCGGCATCCTGGCGGCGAGCGCCTTCGTGCTGTCGATGCTCGCGAGCCTGACGGCGCTGCCGGCGTCGCTGTGGATCGTCTTCCGCGAGCGGCCCGACGATCCCGGGCCCGCGAACCACCGGCAGCCTCAATCGGACAGCCGCTCGCGAAGCCAGGCGCCCAGGTCAGCCACCTCCTCCGCACAGACCTCGTGCTGCATCGGGTAAGACTTCCAGACGATCGGATACTCGAGCTCCAGGAGGCGATCCCGGGTTCTCTCGCCGAGCGCGACGGGGATGAGCGGGTCAGCCGTTCCGTGCGCCTGGATGATCGGGACCCGGCGGTTCGCGGGGCTCAGCTCCGACTCGAGAGTCGTCCCGCCGGCCAGCAGGGTGGAGAGCGCCGCGACACCCGCCAGGGGCTCGGGGTAGCGCAAGGCGACGTGCAGGGCGACGGTGCCCCCCTGCGAGAAGCCGGCGAGGACGATCCGCCGGCTCGCCACCCCGCGCCCGCGCTCCCGGTCCACCAGGCGTGCGACCTGCGCGACCGAATCGCGGATCCCTTTCTCGTCGGCGGGGCCGCGGAACTCGAGATCGGTGATGTCGAACCAGGCCCGCATGATGAGACCGAGGTTGACGGTCACCGCCCGCAGCGGCGCGTGCGGAAAGACGAAACGCACGCCACGATCCTTCAAGCCGAGCGCCGGCACGATCGGCTCGAAATCGTGGCCGTCCGCTCCGAGGCCGTGCAGCCAGATGACCGCGCTTCGCACCGGCCTGCCGGTTTCGACCTCGACGTATTGAAGGTCCTCGTTCACCGACGCGAGGATATCACCCATGGTGGTCCTCCTCAGGCGCCACCATGCGATCAGTGTGCGTCTCTCCACCAGGCGCGCCACGCGGCCGGGTCCTTGCCGAACGAGCGACCCGTGATGTCGCGCAGCGCGTGGAACACGAACCCGCGGGTGGTGTCGTCGAGCCCGGGCTCGTCGGTCCAGTCGAGGAGGGTCGGCACGGCCTTCAGACGCTGGCTCGTCTCGAACATGCCGGTCTGCGCCAGGCTGCACGCGGCGCGCTCGCGGACCTGGATCGAGGGGTCGTCGTGGAACACTCCCAGGAGCGGCTCGATGACGTCGTCCGTGGCCACCAGCGCGATCGCTTCCACGGCCCACAAGCGGACGTCTTCCCTGCTGTGCTTGAGAAACGGCAGCAGTGTCCGCTTGACCCGCTCGGGCTCCACGCCGCGGCTGCCGAGCAGTCCCAGCGCCCAAAGAGTGCTGGTCGCCTCGTCGTCGCGCTTTTCATCCTCGATCTCGTCGGTCTTCCGGATGAGGTTATCGACCCTCTCGGAGGTCTTGGCGATGTTCCAGGCGGCGAGATAGACCTCGATGGCCGCCGCCCGGACGCGCAAATCGTTGGAGTTCATGGTGGTGACGAGCATCCCGCCCAGCTCGTCGGTGTACTGGAGGCTCCCCCGCCAGCCGTCGACATGGCTCTCGATGATCTCGATCGCCCCCTGGTAGTGGTTGGTCGCCCGCGGCAGGAGTCGGAGAACCTGATCCTGTGGTGGCAGTCCTTCGATCTCCTCGATCTCGTGCTCGGAGAAGACGGCGGGTGACGCGGGCAACGGGTCTCCCGTGAGACCGACGACGCGGATCAGCTCCTGCCACGCGGCAAGGGCGATCTCCGGACGGATCGCCAGGGTCAGGACGACCATCAGGGCCATCGTGGCGAGCGCTCTGGGCCACAACCCTCTCCAGCGGTCGAAAGGAGCCATGCGGGCTCACACCCCCCCTGGCGTCACGTTAGCGCCACCGGCGCGGCCTCCGGGGCGCTCTTATGGGTAGGTTCCGCGATCCGGGAGGGCAAGCGTCTGGACAAAAAAAGAGCGCCGCGCTCCGTTACTGGAGGCGGCGCCCCTCGTCTTTTATCGTCTGTCCTGCGACTTTAGGGCTGCGGCTCGTCCGGGCTCGATTTGCCCGGCGGCAGGACCGACTGGCAGAACTTGGCGCACGCGTTGCAGTTGACGGTGCATCCGGTCGCCAGGTTGCAGCAATCGTTGCACTGCCCGCGATTGCGCTGTTCCAGGCACTGCGTCGGCAGACCGATGGAGTCCGGAACGACCGATGATGCGGTCGTGTTCAGTCCGGCCAGCGAAGCAAGCTGGTTTGCGCGCCCGGCCGTGACGGCGCTGTTCGGCCTGTTGGTCGTGGCCTTGATACCCAGCTCCGACAGGATGCGGGCGGCGCTGCCTTCCGTCAGACCGGCATTCAAGTCGCTCCCGACCTGCACGCCGAGAGATTTCAGGTTGTTCACAGCTGTGCTCTGATCAGTTGCTTTGTTGCCCAGCGCCTTCGACAGCTTGACCGCAAAATCTCCGACTGTGACTGCGGGCTTTGGGGCCCCGGTCGTTGCGGCGAAAATGGTCGCGGTCAGCGCGGCCCCTACGAGCAGCGCCAGGGCAGACTTCCTCGTCAGCATGGGGCTCCTCCCCCTCAAGTGTTTGATGGCCCGTCTCCCACGGGTGTCGACCTCAATTAAAATTCAAGTTGCCGGAATCTACTTTCAAAAGCCTCGATCGTCAAGTACCTCTCCGATAGAAGTTTCCGCGTCCCGGGCAATTTATTCCTCGCCCGGCATGTTTCTGTGGGACAAATCCTAATCCAGATTCCACCCGACCGTCCTGCGAAAATCGACTCGACCCGCCGGAGGGGCGAGCCGTCCGTCGACCGGTCCCTAAGGCTGCGGCTCGTCCGGGCTGGACTTGCCGGGCGGCAGGACCGATTTGCAGAAGACTGTGCACCCGTGGTTGTCCACGATTCCCGCCGCCGCCATCGCATCGTGGCAGCAGTTCTCACACTGACCGCGGTTGCGCTCTTCCAGGCATTGAGTTGGCAGCGGCGCGCCCGCCGGGAGTTTGGACGAGGCGCCGGCGCCGGGACCGACCAGGGATGCGAGCTGATCGGCCTTCTTCACCGAGACGGGACTGTCGCCCCGGTTGGTCGCCATGCGCAGCCCCAGGTCCGCGAGCATCCGGGCAGCGACACCCTCGGTCAGCCCCGCGCCCGGATCGTTCCCGACCTGGACGCCGAGCGACTTCAGCGTCTCGAGGGCGGCACCCTGATCCGTTGCCGGCTTGCCCAGAGCCTTCGTCAGCTTCACCGCGAAGTCGCCCACGGTGACCGCCGGCTTCTGGACCCCGCCCGCCGCAGCGAACACAGTCGCGCCCAGCACCACACCGATCAGCAGGGCCAGCGCCAATCGTTTCGTCATTCTGTCACTCCTTCCTTCCGGACCGTTGACGGTCCGTTCCTCCGTTTGACGCGCGCAATTTCGACCTGTACACCGAGTCTACTTTCAGGTCCGGCCGGCGTCAAGTATTCGGAGCCGTCAACGTGCCTTCGCTTCCACCCGCGGCACGACGACGCCATCGAGGTTCAATTCGCGCGCCCTGCGCCCCAGGGCGGCGAGATCACCGCCGACGAGCGCCTGCCACTCGGTCTCGAGCGCGTCGAGCTCCTTGACCTGGCCGGCGAACACGTCCCGCATCCCCTGGGTCGGGGCGCCCGTGCCGTCGGTGACGAACGAGAGAAGCGGGCTCATGCGCGAATAGAGACGCGCCCCCTTGGCCAGGACATCGTATTCCACCTGCGCATCGGGGTTGTGGAGCTTCTTCTCCAGCGCATCGCACTTGCCGGCCAGGTCCTGCGCCGCCTTCATCCAGTCGGCGGCAAGCGTGTTTCCGCTCAGGGCGTCGGATTTCAGCCGGATCTGATCGCGGACCGAGCGGATCTGCGCCACCAGGCTCGATAGCCTGGTGACCTGCGCCTGGACCTGGCGCGCGAACGCGAGCTGCGCCTCCAGATCGGACGCCGGCAGGGTCAGCCGCGGATCGGGCCGCACCTCCAGCGGGGTCGTGTACGACTTGCCGTCGACGGTAAGGCGGGCCGTGTAGGAGCCGGGAACGGCCCGCGGCGCGGCTTCGGCGTTCCCCTCGTTCTTCGCCTTCTTGATCTTCATGGCGCTCTCGCAGGACAGGTCCCACGCGACGCGCTGCACTCCGGCCTCGGCGGCCAGCACCGGCTTCTTGTGCTCCCGGTAGGGTGCGTCCGGGGCGTCTTCGTCTTCCTCCGGCGTCTCCTTCTTGTTCGTGATGACTTTCACGACGGCACCGCCCTCGTCGAGGATCTCGAGCCGGAGGTCGCCTTCGATCTTCTTCTTCAGGTAGTAGTTGATCAGGACGCCCTGGGGCGGGTTCTCCCCCTCTCCGTCGCCCCCGAACGAGCCGCGGTACTCCCAGCGCACCGCCGGCTGCGCCGGAAAGAGGTGGACCGCCTCGGCCGCGATCTCCTTCGACCATTGCCGGACGGGGGTGAGGTCGTCGAGGATCCAGACCGAGCGACCGTGGGTGCCGAGCACCAGGTCATCGTCCTTGACGACCAGATCGTGCACCGCGACCGTCGGCAGATTCAGACCGAGCACGCGCCAGGTCGCGCCGTCGTCGGCCGAGAACGACACGCCCCGCTCCGTGCCGGCGTAGAGGAGGCCGCGTCGCTTCGGGTCTTCTCGCACCGAGTGCAGGTAGACGTCCTTCGGGAGGCTTCCCGCGAGGCTCTTCCAGGTCTTGCCGTAATCGGTCGTTTTCCACAGATAGGGCCGCGTGTCATCCAGCCGGTGGGCGTCCACCACGACGTAGGCGGTGCCGGCGTCGAACGGTGACGGCTCGATGAGAGCGACGGTGCCCCACTCCGGAATCCCCTTGATGTTCGCCGTGACATCGGTCCAGTGCTCGCCGCCGTCGCGCGACACGTGGACCAGCCCGTCGTCGCTTCCGACCCACAGCAGCCCCTTCTGCCGGGGCGACTCGGCGATCGAGAAGATGGTGCAGTACCATTCCACGCCGGTGTTGTCGCCGGTGATCGGACCGCCCGACCACTTCTGCTTCGACTTGTCGTTGCGCGTCAGGTCCGGGCTGATCGCCTTCCAGGTCTGCCCGCCGTCCTGGGTCCTGAACAGCACATTGGCGCCGTGATAGACGACCTTGGGATCGTGCGGCGAGACCAGGATGGGCGCCGTCCACTGGAAGCGGTAGCGGTTGTCCTCGGCGCCGTGACCGGACCAGTTCTCCGGGTAGATCGACACGTTGCGGGACATACCGGTGCGCTGGTCGTACCGCGTGATGATGCCGAAGTACTCGCCGGCGTAGACGATGCCCGGTTCGACCGGATCGGGCGCTGTGAAGCCCGCCTCACCACCCCCCACGTCGTGGCAGTCGGCGTTCCCGATGCCGCCGGACGAGAGGCTGTTGCTCGGACACGAGGCGGTACCGAGATCCTGCATGGCGCCCGAAACGCGGTACGGCACCGAGTTGTCCGCGGCCACGTGGTAGAACTGACCCAGCGGCAGGGGCGGCGTGAACCACGTTTCGCCGCCGTCCCAGGACAGGTCGACGCCGCCGTCGTTGCCGTCGACGAGACGTCGGGGGTTCTTCGGATCGATCCAGAGGTCGTGGTGGTCCCCATGGTGCGCTCCCTTGACCTTCTTGATCGTCCTGCCACCGTCCACCGTCCTCAGCATCGGCACCTGCGGGAACCAGACGACGTCCGGACGGGTCGGGTCGACCGTCAGCGTCGAGTAGTACCAGGAACGCTGGCGCAGGGCGTGATGGTCGCTCACCAGCTCCCAGGAGTCGCCGCCGTTGTCCGAGCGGTACAGACCGCCCTTCTCCGCTTCGATCAGCGCGTAGACCCGGCGACCGTCGGATGGCGCCACGGCCACACCCACCTTTCCCCAGATCCCCTCCGGAAGACCGTGTTCGGTCAGCTGCTTCCAGGTGTCGCCGGCGTCGCGTGACATGTACAGCCCGCTCCCTGGGCCGCCGCTCGTCATCTCCCATGGGCGCCGGCGCGCCTGCCACAGACCGGCGAACAGGATGTTCGGGTTCGACGGATCGAAACAGACGTCCGAGGCCCCGGTCGAGGGGTCCTTCTTGAGCACCTGCTTCCACGTCTTGCCGCCGTCCTGAGTCCTGTAGACGCCGCGCTCCGGGTTGTCGCCGAAGGCGTGCCCGAGCACCGCGGCGAAGGCGATGTCGGCGTTGGCGGGGTGCACGACGAGCGTGCCGATCTGTCCTTCCTGGGTCCAGACGTGAGTCCACGTCTTTCCCCCGTCGGTCGACTTGTAGATGCCGTGACCCGCCGCGACGTTGCCGCGGATGTTCGCCTCGCCCGATCCGACGTAGACGACGCTCGGGTTGGACGGCGCGACCGCGATCGACCCGATCGAGGCATCGGGCTGGTCGTCGAAGATCGGCTTCCACTCCAGACCGCCGTCCTCGGATTTCCACACCCCTCCCGAGGCCGACGCGGCGTAGTAGACGAGCGGATCCCCGGGCACGCCCGCGACGCGGGACACCCGGCCGCCGGCGGCGGGGCCTACCAGCCTGAATTTCAGGCTCTTGAACTCCTCCGGCCCCTTCGAAGGCTTTTCGGGCTCGTCGGCGGATGTGGCGGCGAGGCTCGCCGCGAGCACGACAGACGACAGGACGACAGCGATTCGGAACAGACGGCGGGCCATGGTCTCTCCCTCGACAAGCGGGTGGACGACTCTCTCCTCCCGGACATCAAAGCAGGGGGCGGGGGATTGTATCGCGAAGCGGGCGGCTCGTGGCGATCGGGTCGTCCGGAACCGGCTAGTCGATCCGGCGGATCGCCATGAGGGTCAGATCGTCCGACCTGGGCGCTTCCCCGCGGAAGGCCGCCAGGTCGCGAAGGCAGGCGTCGATCAACCGTTCGGGAGCCTGGGGGCGGCCCTCGCTCATCAACCGGACCAGCCTCTCGATCCCGTATTCCTGTCCGGCGGGGTCCCGCGCCTCCGAGACGCCGTCCGTGTACAAGAGGATGCTGTCTTCGGGCGCCAGGCGCAGCCGGCTGACCGAGAACCGCTCATCGCAGAACATGCCGATCGGGAGCCCCGTGGATTCGATCCGGACGATGTCGCGCCCGCGCCTGACGAGCGCCGGGACGTGCCCCGCGTTGCTGAGCTCGACGTCCCCCGAGGGAAGCGCCCGGCCGCACACCAGGGTCGCGAAGTGGCTCGGCAGCGCGCTGTCGCAGAACAGCCGGCTGGCTCGCCCGACCAGCTGCTCGAGAGGCAGGTTGAGGGGCACCAGGGCGCGGACGGTCGCGTGCAGGTGCGCCATCAGCATCGAGGCCGCGACCCCCTTGCCGGAGACGTCGCCGATGACGAAATAGAGGCTTCCGTCCTCGGCGCGCAGGACGTCGCAGTAGTCCCCGCCGATCGGCGCCGCCCCCTCGTAATGGCGGGCGATCTCGTAACCCGGGAAGCGCAGTGTGGGCGGCGGAAGGAGTCCCTGCAGGACCCGGGTCGCCAGCTGGAGATCGTCCTCGAGGGCGTGCTGCTCCGCGGCGGAGAGATGGTCGAGACAGTAGCGCAGGAGCGGGTCGCCGACCAGGCGATCCGCCTCGATCGACTCGTGGCACTCCTCGCACACCCCGTAGGTGTCGTCGTCCATCCGCTTCAGCGCCGCGTCCACTTCGCCCAGAAGCCGCCGGATGCGATCGTCGCCGGGGAGATGACTCTCGGCGCCCTTCAGCTTCTGGCGCCGATCGTGCAGCTGCTCGCGCAGCAGGCTCTCCACCGTGGCCGCCATCCTTCACCTCCGGCTACTTCTGCCTCTTCGCCTTCTGCTGCGGAGCGCGGGTGCCCGAGAACGTGTAGGTGAGGACCGAGCCGTCCTTCTTCGTCCAGACCATCCTGCCGGCGACCGAGTCGCCGGTCACCATGCCGGACCAGTGAATCTTCCCCGCTTGCTTGCTGACGGGGTCGACGGTGAAGGTCGTTCCCTCGAGCGTGTAGGGGGATGGCGGGAAACCGTACGGATCCCAGGACGTCGACCTGAAGATCCCCTGCTCGATCATCAGCGTATCCTCGGTCTGCTTCTCGCCCTTCGCGGCCGCGTCGCCGTCGGGCGTGACCCGGACCTTCCAGGTCCCCTGCTCGGGCGAACGCTTCGGTTTTCTCGCGAAGGCCGGGCTCGCGAGCGTCACGAGGGCCAGAAACGCCGCGATGGTGACGAACGTCGCTCTCCTCATCGTGTCATCCCCTCCCCGCAAGGGAGACCACTGCGACCCTTGCTTGTAGACGGGATGCTAGCACAAGGAGATTCACGCGCCGGGCGAAGTCTCCCGCTGAATCTTTCCCTGCCGCGAGGCGCGACGCGCCTCGCTCCATGGACGCTTCACCGCCGCCACACCCGTTCGTTCTCCAGCCCGAAATCAAGGACGCGCGGATCGCATGAAGCCGTTGCCCGATGCCTCGTCGTGTCCTTGGGCGATGTGTGATGGGCCGGGAACCGGGGGAGCGCTCAGAGCGGCGAGGGCTTGACGGTGGCGCCGGCCGGCGTGAGAATCAGCGGCCGTCCGGACATCGAAGCGAAGGAGACGAGGATGCGAGCGGTCGCTCTCATGGGAGGGGGCATGATGTTTCTCGGTGTCGCGCTCGTCGCGGGAGCGGAACGGCCCGCGACGCCCGAATCTCTGCGCAGGCTGGCCTCGGATTACTACCACTGGCGCGACCAGAGCTACCCGGTCGCCAGCAGCTCGCAGGGCCTGCACACGTGGGACGATCGGCTGGCCGACTACTCCCCATCGGCGGTCGCGGCCAGACGGAGGCATGTCGTCGAGCTGCAGGCGCAGATCCGGGCGATGCCGGCGGACGGGTGGACCAGGGACGACCGCGTCGACTGGCTCCTGTTCCGCTCGCAGATCGACGCTGTCGAATTCTTCGACCGCGTCATGGACTCGGAGGCGACCGATCCGCAGCTGTACGTCAACGAGTGCAGCAACGCCATCTTCTCCCTCCTGAAGAAGGAGTACGCGCCGCCCCGCGCGCGGGCGCTGGCGGCCACCGCCCGCCTGCGCGCCATGCCCGCTCTGCTGGAGCAGGGTAGGACGAACCTGACGCGTCCCGTCGCTCTCTACGCCCGGCTGGCGATCGACGCCGCGCGCGCCATCGACCCGCTGTTCAACGACAGCCTGATGACCCTGACGTCCGGGACGACGACTGGCGAGCGGGACGATCTGGTCAAGGCCCGCGACGCCGCGGTCGCCGCCGTGCACGGCTTCGCCGACTGGCTGGAGAAGCGGCTCCCCGGGATGGCCGCGTTCAAGCCGATGGGCGAGGCCCGCTACAACGAGCTCCTGCGGCGCGTCTACCTCTTGCCCCTCGATGCGCGGCAGGTCGAGATGCTGGGTCAAACGGAGCTGGCGCGTTATCGGGCGCTCGAGGCGCTCCTCCCCGACCCGTCCCTGGCCGACCCGGACCCGGCGCGCGGCCGGGCCGTCCCCAAGGATCAGCAGGAGTTCCTGCAGGCTTATGAGAGCCGCGAGGACGAGATGATCCGCTTCCTCAAGGAGAAGGGCCTCGTGACGCTGCCGCCGTACCTCGGCCATTTCTCCATACGGCAGCTCCCGGCGGCGTTCAAGCCGACCAGCCCGGGCGGATTCATGAACCCCCCCGGGATCTACGACTCCGATCCGGGCGGTTTTTACTTCATCCCGACCTACGATCCGAAGAGCCCCAACTTCTACATCCGCGCAGCCATCGAGGACCCGCGCCCGATCCTGGGGCACGAGGGAATCCCGGGGCACTTCATGCAGCTCTCGATCGCCAACCATCTGCCGGACGAGATCCGTCGCCAGCACGGGGACGGCGTGTTCGTGGAGGGGTGGGCCCTGTACACCGAGGAGATGCTGTCGCGCACCGGGCTCTACCCCGACGGGTCGGCCGCCCAGGGCCAGGTGCTGCGTCTGTCACGCTACCGCGCGGCCCGCATCGGCGTCGACGTCAACCTGCACACCGGACGCTGGACCTTCGAGCAGGCGGTGCAGTACTTCATGGAGGCCGGAGGTCTCGACCGCGAGGCCGCCGAGGGCGAGGCGGCGGGCGCCGCTTCGCAGCCGACGCAGAAGATCACCTACATGGTGGGCAAGTGGCAGATCATGCGTCTGCTCGGCCTCTACCGCGACCGCAAGGGGAAGGAGTTCCGGCTCGGCGCCTTCCACGACGATCTGCTGAAGAACGGCAGCCTGCCGCTGTCCATCGTGGAGTGGCTGATGCTGGACGACCCGGGCACGCTCGAGCGGGCCCTGCGTGACTGATTAGGTGCACTCGGTTCCAGCCGCCCGGTACCTGGCGGCGACCGTCTGGCAACGGACGCTTCCCCGAGCTGCCGTCACCGCTGAGCAAGAGGCGCACGCCGTCCCGTACGACCGACGCGAAGGACGGCGAGGCGTCCCGCTCCACCGTGAAACCGAGGAGCGTCGTATAGAAACGTATAGCAGCCGGGACGTCATCAATCATGTAGCGCACGCTGACCCTGGACATCGCTACTTCCTCCTACATTACCTGAGCCGCCTGACGTTCGAGTTAGGCTGCAGTTCGCGGCCGTGAGTAACGAGCCTGCTCATTGGCCTCGAGGCGGCTGCCATAGCTCGACCTTGTTTCCCTCTGGATCAATGACCCAGGCAAACTTCCCATACTCGGATTCGTCAATCTTCTCGAGCACATCGCAGCCTTCTTCCTTCAAGACCTGGACCAAGGCGTGGAGGTCTTCCACCCGGTAGTTGACCATGAAGGGAGCAGAGCTCGGAGCAAAGTGATCACCTTCTTGCGGACCGATGGACCAGACAGTTGTGCCTGCAACCGGCTTGCCCTCGGCGTCGGTCCAAGTGAAGGCAGCTCCGCCCCAGACTTGGACATCGATTCCCAAGTGCCGCTTGTACCAGGCCTGCAGTGATGGAGCGTCCCTGGCCTTGAAGAAGATACCCCCGATGCCAGTGACTCGTTTCATGTGACCTCCGATGCGCGGTGGTGGTGAGAGGAATGTTTCTTCTGCGGCTTGACGGCCCGGGTAAGCTGCGGCACGCGAACGCAGCCTCGATTGCGCCGTGGGGCTCTCGCAGGCCGTCAGCTTAAGCCGGTTGTTATGCCGCCCCGTCCCCTCACGACTCGTCGCGCCAGTGGGCACCGGGTCGATAGGTACCAAAGTACCAAACGTGCCCTTCCGGGTCCTTGGCCATGTATCCACGAGAGCCGTATTCCTCGTCCCTGAGGTCGCGGATGATCGCTGCGCCCGCGGCTTTTGCTTGCCGGCAATGAGCGTCGGGATAGTCGACGCGGATCGAAAGTGCCTGGCTCACGCCGGATAGACCTTTCTGACTGACCCGTCCCATCTCAGGTTTCGGTGACGAGACCATGACGACAGCCTCCCCCAGGGTCAGCTCGGAGTGCTCGATCCTGCGGTCGGGTCCAGGTACGACCAGTCGAGGTGTAAAGCCGAATGCTTCACAGAGCCAATCGATGGCCGCGCGTGCGTCGTCGTACGTCAGACTCGGGTAGACATCGCCGACCGATGGTGATGAATTCATCAACGTCGCCTCCAGGACAGGATCTATCGCTCCACTGGTGAGGCCTTCCGGACGCGCCCATCCTAAGGCCTTGTTCCGGCCGAGATCAAGCCGGGTCCGGCGGCCCGAAACGCTTGCATTGCGGCCGCGCCGGCCTAGATTTGAGATGCAGGTTGCCCCTCTCGCGCGCGACCAGAAACGCCTCTCGACGATTCGCCTGCAGCGTCAGCGCCCCGACGGAGCACGTCCTGGGCGTCATCAGGTGATCACCCGATGCGACGCGACACGACTCAACGACCCGTCAACATCCTTCTCGTGGAAGACAATCCGGCCGACGCGCGTCTGGCCGCGGAAGCCCTGAAGGAGAGCCGCTTCGACAACCAGCTCCACTGGGTCGCCGACGGGGTCCGGGCGATGGCCTTCCTGCGGCGGCAGGGAGAGGACGCTCGAGCGCCGCGTCCTGATCTCATCCTTCTGGATCTCAACCTGCCCCGCAAGGACGGTCGCGAGGTGCTGGCCGAGGTGAAAGGCGACCCGGTTCTGAAGAGGATCCCGGTCGTGGTGCTGACGACCTCGAAGGCGGACACGGACCGCAACCGCAGCTACGAGCTGCACGCGAACTGTTATTTCGTCAAGCCCAGGCAGTGGGACGAGTTCGTCGATCTCATGGAGGCGATCAGGGACTTCTGGTTCACGCGGGTGAGCCTGCCGGATCCGGTCCCCTCGGTCGACTCGCCGCAGCAGGCGTCCGCACAGCGGACTCCTGACGCGTCCGCGGCGCGGTCGCCTGCGTCCCGCCCCCGGGAGCTCAGGGTCCTCCTGATCGAGGACAGCCCGTCGGACGCGAGGATCGTCCGCGAGCTCCTGGCCGACGGCGGCCATCGCAGGACTTCCGTGGTCTGCGCCGGCACGATGGGAGAGGCCCTGGCGCATTTGCGCGAGCACGTCTTCGACGCCGTCCTCCTCGACCTGTCGCTGCCCGACAGCGACGGGCTGGACTCTCTGGCGTCACTGCAAGGACGGCTGACGGGAGTGCCGATCGTGGTGCTGACGGGGCTCAACGACGCGACCGTGGCCGGAAGGGCGCTGCGCCAGGGAGCGCAGGACTACGTGCTCAAAGGACAGTTCGACGGCGAGTCCCTGGCCCTGGCGCTCGACCACGCCATCGAGCGGGCCCGCGGCGGGCTCTACATGGAGTACCTTGCGCACCACGATCTACTGACCGATCTCCCCAACCGGACCCTGCTCCACGACCGCCTGTGCCTGGCGCTGGAGCACGCCCGCCGCAACCTGCTGACGCTGGGTCTGCTGTTCGTCGACCTCGATCATTTCAAAGTGATCAACGACCGGCTCGGACACGTCGTAGGAGACCAGCTCCTGCAGACCGTCGCAGTGAGGCTGTGCGGCTGCGTGCGCGCCAGCGACACGGTGGCGCGGGTGGGCGGCGACGAATTCATCATCCTGCTGTCTGAAATCAATCGCGCGCAGGATCTGGGTACGGTCTGCTCGAAGATCCTGGACTGTCTGCGCGTCAAGTTCCGAATCGGTCCGCACGAGCTCGCCGTGACCGCGAGCATCGGCGGGAGCCTGTACCCGAGCGACGGCGAGGACGCCGACGCGCTTATCAAATCGGCGGACACCGCCATGTACCGCGCCAAGGAGCGGGGTCGCAACAATTTCCAGATCCACCCGGCGGGGACCGTCCCCAGGGTCGACTTCGATCAGGGGCGGAAGCGGATCGCCTGACCGTCGAAAAAGAGCCCTCCCTGCGGCGCGCGCGCGTCGCAGGGAGGGCGTCCCCGGATTCACACCCGGGGGATGGGGGTCAGGACGTCACATCGAAGGCGTCCACCACGACCCAGGCGCAGCATCCGGATGAGCTCCAGGTTCCGGTGACCTTGATCGTGATGGTGTGCGGACCCGCCGGCAGACCGCTGGTGGTGTACATCACGGCCTGCGCCTGCTCGGTCGGCGCGTAGGTGTCGACGGTCGCCACCAGGGCTCCGTCGATATAGACCTGCGCGATCCCGCCGAAGGCGGCCTTGAAGCCGATCCAGCTCACCCCCGTTCCATTGAAGGTGAGCGAGGCGGTGGCGTTCGTCTCCAGCGACTCGACGGCCGAGCCGCCGCTCAGATCGGCGCGCGATTGTGAGAGCCACGAACCGGTGTAGACCACCGTGGGATTGTTCTCCTCGACGCGCGTCGTGGACGACGGCGGCGGGGTCGGTGTCGGGGTCGGTGTGGGCGTCGGGTTCGGCGTCGGGGTGGGCGTCGGTGTCGGAGTCGGCGAGGGGCCGCCGGTGCCCTGGCAGGTGAACCCCGGGGGCGGCGTGGTCGAGTGGTTTCCCTTGTGGAGCTGGATGTTGCCACCCTGGATCGGCCCGTCCCCGGACCAGGCGCCCGCCTGGTAGCCGTTGCTCAGCCCGATGGAGAACAGATCGTTGCCACGGCCCGGCTCGCCGTTGTCGGTCACCTTGACCTCGTAGGTGTACCCGGCGACCCCGTTGATCTTGCAGGTTCCCTGGATGTAGCGAGTGTTGGCGTCGATGTAGAAGTACCCCGTGACACCGGTGCCGTGGACCTTCATTGGCGGGGTGCTCCCGTGGTCGTTGTACTCGAGATGACCCCAGAAGGCGCCGTTCTTGACCCCACCCGCCACGCCGAAGTTCGCGTGGGCGCCGTTGTGGACGTTGTACCCGCCGCCGGTGATGAAATCGCACGGGACCTCGTTCGTGGTCCAGGCTCCCGCCGGTCCCGCGACGAGCACGAGAACTGCCGCGACGATGAGGGCTAGCTGTTTGCGCATGAGTCTCCCCTGTGACGGTCTCATCGGTTGCCTACGGTGTCACGGCGCTCGCCGACGCGATGACTACGTCGGCGACGCCGGTGACGATGACGTGCAGCGCGTTGACCACTGCGCCGCCCGCTCCGGTTTGCTGCTCGTTGAGGATCACGCGCCCACCGACGATCGGCAGGACCTGGTTCGGCGCGCCGCTGACCGGGACCATGACGCCGTTGATCGACAGACCGTCGATCTCCGAATCCCCGGATCCCCCGGAGCCGGTCACCGCCAGCGCCCTCGCCATCAGGAAATCGGCCGAGATGGTGTTGCCGGCGACCGACACCCCGATGCTCCCGAGCGACGCTTCCGAGGCCGCCTGGTCCGGCAGACCGAGGGTGGTAGCGTGCAGCGTGTCCCCGGTCAGCAGGGACGGAACGCTCCCCGCCAGCGACGACGCCTGCAGGGCGCCCGTGGTTCCGCGCGGCAGCGTTCCCGTGCCGGCGAGGACCGTCGTCGTGTCGGGCAGGGTGATCCCGAGGACGCTCGCCCCGGCCACCGTCGCCCGCACGGCCTTCGCCTCGCTGGCGGTCTGGGCGGCTGCCAGCGACGGCAGCCCCACGAGACCGGCCGCCAGCAGCACCAGCATGGTGAGTACGCGATGGAACGGCAATCTGTGGCTCATGTCCACCTCCTCCTTGTCGAGTTGACGCACTGTCGTCGTCACGCGAAGAAGTTACGACGGAGAGGAAGCGGCGCATATCGGGTGGACGTCCGGTTCTCCCTGGGAAAAACTACGGGAGGGCCTTCCGGAAAGCCCTGAGAGAAGGCGGGAGGGGCTGTCGGGGTCTTCGGACATGCACCTGGGGTGTTGGACGATCGGCGAGCACAGGACGGCGCCGTTCAGCGACCGGCCGCGCGCGCGATGGCGTTCTCGAGGTCCTGGATTGCGAACGGTTTCAGGATCAGGTCGTTGCCGGTCGACCGGAGAAAATCGGCCATCTCGTCGCCCGTCACCTGTCCGGTGATGAACACGATCCGGTGCGCGAGCTGGGGTCGCAGCTCGAGGACCGCTGTGTAGATCTCCCGAGCGGTTCCGCTCGGCATCTTGAGGTCGGCGATGATCAGGTCGTACGCGCCGGTGGCGATCTTCGCGATCGCCTCCGGCACATCCGACGCCGTATTGACCTTGTGCCCCCCCGGGAGCAGGAGCTCCATGAGAAAATCCAGCACGCTTGTCTCATCGTCGACGACCAGGACACGGAGCGACGCGACGGCATGTCGCGAGGACCGATGGATCGGGCGGGCAGAGCTCACTCCGGCGCGCTCGATCGGGAGCTCGACGATGAACGTGGCCCCCTCGCCCGGCGGGCTCTCGACACGGATCCTGCCGCCGTGCTCCTGGATGATTCCATTGCACAGCGACAGGCCCAGACCGGTCCCCCGGTTCTCCTGCTTGGTGGTGAAGAACGGCTCCAGGACGCGTTCGCGGATGTCCGGCGGGATTCCGGGACCGTCGTCCGAAACGCGGAGATGGATGCGCCCCTCGACGACGCCCGTCGTCAGGCGGATCGTGTGGCCTCGGCCCGCCTCCAGCATCGCCTGCTCGGCGTTGTTGAGAAGGTTGATCAGGACCTGCTGCATCTGGTGAAAATCGAGCAGCGTCTTCGGCAGGTCGGACGCGAGCTCCTGCACCACCCGGATCTGGTTGCACCTCAGATGATAGGCCTTGAGCTCGAGGGTTTTCTCGATGACATCGTTGAGATCGATCATCTTCCTCTCGGGAGCATGCTTGCGCGCGAAGGAGAGGATGTTCCGGACGATCTTGACGATCCGCTCTCCTTCCGCCGCGATCCTCTCCAGGTGCTTCTGCGCCGGCGGCGGCAGCTTTCGCCTGATCAGCAGCTCGGTGTAGCCGACGATCCCGGTCAAGGGGTTGTTGATTTCGTGCGCCACGCCGGCGACCAGCTCGCCGAGAGCGGTCATCTTTTCGGCCTGGATCAACTGCTCCTGCGCGCCGTCGAGACGGCTCCTGGCTTCCACGAGCGCCACTCTCTGGGTCTGCAGGCGCTGGGCGACGGCGATCGCCCAGAGAGTCGCCGTCGACGCCAGGGCGCCGAATGCCATGGAGAAGAGCCACGCCATGGCCCAGAAGGCGGGGCGGCCGGCCGTCAGCCGGTCATGAACGACCTGCTCCTGCGGCCGGATGCGCACTTCCCAGTCGGTCTTTCCGAAGACGAACTGCTCCATCACGGGGGACACCCCGTCGCCGGTGGGGCCCTCCAGATCGCTCATGAAGATGGGCGTGCCAGCGGCGAGCACGACCTGCTCGTAACGCGTGCTCAGCTCACGCGGCACCAGGGAGCCGAAGTACTCCTGTCCGCGGCACGCACCAACGACCACCCCGAGCAGGTGCCCCCCCGAGACGACCGGCACGGCCGAGACGAAGCCCCATCGGCCATCGAACAGTCGCATCGGTGACGAGAGCACGGGCTTGAGGCGGCGGGCGGCCTGGATCACGGCCGCATAGCCGGCCGGGCGGCTGCGGGCGTCGAAGACCGGCCTCCAGTGACTCGGGTCGGGCGGATAGCTCCGCTGGATGCGCAGGGAGGGATCGACGTACGCGATATCGAGGCACGCCGGATTCATCTTGAGCGTGTTCGCCGCGTAGCTGTGAAACCGCTTCTCGCCCACCCTCCCGCCGCTGGCGTAGACATTGGCCATCTGCCGCATGGCGGTCAGGTGCTTCTCGAGACCTCCCTGGATCCAGGCGGCGACGAGACGGGCGATGAGGCGAGCCTCGCGCTGCAGCTCGGCGGTCCGGCCTTCCAGCTCCCTGGCGTCCGACCAGGCGGCCCCGCCGAGGCAGACGCCGGCCGCGAGAATCCCCGCGACCCCCGCCTTCAGCCAGCGGCTCATGCATCGACTCCGCTCCCGGCCATGGGCGCGGGTGGGAGGATGCGCGATCGCACCTTATCGCGTCGCGGGCGGAGGCGCGTTGGTCACCAGCCAGTACAGCCCGAGGTTGCGCGTGGCCTCGACGAAGTCCGCGAACTCCACCGGCTTCTGCACGTAGCTGTTGGCGCCGGAGTCATAGGCGCCCAGGAGGTCCTTCTCCTCCTTCGATGACGTCAGCACGACGATCGGCAGGAGCTTGGTGCGCGGGTCGGACCGCACGCGCCGCAGGACTTCCAGGCCGTTCACCTTGGGAAGTTTCAGGTCGAGGAGCACCACCGCGAGATGCTCGACCCGCAGCCGCCCGGACTTGCCGTTGGAGCCCAGGAGGTAGTCCAGGGCCTCGGCTCCGTCCCGGGCCACCACGACTTCGTTGAGGATATTGTTCTTCTTCAGAGCGCGCAGGGTCAGCGCCTCGTCGTCCGGATTGTCCTCAACCAGCAGCACGATTTTCTTGTCGCTCAAGGGCTCCTCCCTTTCCGAGAGTGAAATAGACCGTCGCTCCCTTGTCGGGAGCACCGACGGCCCACGTCCGTCCACCATGCCGGGTCACGATGCGCTGGACGGTGGCCAGACCGATCCCGATCCCGGGGAACTCGTCCTGGCCATGCAGGCGCTGGAACGCGCCGAACAGCTTGTCCGAGTACGACATGTCGAACCCCGCCCCGTTGTCCCGGACGAAGTAGGTTCTCTCCCCCGATTCCTCCGCGTAGCCGAACTCGACCCGGGCGACCGGGCGTCCGCGGGTGAACTTCCAGGCGTTGCCGATCAGGTTCTGCAGGACCGCTCGCAGCAGCGAGGGATCGCCTTCGACGACTGCGTCACCGGCGATGACGCACTCGACCTGTCGCTCCGGTTCCCCGGCGCGCAGCTCGGCGACGATCTCGGCCGCGAGGGCCCCAAGATCGGTCTCCCGACCCCGGACTTCGGTCCGCGTCACCCGGGAAAGATTCAGCAGCCCCTCGATGAGCTGGCTCATGCGAACGGTCGAGCCGATGATCCGCCGCAGCGAGTCCTGACCGGCCTCGTTGAGGGTGTCGGCGCAGTCCTCGGCGAGCGCGCGGCTGAACCCCTCGATGCTGCGCAGCGGCGCGCGCAGGTCGTGCGACACCGAATAGGAGAAGGCCTCGAGCTCCTTGTTGGCGGCCTGGAGCTGCGCGGTGCGCTCGGCGACACGCTGCTCGAGCTTGTCGCGCGCCGCGCGCAGCTCGCCCTCCTGCTGGTGGATCTCGTCCAGCATCTCGTTGAAGGCGTTGACCAGCGAGCCGATCTCGTCCGCGCTTCCCCCCGCCGCGCGCACGGAATAATCCTTCTCCTGGCTCACCTTGCGGGCGATCCCGGCGAGCTCGAGAATCGGCCCCCAGATGCCGCGCTGCAGCCTCGACGAGATGACGAGGGCGATCAGGAGCGAGCCGAACAGCACGCTCGCGAACATCACGATGTCGCGTGTCAGGGTGGCCGCGACCTCGCTCAAATCCGATTCGATCACCACCGTGCCGATCGTCTTCCGATCGAAGACGATGCCCCGCCACAGCAGGAGCCTGTCGCGTTCGAGCCGGTGGCCCTCGCCGCTCTCGCCGAGCGTGTCCGCCAGCACGGACGTCCCGACCGATGGATCGCGGAGGTAGGTCGCGAACAGGCGGCCGTCCGCCCCGTAGAGGCCGGCGGCGCGGATCCGCGGATCGGCCTTCAGGGACGCGAGGGTCGTTTGCATGGATTTCGGGTCGCTGAACAGGAAAGCCGAGAGGGAGTTCGCGCCCACGATGTCGGCCTGGATCGACATGCGCCGCACCAGCCGCTCACGCAGGGCCATCAGGTCGAACGTCGTGATCACGGCGCCGGCGATGAGCAGGGCGATGGTCTTGCTCACGACGCTCGTGAGGATCATCTTCGCCCGGATCGAGGCGCCCCCGAACGAACCCACCCGTCTATCCCCCCTGGCGTCCCGCGGCCCCGACGATCCGGCCGAGCTTCATGAGCTGAGCGCTGATCTTGAGGCGCGCGCGCTCCACCGCCTCCGCGTTGATGTCGAAACGCACCTTCTTGTCTTCCATCCGGAACGCGATCTGTCCGCCGCGGGAGGTGAACTGATCGATGTCGCCGACTGTCAGGACCGCGGCGCCCTCCAGCCCCTTGAGAATCGTGGGCAGCCGGTCCCGCTCGGACGCGCTGATGTACAGAACGTGGCTGTCGCGGGCCTCCCCGATGCTCTGAAATCTCCTGACGACGAGGGGGTGTCCGTTGATCGTCTTGCCGCGCAGCGTGTCATCGAGGATCGCGCCGAACGGATCCACGCCGAGCACGCCGATGACCAGCGCGTCCCGCGGGTGCGGAAGCGCCTCGGGAGGCCAATCCACGAAGGTCGAGAAGTAATAGAGATACGCGGCCTTGACCTGATACTCGGACAGGGGACCCGAAGTCGATTCGCTGCCGCGCGCGGGATCGGCGGCGCCGAGACAGGCGATCGTCAGCCCGACGAGCAGAACCCACGTTCGAGGGCGCGGGTCTCCTACCATCGACGCACGAGCCTGGCGGTGGCGCTGCGCTGGATCTCGATCGACCCGACGGCCCCCCCGGCGAATTCGGCATGATGGGGGGAGAAGAGGTTCTGGCCGGCGATCGATACCTCGAACCCGCGCGCCAGCCCCCGGCTGAACACCAGGTCCATCTCCGTGTAGGCGTCGACCCGCTGTGCCGGCAGGCGTCCGGCGTAACGGAGGGTGACGTCCAGGGCGAAGTTCCGCGGCAGATCCAGCGACGAGCGCAGGTTGGCCGTGTGGCGGGGGCTCGAGCCCTCCGTCGAGTCCTGCGTCGTGGTGTCCAGGCTCCCCGGACTCGGAACGAGGTTCATCCTGAGAAACGAATAAGAGCCGGTGATCCGCCAGGTCTTCAGCAGCCGCCAGTCGCCGCTGACCTCGGCGCCATGGACGCGGGCCGTGATGCCGTTCCCGAGGGTGTACGGAATGATCGTATGCGACGGAGAGGGCGTCGTCTCGGTGAACGGGGCGCCCGGCTCCAGGCTCAGCAGCCTGTCGTAGTCGTTGTAGAAGACGGCGACGTCGACGAACAGACGCTCCGCCGGCTGGGTCCGGTAGCCCGCCTCGTAGGCGGTGAGACGCTCGGGATGGAAGTCCTTGTTCCCCGTGACCCGGACGAACGTCGGCGTCGTGGGATCGATGAGCGCGGTCAGCTCGAGATCGGCCTCGACGCGCGACGCGACACGCAGGGCCCGGGAGATCGCCGACCACAGCACGTGCTTCGCCGCCGGACGGTAGAGCAGCCGGATACCCGGCTGGGAATTGAAGCCGTTGTAATCGTTGTGCTCGAACTTCGAGCCCAGGGTGAGGGCCCACTTCGAGGGGACGATTTGGATCTCGTCCTGGGCGAACGCGCTCCACACCTCGTCGGTCCGGTTGGCCGGGATGAACCGGGTGGTCGGGACCGAACGGGTGTCGCCCGAGGTCAGACGATAGCCGCCGCCCCACAGGAACCCGTTCCGGGAGCCGATCAGCAGATGATGCTGGAACTCGAGGTCGTAGGTGTCCCTGGCCTCCGTGAAGCTGGTCTGGCTCCGGTACGTTCGGTCATAGTAGAGCTTGAGTGCCGTGTCCGAGCGTTCATCGATTCGATGCGTCCATTCGCCGAGCAGGTTGCCTCCGGACAGGTCGGCGTCCTCTTCGACGGTGGAGACGAACGGCGCGCTGTAGGTCGAGATGACCGTGCGATGACCCTCCCGGCCGGTATACGCGTCCCCCTGGATCGTCAGATGATCATGCGTTCCTGGATCGGCGTCCGTCCGGAAGCCGGCCTGCGCCATGTGCCAGTCGTCGAAATCGTCGCCATTCTTGTGGAATTCCGCGTCACGTTCGAATCCCTTCGCGTACGCGCGGAAGGCCGCACCGCTCTTCGTCTCGCCTCCGTAGCGGCCGGTCGCCAGGTAGCGCTCCTCGTTCCCGGCGCGGATCGATCCGTACGTGCCCTGCGTGGCACGGGCGCTCTTGGTGATGATGTTGATGACGCCGTTGACGGCGTTCGCCCCCCAGACGGTGGCGCCCGGGCCCCGGATCACCTCGATGCGGTCGATATCGTTCAGGAGGGTGTCCTGGACGTCCCAGTAGACTCCGGCGAACAGCGGGGAGTAGACGCTCCGGCCGTCGATCAGGACCAGCAGCGATCGGGACAGCGTGCTGGTGAAGCCGCGCACGCCGACCGCCCACGTGCTGGAATTGACGCGCGCGACCTGCACGCCGGGGACGAGACGCAGCAGCTCCGCAAGATTCGTGGCGCCCGACCGGCGTATCTCGTCGGATGTGATGACCTGGACCGCCGCGGCTGTGTCCATCAGCGTTTCCGGCGTCTTCGAGACCGAGGTCACCTCCATGTTCATGACCGCCTCGAGACCGATGGCGGTCAGATCGGGAGACGTGTCCTCGCCTCGAGCGGCGTCGCCCGCCCCGGCAGCCGCGGCCACAAGGAGGAGGAGGGCCACCCGGCCGGGCCACGGGCGTCGAACGGGCATGGACCCCGCTGCGTTCACGCGCCGAGGGGCGGTCGTCGGGCTCCGGCGGACGCCGCGCAGAGTGACGATCCTGAATTGAGTGGAAGAGTCCGGTGCCAGAAGGGCCGCTCGCCGGGGCATCCGTCAGCCTTCATCGCATCGATACTGGTCCAAAATCCCGGACACACGTTTCGGCAAGGGAGCCTATGCGGAGGTCTCCCACGATCGCAATCTAGTGCTCGCGACCGGCAAGTCAAGGTGTGGACGGGGCCCGGAGGCGGCCCATTGACTCGGCCCCATCCCCGGGTCAGACTGGTGCCCCACGCCGCGCGCCGGGACCGGGGTGCGGAACGAGTGGAGAAGGAGAGCCGCGATGTACAAGACGAAGAACGATCTTCCGGAGAAGGTCAGGACGCAGGTCGCGACGCTGCTGCAGGAGCGCCTCGCCGACTGCACCGACCTGGTGACCCAGGCCAAGCAGGCGCACTGGAACGTCAAGGGACCGGGCTTCATCGCCCTGCACGAGCTGTTCGACTCGGTGTACGAGCACGCCGGCGAGTACGCCGATCTGATCGCGGAGCGGATCATCCAGCTCGGCGGTATCGCCGAGGGAACCGCGCGCGTGGTGGCGAAGCGCTCGCGGCTGCCGGAGTATCCGCTCACCATCGCGGAGGGGAGGGAGCACGTCGAGGCGCTCTCGCGCGCCCTGGCGTACTTTGGAGAGATGGTCCGCAAGGCGATCGATCAGACCGACGAGATCGGCGACAAGGGGACCGCGGACATCTTTACCGAGATCTCGCGCGGCGTCGACAAGGACCTCTGGTTCGTCGAGGCGCACGCCCAAGCCGACCGCTGAGCCGCGGGGAGCGGCCGGCCGATCGGGCGGAAGCGACCCTAGCGTCCCTTCGGGGCGGGGGCGAAATCGATGAACCCCCGCTCGACATCGGTGCCGATCAGCTCGACCCGGAGCCGGCGGCCGATGTCGAGTCCCTCGAAGCCCCGGACCAGCTTTCCCTCCACCGGAGGCCGCAGGACGCGGACCCACGTCCCCTTCTCCGAGGCCGCGGTGATGATGCCGTCGAAGCGCTCGCCGAGTCTCGGCTCCAGTAACAGGGCCGCGGCCGACTTCTCCACCCGGCGCTCGACCTTCTTCGCGTCGTCCTCCTTGGTGGTGCACTGCAGGGCCAGGGTCTGCAGCTCGGCGGGACCATAGGGAACGGGCCGCCCGTCCATCGCCGCCTTCACGAGGCGCTGGGTGATCAGGTCCGGGAAACGGCGGTTGGGCGCCGTGGAGTGCGAGTAATTCTGGACCGCGAGACCGAAGTGGCCGGGGACGCTGCCACCCGGAGTCTCGACCATGTACTCGCCCGACCCGAGAAGCTTGATGACCGCGAGCGAGACGTCCGGGAAGCGCTGCGGGTCGGCCGTCCTCCGGTCGACGAGGAATTCGTTGAGCGCCGGGGCGTCGGGAATCCCGGGAAGGCTCCATCCGGTCTCCGACGCCAGCTCGACGATCCGGGCCCAGCGCTCGGGCGAACGCAGGACGCGTCGCAACGACGGGAAGCCCCGGTCCGCGAGATACTGCGCCGTCGATTCGTTCGCGGCGATCATGAAGTCCTCGATCAGATCCTTGGCCCGGTTTCTTTCCTCCGGCCGCAGATCCGCCAGACGTTCGCCGTCGAACACCGCGCGCGCCTCGATGGTCTGCAGGTCGAGCGCCCCGCGCTCGTGGCGCACCGCCTTGAGGATCTGGGCGACCCGATCCTGCAAGCGGATCTGCCCGTCGATACCCGGCACGGCGGCGACCCGTCCGGGCGCCGGTCCCTTGCCGTCGAGCCACGCGGCGACGCCGTTGTACGCCAGCTTGGCCCGGTTGCGGACCCGCGCGCGGTACAGGTCGGAGCCGCCGCAGGCGCCGGCACGATCGATTTTCATCTCGACGACGATCGCCAGGCGATCCTGGTCCTCGTTGAGCGACGTCAGATCCGTGGAGAGCCGCTCGGGGAGCATCGGGAAGATTTCCGGAACGGTGTAGATCGACGTGGTGTTGTGCCGCGCGTGACTGTCGATGGCCGACCCGGCGGCGACGATGGCGTCGACGTCGGCGATCGCCACCCGGATCGTGACGGTGCCGTCCGATCGCTCCTCGGCGACCGTGAGCTGGTCCAGATCCTTCGAGTCGTCGTTGTCGATCGACGCCCAGAGAAGATCGCGCTGGTCGCGTATCGCCGGCGCGTCGCCGGCGGCCGGTCCGCTGATTCCGCGCAACTGGCCCTCGACCGCGGCCGAGAAGGAAGGCAACAGACCGCGCTCGAGCATCGCCTGGCGCGCGATCGCTCTCAAATCGTGTCGATGGCTCACGATGACATCACGGGGCCGCTTCCTCCCTGCCGAACGGAGGGTACCATACCGGCTCGGCCGGTCATCGCCCGGCAGTCCCGCATCCGAGCGCGGTCTCAAAAGGATGCTACAATGCGTGCCTCGTAGGCTGCGGTTCCGGACCCGTCTGCGTAAGACCCACGATCATTGGTCGATGATTCACGTGAGCCCAAGAGTCGCCACCGCCCGGCGCGTCGGGCCCCTCCTGCTCGGCGCGTTGCTGGCGCTCGCTCCGGCGGCGCCCGCCCTGGCGCAGGTCTACCAGACCGTGAGCGAGGGTCTGACGTTCGGTCACTTCCTCGTCTACCCCTCCATGGCCTTCGAGTACACCCATGACAGCAACATCTTCTTTTCCAGCAGCGACCTGCCGGACGAAGTCACCGCCTCGGGGATCGCCGTCATCAAGCCGCGCATCATGGTCGATCTTCCCTGGAGCGACAGCCGGATCCGCTGGAACTACTCCCCGTACTACCGCGACTACACGAGCCAGAATTTCACGGGCTCGAACCGGGTGAATCATGTCTTCGACCTGGAGGGCCGTTTTCGCACCCAGAGCGCCCTCACGGTGGCTGTGCGCGATCATTTCCTGCGCGGCACGCTTTCGCTGCAGGACGCCACCGCCGCGAACGGCCTCTCGTTCGGCCTCGGGCGGTATTCGTCGCACAACCCGACCATGGAGATCGGATTGAACTTCGGGGCCCGGAACGGGGTCTCCCTCATCCCCAGTTACTCCCGTACCAGTTTCAGCGGAATCAGCGACACGCTCCAGTACGCTTACTCCACCAGGCGGATCGAGGGTCGCTACAACTACAGACTCAGCGTGCCGACGACGTTCTACGGCTACTCGGCGTACGAGTCGAACACCCAGAGCCAGACGGGCGTCGAGCAGGTTCAGTTCTACACCCGCGCGTCGGGCTTCGGGTTGACGCGTTCGATTAACGAGACCGTCGTGACCCAGCTCTCGGCAGGCTACCAGACGATGGATTTCCAGGGCGCCACGGATCAGAGATTCTCGGGGCTCATCGTCGATGGCGCCACCGGCTGGCTGCTGAGCGACGTCACGCGGCTGGAGTTCGGGTTCCTGAGGCACCCGTACGCCTCCGTCTACACCGACAACAACTACTACATCGATACCGAAGGTCGGCTCCGCCTGACGTTCCAGATCGGCACCGGCACCTATGTGAGCACCGGGCTGACCGGGGTGCGCAACGTCTACGCCCCGCAGCTCGGACAGCGCCGCCGGGATCGTCTGATACGCTTCGAGGTCGGTGTGGGACACCAGTTCCTGCGCACCCTGCGAGGCTACATCGGCGCCACGAGCGAGAACCGTCGCTCGAACATCGAGGAGATGGTCGGCGCGGAGGTCGTGGATCCCTTCCATTATCGCGTGGACCGCCTCGTGTTCCGGCTGGAGGCGGGATGGTTGTGAGCGTCACGATTCCGGGACCAGGTTCCGGGCGCGCCCCCGTCGTCGTCGCGTCATCACGAAGAGAAGCGCCGCGAGACCGATGACGGCTGCCGCCACCCTCCATTCCTCCCACGTGATGCTGGTCAGCAGCCACAGGATGATCGCGCAGGCCACGAAGGGCACCGGCCCGTAACCCGGCACCCGCAGCGGCTCACCGCCCGTCCGGACCCCGCGGCGCCTCAGCCCCCAGGCGGCGAGACAGCACATGCCGTACAGGATGAGCGTGACCAGGTTCGCCAGGATGGCGAGTTTTTCGAACCCGTTGGTGACCGCGAGGGTGCACACGATGGCGCACTGGAGAACGATCGCCACGTAGGGCGTGCGGTAGCGCGGGTGGATCGCGGCGACGGGGCGCGGCAGGTAACCGTCGCGCCCGAAGACATAGAGCGCGCGTGGAACGGCGAGCGTCATGCCGCTGACGTAGCCGAACATCGACACCGTCGCGCCGACCAGGAGGAGGGTCCTGCCCCAGGGCCCGAACACCTGCGCGGCGGCCTCCGCCAGGGGGGCCCGCTGGGATGCCAGCGCGCCGCCGAGGACTCCGAGCGCCACCGTCTGCAGCGCGAGATAGAGCAGCGTGATCGTCAGCATCGCGACGAGGATGGCACGCGGCACTGTCGTCCTCACGTTCTCGATCTCCCCGCTCGGCACCAGGGCGCTCTCGATCCCGCTGAACGCGAAGATGAGGAGGATCGACGTGCGGGCGACGGCGCCCGGCGCGGGACTCGTCGTCCAGGCGAGATGCGCCGGCCGGATGGCGAAGGCACCGAAGACGATCAGCAGAACCAGCGGCAGGAGCTTCGCCCCCGTGGCGACCGCGTTCAGGAAGACCCCCTGCCGGACGCCCAGGACGTTGACGCCGCCCAGAAGGGCGAAGATCGCGACGAGGATCAGCGCGCGCGGCGCGGGACCGTCGAGCCGCGGCACCAGGGCGCCTATGGAGTCGGCGAAGATGGTCGACACCGCCGCGACCGCGAGGGTGCCGAGGATCCAGACCAGAACGCCGGCGAGGAATCCCGCGAACGGTCCGAAGGCGACCTCGACATAGGCGTACGGCCCGCCCGTCATCGCCACGCGGCTCCCCGCTTCGGCGAAACAGAGGGCGATCAATCCCATCGCCGTCGCGCACACCAGGTAGGCGATCGGCGACCCCGGCCCCAGCGACGCGGCGACGCTGGCCGGCAGTCGGAAGATGCCCCCGCCGACGGTGACGTTGACGATGCTGGCCGCGAGCCCCCAGAGGCCGACGGCCCGCACGAGGGAGGGTCCCCTGGCGGGCCCGCCGGCGGTCGTCACGCCGATTGCCGATCGGGAACGGCCCCGGCCACATCGGCCGGGGCGAACGCCAGCCGGCGGCGGAATTCCCGTTGCAGGAGCACCAGGATCAGGACGGCCTGGATCGCCACGGAGACGACCGAGAGGTACCAGACGTCGCGGATCCGGAAGCCGGGACGCTGCGACATCACGAAGGCTGGGAGCGCGAACAGCAGCAGGCGCAAGGACGAACACGCGAGAGGCGGCAGCGTGTGACCGATCCCCTGGAACATGCCTGAGGCGGTGAAGATGAGTCCCATCGCGAGGAAATTGTAGGAGATGATACGCAGGTAGTCGGCCCCGAAGGCGATCACCTCGGGCTCCCCGGAAAATCCCCGGATCAAGGCGTCGGGCGCGATGTGGCTCAGGAGAGTGATCACGAGCATGACCCCGGAGACGAGCAGGGTCGCCGAGCGGAATGTCTGCCGCACCCGATCGGCGTTGCGCGCGCCGAAGTTCTGGCCCGCCACCGGGGCGGCGGCGAAGCTGATGGCGATCACCGGCAGGAACATCGCCTGCATGATCCGCCCGCCGATCCCGAATCCGGCCTGCGCCGCGGCGCCGAAATGCCGGATGATCCAGTACACCAAGACCATGTACACCGACATCATGGCGAACTCGCCCCCCGCCGGCAGTCCGACCCGCGTCATGCCCCACAGAATCGAGGCGTGCGGTCTCCACGACGCGAGCGAGAACCTCAGATAGTTCTGCGGTCTCAGGAAGTAGCCCCAGAAGATCAGCGTTCCCGCGCTCGTGGCCACGAACGTCGCCAGACCGGCCCCCGCGACGCCGAGAGGGTGACCCGTGCCCCAGCCGAGAACCAGCACCGGCGCCAGCGCAATGTTGAGGACCACCGTCAGGATCTGGATGCCCATGCTCGGCTTCACCACTCCGCTGCCCCGCAGTGCCGAGGCCATCGCCACGATCGCGAACTGCAGCAGCAGCGCGGGGATGAACCAGTCGAGATACTGCACTCCGAATCGCGCGGTCTCCTCGTCGGCGCCCAGCCAGCGGCAGTACGACCCGCGCCAGGTGAATCCCACGACCGCGGCCGCCAGACCCACCGCCAGCGAGAGCACGAACGCCTGGTTGAACACCTGGTTGGCCCGCTCCCGGTCCTTCCGACCCACGGCGTGCGAGATCAGCGTCGTGGTGCCGACCCCCAGCGTCTGCGTGATTGCAAGGACCACCATCATCAGGTTGCCGGACAGACCGACCGCTGCGATCGCCTCCTTGCCGAGGCGGCCCACGAAGTAGAGGTCCGCGAGATAGTACAGAGTCTGGAACAGCATGCTCACGGCCATGAAGGCCGAGAGCGCCAGGAGATGCCGTGTGACGGGACCCCGCGTCAGGTCGTGCATGCCCGCCTTGTACTCTTCCCGGGTCGGGCGGGTCAACTCGAGAGCCCGATCCCCATCGCGTCGAGACAGCGCAGCAGGAGACCGGGTCGGCCGCCGGCGTCGACGCGTCGCAGCGCCCGGGTCACCGTGCGGACGGCCAGCGAGCGCAGCGGCTCGGGCGGATACGGGAACGGCTTCTTCCGTACCAGCGCCAGGTCCAGGAGGGGGCTCGGCCGCTCCAGCGCCATGTGGGCGAGGATCTGTCCGGCCAGATGCGTGGTCCCGAGACCGTGCCCCGTGTACCCCAGGCCGTACAGGATGCGGCCATCCTCCGCCGATCCGAAGAACGGGGTGAGGCGCGTCGTGGAGCAGATCGGCCCTCCCCAGGCGTAGGGAAACTCGAGATCGCCGAGCGCCGGGAAGTGTCTCCGGAAACTGGCGCGCAGCGCCTCGTAGTGCGTTGTGGAATGATCGCAGGCAGCATCCACTCGGTCGCCGGGATAGTAGGCGGCTTCGCTCGTGCCCCACAGGATGCGGTTGTCGGGGGTGAGCCGGTAATACTTGAAGAAGGTGCGCATGTCGGCGACACCCTGGCGCCCCCGCCAGCCCAGGAGCGACAGCTGGCCCTGCGTCAGGGGCTGGCTCACCAGGATGTAGTCGTAGAGCGGGATGAACCGGCTGCGCAGTCGCGGATAGATCTGGTGCGTGTAGGCATTGGTCGCCAGGATCACGCGCCGCGCGACGATCTCACCCGGCGCACCCGGCGTCGCCGACGCCTGGGCGCGCGCCGCCGCGGCCCGCAGCCGTGCCGCGGCGGCCTGCAGTCGCTCGGCCGCGACCCCCGTGGCCTCCATACGCGCCGTGGTCGCCGCGGCGGGGCCCGGGACGTGCTCCGTCCTGAGCCGGACGCCGCCGTTCGACCGTTCGATGGCGGTCACGCGCGTGCGCTCGTGGAACACCGTCCCCGCCCGCGCCGCCTCGCGCTTCAGGCCTTCGACCAGCTTGACCGGGTTGACGAGGCAACCGTGCGGGTTGATCACGCCCGCCTGGTAACGCGCACAGTTCAGCTCCGCGCGCGTGGCTTCGGCGTCGAGAAAGTGGTGGTGATTCTGGCCCAGCTGCCGGGCGACCTCGACCGAGTCGCGCAGCTCCTCGACCTGGGCCGGCGTCAGGGCGACGTGCAGCTGGCCGGTGCGCTCGAGATCGCAGTCGATGCGGCGCTCCCCGAGGAACCGCAGCAGGTTGTCGAGGTTCTCCACCCCCAGGCGGGCGAGACGCGCCGCCTCCTTGCGCCCGAAGTGGCTGATGGCGAGCCGGTCGGAGTGATCGATCGCCGCCCCCAGCATGCCGGCGTTCCGGCCGCTGGCGCCGTAGGCCGCGATCCCCTGCTCCAGGACCACGACCCCGAGTCGGGGCTCGAGCTCCTTGAGAAAGATGGCGGTCCACAGCCCCGTGAGCCCCGCGCCAATGACGGCCACGTCGGCCTCGCGCCGGCCGATCAGGGGCGGATCCGATTCACGCCGCCTGCCGGCGAGCCAGAAGCACGCCTGCTCGATGGGACGCGCCCTGCCCTCCTCGCCGACGCTCACGGACCCTCCCGCAACGGTGACACCCCAAGGTTATCATCAGGACGCCCGGGGTTGATTCGGCCGTCGGGTCGCGGCCATAATCCCGCCCGCATGACACCCAGGACCTATGACGCCCTGATCATCGGGGGCGGGCACAACGGGCTGGTCAGCGGCGCGTACTTCGCGCGCGCCGGCGCGCGCACCCTGGTCCTGGAAGCCCGCGCCAAGACGGGCGGCGCCGCCGACACCAGCGCGCCGTTCCCGAACCATCCCGAGATCCGAGTGACGACCTACTCGTACGTCATGTCGCTGATGCCGCCGACAATCATCCGCGAGCTGCGGCTGAAGGACTTCGGCTACAAGGTCACCCCGTTCGGGCCGTACTACCAGGCCTATCCCGACGGCCGCGCCATCAAGGTCTTCGCCGGCGACCACGCGCGGAGCCACGACTCGATCGCCCGTTTCTCCAAGAAGGACGCCGAGACCCTGCCGCGGTGGGAGGCCTGGCTGAAGAGTGTCGCCGACGTGCTCGGACCGCTGCTCCTGCACGTGCCGCCGAGGCTCGGCTCGATGTCTCCGGGCGATCTGCTGGAGCAGGCCCGGACCGGCTGGAAGATGCGCGGGTTGGGCGTGCGCGGCGTGGCCGACGTCACCCGCCTGTTCTCCATGAGCGTGACCGATCTCCTGGATGACTGGTTCGAGTCCGACGCCATCAAGGGGATGCTCGCTGTCAACGGTGTCATCGGCACCTGGGCCGGGCCCGACGAGCCGGGGACCGCCTACGTCATGCTGCACCACTCGATCGGGGACGTCGGTGACGGACACCTGGGTTCATGGGGATTCCAGGAGGGCGGCATGGGCGCCGTCTCGGATTCGATCCGCCGATCCGCCGAGCATTTCGGCTGCGAGGTCAGGACCCAGGCCCCGGTCGCCCGGATCCTCGCGCGCGACGGCCGCGTCACCGGTGTCGCCCTCAAGAGCGGCGAGGAGATCCACGCGCCGGTCGTGGTGAGCACCATCCACCCGAAGATCGCCTTCCTGCGGCTCCTCGAACCTAGGGACCTGCCCGACACGTTCGTCCGGGACATCGAGCGCTGGAAGACCCGATCGGGCGTGGTGAAAATCAATGTGGCTCTCTCCGAGCTGCCGAGCTTCAAGGCCGACCCCGGCACCCATCTTCAGGAGCATCACACCGGCTCCGTCGAGCTGTGCTTCTCGCCGCGCTACGCCGAGCGCGCGTTCCAGGACGCGCACATCGAGCGCAAGGCCGCCACCGCGCCGTTCGTCGACGGGACGATCCCGACTTCCCTCGATGCGACGCTCACGCCGAAGGGCGTGCACGTCTTCTCGATGTTCACGCAGTGGGTGCCGGACGACTGGAGCACGGAACCGCACCGCGACGAGCTCGAGGCGTATGCCGACCGCATCATCGATCTGTACACGGAGCTCGCGCCAAACTTCAGGAGCGCGGTGATCGACCGGCAGGTGATCGGACCGTACGACATGGAGCGGGATCTCGGGTTGATCGGGGGGAACATCTTCCACGGAGAATTGTCCGTCGACCAGCTGTTCCACATGCGGCCGGCCCCCGGCTATGCCGACTACCGCACACCGATCGAGGGGCTGTATCACGGCTCGTCCGCGACCCACGCGGGCGGCGGTGTCAACGGCATCCCCGGCTGGCAGGCCTTCCGGCAGGCGCGCGCGGACGGAGCCGTCAGAAAGAGCCGCTGACACCGGAGGGCGGTCGATGCGGACGACGCTCCGGCCGACGCCGGATTGTGTGCTATATTCGCCGACAAATCCGTTATGAGGAGCCTCAGATGACAACCACCCCGCGCTCGCGGCTTCGTCTCGTCGTGTTCCTGGCGTTCACGGCGTGCCTCCTGTCCGCCGTCCACACCACGATCCGTCCCCAGGCGCTCGACGATGGCTGGCCGGCCGCCGAGACTCGCGCGACGCGGACCCTGGAGGGGGTGCCCCGCTTCGGCCACGTCTTCCTGATCATCGGTGAGAACACCACGTACGATCACCTCACGCTGACGAGCGCCCCCTATCTCATGGGCAACATCAGGCCGCGGTCGGCGTGGTTCACGCAGTACTACGCGGCGACCCACTGGTCCCAGGCGAACTACGTCGCCCTGGTGTCCGGTCAGTTCACCCGCTGCGAGCAGCAGGACTACGGCGCCGCCTGTCACCAGGACGTCGACAACCTGTTCCATCAGCTGGACGTGACGCGCCTGACCTGGACGACCTGGCTGGAGAGCGGGAGCTTCCGGTGCGACACTGGCTCCGGGGGGACCTGCACCTCGGACACCGCATGCCCGCTGACCGGGTTCTACACGACCGGGAATCCGGCCATCCTGTTCGACAATATCGAGGGGCCGGACGGCGTCTGGTCGGCGACCAACCCCTCGCAGGAGTGCCTGCAGAACGACATTCCGGCCGGGGACGCGAGCGATCCGATGCGCTTCTTCAACGAGGCGCTCGCGAGCGGCAACATCGCGAACTTCAATCTCGTCCTGCCGAACGGATGCGAGGACGGCGAGGGCAACTGCGCCCCGATCAACAACCGCTTCACCCAGTTCGACGCCTTCCTCCAGCGGGAAATCCCGTTGATCGAAGCCTCGCCGGCGTTCGGCTCGGACGGTCTGATCATCGTGACCTACGACGAGGACCAGAGAGAGGGCGGGATGGCCAAGAAGAACGGTCTGGGCCAGGGAGGCCATGTGGTCTGCGCCATCCTGAGCCCGCTCGTCGCATCCGGCTCCTACGCCGACATCACCTATCACTACAGCATCCTGCGCGCGCTGGAGGACGGTTTCGGGATTTCGAGCTATCTCGGCCACGCGGACGAGGTCGACCCGATCACAACGATCTGGACCGCCGACGGTCGTTCGGCGGGACCGATGGTTCCACCCGTACGGTGGTAGGCCATTTTGCAACGTGATAGGCTTGGGATCCGCTCGACCGAATCGTCCCGGCGTGACCGGCAGGAGGATCGACATGAGAAAGACGAGCGCACTGGCGTTGATGGCCGTCATCCTGATCCCCGGGGTCGCGCTGGCCTCCGGAGGAGGCTCCATGCCGAATCCGAGCGCCCCCCCCGGCGGGCGCTCGTCCGTGCCGCGGCTGACTCCGGAGCAGCAGGCGGTCGAGAGATACAACGACGGGGTCAAGCACAAGGACAAGGGGGACGCGCTGGCGAAGGAGGCCGCGGCGGAGACGTCCGACGCGAAGAAGCGCGCCAAGCTCGAGTCGTCGGCGAACAAGGAATACGGGAAGGCGATGAAGGAGTTCCTCGCCGCCACCGAGAGGAACCCGAAGATGTTCCAGGCCCACGGCGGTCTCGGCTACGTGTACCGCAAGACGGGAGACTTCGACTCGTCGCTCAAGGCCTATGACAAGGCTCTCGAGCTCGAGCCGAAGTACACGCCGGCGATCGAGTACCGCGCCGAGGCGTACCTGTCGGTCAATCGTCTCGACGACGCGAAAACGGCGTACATGACGCTGTTCAACGCCGACCGGGCGCGCGCGGATGAGCTGGCGGCCGCGATGAAGGGGTGGCTGGAGAAGCGCCACCAGGACGCCGCCGGCGTCGCGCCCGAGACGATCGAGGATTTCGCGAAGTGGCTGTCCCAGAGAGAGGAGATCGCCGGTCGCACGAGCGCCCTGGCGCAACCCGCAGACTCCCGCTGGTAGGACGCTCCCCAGGACCGCGACGGCTCTTCGTCCCGGCCTTCCTGGGTGGTCTTGTCGCCCTAGGGCTCCTCGGTCCCGCGGGGGGCGCGGGGCAGCTCTCCTCGACTGACGCGTTCGTGTGGTCCCTGCCGCCCGGATTCCCTCCGCCCCAGGTCCCCGGCGACAACCCGATGACTCCAGCCAAGGTCGAGCTGGGGCGCCGCCTGTTCTACGACAGGCGGCTCTCCCTGAACGGGACACTGGCCTGCGCCGGCTGTCACCGCCAGGAGCTCGCCTTCACCGACGGACGGCCGCACGCGGTCGGCTCCACCGGCGAGATCCATCCCCGCGGCAGCCTCAGTCTGGCGAATGTGGCCTACAACGTCACGCTCACGTGGGCCGACCCCGATCGCCGCAGTCTCGAGGAGCAGGCGCTCGTGCCGATGTTCCGCGAGCATCCGGTGGAGCTGGGGTGGGCGGGCCGGGAGCCCGATCTCGTGACGCGGCTCCAGGCGGACGCGCGCTATGTGGAGATGTTCCGGGTCGCCTTCGCGGCCGACCCGATGTCGATCCGGGTCGCCAACGTCACCCGGGCGCTCGCCGCCTTCGAGCGAACGCTCGTCTCGGGAGATTCGCCCTACGACCGGCTGGTCTATCAGGGACGGATGGATGCGCTCTCCGAAGCCGCCTGGCGGGGGATGCGGCTGTTCTTCTCCGATCGTCTCGCCTGCTCGAAATGTCATGGAGGGATCACGTTCTCGGGCGCGATATCGTTCGAGGGGAGCCCGGCTCCCATGGAGCCTGTCTTCCACAACACCGGTCTGTACAACCTCGATGGACGCGGAGCCTACCCGACGGACGACCCCGGTCTGCGCTCCATCACCGGCCGGCGCAGGGACACGGGCCGGTTCCGGGCTCCGACCCTGCGCAACATCGCCCTCACCGCTCCCTACATGCACGACGGAAGCGTCCCCACGCTCGAGGCGGTGATCGACCACTACGCCGCCGGCGGGCGCGCCGGGGCGGATAATCGGTACAAGAGCCCGCTTCTCCGCGGCTTCGCGATCTCCGGCGAGGAGAAACAGGACCTCATCGAGTTCCTGAGAACACTCACCGACGAGACGTTCGTGAACGACCCACGCTTCGCCGATCCGTGGGGACCCGGCCCCTCCCGTTCCGGCGCGCGACCGCCGCCCCCGTGATCGGCTCGGTGCAGGTGATATCATCCGCGCTCGTCGCCGCATCCTGACCCCGCGGCCGGACGGGACGATCGAATGCCTGGAGGAACGACGTGGTGAGCCGAGGGCGCGACCGCACCGCGGCGCGCGGGGCGGGGTTCGTCGTCCTCGGCGTCGCCGTCGCTGGAATCGGCCTGACGCTTCTCGCCCGCGCGGCGGGCGCGCCCGCCGGAACGCCTGTGCCCCCGAAGCCCGCCCGGGAGCTGAACGAAGCGGTGCTGCGCGAGCGCTGCTCCGCCTGTCATCTGTTCCCGGAGCCGAAGATGGAGCCGCGCTGGGCCTGGGGCGCGAACGTGCGCGACATGTACAAGCTTCTCGACCTCTCCGAGGAGCTGCCGCCCGACAAGGTGATCGCCTGGTACGAGAAACGGGCCCCCGAGCGCTTCCCCCTGTATCGTAGCGACGCGCACCTGGACGCGGGCCGCCTGCGGACCCGGGTGCGCTCGTTCACGCCGGAGGGCCCGCCCCGCCCGCACATGGTGTCGAGCGTCCGGCTGGTCGATCTGGTCGACGACGCCCGTCTGGAGCTCGTCGTGTGCGACATGGTCAACGGCGTGGTGCTCATCGGCTACCCGTACCGCGACGACCCCGTGCTGCACCGCATCGCCGACGTGCCGCATCCGGCGCACGCCGAGGTCGTCGATCTCGATCACGACGGGAAACGCGACCTCATCGTGGCGGATCTGGGAAGCGCCGCGCCGGGCGACGATACGCGGGGCAGCATCGTATGGCTGCGCGGTCTCGGAGGTCTCGAATTCGAGAAGCACGTGCTGCTGGAAGGCCTCGGGCGCGTGGCCGACGTGGAGGCCGCCGATTTCGACGGCGACGGCGACCTCGATCTCGTGGTGGCCGAGTTCGGGTGGCGCAAGGTCGGAAGCGTGTTCCTGCTCGAGAACAGGACGCAGCAGTGGGACCGGCCGGTGTTCGTCCGCCATCCGATCGACGCGCGCACCGGCTCGATCCACGTCCCCGTCGCGGATCTCGACGGCGACAAGCGCCCCGATTTCATGGCCCTCATCTCGCAGGAGAGCGAGACGATCGCGGCCTACCGCAACCGAGGCGGCCTGCAGTTCGAGACCAGGGAGATCCACCACGCCGCCACGCCCAGCTGGGGCTATTCCGGCCTGTCGCTGGTGGACCTGGACAAGGACGGCGACCTGGACGTCCTGGTGACCAACGGGGACTCCTTCGACTACAGCGGCCCCAAGCCGTATCACGGGATCCAGTGGCTCGAGAACCTCGGCGGCTTCCGCTTCCAGCCGCGCGAGCATTGGACGATGATGGGGGCCATGCGGGCGGAGGCCGGCGACCTGGATGGCGACGGCGATCTCGACATCGTGGCCTGTTCGATGACCGGCGTTCCGGCGGCCGAGAGAAACGCCCCGATTCTCCTGGAGTCGATTCTCTGGCTCGAGCAGAAGCCGGGGGGCCGCTTCGAGCGCCACGCGCTCGAGCTCAACACCTGCGATCACGCGACGCTGTCTCTCGGTGATTACGACCGCGATGGGGATCTGGACTTCGCGGTCGGTGTCTTCAACTGGCCCGGCACCCCGCGGCCGCGCTCCGAGTGGGTGTTCCTCTACGAAAACCTGCTTCACTGACGACCGGAAGGCGTCGCGCCGCCGCGCGACAAAAGACCGAACGCGGGGCGATCCCGGATGCTAGAATCGGCACACGCAGGAAGGGTTTGGGCCGATGGAGCGCCGCATGAACACAACCGAACGCGAACACCTGATTCACTGCTACCCGGTGCTCGACCACCTTCCGACGGACCTGCTCCGGAGGGTCGTAGAGACCGCCAAGCTCGTGCAGGCCCCCGCCGGCCGCCGACTGTTCGGCGACGGAAGCCCGTGCACCCACTATCCCCTCCTCGTGGAAGGATTGATCCGCGCCTCGAAGTGCGGGCCGGACGGTCACGAGATCCTGTTGTACCGGCTGAGCCCGGGGGAGAGCTGTGTCATCACGGTCATCGCCCTGCTCGGCGAGACCCCCTACCCCGCGATCGGCACGGCCGAAACCCAGCTCACGCTCTTCGGTGTCCCTCGCGCCCTGTTCGTGGAGATGGTCCTGAAGTCCGAGCCGTTCCGAACCTTCGTCTTCAGGTCCCTGTCCCAGAGAATGGCGCACCTGATGGCCCTGATCGACGACGTCGCCTTCCGTCGCGTCGACCAGCGCCTCGCCTCGTGTCTTCTCCTCCATCGCGGACCGATCACCGCCACCCACCAGATGCTGGCCGACGAGCTGGGGACGACCCGCGAGGTGGTCAGCCGGACCCTGGAAGCGTTCCAGGAATCGGGGATGCTCCGTCTCGGGCGCAAGCGGATCGAGATACTGGACAGGCCCGCCCTCGATCGGGTTCATCGTGTCGAGGGCGGTTGAACCGACGCGTGCGGCGAGACCGTCGCGGGGCGACGAGCGGCAGGTGTCCACCCTCCGGCCCCGGTTCGACGATCAGCTCGGTTCTCGTCGTCCCGTGACCGGAGGGGGTCGGTCCCTCAGTTGGGTCGAGGGTGTGGGCAGTGGTTGCACGTAGCTTAGACCCATGCGCGTTCCTTCGTCTGTGACTCTGATCACGTTCGAGTCCCTTCCCTCAAAGGAGCCTCTTGATGAGAAGAACGTCTCTCGCGGCAGTGAGTGTCGTCGGACTCGCGCTCTGCGGCGTCGCCGCCGTGGCGACGGGACCGGCCTCCATCAAGATCGGTGTGGTCGATCAGGAGAAAGTGCTGAATGACAGCACGGAGGGGAAGCGACTCAACGCGGAGCTGCAGAAGCTGCGCGCGACGAAGATGACCGCCATCGACGCCAAGGAGAAGGAGATCAGCGGGCTCCAGGACCAGCTCATGCGCGCGCCGACCGCCCTGGGCGATGACAAGCGGGAGGAGTTGTCCCGTCAGCTCAAGCGCAAGCGGGTCGAATACGAACGTCTCAACGACGACGCCAACGCCGAGTTCCAGGAGGCGGGGGGGCGGGCCCAGGCCAGGTTGATCAGCATCTTTCGGGACATCGTCGGCAAGTACGGCACCGAGAACGGCTTGACGGTCGTCCTCGAGAAGGGAACGATCTATTTCGCCTCGCAGTCGGTGGACATCACCGACGAGATCCTGGCGCGATTCAACGCGGCGACGCCACCGGCCGCGGCGGCGACGCCCAAGAGCAAGTAAGACAGTTCCACGCCGTCCCTCAAGGGATCGGTTCTCCGATCTCGCCCTCGGGCTCGAGCACGGTGCGGCGCCACAGCGTCCGGCCCGAACCCGTCTCGGCCGCCACCAGGACCAGCCCGCCGCCGTCGCCTGTCGTCGTGAAATAGATCCGCCGACCGACCACCGCCACGTCCGCCGGCCGCTTGAGGCTCCCGACGAGCGCGCCGCTCGCCAGCGAGTACAGGTCGCGCGGGCGCGCCCACCGAAGCGCCGAGGGACACCGCGACGATCCACAGGGTCGTGGCCGCGCGGCCGAAGAAACCCGCGCCGCCGCCCTCCGCGCTAGCGCTGGGGCGCCACGGCGTCGATGAAGCTCGCGTGGCGGAGGAAGTCGATGACCACGCCCTCCCCTGCTTCGGCGTCCTCGGGCGACACCGCGAGGGAAACCTGATGAATGTCATGGCCGTCCTGGTCGTACAGGAAATACGACACCACCGCGACCAGCTCGTCGTTCTGGTTCTTCAGCTCGCCGACGTAACGGAAGCCATGGAAGGGCGCCGGAATCTTCTCGTCGTCGACCAGCGTGCGGACCACCTGCTTCCGCATCTCCGCGGAGTAGTCGCGGTGGAACTCCTCCTGGTCGTGCAGGAGGCCTTGCGGGTGGGCGAACACCGTGAGCCTGGCGCCGGTCGGGGCGTGCGTCCATTGCGAGCGCGCGTCGAGGTCGTCCTTGGCGAAGGCCCAGTCGGCCGCCCGACGGCTGCCGCTCCAGGCGCCGTCGGTCGTCGACACGTCGAGGTCGCGCTCCAGGCGCGGGCGCACCGAGGCGGCCAGGGGGAAGACGCCGACCACCAGGAGGGCCGACAGCACGCCGCCCGCGATCGCCAGCTTGCCGGCGAACTCCCGGCGACCCTCCGGCTCGGGGATCGAGCGCGCCCCGAGGACCCGCCCCAGATGGACGCTCTCGATCTTCGTGAGGAGGAAGAACAGCCCGCCCAGGAGGAGCGGGGCCACGATCCCGTCGCGATCCGGGGTGCCCAGCACCAGGGCCACCCACACGAAGAAGACCATGCACTCGACCAGGAAGTCGTGCAGCGCCAGGAACGGGTAGCCGAGGTAGAACAGCCCGGCGCCCGGGAAGGCCAGGGACAGCAGGCTCGCCACGCGCGTCGAGCGGAACCGGGTGCGGCACGCGGTGCACGTGTCCGGAGCGGGCGGCACCTTGACGCCGCACCGGGGGCAGGACCAGACCGGCAGGTCGTCCGCATGGGCTGGACCTTCGGCGAGCAGCCGCGACTGCAGGCGCGGCAGCAGGAGGCCCAGGAGCTTCTTGTCGCCCCTGGTCCGCAGCCTCCACCCCTGTTTGCGCCCCCGGGCCGGGACCGCGGTCAACTTGCCGAACGACAGTTTCAGGGCGCTGAGATGCCGATAGGGGTACGAGCGCAGACGTGTCCCCGGGGCGTTGGCCCGGAAGTTCAGGAGCGCCTCGATGACGCGCTGGTCGGTGACGACGAGCAGGACCTGATGATAGGCGTAGACGAAATGGCCGAGACCGACGCAGTGCACAAACGGCGGAACCTGCTGGGCGTAGACCACGTGCAGGACGTGCTCCCCGGGCTGCAGGAGCCGCTTCACCATCGGGCGCACCGCGTTCCACTGCTCGCGGCGCTTGCGCTGGTGGCGGGCGCTCAGGAACTTCGAAGCGCCCGGGAACAGATCGTCGGGAGAGGACTTCGCGGCCGACTCGACCAGCGGCCGGTCTCCGAGCGGCCCGAGGAATTCCGGTTCAATTTTGTGATCGACAGAGCTGCTCGGTTCCATCGCGTCACCTCCGGGAACGTAAAATGATTCCCGGAGGACGCCGCGTCAACCGCCGGGTGCCCCATCGCGCCGATCGTTTGCGGGCGAACGGGTATTCGGGTGCGTCATCTAGACCCGCTTGACCAGCCCGAGCGTCTTCAGGGCCCAGAGCAGGCGGCACAGATCGAAGTCGCTCAGCTTCCCGGAGCCGCACAGATCCTGGAGCGGCTTGGCACGATCCAGAAGAGAGAGCGCGGCGGCGTCCTGTGGCGGCAGGCCGAGCGCCTTGACGCGCTCCTCGGAGCCTTTGGTCATCTCGTAACGGGCGTCCAGCGGACCGACCGCCTCCCAGACCCTCTCCCAGCGCTCGATGCCGCGCACTCCGTCGAGGAGCGTCCGGTCGGCGTTCAGCTTGAGCGTGATGACCTCCTCGGTCGGCAGCGGTCCCGGGGTATACTTGTAACGACCCTGGGTCCACTGGAACATGCTCAGGATGATCCGCCGGACTTGGTCGAGCACCCCCTCGACCAGATCCTCAGGCTTGATCAGCGCCATCTCGACCAGGACGGTTCCAAGCCGCTTCTTCTGCTTGCCCGACTGATCGAGCGCCGCCAGCATCCCCGCGACGGCGATCCGTCCCCGTTTCAGATACAGGACCCCGAGCCGGTCCTCGGTGTCGGTCGACCCGGCGAACAGCGGCCGGCCGTCGCGGATGTAGAGCGTCTTCTCGACGCCCTGGTTCTGGATTCTCAGGATGCCGGTCTCGCCGCGTCGCAGGATCGAGTAGACCAGCGACGGGAAGGTGGTGTTCGAGAGGGCCCCTTCGTGGGCATGCTGCTCGGTGGTCAGCGCGTCACCCCTCGCCTTCGGCCGGCGCGAGGGGGCAACTCTAGCACGCCCGACCGTTTCCGGCCGCTACCTGACGCCATCCGAGGCGGGCTCGGCCGTCCCCTCCCGGCGATCGGCGACGTCTTTCTCCGAGAAGGAGTCCGAGGTGATCTTCCAGCCGCCGCCGAGAGCCTTGTAGAGCTGGACCAGGGTCGACAGACGCTCGAAACGGACCCGGGCCAGGGCATTCTCGGCGGGGAACAGCTGTTGCTGTGCCTGCAGCACCTCCAGGTAATCCGACAGGCCGCCGACATAGCGCGTGTTCGACAGGCTGACCGCCTGACGGAAAGCGGCGACGGAGCGGGCCTGCTCCTTCTCCTGGCCCGCGAGCTTCTGGTAGGCCACCAGCGCGGTCGACACCTCTCCGAAGGCGTTCGTCACGCTCTGCTCGTACTGCACCCTGGCCGCCTCCCACCGGGCGACGGCGGCGCGGTGCTCGTTCCTGAGACGGCCGCCCTCGAAGACCGGACCCAGGAGACCGCCGCCGACCGACCAGGTCCGGCCGTCGCCGAACAGCTGCGAGACCTGGGGCGCCACGCCTCCGAAGGCCCCGGTGAGGCTGAGGGTCGGGAAGTAGTTGGCGACCGTGAGGCCGACCTCGGCGTTGGCGGCGACCAGCCGCTGCTCCGCCTCGCGCAGATCGGGCCGCCGCTCCAGGAGGGCCGACGGCAGCCCCGGCGGGATCTCCGGCGGCAGCAGCTGATCGTTGAGACCGGGGCCGCGCGGGATCGCTTCCGGCGCCCGTCCCAGAAGGAAGGCGAGGCGGTTCTCCTGCGCGACGATCTGCCGCTCGAGGTCCGGGATGTTCGCCGCCGTCGCCGCCAGCGACGCCTCGGCGCTGGATGTCTCGAGCGCCGAGGCGGCCCCCGCCTGCAGGCGCCGGTCGAACAGATCGTACGTCTCCTGGAACGCCGCGGACGTCCGTTTGGCGATGTCGAGCTGCAGGTCGAGCGCGCGCAGCTCGAAATAGCTCGTCGCGATCTCGGAGATCAGAGAGAGCTGAACGCCGCGCCGCGCCTCCTCGGTGGCGAGATACTCCGCGAGCGCCGCCTCCTTCAGACGCCGGATGCGGCCCCAGAGATCGATCTCCCAGGTGAGGCCGAGGTTGACGTCGTAGAGGTTCACCGGCGCCGAGCCGAGCGTCGAGCCGACCGGCCGCCGGCCGCGCGACCAGCCGCCGTCCGCCTCGATCTGGGGGAAGAGCTCCGAGCGCGCGATGCCGGCGTTCGCGCGCGCCTCCTCGACGCGCCAGGCGGCGAGCCTCACGTCGTAGCCGTTCTTGAGCGCTTCGTCGATCAGACCCTTCAGCGCCTGGTCCTGGAAGATCGTCCACCAGGCCTCGTCGGCGAACGACGCGGGCCCGGTCGCGCCCTCGGCTCCGCGCAGCGGCTCGGGCGACGTGACCGGCGGCCGCGTGTAGTTCGGCCCGACGGCGCAGGCGGACGCGAGAACGAGCAGCAGCGGCAGGGCGATGACGGAGGTTCGTCTCATCATGGCGCTCACTCTCCCATCTCCTGCGGGACCGGCTGCGCCTCGGGGAGCCAGGCCGTTCCCGCGCGGAAGAACGAGACGCGGTCCAGGACGTTCTCCTGGAAGCGCTCGAGGTACAGATAGATGACCGGCGTGACGTAGAGGGTGATGAACTGGGACACGACCAGACCGCCGACGATGACCAGACCGAGCGGCCGGCGCGAGGCCCCGTCCGCCCCGTAGCCGAGGGCGATCGGCAGCGCCCCGATGACCGCCGCCAGCGTCGTCATGAGGATCGGCCGGAAGCGGTCCATGCTGGCGTCGTGGATCGCCTGCTCGGCCGGCTGACCGGCCGCCACGCGCTGACGCGCGAAGTCGACGATCATGATGCCGTTCTTCTTGACGATCCCCATCAGCATGAACATCCCGACGAACGCGTAGAGCGACGCCTGCTCGCCGAACAGGTAAAGCGTCAGGAGCCCGCCGACCAGCGCGGTGGGAAGGGTCGAGAGCACGGTCAGCGGATGGACATAGCTCTCGTACAGGATCGCCAGGATCACGTACATGACGAACACCGCCAGCGCCATCAGCAGGGTCAGCGTCTTGACCGTGTCCTGGAAGGTCAGCGCCTCGCCCTGCAGGCTGGCGCGCAGGGTCGGTGGCACGATCGGCGCGGCGGCGGCGCGGACGAAATCGGTGGCGTCGCCGATCGCCACGCCCGGCTTCAGGTTGAAGAAGATCGTGACGCTCGTGAACTGGTTGAGATGGTTCACCGCCTGCGGCCCGAGCGAGGTGTTCCAGGTGACCAGCTCGCGCAGCGGCACGAGGTTCTTGCCGTCGTCGGATTTGATGTAGAGGAGCGACAGGTCGTCCGGTCGCGACCGGTCGGCGTCCTGGACCTCGAGGATCACCTGGTACTGGTCCTCCGGCTTCTTGATCAAGTAGAGATAGTTCTGCGAGTACGCGTTGCGCAGGAGCGCCAGGATGCGCGTCTCGGAAACGCCGTAGGTCTTCGCCTGATCGCGCCGGATGTCGATGTCCAGGTTCGGGGTGTTGTTGAAGTAGTCGGACGACAGCGTCAGGAAGCCCGGGTACTCGCGCAGCTTCCCCATCAGCTTCGACGCCACGTCGTACACCTGGGCCGAGTCGACGCCCGACACGGTGAAGGCGTACTGCCCCTGGTTCTGGTTCGTTGCCCCGGTGCTGATCTCCAGGACCGGATAGGGACGAAGGAACGGGAAGACTCCGGGGATGGCGCCGAGCCGGCCCATCAGCTGCGCCGCCGCCACGGCGATCGGCGCGCGCTGGCTCGCCGGCTTCAGGAACGTGAACGTGATCCCCTGGTTCGACGCGACGAAGTTGCTGTTCCCCGTCATCGTGAAGTCCATCAGGACGTCGGGATCCTGGTGCAGCGTCTCGTCGACCCGGTCCTGGATGGCGTGCATCTGCTCGGGCGACGATCCCTCGCGCCCGATGAAGACGCCGAACACGACGCTGCTGTCGCCCGGCGGCAGGAACGCCTTGGGGACGGCGGCGAACAGGAGGAACGTCCCGGCGAGACAGACGGCCCAGACGACGGCCGAGACCCAGCGGTGCTTCAGGAACCACCCGAGCGAGACGCCGTAGGCGGCGAGCACGCGCCTCTCGATCCCGCCGATCACGCGTTCCATCCAGGTCTTCTTGGAGCCCTCGCCGCGCTCCTCGAGCATCCGCGCGCTCATCAGCGGCGTCAGCGTCAGCGACACCAGACCGGAGGCGAAGATCGCCACCACGATCGTGACGGCGAACTCGCGGAAGATCCGCCCGACCAGACCGGTCATGAAGACGAGCGGGATGAAGACGGCCGCCAGGGAGATCGTCATCGACAGGATGGTGAAGCTGATCTCCCGGGCGCCGTTGATCGCCGCCTCGAGAGCCTTCTCGCCGCGCTCCATGCGGCGCACGGTGTTCTCGAGGAAGACGATGGCGTCGTCCACCAGGAAGCCGATCGCGAGGGTGAGCGCCATCAGCGACAGGTTGTCGAGGCTGTACCCCAGCATGCGCATGACGATGAAGGTGAGCAGGAGCGACAGGGGCAGCGCGACCGCCGGGATCAGCGTGTCGGTGACGCGGCCCAGGAAGAGGAAGATGACGAGCACGACCAGGACGAAGGCGATCAGGAGGGTCGCCTGGACGTCGGCGACCGAATGGACGATCGACTGCGAGCGATCGTAGATCGGCGTGACCCGCACCGACCCCGGGAGCTCGGCGGAGATCACCGGCAGCTCCTGCCGGATGCTTCGCGCCACCTCCACCGCGTTCGCCCCGGCCTGGCGGTTGACCGCCACGACCACGGTGGCGGACGGCACCGGGTAGCCGCGCACCCAGAACCGCATGTTGATCCGCTCGTCCTGGACCGAGTCGCGCGCCCGGGCCACGTCGCGCAGGTAGACCGGCGTGCCGCCGCGGCCGCCGACGATCAGATCCTCGTACGCCTGGGCCCCCTCGAGCTGGCCGCGCGGCCGCAGCAGCGCCGTGCCGGCCGCGCCGTCGAGCTGTCCCGCCCCGGTGTAGGACGTGCCGTTCTTGATCGCTGCGGCGAGGTCGTCGACCGAGATGCCGCGGGCCCACATGGCCGACGGGTCGGCCTTGATGCGGACCGCCGACTTGGTGCCGAAGACGTTGACGCGCGACACGCCGGGCAGGATGCTGATCCGCTGGCCGACCTGCGTGCTGGCGTAGTCGTACAGCTGGCCCGCCGTCACCGAATCACTGGTGAGGGCGATGTACATGATCGGCTGGTCGTTCGGGTTGGTCTTCGAGAACGTCGGCGGCGACGGCAGATCCACCGGAAGACTGCCGGTCGCCTGCGTGATCGCCGTCTGCACGTCGGTGGCCGCGGCGTCGATGCTCTTGGTGAGGGCGAACTGCAGCGTCATGCTGGTGTGCCCCTGGGTGCTCTTCGAGGTCACCAGCTCGAGGCCGTTGATCTGCATGAACTGCCGCTCGAGCGGGGTGGCGATGTTGTTGGCCACCGTCTCGGGGCTCGCCCCGGGGTAGTCGGCCTGCACCTGGATGACCGGATAGTCCACCGCCGGCAGGTCGTTGACCGGGAGTCCGCGATAGGCCAGGACGCCGAACAGGACCACCGAGACGGTGAGGACCGCAGTCATCACCGGACGCCGGATGAACGGCTCGGAGAGATTCATGACTCACCTCGTGCGGCGGTCGCCGCGGGAGCGGTGGTTGCGGGAGCGGTCGTGGCGGTGGCGCTCGGCTCGATGCGGACCGGGCCGCCGGGCGTCACGCCCAGCTGGCCGTTGACCACGACGCGCTCGCCCGCGCCGAGACCCTTGTCGACGACGATCAGGTCGCCGTGCCGCTGCCCGGTCTGCACCAGCCGCAGCTCGGCGGTCGTGTCCTGCTTGACGACGTAGACGAACTGGCCCCGGGCCGACATCTGCGGCGCCGCGGCGGGGACGAGAATCGCGCCGGGCAGCGTCGAGAGCACCAGCCGCACCTTGACGAAGCGGCCCGGCCACAGACGGCGCTCGGGGTTGGGGATGGTGGCGCGGAGGGTGACGTTGCCGGTCCCGTCCTGGACGGCATTGTCGAGAAACGTCAATGCGCCGGTCAGCGCGCTGTCGGGCTCGTCCGGAAGACGCACCTCGACGTCGAGCGCCCCCCTCCGCATATTCTTCTGCACCGCGGTCAGATCGTTCTCGGTGACGGTGAAGTCGGCGTAGATCGGATCCAGTCTCTGAACGGTGAGAAGCGAGCCGCTGTTCCCCGTCACCACGTTGCCGATGTCGACCAGCCGCCGCCCCGCACGGCCGTCGATCGGCGAGCGGATCGAGCAGTACTGGAGATTGAGCTGCGCGTTCTCGACGGCGGCCCGGCCCTGCTGGACCTGGGCCTCGGCGATGTCCAGCGAGTTCTTCCGGGTGTCGTACTCCTGCTGCGAGATCGCCTTGGTCTCGACGAGCTGCTCGCCGCGCGCCAGCTGGATGCGCGCGAACGCCAGCGCCGCCTCGGCTTGGGCCAGGTTGCCGGCGGCCGCGTCGAGCTGCGCCTGGTACGGCCGCGGGTCGATCGTGAACAGCGCGTCGCCCTTCTTGAGATCGGCGCCGTCGGTGAAATGAATCCCGGTGATCCGCCCGGAGACCTGCGGCTGGATCGACACCAGCTCGCGCGCCACGATCTTGCCGACGGTGTCGAGATAGACCGGCACGTCCTCGGCGACCGCTTCGGCCACCGCCACCGTCGCGGGCGGCCGCTGGAACGCGGGTGCCGCGGCCTTCTCGCAGCCGGCGAGGGCGAGCATCCAGAAAACGAGTGCGCCTGCCTTGGCGATGAGTCTCACTTGTGGTTCCTCCTTGGGATGAGCTTCCTGAAACTGATCTTCTGAAGACGGGAATCGATGCACCGCGCGAACCTTTGGCACGCCGTGAAGTTGAGATCGGCGAGGGCCCGGAGCTCGACCGGGGTGAGCGGCAGACCCGAGGCGAGCAGCTCATGAAGCACCGCGTCCCGCTCGGTCTCGAACCGGCGCCGGAACTCTTCGTCGGTCGCCAGCCGCCCGATGATCTGCTCGACACTTCTCTGCGACATCTGACTGACCTCCGCCATCCCCCTACTTCACGATGCGTGCCAAGGCTTCCCCGCGCGGCGATTTCGCCTGTAACGCGCTGCCGGAGCGGCATTTGGCCCGATCGACCGGCCCGACGCGCCGCGATCGCCGACTGCGTGAATTTCGACAGGTGCGGGAATCCCGGCGGCACCATCGGCCGCGCCCACCGGTCGGGCCTGACGCGGGCGATGGGAGGACCGCCCAAACGATTCGAACCCCCGGGTCAACTGGCGACCCGGGGGTTCCTTGGTCGGTGGGTACTGCTGGTTTTGGCGGGTACTGCCTATGAGGACCGGACTCGGGCGACCCTCAGCGAGGCGCCCTGTCGACTCAGGATGATGAACGTCACGTAGTGCGTCACCAGCAGGCCAGGCACCCAGAGCGCCGGTATCCAGTACGCCGGCCCCATCGTGACCGGTGCCCCGTAGACCGTCGCGAGGGCGATCGCATTGAGAAGATCGAGGCTGCCGAAGACGTTGAAGGTCCAGACGAGCGGCCGGGCGGTTTCCCAGTCCCGGCGCACCAGCGGGATGCAGGCGAACGCCAGGGTGGCTGTCGCCAGGTCACCGAGGGCCGCCGGATAAGCGAACTGGGGGGGCATGCCGGCGTAGACCGCGCCGCGCGTGAGAAGCATAAGACCGAGATGACGGAGCGAGTGCAGCAGGAGGATCGGCACCAGCACCTTGCCCGGCTCCAGGGCGGCGAGCCGCGGCAGGAGATAGATCCGGGCGGCGACGTAGAACACGGCGGTCGTGCCGATCAGGTTGAAAGTCAGGATACGATCGAGAATCGGTTGCATGACACTCTCCTACCCGCGCGGCCAGCGCTCCGCGTCTCAATCAGTGGACGACCTGCGCCGCCGCGAACAGATCCCGCCTGGAGGCAAGGAACGCGGCGACGGTCGTGGGGGCACGGCCCGTCAGCTGAGCGACCGCCGACGTCGCCGCCCGGAAATTCCCGCGCGCGATCGCGACCTGCAGCGACACCAGGACATCGGCCACGTGCCCGCGCAGACCGCCGGCCACCATCACCGCCCTCAGCTCGGCCGGCTCGACCGGGACGTACGACACCGGGCGACCCGCCTCACGACTCGCGAGCCTGGCGACTTCCCGGAAGGTCACGATGGCGGGACCGGCGATCTCGAGCCGACTGCTGTTCCAGTCGCGCGATGCCAGCGCGGCGGCCGCGGCGCGGGCGCAGTCCTCTCTGGTCACGAACGCTGCGCCCCCCTCCCCGGCGGCGGCGACGAGACGCCCGGTGGCGATCGCCTCCGGAAGGATCTGCGGCAGCAGCTCGGTGTACAGGTTGTGCCGGAGCACCGTCCAGCCGAGCCCGCTCGCGACCAGCGCCCGCTCTGTGCCCCAGTGATCGGCCGCCACCAGCAGCCGCGGATCGGGTTCGGCGATCGACGTGTAGACGATGTGCTTCACGCCGGCAGCCTTCGCCGCGTCGATGGCGGCGCGGTGCTGTTCGATGCGACGCCCGGGGAAATCGACCGCGTCGGTGCTCACCAGGAGGAGTCGATCGACGCCCTCGAACGCCGCCGTCAGCGACCGGGGCTCGTCGAAGTCGGCGCGACGCACCAGCACGCCCCGGCCCGCCAGGTCGGCCAGCCTTTCGGGGGTCCGGGTGGTCGCCACCAGGCGATCGGCTCCGGCGCCCGCGAGAATCTCGACCACACGACGCCCGAGATTCCCCGAAGCTCCGGTCACGAGAAGAGTTCTTGCTTCTGCCATGGTCGGTACCTCCCTTGCCCCCACAGTTTCGTATTCACACTTCGTGCCACCGCGGGCGAAGGCGCGAACGATCGGCGCAAGGCTCTCCCGCGAAGGCAGTTAAGTCGTCCGACGCAATCGCTGAGCGTCGAAGGAAGACCTGTACGGAATCGGACAGGTGCGGGAAACCGGTCAGGAAAGATGTCCTCGCGCGGCGGCTCAGGGAAGGGCCTGGGGCTCGGCATAGATGAAGTCATCCATCACGACAACGTCCCTGGCCGGCGTTCTCGGAATCCGGTTGCCGCTGGTGATCCGCACGAGGTAGACACGCTCGCCGGCGTCGAATCCCACCCCCAGGAACGACAGGCTCCCGAGGGGGGTCGGCCCCGGCAGCACGTTCCGGCTGAAGAGCAGCCGACCGCCGGCGTCGAAGAATTCGATCTTCGTGCTGTCGCTGCGATTGACGTCCGTGAAGACCGCGCCGAAGCCGCCGACGGTCGCCCCGGTGGCGCTGCCCGGCACGAAGAAGGCCGTCTCGGTGACATTGCTGTCGAGGGCGGTGAACAGGCGCTGCGGGCTGAAGGTGCTGAAGATCTGCGGGAAGACCGGATGAATGTTGCCGAAGCGGACCGGCGTATTCGTCGGGTTGTCGCTGTCTGCGCTCACCTGGAAGCCCGTCCCAGGAGTGAAGAACACGGCGCCGCGCGGAGAGTTGGCGTTGAAGAAATTGGACGGGAGATTATGCGGGGCGGAGAAGGCGTCCGGCACACCATCCCAGTTGATCTCGCGGCGGCCGCTGGGGAATGAGCCCGCCACATTGGGGTTGAGGACTCCGAGAAAGGCCCGGAAGTCGTCGACCGCGAGCTGGATATCGGCCGGGGTCGCCCCGGACGCTTCGAAGACGACAGGTGCCGCCGAAGTCGGGCTCGGCGACGACAGAGCGAGCGCTATCAGCGCGGTGAATACGAGCTTCTTCACGGTGCCCTCCTCATCCCGACCGGGGGTTAGCGCGGCGCGGCAGGTGCGCCGGGCAACGGATTCGTATCGCACACGCTGTGCCAGGCTCTCCGCACGACTCCCCCGAGGTACGCAAGCCGCTGACCGGAATCGATTTGGGCGGCGGGAAGCCGGCGAAGCTGGGGGACGCGGCACGGGAATGAACGCCAATCCCTTGGGAGATTGCCGAAGAAATGCCAAGGGGCGAGGCAACCGCGCGTCGCGATGAGAGCTGGTTACAGCAGCGACCAGGCGAGCAGGGCGGCCGATTTCTGATCGACGCCCCAGGGAGGACCCACCACCTTCCCGAGCGCGGCGAGCGTCGCGGCGATCTGCGCCGGAGACTTTCCGAGCGCCTTCGCCGCGCGGCCGGCGAGATCCTTCTGGCGCACGCGGACGACCTCGAGATCGCACCGCCGGCAGGCCCGCGCCAGCGCCTCGCGGAAGTGATTGCCGTCCGCGGTGTGAATCAGCGCGTGCGAGGCCAGGATCGCCGCGAGGCTGTCTCCCGTGCGGCCGGAGGAATCGAGGATGCCCGCGGCGCGCGGGGCCGATTTCTTCTGGCGCATCTCGCCGACGAGCGCCCGGATCGCGTCATAGGCCATCTCACCCGCGCTGGCGCTGAACCGGGCCAGCCTCCGCTCCGCTTCCTCGAGCGGCAGCTCTTCGACCGCGTGATACGGCTGCTTCGATCCCTCCAGACCCGCGTCGGCCATCTCGACCCGCGACCGCGCCAGGACCTCCGGTCGGTCGGCGTCCCCGCCGACGACCACCACCGCGGCCCAGCCGGAGTGCGGCGAGAACCCGAGGGCGGAGGCCGCCCGACGCTCCGTGGTCACGGGGCTCCTTCGGCGACCTGCATCGCGAGACGGTCTACTCTCCGCTCCGCGCCGCGATCTTCAGCGTGGAGACGGCCTTCTCGAACATGGGCAGGTTCTTCTCGAAGAACTCCTTCCGGTTGCGCAAGAAGAAGTCGTAGGCCGTCTCGCCGTCGGAAGCAGCGTAAACGAGAGTATGCGTCTCGGTGCCGTCGGGATCCCTGGAGCGGAGCATGACGCGGAGCCCCTGGCAACCTCCCACGGGCATCGCCTTCACCTCGGACGTCCCGAGGAGGTGGCCGCTCCTGCCCATGGAGGAGGTCTCATAGACGTCGAGCATCCTCTTGCGCGCCTTGTCGTCGAACCCGGCGCAGGACATTCCTCTCTGGGACTTGTGACGGTCCACCAGGAGCGAGGGCGTCTCTCCGCTGTCGATGCTCTCCATTGCGCTGACTGCGTCCGCGAGCTGCTTCTTCTCGTCCGTGACCTTGACGCTCGCGAGATTGATCGGAGAAAAAATGACGACGCCGTAGGGACCGGGCTTGCCCATCTGGGCGTTTTGGTCATGCGCCTGCCACCCGACGGGAAGGGCGATGGTGAACTGCTCTTTCAGCCCTTCGTAGGGCGCGAATTCCGTTCGCTCTTCCTGCGTTCCGAGGTCGGCTTCGGGAGGCGCGCCGCCGGCGACTGCCTTCGGGGCGGCCGGCGCCGCCTCCGCTTCGAGGCGCGCCGCACCGACCAGCGCGACCCATCGAGCGCGCTGATCATCGTCGAAGGGGAGCCTGCGGTTCGCGTAGGACACGCGGAAGATGGCCGACCGGCCCTTCATCAGCTTGGCGATTTCATGCTGATCGTCCCACCCGTGGCAGCCTTTGGTCTCGAACTCATGCAGCACTTCGTCCTGACTTTCGTTCAGAATCCGCCACAGAGCAGCCGGGCACTCCTTCAGGAGCTTGTCCTTGAAATTCCCGACGATCCCTGCGAGCGATTTCGTTTCCTGCGCGCCGGGGAAGGTGACCACGCTCACGAGCTCCGTCCATCCGTCCACGGTCTCGCCGGGCAGCACGTACTCGATGATCGCCTGAGTGCCCGCGTCCCGCTGGTAGCCCTGCTTCCACGAACGTCCGTCGAAGTCGAACGCCGCCTTCTCGTGCGGCGCGGAAGACTCGCCGCGCGCAAACGCCGCCGCGCGCGAGAACGACAGGAGCGCCGTGTGGATCGGTCTGGTATCGCGCCCCAGCCCGGCGCCCTTGAAAGCCGCGGCCTTGCTGGATCCTGCTTCGTCGTATTCGACCACGATCCAGACGTTGACCGGATCATTCGGAAAATGCGCGCTCACCACGCGCTTGACGCTCGAGCCGGCAATCGTCAGGGTCAGCTTGTCGGACTCGAAGGAGATCGCCCCGGCACCAACGGTCAACTTCCCCCTCGCGAGCCACGCTGCCATCGCCCCCCTTTTGTCGGGGGTCCGATACCAGACGCCCTGGAATTCCCGCGACGAGGACGCCTCCTCCGCGCCGCTATCGGGGGAGGAGACTCCTTCTGGCGCGGGGGAGTCGGGCTTGTCCGCGGCAAGTCCCAGTGTCGCAAGTACGACCACGAGGAGGACCGTTCCACGTGATATGGAGCGAGCGAAATGTCTCATCATTCACCTCCGGTTACTTGATCGTGAGCTGGTACCGGATATCCTGAATCGCCTTTCCGCTTCGCCGCCCGCCAAACGCGATCGAATGCTGACCCTCGGGCATCGGCTCCAGCATGATCCAGTACCCGTCCGTTGCGGAGGGGTACGCGTCGTGGGCGCCTCGTTCGGGCGCAATCCACTCCTTCATGTTGAAACACTTGTCACTGCGGGCGCGGAAGCGCTTGACATCCTCCAGGGCCGAGCCATCGATCACGACGAACAGGTCCACCGTCCGGTCATCGGCGATGGCGGCCCTCTGTTTCGCGTCTTCGCACGAGAAGTGCCTGTCCTGAGCTCGACGCCAGGCCAGGCTGTTGATCACCGGGAAGAAGATGTACTTGCCGGCCGGGACCTCGCACGCCCTTTGCTTTCTTGAAGAATCGTATCCACCGGCGAGAAACCAGATCGATCCCCGTTGCCCGACAGCGCAGTGGCGGCCGGTCTCATCGTTAACGGGATCCTGGTCGTCAGGTACCGACTGCGACCATTTCCACCATTCGGCCGCGAACTCGGCCATCGTCTTGCCGTCGATCGTCTCTCCGGGGGGTACGATCTTGTACGTCTCCGCCATGGAGATTGGAGGCGTCGCGCCAGGTGCTGGGGAAGCAGCGCGCTCTTGCCGCGGCACGAACTTGCTTGCCAGCTCCCTGGCTTTGGCGATCTGATCCTTGGTCATTCGGGGCAGAATGCTGTCCCCCTTGGTCACTGCTCGATCCCGCGCCTCACCTGCTGGCAGACTGTTCACGTACAGGCTCCACCACATGTACGCAAGAACGTAGTCCTGGGCGACGCCACGGCCGACAGAGTACATGCTGCCAAGGTTGTGCTGAGCAACAGGGTTGCCTTGCTCAGCGGCACGCCGGTACCACTTCACCGCTTCCGCATCGTCCTCCGGGACCCCTTCCCATCCGAAGGAGTATCTGCTGCCCAAGTCAACCTGAGCATCGGCATAGCCTTGTTCAGCGGCCCGTTGGAGCCATTTGAGACTTTCTGAAGGGTTCTTCGCCACGCCTTGGCCGTCGCCGTACATGACCCCCAAGACAAACTGGGCCTCAGGCGCGCCACGCTCAGCGAGCGGCTGCAATTCGCGCAGGGCTGCCTGGTAGTCGCCACGTTGATAGGCCGCCATACCCTCGTCGAGTCCTGCCCGGGTGTCCATGGCAAGACCGATGGCAACCAGCACGGAAAGCAGCACGGCCCGGGGGTTCACTGTGATCTTCCTGACATCACCGTGGCATCTGCGGGTCGATCGTTTCATGGCTCTCCCCCCGTAGTGTTAGTGGCGCCTTGGTGTTCAGCCGCAAGCAACCGAGGGAGCGAAGCGACTGAGGTGATCGTCCGCCTGCAACACCTTGTTGGACGGCATCACTGCCTCGCGTTCTGAAGTGGCAGAAGCGTCCGCTTCGCTGCTGCGCTCATCCAAGAACCCCTATACTCCAACTCTCCAACTCTGGCGAGGACACTCTGCCTGTCCACACCCAGGAGCCTGGCCTTCACTGGCTCCTTGCCGGCAGCCTCTGGAAGTGGTTGCGCCGCTGTCGCGCGCATCGCGGCCAGAGCGGTCAGGAGCAGGACACCGGGAACGACTCTCTTGCGTCGACGCATGAATGACCCGTAAAGTCGGCCCAACGCGCCGACCTATCGACTCCCAACCCCCCCACCGTCGCCTGCAACCCGTTGTCCGGCGGCACTGTTACCGCGGCCATGATGCTGACTTAAAGAAAACGATAAAGAACCCGACAAGGAACCCAAGGCCCACAACGCCAAGCACGCCGGCAAGGACGTGGCCCAGCCACATGAACCATGGTTGCGAAGCCCTACCAGTACGAGATATTGCGCTGGCGGTCTCGGCGTCTGCACGTTTCCAATTGGCGTGAAGCCCCTCGGGATCGCTTGCCGTGGCGATGCCCTTAACATGAATCGCCTTGTTCAACTGGTACATACGATCTAACCAGGCCGTCGACACACGAAAGGTGAAAGTGGGATCGTTGGTCTCTGGAGCCAGACCGTAGGCAGGGGTGAGCAGCGCCTGGCCCCCACCTTGCCAGACAAACCTTTGGTGTTCTACGAGCAGGGCCCTGAAGCGCGCGATCGAAGCTTCTAGCTTGATCATTGCTTCTGAAAGCGCTTTGCCCGCAGCGCTTGGATCAATGGTTCGGTTGAACTGCTCGATCTTCTCGGTTGGAAAGTTATGAACCGACCACAACGGATTGCGCCAGTTAGAATCGGCCGATTCCCCAGTGTACTGGGTCTGCGCCCAGTGGCTGATGTGGTCCAGTTCTTCTTTGACTTCGAAAAACCGAGCGCGAAGCGCAATGCGGCGTTCAGCGCGCCGAGTGTTCCAGCTGGCGGCGAACGTCGCCCACGCAACGGACGGGGACAGCGAGACGGATGCCGCTGTGATCATGTCTTTCAGTAGGCTGACCGGATCGCTCATCTCAGGCCACGATTAATTGCCCAAGGTCGCCCTGTCCGACGAACGCCCGCCATCAGCGGCGGCAGGCGCGCCACCGACAGCTACTCGAATCGCCACAGAAGGCCGGGCGCCTGCCGTCCGCTGTATGGCGTAGTTAGATGTCACCTTCACTTGAGCATCGCCGGGTTCTTTCCAAGATACTCCCGGGTATACTTGACCGAATGCGCATAACCAATTCCGGTGCTGATGTACTGGTCGATGGTTTCGATGATGGCCCTAGTCGCCTGGAGTGGATCGACTCCCATTATCTGCACACTGCCTTGCGACGACGTCTTGTCGATATAGACCCGCAGTTCATTCAGGCCTTGTGAGATTCCGCCCTCACGCATGCTCACGATTCCGACCACGTGCCCTTGGTTGTTCAAGAGAGCGCCACCAGAGTTGCCCTTGTTGATGGGCGCCTGAATGAAGATGAGAGACGAAGAGTTGTCGAACCCCGAGACGATCCCGCGATGAGTGACCATTCCAGGTGTCGCGAGCGGATAGCCGGAGAAGACAACATCGTCGCCGACTGCTAGAGCCACCTTGTCCGAAGCCATCTGAACCTTCGAAAAGCTCTTCGTCGGTTTGTTCTTAAGCTTTACGAGGGCGAAGTCTTGAGCCAGTGGGCTTGCGTCGGCCTGCGTGGGCACTGACACAACAATGCCGCTGAACGTCTCCCCAGACGGAAGAACCACTTGAAGGTCGGGATGGAGCAACCAGTTGACTGTCGAACCCTGAACTGACAGGGCCGCCACGACGTGGAAGCACGTCAGCACATGCTGGTCGCCAATGAGCGCGCCGCTTCCTTTCGACTTCCGCGACTGGCTGACGAGCATGACGCCGGAAGCCCGGGACAGCTCAAGAACATTCGTACCTTGCGCCATAGAACCTCCGGCTAATGAGCACGCGACAAGCACAAAGAGGCTGCCAAGCAACGTTCTTATGATCCGAGCCTCCATTGAACACGCGACGACTAACGCCCACAGCTAGGCCGCGGCGCGCGTGCGCCACAGCGCTTCCTCCCCCGACCTCCCGTGCGCTGCCAGCTTCTGCCGGTTGTTAGGCGCCGAAGCAATTCACCCAATTATTGCACTTCACCATTGACGACAGTTTGAGGAACAATGCCCATGCAGATCGCCATCGCGAGGTACGCCACCCCGTCAAATCGTGCTTGATTCAGGGGATGACCCTTCGTTTTGGTGCTCCGCTGCGAGAAGTGATGAAGGTTGCCACGCATCTTGACCAAGAATTCCAGAAGTCCCGGCCCGGTTATCTCACAGTTCTCCGCCTTCAGCATGGTCAGGACGTTGTCTCGTCGGGGACCAAATTCACGTCTCTTAAGGATATCGGCTATTTGGTGGGAGGAAGCGGAGAGTTGTTTGGAACCCTTGAACGCCTCGAGAACAGCTACATTCTTGGTCTTGCCCTGCCCGTAGAGATCTTCCAAGAAATAATAGAAATTGCAAAATGAGCTAATATACTTACAGTCCGCAAAATCATTCATGCCTTCCCGGAAGAAAGACATCGGCACCACCAAATGTTGAAGCCTCTGTCTGTTTAGCATGAGGTCACGTACTATGTTCGGGTGTATTAGAACGGGGAACTCAGGATACTTCTCGGACGAGGAGTACGAATGCACGCTCAGCTTTGCTTTTTCTTCGGGTGATTCAGGGATCCATTCATACTTCGCCTCCTGCCACTGAATGCGCTCGATGCCACACCAGAAGCTGCCGAATGCCTCGATGTGCTGCAGAAGGCCAATGAGATCGTCACTATGTGGATTGTGGGGTATTTTGAATTCGTGAGGTCCCGTAGAGCTCACCAGGAACTGCGGCAGATGGCGATCGTAGTCGACTACTCGTTTTTCAGCAAGTATCCGGACGACTTTGCCCGCTTCCTGATTCATCGTAACAAGATAGGGTGGGACCGATACTGAAAATGAAGCTTCTGCTCGGGCGCCGCCTTCGACACCTGCCGATACTCTGAACAACATAAGAACCTCCGTAAGCCTCGAACCTGCCTGACGGTCGCTCGAAGCGCACCCGATTCACACTGCAAGGGTGCCATCCATGTGAGCCGCGTCGGACTATTCCGGGAACGTCAAACCCGAGAATCATGGGAACCGGCCTCGTGGCTCAGGATACGGATGAGCGCATTATAGGCCGAAAGGAGCAGCTGTCAGCCGCGGGGCTCTGGCGCGGTCTCTCCCAACCCGTGCTTCTGCATGCGGGAGTAGAGCTGCGAGCGGGTGATGCCGAGCAGGCGCGCGGCGCGCGAGCGGTTGTTCTTCGATTCGGCGAGCGCCTTGGCGATCAGATCGCGCTCTACGTTCTCCAGGCTGACGCCGCCGGTGGGGAACGCGTCGGCGGCGCCGTCGTGGCCGCGGGCGACGGAGGGGCGGCCCATGCCGATCGGCAGGTGCTCGACGGTGATCAGGCCGCCGTCGCACAGGATGGTCGCACGCTCGAGGGCGTTGCGCAGCTCGCGCGCGTTGCCGGGCCAGGGGTAGGACAGCATCGCCTCGTGGGCCTCGCGCGAGATGCCGGCCGCGGGACGGCCCACGGCGGGGCCTATCTCCTCGAGGAACGCCGCGGCCATCGGCAGGATGTCCTCGCGGCGCTCGCGCAGGGGCGGCAGGCGGATCTCGAAGACACGCAGGCGGTAGTAGAGATCCTCGCGGAACAGGCCGCGCGCCATGGCGGCCTCGAGGTCGCGGTTGGTGGCGGCGACGATGCGCACATCGGCCTTCTGCGGGCGGGTCGCGCCGAGGCGCTGGAACTCGCGCTCCTGCAGGACGCGCAGCAGTTTTGCCTGGACCACCGGGCTCATCTCGCCGACTTCGTCGAGGAACAGGACGCCGCCGGCGGCCTGCTCGATCCGTCCGGGCCGCGAGGCGACCGCGCCGGTGAACGCCCCTTTCTCGTGCCCGAACAGCTCGGACTCGAGGAGGTTCTCCGGCAGGGCGGCGCAGTTGAGCGCCACGAACGGGCCGCGCGCGCGGGGCGAGCCGCGATGGACGAAGCGGGCCACGACCTCCTTGCCGGTGCCCGACTCGCCGGTGAGCAGGACGGTCGTCTCGGTCGACGCCACCTTGGTCGCCTGGGTGAGGACCGATTTCCACTTGCGGGACTCGCCGACGACGCGGTGGTAGCCCTTGCTCGTCTCCAGCTCGTGACGGAGCGCTTCGACGCGCTCCTCGAGCCGGGCGGCCCGGTCGCGCGCCTCGGCCGCCTTGCGCTGTTCCTCGGCGAGACGCTGATGAGACAGGGCCAGGCTGACGTGATCGGCCACGCGCCGGGCGACCGCCACGTCGTCCTCGGAGTACTGGTTCGGCGTCTGCGAGGCGAAGATCAGCGAGCCGAGACCGCCGTCGAGGCGGAGCGGGATCTTGAGGACCGAGCGGGTGCCGTGCGCGCGGCACCAGGCGTTGCGGCCGCAGCCGTCCTCGGGCTCCCCTTCGATGTCGCGGATCAGGACGAACTCGGGCGGCGGGTCGGCGATCGGCTTCGAGGCCGGGACCGGCAGCCGGGTCGGCAGGCCGGGGACCGGCTCGCCGCTCATCGCGTCGACGGTGATCTCGGTGCGGTCGGCGTTGAGCGACGTGAGCACCAGCCGATCGTGGGGCAGGACCGGCTTCACGATCTCCGAGACGCGATTGAAGATGTCGCGCACGTCGAGGCTGCCCGCCATGGTCAGGAGGAGCGAGTCGATCACATCCAGCCGGCGCCGCCGCGTCGCGTCCAGGTTCCACAGCCGCGCGTGCTCGAGGGCGAGGCTCAGCAGGACGGCGATCGGCCGGGCCGACTCTTCGTGCTCGGCCGTGAAGGCGCCGGCCTTCATCGACCAGAACGAGACCGCGCCCGAGAGGCGATCGCCGCGGGTCAGGGCGGCGCGCAATCCCGACCGCAGTCCGCGCTCCAGCAGCATCCGGTCGAAGGCGTAGGCGGTGTCGAGATCACGCTGGAGGTCCTCGATCCGGGTCACGGTGCCCGGCTTCACGCGGACGGCCGGCGACTGGTCGGCGTGGCGGAAGGAGCGCGGGACGTCCTGCGTGTTCCCGGCGATCGCGTAGACCGTGAACTCGTCCGGCTCCTCGAGGCGGCCGACCGCCATGATGTCGAACGGCAGGACGGTGGCGGCGGCGTCGGCGACGTTGGCGAAGACGTCGCGCAGTTCGAGGGCTCCGGAGACGGCCTGCGCGATGCGGGCGAGCGCGGCTGCGAGCGGTTCAGGTGCCATGAGCGTTGCGCTGGAATCGCCCGGGCGGGGAACCCCGGCGATCCCCGATGTTCTGCTTGTCACGTTCGGGGTCATCATATCACGCAGGGACGCGAGAGTCGGAGTCAAGATTCCTCCATCAGGCCAGCTCTTCACCTTTGATCATCCAGTTGACGTTCGAGATCGCTCTCACGTGACAGTTTTTTCGCATCATTTATATATATCTGTGGAGCCGCGCCGGCGGGCGGACGCCGGTCATCCCGGCGCCGGGGGCGGCGCCGCGAAGAAGGAGCGGCCTCGCTGCTCCGTGCCCAGCAGGAGAACGGCCGCCAGCGAGACGATCACGACCGCCTCGAACAGGGCCAGGGCCCAGGGGTATCCGAGGCGGCCGGCCAGGGCGTACTCGATGGTGTTGGTCGGTGCGGCGAGCAGGATGCCGAGCTGGTAGGCGAGACCGGGCATCAGGCCGCGGGCGGCGTCGGGCGCCAGCTCGTTCAGGTGGGCGGGGATGACCCCCCAGGCTCCCTGCACGCCGACCTGCATCAGGAAGGCTCCCGCGGTCAGCGTGAGCAGGCCGCCGCCGAACGCCCAGACCGGGATCACCGCCAGCGACAGCCCGAGCGCGGCGATCATGCTGCGCCGGCGCCCGCGTTCGGAGAACTGCCCGAAGACGATCGCCCCGAGAACGGCTCCGATATTGAAGAGGATGGCGATCGAGGACACCGTGCCCTCCCCGAGCCCGTGCGTCGTCTTCAGGAAATCCGGGTACAGATCCTGCGTGCCGTGGGACAGGAACATCATCAGCGTCATCAGCACCACCAGGTAGACGAAGGACCGGCCGTGGCCGGCCACCGTCCGCAGGATGGCGCCGACCGTCGGAGCGCGGTGCTGCCGCCAGGCCTCCGACTCGGGCACCCGCATCCTTATATAGAGGGCGAGGAGCGCCGGGATGCCGCCGATCCAGAACATCGGCCGCCAGCCCCAGTGCGGCAGGACCAGGCGGGCGCAGACGGCGGCCAGCAGGTAGCCGATCGAGTAGCCGCTCTGCAGGACGCCGCTCAGGACGCCGCGCCAGCGCGGCGGCGCGATCTCCATCGCCAGCGAGGCGCCGACGCCCCACTCCCCACCCATGCCGATCCCGTACAGCGCCCGGAGCGCCAGGAAGACCGTGTAGTTGGGCGCGAAGCCGCAGCCGAACTCGATCAGCGAGAAATAGATCACGTTGGCCATGAGCGGCCGGCGGCGGCCGTAGCGATCCGCGAGCATGCCGAAGACGACCGCGCCCACCGGGCGGAGCGCCAGGGTCGCCGTGAGCGTCCCCACGATCGCGGCCTTGGTCACGTGGAACTCGGCCGCCACCCGGTCGAGCATGAAGACCACGATGAAGAAATCGAACGCGTCGAGGGTCCAGCCCAGGAAGCCGGCGGCGAGCGCGTGCCGCTGCTCGGCGCGCGTGTAGGCGCGGGGGCGGACGGCGGGAGGGACGCTCGGAGTCACGGACCTCCTTCCCGATGAAGGGGGGACGGGGGCGCCAGTATACGGTCAGAAAGTCCCGCGGCGGACTGACCCCGGCGCGGCTTTTTCCATTATGCTTGGCGGTCCGCTCGCGGGGTCCAGGGTCCTGGGCGGCGAGGCCGTCAACGCCGGGAGGGAGTCGACCGTCATGAGAATTGCCGCTTCACGTGAAACACGACCGGGCGAGCGCCGCGTCGCGCTGGCGCCGGATTCGTGCAAGAGGCTGATCCAGGCGGGGTACGCGGTCGCGATCGAGAGCGGCGCCGGGGAGGCGGCGTTCTACCCCGATGACGCCTATCGCGAGGCCGGCTCCGCCGTCGAGAGCGACCCGGCGGCGCTCCTGGGCTCGGCCGACATCGTGCTGAAGGTGAACGCGCCCGCCGTCGACGCGACGGGCCGGGACGAGGTCCAGTGGATGCGCCCCGGGGCGATTCTCCTGGGGTCCCTCATGCCGCTGCGCAATTTGAAGTCCGTCGAGGCCCTGGCCGCGCGCCGGATCACCGCCTTCTCGACCGACGCCATCCCGAGGACCACCCGGGCCCAGGCGATGGACACGCTCTCGTCGATGGCAAACATCACCGGCTACAAGGGCGTGCTGCTGGCGGCCGGCGAGCTGGCCAGGTACTTCCCGATGCTGATGACCGCCGCCGGGACGGTCTTCCCCGCGCGGGTCTTCGTGATCGGGGCCGCCGTGGCCGGACTGCAGGCGATCGCCACGGCCCGACGCCTGGGGGCCAACGTCTTCGCCACCGACGTGCGACCCGAAGTGAAGGAGCAGATCGAGAGCCTGGGCGCGAAGTACGTCGGGATCGAGCTGAAGGAGAGCGCTTCGGCCGGCGGCGGGTATGCCCGGGAGCTCACGGAAGAGGACAAGGCCCGGCAGCGGGAGCTCCTGGCCGAGCAGTGCGCCGCCGCGGACGCGGTGATCACGACGGCGCTCATCGGCGGTGTGGTGGCGCCGAAGCTGATCAGCGCCGCGATGGTGCGGCGGATGCGTCCCGGCTCGATCATCGTCGACCTGGGCGCCGACGGCGGGGGCAACTGCGAGCTGTCGCGGCTCGGCGAGAGCGTGGTCGAGAACGGCGTGCGGATCGTCGCCCCTCTGAACCTGCCGGCCGCCATGCCGACGCACGCCAGCCTGCTGTTCTCGCGCAATCTCACGGCCTTCGTCCAGGCCTTCACGAAGGACAAGTCGTTCACGCTCGATCTGTCCGACGACATCCAGAAGGCGTCGATCATCACGCACCAGGGCGACATCCTGCACGCGAAGACGAAAGAAGCCCTGCAGGGAGTCCGCCAGGCGGGGGCGCGCAGCTGAAGACCGCCGTCCCCATCCGCTTCACCCTGAGAGGAGGCACACACGCATGTCCGGACGACCGATCGCAACGCTGACGATGTCGCTGCTCGCCGGGTCCGCGGCGCTGGCCGCGCCGTCGTCCGATCCGGCCGACCTGTCGGCGTCCGCCGCGGCGGCGGCGCACGCGCCCGGCGGCGGGGGGTCTCTGGACTACTGGTCGATGCTGTTCGTCTTCATGCTGGCGACCTTCATCGGGATCGGCGTCATCCGGCGCGTGTCGCGGCTCCTGCACACCCCTCTCATGTCGTTGACCAACGCCATCTCGGCGATCGCGGTGGTCGGCTCGATCATCGTCACCGGCTCCGACCATCCCCTGCGCATCCGCATCCTGGGGGCGATCGCCCTGTTCGCCTCCATGACCAACATCGTGAGCGGCTTTCTGATCACCGACCGGATGCTCAAGATGTTCAAGGGGGACGGGGGCCGCCGGTGATCGACGCGCTGACCCAGCTCTCGTACGTCGTCGCGACCGCGCTGTTCATCCTGGCCCTGCACTGGATGAACGACCCGAAGACGGCGCGCCGCGGCGTTTACGCCGGCGTGGGAGCCATGCTGATCGCGGTGCTCGCCACCTGGGCGCAACCGCACATCATCGTCCATCACGTGTGGATCCTCCTGGCGATCGCCGCCGGGTTCGTCGTGGGATGGCCGCTGTCGCGCGTGCCTCTGACCGCCGTCCCGCAGCGGACCGCCCTGTCGCACTCCTTCGGCGGGCTCGCCGCGGGTCTGGTCGGCGCGGCGGAGTTCTTCCTCTGGAGGAGCGAGGCTCCCGCGAACCTGACCCCGTTCCGGACGACCGCCATCGTGGCGGAGATCATCCTCGGCTTTCTCACGTTCACCGGCAGCCTGATGGCCGCCGGAAAGCTGCAGGAGGTGCGCTGGATCCCGCAGCGCCCCGTCACCTTCCCGCTGCAGAACGTCGTCAACATCGGTCTGCTCGTCCTGGCGGTCGGGCTCGGCGCCGGGCTGGTGCTGCATCCCGCCGCGACCTGGTCGGCCACGGTCTTCCTGGTCATCATCGCCCTGGCGCTCCTGTTCGGCGTGATGCTCATCATCCCGATCGGCGGCGCCGACATGCCGACCGTCATCTCGATCCTGAACTCGTATGCCGGTCTCTCGGCCGTCGCCATGGGCTTCGTGCTCGACAACAAGCTGCTGATCACGGCGGGCGCGCTGGACGGATCGAGCGGTCTCATCCTGTCGATCATCATGTGCAAGGCGATGAACCGCTCGTTCACGAACGTCCTGTTCGGCGCCTTCGGCAAGGTCGAGGCGCCGAAGACCGGGGGCGCGCAGAAGAACTACAAGACCGAGACGATCGAGGGCGCGGCGCAGATCCTCGAGCAGGCCAGCCTGGTCGTGATCGTTCCCGGCTACGGCATGGCGGTGGCCCAGGCCCAGCACAAGGTCCGCGAGCTCTACGACCAGCTCAAGAAGCGCGGCATCACCGTGAAGTTCGCCATCCACCCGGTGGCGGGCCGGATGCCCGGGCACATGAACGTCCTCCTCGCCGAGGCCGACATCCCGTACACCGACCTGGTCGAGATGGAAGAGATCAATCCGGACATGCCGCAGTGCGACGTCGCCCTGGTGATCGGCGCCAACGATGTCGTGAACCCCGCGGCGCGCACCGACAAGGGCAGCCCGATCTACGGCATGCCGATCATCGACGCCGACAAGGCGCGCACCGTGTTCGCCATCAAGCGCAGCAAGAACCCGGGCTTCGCCGGCATCGACAACGAGCTGTACTACGCGGACAAGACCTGGATGCTGTTCGGCGACGCCAAGGCGGTCGTCGGCGAGCTGGTCAAGCAGCTGTCGGGCGGGTCCGGCATGCACTGAGCCCGGAGGCGGGGCTTCATGACGATCGAGAGCGTCGCGCCGGCTCTGGCCGGTCTCTGGATCGGCCTCGCTCTCGCGAGCGCCCCGGGACCGGTCCAGGCCGTGCTCCTGGCGGAGGCGCACCGCGGCGGGATGGCGCGGGGGTTCCGGGCGATGGCCGGCGCGCTCCTGACCTTCGGCTTCCTGCTCGCCGGCATCGCGCTCGGTCTTTCGCTCAAGCCTCCGGGCGGCCCCATGCTCCGGGTCCTGCAGGGGGCCGGCGGCGCCTTCCTTTTGTGGCTCGCGATCGAGGGATTCCGGGCGCGGACCCCGGCCGAGGGCGCGCCCGCGGATCAGGCGTCCTCGCCGCCCGCGATCCGGGGAGCGCTCGCGGTGCTTTTGAACCCCGGCGCCTGGCTGTTCCTCGCCACCGTCGGCTCGTCGCTCCTGTCGTCGGCGGGGCGCGACGGTCGCCTGGGGGGCAGCCTGCTCGCCGCCATGGCTCTTCTGACCGGCTGCGCCATCGGGGACGGCGCGGTGGTCCTCCTCGGAGGCGTCGGCCTGCGCCGCGCCGACGCCCGGGTGGGAACGTGGGTGCGGCGGGCCCTGGCGGCGCTCCTGGCCGGTCTCGGTCTGTGGCTCGTGGCCGCCGCCGTGACATCGTAACGGCTCATGGAGGTACGGATGCGTCGATACCCGACCTGTCTCATCGTCCTGCCATTCCTGCTGCTGGGCGCAGTCTCCTCGAATCCGGCGGCGGCCGCGAAGCGGCCGATCACGGAGCAGGACTTGTTCCGCTTCGTCTGGATCGCCGACCCTCAGATGGCGCCCGACGGGTCGCGCGTCGCGTTCGTGCGCGTGCACGTGAACGACAAGAAAACCGGATACGAGTCGGAGATCTGGGTGGTCTCGACGCGCGGAGAGCCGCCTCTCCGGCTGACCGGCGGCCCGCGCGACGCCCAACCGCGCTGGTCGCCGGACGGCGGCCGTCTCGTGTTCATGCGCTCGGTCGACAAGGAGGGCCAGCCGCAGCCGCCGCAGCTCTACGTCCTGCCGATGGGCGGCGGCGAAGCCTGGCCTCTCACCTCGCTGCCGGAGGGCGCCGTCGCGCCCGCCTGGTCGCCGGACGGCAGGAGCGTCGCCTTCCTCGGTCAGGCCACCGACGACGACATCGCGAAAGCCGACAAGAAGAAGGAGGGCGGTCCGGACGATGCCGAGCACGAGAGCGACGTGCGGATCGTCACGCTGGCGACCTACCGCGAGGACAACGCGGGGTACGCGGACGCCAAGCGGCACTCGCACATCTGGTCGATCGCGGTCCCCAAGGACGCCGGCGAGAAGGCGACGCCCCGGCGGATCACGACCGGCCCCTACGACGAGGGGCCCCCGACCTGGTCGCGCGACGGCTCGCAGATCCTGTTCAACGCCGACCGCAGCCTGGAGCCGTACTACGAGCTGCCCACCTCGGCGCTCTACGCCGCGCCCGCTTCGGGCGGCGAGCTGACGCGTCTCGTGGCGATGGACGGGGTCGTCGGGTCGTTCCGACTCTCACCGGACGGCCGGAGAGCGGCCTTCATCGGGGCGGTGACCCGGCCGGCACGCTCGTACGATCAATCGCAGCTGTTCGTGTCGGACGTCGCGCCGGGCTCCCGGCCGCGCGCGGTCGCTCCCGCCCTCGATCGCGACATCGGCCCCGACATCATCGGCGACCAGCACGCTCCGCGCGGCGGCGCCGAATCACCCCCGTTCTGGACGGCGGACGGGCGCTCGATCGTCGTCGCGGTCTCCGACCACGGCACCTGCAATCTCAGACGCTTCGACGTGCAGAGCGGTCAATCACAGATGGTCACGCGCGGCAACCAGGAGGTGTCGTCCTGGACCGCCACGCCCGACGGCGCGCGCATCGTGGCGCTGGTCTCGACGCCGACCGGTCTCGGCGATCTCTTCCTGGTCGCCGGCGACGGGAAGCTGAATCGCCTGACCGACGTCAACCAGGATCTGTTCTCCGGCCTCGACCTGAGCGAGCCGGAGGTGATCCGCTACAGCAGCTTCGACGGCAGGACGATCGAAGCCTGGGTTCAGAAGCCGCCCGGCTTCGATCCCCACCGGAAATACCCGCTGATCCTCGACATCCACGGCGGCCCTCACGCCGCCTACGGCTACAACTTCTTCCACGAGTTCCAGGTGATGGCGGCCCGGGGCTACGTCGTCCTGTACCCCAACCCCCGCGGGAGCACCACCTACGGCCAGGAGTTCGGCAACATCATCCAGTACCGCTATCCGGGGGACGACGCGAAGGACCTGCTGGCGGGCGTCGACGAGTTGATTCGGCGCGGCTATGTCGACGAGCACCGGCTCGGCGTGACGGGCGGGAGCGGCGGAGGGGTGCTGACCAACTGGCTGATCGGACACACCGGCCGGTTCGCCGCGGCCGTGTCGCAGCGCTCCATCGCCGACTGGTCGGCGTGGTGGTACACCGCCGATTTCACGCTGTTCAACCCGACCTGGTTCCGGGGCGCCCCCTGGGAGCAGGCCGACGATTTCCGCGCGCGCTCCCCGCTCAGCTACGTCACCGAGATCAGGACCCCGCTGATGCTGATCGAAGGCGAGGCCGATTACCGCACCCCGCCGGCGACCGGCGGGGAGGAGATGTTCCGGGCGCTGAAATACCTGCACCGTCCCGTCGTGATGGTCCGCTTCCCTGGCGAGTCGCACGAGCTGTCGCGCTCGGGGGGGCCGTGGCATCGCGTCGAGCGGCTGCAGCACATCCTCAACTGGTTCGACATCCATCTTCTGGGCAAGGAGCTGCACCTCTACGACGTCGGCGGCGCCGTGGCGCCGTCGAAATCGGCGGAGGGCCCCGGCAAAGCGTCCGCGCGCTCGTTCGCGGCAACCGGGTCGCTGGATTCGGAGTAATGTGATGCATTGCGGCGCTGTCGGGCCGGCCCCGGCCGGGCGGTCTATCGGCGCCGGACACTGGGAGGACACGAGATGAATCGACGCACAATCTGGACGCTCTACTTCGCTCTCTTCGTCGCCGGCGCCGCTGTGCTCGTGGCGGTGGCCGCCGAAGCGCCGGCGGGCAAGGACCCCGACCCGACCCAGATTCTGATGAAATACAAGCAGGCGACGGGCGGCGACGCCTGGGACGCTATCAAGTCGAACCACGTCAAGGGCAAGATCACGACCGGCGGCATGAACGGCAGCGCCGAATCGTGGGAAGACGTCCGCACCGGACGTTTCCTTGAGCGCATTGTCCTGGGGCCGGTGACGCAGGCCCAGGGCTTCGACGGCACGACCGTCTGGTCGCAGGACACCTCGAAACAGGTGCGCAAGGAGGAGGGGGGCGACGAGCGCGAAGGGACCGCCAACGAGGCCTACCGGCGCAGCCTGTCCTACTGGTATCCGGACCGGCACCCCGGCGCGATCGAGTACGCCGGCGCGAAGGAAGAGGGCGGCCGCCGGTTCCACGTCATCCGGATCACCCCGAAGGACGGGCGTCCGTTCGACATATGGATCGACGCCGCTACCTTCCTCCCCGACCGCGTGGTCGAGAAGGCGGCGCTCGAAACCCGTACGATCTATCTGTCCGATTACCGCCAGGTCGAGGGTCTCATGGAGCCGTTCGCGATCCGTCAGACCAACGGCGAGACCCGCTACGACCTGAACGCCACTCTCGAGTCGATCGAGTTCAACAAACCGGTGGAGGAGGCGCAATTCGCCATGCCGGCCCCGCCGCCGCCGGACTACGCCTTCGCCGGCGGCAAGAGCTCGACCACGGTGCCGTTCGAGCTGATCAACAACCACATCTACGTGCAGACGAAGCTGAACGGACAGGGGCCGTTCCGCCTGCTGTGCGATACCGGCGGCGCCAACATCGTCACCCCCGACCTGGCGCAGAAGCTGGGGCTGAAGACGGAGGGGGCCCTGCAGGGCCGCGGCGTCGGCGAAAAATCGGAAGACATCTCCGTCACCAAGGTCGAGAAGATCCAGGTCGGCGACGTCACCGTCAACGATCAATTGTTCACCGTGTATCCCCTCGGGACGTTCTCCAGCGTCGAGGGGGTCGCGTCGTCCGGTCTCATCGGGTACGAGCTGTTCAAGCGGTTCGTCGTGCGGATCGATTACGAGAAGTCGCTCCTGACCTTCAGCGAGCCGAAGACGTTCTCCTACACCGGCAAGGGGATCGCCGTGCCGTTCCAGTTCAACGCGCACATCCCGCAGGTCGACGGCTCGATCGACGGTCTGGCGGGAAAGTTCGACATCGACACCGGCAGCCGCGCCTCGCTCAGTCTCCTCGCCCCGTTCGCGGAGAAGAACCAGTTGAAGGATCGCTATGCCGTCAAGGTGGCGGGTGTGACCGGATGGGGGGTCGGCGGCGCCGCGCGCGGCCAGGTGACCCGCGCCAAGGAGCTGCGGCTGGGGAACGTCACCATCGCCTCGCCGGTCACCGAGCTCTCGCTGCAGAGGCAGGGCGCCTTCATCGATCCGTACGTGGCCGGGAACGTCGGAGGGGGCGTCCTCAGGAGGTTCAACATCACCTTCGACTACGGTCACCAGACTCTTTATTTCGAGCCGAACGCCAACTACTCGAGACCGGACGTCTTCGACCGCTCCGGCATGTGGCTCAACAGCGCCGGACAGGCGTTCGAGGTGGTCGACGTGATCGCGGGCGGGCCCGCCGACAAGGCGACGCTGCGCGCCGGCGACCGGATCGTCGCGGTCGACGGGAAGAAGACCGAATCGATCGCCCTGCCCGACCTGCGCGCCCGCTTCAAGAACGACGGGCCGGGCACGAAGATTCGCCTGAAAGTCCAGACGGGCGAAGCGACTCGCGATGTCGTGGTGACGCTCGAGGACCTGGTCTGAATCGCGGTCGGCCGCTCAGGACAGCGTGAAGTAGAAGGTCGCGCCCTTGTCCGGGGCGCTCTCGGTCCAGATCCGCCCGCCGTGCCGGCGCACGATCCGCGCCACGGTCGCCAGGCCGATCCCGGTCCCCTCGAAGTCCCGTGCCGCGTGCAAACGCTGGAAGGGAGCGAACAGCCGGTTCGCGTAGGTCATGTCGAAGCCGGCGCCGTCGTCGCGCACAAAGAAGGTCCGATGACCGTTGTCCTTCTGCACCCCGAACTCAATGTGGGCCGTCGGTCGCTTGCCGGTGAATTTCCAGGCGTTGCCTAGGAGATTCTGCAGCACCAGGCGCAACAGACGGCTGTCACCCGTCACCCGGGCCCCGTCCGCGATCTGGAAGACGGCGCGGCGGCCAGGGTCGCCCTGCTGCAGCTCGCCGACGATGCGCCGGACCATGTCGCTCAGATCGACGTTCTGCCGCAGCAGCTCGGCGCGCGTCACGCGCGACAGGCTCAGGAGGCTCTCGATCAGCTGACCCATCCGCCCCGCCGCCTCGCGCACCCGTTTCAGGTAGTCCCGACCCTTCTCGTCGAGACGCTCCCCCGCCTCCTCGAGAAGCGCCTGGCTGAAGCCGTCGACGCTCCGGAGCGGCGCCCGCAGGTCGTGCGACACGCTGTAGCTGAACGCCTCCAGCTCCTGGTTGGCGGCGGCCAGGAGAGCGGCCTGACGCTGAAGATCCTCGTTGAGCCGGCGGACCTGTTCCTCGGCCCCGCGGGCCTCCGCCTCGGATTCGCGTCGCGCGCGCAGCTCCTCCTGGAGCGACTGGCGCAGCAGCTTGGGGGCCACGACGTTGTCCACCCTGGCCAGGAGCTCCTCCGGCGAGAACGGCTTGAGGAGGTAGTCCTGCGCGCCCCGCTTCAGGAGGTCGACACGCAGCGCGTCGTCCGCCTTGGCGGTGAGCATGAGGACCGGAACGCCGTCGAGCTCGCGACGCTCGCGCAGCCGGCGCAGAAGCTCGTCACCGCTCATCCCCGGCATCATGAAGTCGCTGATGACGAGGTCGGGCGTCAGACGGAGCACGGCGTCGAGCGCCTCCACGCCGTCGTGGGCGGCTTCCGTGCGATAACGCGCCGACAGCACGCCGCGGATGAACTGGTTCATCTCCCGGTTGTCCTCCACGACCAGCACCAGCGGGCGGGCCGCGTCATCCGGCGCGTGGGAGGGATCCGTCGCGTCATCCGAGCGTATCTCCTGGATGCTCTGGCGCGGCGCTTCGAAATGCTCCGGGTCGGGGACGGAGGCGGCCGCGGCGGCGGGCTCGCCGACCTCGGCCGCGGCCGGCGCCTGCAGGGGCGCCGCCGCCGTGAACAGGGCTCCGCCTTCCGGGGCGACATCGACCTGGATCGAGCCCGCGTGCAGCTTCATGAAGTCCCGCGCGATCGACAGCCCCAGCCCCGTGCCCCCAAAGCGACGCGTCGACCCGCCGTCCAGCTGGCGGAACCTCTCGAAGATCGACTCCCGGTGCTCCGGCGGCACGCCCGGGCCGCTGTCCGCGACCTCGAGCAGGAAGCGCCCGCCGTCGCTCCGGACGGCGCAGCGGATCCTGCCGCCTTCCGGCGTGAACTTGAAGGCGTTGGCCACAAGATTCAGGACGACTCTCTGGATCTTGTCCGCGTCCACGTGCGTCGGCAGCGAGGCCGGGGAGTCGATGGTGTAACGGATCTTCTTCTCCATGGCCAGGCTCTCGAAATGACCGGCCACCAGCCGGATCAGCCGCGCCAGATCGGTCTCCGCGTAGGCGGCCTTCATCTTGCCCGCGTCGAGCTTGGACACGTCCAGCAGATCGTTCACGTGCTTCAGCAGCGTCCTGGCGTTGCGCAGCATGACCTCCAGGTCGTGCCGCTCGCCCGCGCCCAGTGAGGCCGACGACAGGAGCTTTTCCGCCGGTCCGATGATCAGGGCCAGGGGCGTGCGCAGCTCGTGGCTCACGTTGGCGAAGAACTGCGTCTTCAGCTCCTCCAGCTCCTTGGTCTTGCCGTACAGCCGGACCAGCTCCTCGTTGGCCGATCGCAGCTTGCCGTTGGCCTCCTGGATCTCCTGGGCCCGCCGAAAGATCTCCGCCTCCATCTGCGAGGCCCGCCCGCGCAGCACCTCCGTCTGCCGTTCCTGCTCCGTCCCCTTCTCCTTCAGTCGCACGAATTCGGTCACGTCCTCGACACGGTGGATGATGTAGGCCAGTCCTCCGTCCGGTCTCCGCACCGGCCAGTTCAGCGGGCTCCAGTGTCTCTCCTCGAAGCCCCCGCCCTCCGATTCCGGCCTGCGGATGTCGTATTTCTGAACCGCCATCGTGTCCGGAGCGGCATTCTTCAGGACCCGCTGCAGCGAGGACCGCAGGTTGGAGACGCCCGTCGCGGACGGGTCGTCGGGGTTGTCGGGAAACACCTCGAAAAGGTGACGGCCCAGGATCGCCTCCCGTGTCGTCATGGTGGCGCTCAGGTAGGCGTCGCTCACCGCCACGATCCGCAGCCCGGGGGTCAGGACGAGATAGAGCCCGGGCGCGGACTCGAACAGGGACTTGAAATCGGGAGTGGGTGGTGAGGAAGGCGAATCTGCCATGCCGTCCTTCCGTGGAGGCCATCCGTTCCGCGACGGGTCGGTCTGCGGAGGACCCCGCCGCCACAACTAATAAAGATAGGCGGGCAGCCGTCGAAGTCCAGCGTGGAGGGGGTACCCCCCCCCGCCGCGTCACCTCCTGCGCAGAAGCTTGAAGGAGTGCGTCCAGTCGTCGCGCAGGAAGCCGGGGATGCACCAGAGGATGGCCAGCGGCTCTGGCGCCGGGGCGACCCGCCGCGGGGCGCGTGTTGCCCGTCAGCGAAGCCGGCCCGGAACCGAGCGCCGCTTCAATCGACGCGCCTGACGCAGACGGCCCCGCTCCCTCTTCCGGTGGATCGGCTCGTCGAGCGATTCGTCTGCGGAGGCGGCCCCCGGCTTCTTCCCCGTCGGCCCGGGAACGCCGGACGAGCGCGTGGACGACCGTGCCGCCCCCTCCGCGGCGGCGGCGCGCGCCACCATCTCGTGTTCCAGATCGGAGAAATCGCCTTCGACCCGCTTGCCGCCCGGGCCGCCGGCCTGGAGGATGTATTTCCGCCAGAAGCGCCGGACCTCCAGATGTCGCACGCCATCCGGGAGTTCCCGGGCCACCGTTCTCACATCGTTCGTGACGACGGTGACGCTCTGTCGCTGCTCGATCCCCGTCCGGGCCCGGTGGATGATCCGGTCGTCGGCCTCACCCTCGCCGCGCCGCGCGTAGACGACCTCGAGCAGCGGCTCCTGGATCGCATCGGGATTCGATTCGAGATCGTTGCCGTCGAAGACGATGAGGACCTGCTCGCCACGAGCGTGGGCGAACCGGCGCAGTCGGTCCACCAGACCCCGGCGCGCCTCCTCACGCCGGCCCGAGATCTGCAGACGCTCCAGCCCGGGGATGGCGAAGATCATGTTGTGCCCGTCCAGGATCCAGATCGGGGTCGCGGCCATCGCCGTTTCAGTCGACCTTCGACGCGGTCTCCACGGAAGGGAGGGCCGCCGCGGACAGTGGCCGGATCCATCGCCGGGGGGGACGCGTCTGCCAGTCGAGCCGCCAGGCGCGGTGCTCCGGGTCGTCGGGAAACGTCTCGTCCGCCCGGTAGGGGTAGCCGCTCATCGCGTGGAAGGGAAGCGGCTCGACGTGCAAGGCCTCGACGCTGTTCGGGTCGCGGTCCTTCGCCCATCCGTCCAGGAACAGCAGGACATCCCGACGCCACCCGTCCGGCAGGGCCGGCAGAGCCCGGGCGTCGAAGCGAAGATGAAGGGCGTCCCCCGCTCCCATCACGACATAGCGATCATCGATCGCCGTCACGAGCGGGAGCACCTCTCCGAGACGCGTGTAGAGACCCGGGTGCTGGTCCCAGCGCGGCTGCGGCGCGAGATGATCCCAGTCGAACGACTCGAGCCGGTGCTCGCCGAACATCTCGATCGTCTCGCTGAATCCCCGCTCCCAGAGCATCGCCGAGGAGGCCTCGAGTGAGGTCGTCCGGACGGGCGCGTCATCGGCATCGACCGCCAGGCGGATCGAGTCCCAGTACAGGCGGAGGGTCGAGACGATCCGCACTCGGGGGTCCCGCGGCGACAGCACCCCCGTCACATCCACGACCATGCTCGCGTCCTTGCCCGCCGGCATGCCGATCGGCGGCCCCGTGTCGCGCCAGCCGCCCTGGCCGTCGGGCACCTGGAGAACCGGGGGGAGGACGCGGATGCCGGGTGTCCGGCTCGCCGCGATGTGGACGCTCGAGTCGGTCTCGTAGAACCAGCCGGTGAGGATCAGGCGGAGTTTCCTGGCGAGACGCACCGCCTGTCGGTCGAAGGTCAGCTCGAGCGTGTGCCGGGGCGCGAGACCCTGGAACTTTCCGCCCCACGGGGGGGACGAGGCCCGCCGGCTCGTGTAGGGGACGAACGGAGCCGCGAAGTCGAGGTCGATGGCGCGCAGCGCGCGGGTCCAGTCGCGCCCGTCGCTCCCCACGGCGCGTGTCGGCGCGAGCGGGGAGACGACCGTGTGGTTGTGCGGCTCGGGGAAGGGAGGGTCCGTGAACCGCTCGTTCGGGTAGATCTCGGAATCGGCCGGGTGATCCACCACGTCGAGCCGGACGCGGTCCAGGTAGGTCAGCTCGCGAAGCTCCTCGGTCATCTGGATGTCGTAGAAGCCCTCCCGGGGGACGATCTGCTCGCCGCGAAGAAGCACATACTCGTCGTGGTCGAAGGGGATGAGCTCCCCGGGGGCGATCGGAAACCCCAGCGGCGCGACACCGAGGGCGTCGGTCACGAACTGGTATCGCTTGCCGTTCCAGGCGTAGATGAAGGGGCACGAGCCGACGATCCCCTCCCTCTGCTCGACGACCTGCTCGGAGCCAGCGGGAACGCCGACGAGAGTTTGCGCGACGCCGTTCGGCCAGACCACGCGCAGCCAGTCGGCCGAAGCCTGGCCGCCCAGACCGATCACCTCGGGCTCCCCCCGCCAGTACAGGCGGCGATAGGCGCGACCCGCGCGGACTTCGACCTCGGCCCCCACCCCGCGTCGGTTGTCCTTCGTCCCCAGCAGGGCGAGCCGGAACGATTTCTGGCCCGCCGCGACGCCGGGGGCGAGCACCACGCGGTCCTTTCCCAGCCCGACGAGATCCGGCACGAGATCACCGTCGATATCGACGATGACGGGGGGAACACCCTCCAGGAAGGACCCGTCCGGCCCCGGCGGGGTCGCCGCCTCTCCCGGACGACCGACCGCCTGCAACCCGCGGACGCCGCCGCCCGAGGTCCACCAGAGATCGACGAGACCGTCCAGATTGGCGTCGACGAGAGCGCCGGCGCCCGCGGGGACGGGGGGTCCGGCCTTGGAATCGTCGGAGACGAACCGGCCGCCCGGGGCTCCACGCAGAAACCGGACCGGCTCCCCCGCCGACCGGAGATCGGGCCGGCCGTCACCGTCCAGGTCTCCCACGATCGGCCTGGCCACGAGAGCCGCCACTCCGGGCAGCGCGTCCGGACGCTCACGAAAGCGTCCGCCCCTGAGGTTCTCCACGAAGACCGCGCCGTCCGGACCGCCGAGAAGAAAATCGACGTCCTGATCGGTGTCGAGGTCCTCGGTCAGGCACCAGTCGTAGGACCGGCCCTGCGGCAGACCGCTCTCCTTGCCCACGTCGGTGAATCGGCCTCCCTGCGCCACGCCGTCGTTTCGCCAGAGGGTCGCGCCGAATCGGCCCACGAGGAGGAGATCGAGGTCGCCGTCGTGGTCGAAGTCGACCGGCACGAGATCGCTCGGCGGCGAGGGCACCCCCGGGAGCGCACCCTTCCAGGGGGCGAACCCCTTCTCGCCCGCCACGAGGAGGAGGACGCCCGAGTCGGTGACGACCCAGAGATCGAGGTCGCCGTCCTCATCGAGGTCGAAGGCCCGGACACGGGCCACCGCGCGATCGAAGACCGGCCTGGAGATCCACGTTCCTTTCTGGCTGCGGGTGAGGGTCCTGATCCCGGTCCCCCCCCACACGAGGAGATCCGGCGGACCGATGCGTCCGGGAGCCCAGTGGCCGACGAGATTGAGGGCGAGAATCCCCGACGCGCCGGGCGTCCTCGAGATGACCTGGGGGGCGCCGAACGCCGGGGGCGGGCCCACCGGCACGGCGAGCCCACCCGCGGGGCGCGGCGGGTCGAGCCTGCCGAAGCGACCCCGCTCCAGGTCGGTCATGCTCGGCACCGACATCCCGGTGTCCTGGAGCTCGCTGAATTTCTTCAGGAGATCCTTGGCCTCGTCCGTCTTGTTGGACTGGAACAGGATCCGGCTCAGGCGGTAGAGGGTCGTCAGATACCAGCTCCCGCCGAAATCGAGCCCCCGCTCGAGGAGCTCCCGATAGTGCGTCTCGGCGGAGGCGTCCTCCAGGTCCGCGAGCGTGTTCGCCAGGGCGAGGTGGGTCGGGTAGTCGTCGGGCGCGAGCTCGTGGGCGCGGCGGAACTGCTCGGCGGCCGTCTTGAGATCGCCGTCCGCGCGCGCGAGGGTTCCCATGTTGTAGTGCACGGCGGGAGAATCCGGGAGCGCCTTGAG
>Ga0070697_100000082_pt1 | contig 77550 bp, 51 predicted proteins | sample KBSK1501metaG_FD_65475 | JGI IMG/M metagenome (GOLD analysis project Ga0070697, IMG submission 65475) | Corn, switchgrass and miscanthus rhizosphere microbial communities from Kellogg Biological Station, Michigan, USA - KBS K1-50-1 metaG | ecosystem: Host-associated > Plants > Roots >... | reverse complement strand
TCTCCTACTCGGGACTGCGCCAAGCCACGAGCACCTTCCTGAGCGGCGCCCGCGTTCCCACCGCCCTGGAACGCGCCGGCAATTTTACTGCCTCTGCAACCAAGCCGACCGATCCGGCCACTAACGCCCCCTTCGTCTGCAACGGAGTGACGCATGTAATTTGCCCTAACCGAATTGATCAGGTCGCGAGGAAGATCATCGATACCTACATTCCCCTGTCCAACGTTACCCTTCCCAATGGCAACGCAGGATGGCAGGGCAATATTCCTACCCCGTTTAACTTCAACGAGTATCTGGGTAAGATGGACTACCAGCTCACCGCCGATCACCGTTTGAGCGTAAGCTACTTTAATACCGGAGGAACCAGCACTACGAAGGGGGGTAGCCCCAACGTGCCCTGGAGCGTCCAGAATTCCACCTGGCGGCAGCATAGTCTCAACGCCAGCGACGTTTGGGTCATTAGTCCAACCAAGGTCAATCAGGTCTGGTTGACTTTCTCTCGGAATTTTGGCGGCCGTATTAACAGTCCTGCGACCTCGCTTACCGATCTGGGTTCATTGTTCACGATCCAGGGCACGCCGAATTTGCCGCAGATTACGGTCACCGGATACTTCACTTTGGGACAACAAATCGGCGGCCCGGTCGCCGGCACTAACTTCTACTCCATACGCGACGTTTTCAGTGGGATCAAGGGTAATCACTCGCTCAAGTTGGGGGGAGAGATCTCGCTCAACAAGGACATCCAGCAGACACTGCTTAACAACTACGGGGTTTTCACCTTCAATGCGGGTTCAACGGCAAGAGTACCTGGCCCTGGTGTAACAGCCGCGGCGGGTAACGCGTTTGCCGATTTCCTGATCGGTATACCCAGCGCGGTCTCGCAGGATGCCCCTGTGACGGGCTACACCAATACCTGGTACACGGCGGTCTTCGCGCAGGACGATTACAAGGTGCGCCCTCGCCTGACCCTAAACCTCGGTCTTCGCTATGACATCCAGACGCCACCCACCGACCCGTTCAACCGCGTGGTGAACTATTTCCCCGGCCAGAAGTCTACTGTCAACCCAGCGGCGCCGGTTGGGGCGCTGTTCTTCGGTGACCCGGGTGTGGAAAGGGGTGGTATCCCGACTAGCTACACCCATTTTTCGCCGCGCCTCGGCTTTGCGTGGGACATATTCGGTAATGGAAAGACGTCGCTCCGTGGTGGGTTCGGCCTGTTTTACGGCAGCATCTCAGGCAACGAGTGGAACACAATGACCAACTTCCAGCCATTCTCCACGCGATTGACCTTTACCAATATCAATCAAAGGACAAATGCGGCCGGGGTACCTCTCGGAGCTTCACTGAGCAATCCCTACAACGCCTTCGTGGGCGGCAATCCCTTCCCCTACAGGGGAACATTCACCACTGGTGGCGGCCTCTTCCCGGTGGCAACAGATTTCAAGTGGCCGCGTACGTATCAGATGAACGTTTCGGTACAGCGTCAGCTCACTCGAGCCATAGTCGTCGGAGCGGCGTATGTTGGGACCGAGAGCCGCAACCTGCCGTTTGCTCGTGACGTCAATTACCCCGTTCTGACACCGACTGCGACGACTGCCGGAGCGAACATACTTGCACGGCGGCCCAACCCGCTGTTCGGTGCCGTACTCCTCCTTCAGTCGGACCAGAGTGCCAATTACCATGGAATGCAGCTGACCACTTCCATGCGTATGAACCACCACGTTTCGTTTAACGCCTTCTACACCTTTAGCAAGACCCTTAGCAGTGTACAGCTTTACAACAGCACGACTCAGGGATTGGCACAGAACTATAGCAATCTCTCTGAAGATAAGGGCGCAGGCGATACGGACCAGCGACACATCTTCAGCATGAGCTTGAACTTCAGGCCTGATTTCTACGGCGGCAAGAATCGGCTCGCGCGTGGGCTTATCAACGGCTGGAGCATCTCGCCTATCATTAAGCTGCGCAGCGGACTTCCGTTCACTATCACTAACGGCAACGTCGACGCCAACCTTGATGGTGTCAATACGGATCGGGCGCGGTTGGTAGGCGATCCACATCTTGCCCATCCGACGCCGGCAATGTGGTTCAACACGGCAGCCTTTGCCCAGAACAGGGTCGTGACCGGTGTTGCCACCGAAGGCAACTCGGCCCGCAACCTTCTCTATGGGCCGAGTTATCACGTCGTCGATCTGGCGCTCACTCGTGACATTCGTCTGGGCGAAAGATACAAAGTCAGCCTGCGCGCAGAAGGTACTAATGTTTTCAACCTGGTGAACCTCGGACAGCCCGGCAACTCCGTTCCCGCTGCGGGCTCGACATCAGCAACCTTCGGCGTTATTACAAGCGCACAATCGATGCGCAAGCTCCAGTTCGGCGCGCGTTTTACGTTCTGACACTGAAGAGAAACCTAAGTCCAAGGTCCAAAGTCGAATGTCCAAAGTCTGTCTGTAGCCGATTGAGTGGCCCACTGCCGTGGCGTAGCACTAAGAGATCCCCCTCTCTTTCAAGACATTGGACATACGACATTGGACCTTGGACTTTGGACTTTGAACTGACCACATGTTGGACGCACAACGAACTACAGGGATTGCGACCGAGGCTGGGTTCAAGCTTCGCGGATTGCGCTGGTGGATCGTCGGGCTGATCTTTCTCGCCACGCTGATCAATTACGTCGATCGGTTAACTATCTCCGTGCTGGCGCCAGTGATAACTCACGATCTCGGTCTCACCAATACTCAATTCGGCGGCATTGTTTTCTGGTTTCTTCTGGCTTACACGATTAGCCAGAGCCTTTCGGGAAAGCTTTACGATCGCATCGGCACCAAACGGGGCTTTGTCTGTTCAATCGTGCTTTGGTCCATCGCCGCGATGGCGCATGCGTTCGCACGTGGTTTGGCCAGCCTCAGCGTTTTTCGTTTTATCCTCGGACTCGGCGAGGCAGGCAACTGGCCCGGCGCTGCCAAGACCGTGGCTGAATGGTTTCCCATTCGCGAGCGTGCTTTTGGGATGGCCATCTTCAATAGCGGAGCCGCTATCGGTTCGGTGGTTGCGCCTCCGTTGATCGTTTGGCTGAGTCTGACCTATGGGTGGCAAACGACATTCATCGTGACGGGATCGCTTGGCTTTGCCTGGTTGGTATTGTGGGTTCTCCTTTACGAGACACCAGATCGCCATCGATGGTTAGGCGAGGTCGAACGCCAACTGATCCTGAAGGGACAGCGAGAAGAAGGAGCGGCAGATGCTCTCGCAACAGAGCCGGCCGCGCCGCTCGGATGGCGAGAGCTACTTCGTTACCGGCAGGTTTGGGCGATTGTCCTGGCGCGGTTCTTGACCGACCCCATCTGGTGGCTCTACATCAGTTGGCTGCCGAAGTATCTCGCTGATGCGCGAGGCTTCTCGCTTGTCAAGATAGGTCTTTTCGCCTGGGTACCTTATGTCGCCGCTGATGCCGGCAGTCTCTCAGGTGGCTGGCTGTCCGGATACTTGATCGCTCATGGCTGGAGTGTGGATCGGGCACGAAAGGTAGTAATTCTGATCGCCGCATTGTTAATGCCCGCCGGAATTCTTGCGGCCTTTGCGCACGATGCAATGGTCGCGCTGGCATTGATCGGCGTTGTGCTCTTCGGATTTCAGGTTTGGATCAATAACGTGCAGACCTTGCCCAGCGATTTCTTCTCTGACAAAGCTGTTGGCTCCGTTGCGGGCCTGGGTGGAACAGGCGCGGGCATTGGCTCAATGATTTTTATCTTAAGTACGGGGTGGGTCGTGGACCACTTTTCATATGTGCCGGTGTTAGTCGCCGCTGGTTTGCTCGCACCGATTGGAACCGTGGTTCTGTTTGCGCTTTCCGGTCGCATCGAGCGCGTAGCTCTAAAGCCGGCGCTGAGCTTTGCTGCAGGTTGAGGTCATTTTCCGAGGAGACTAATTGTGAGCAGTTCGTTTGACTTGAAGGGAAAGGTGGCGCTCGTCACAGGTGCATCATCTGGAATAGGTCGAGCCAGCGTCGAAGCTCTGGCCGCGAGCGGGGCTGGAGTGGCGATCAACTTTCATCGCAACAAAGCGGGAGCCGAAGCGGCGCGCGCGCAAATAGCGGGTGGAGGAGGAAGGGCAATCATAGTCCAGGGCGACGTTACACAAGCGAGTGAGGTGCAGTCGCTGGTCGAACAAACCGTCGCTGAATTCGGACCTATCGACATACTGGTTAACAATGCCGGATCGTTGATTGAACGTCTAAAGATTCTTGAACTAACCGAAGAGCGTTGGGACGAGGTCATCGATCTGAATCTCAAGAGCGCCTTTCTTTGCTGCCGGGCAGTAGCCGCTTCAATGATGGAGCGCAAGGCGGGAGTAATCATTAATGTTTCTTCGATCGCCGGGCGCAATGGCGGGGCGCTCGGCTCGATCCATTACTCGACCGCGAAGGGCGGCTTGATCACTTTTACGAAAGGGTTGGCTAAGGAACTGGCGCCTTTCGGGGTGCGCGTTAATGCCGTCTCCCCGGGAGTGATTGACACTCGTTACCACGAACAGTTTTCGACGCCAGAGATGATGAAAACATATGCGGGCATGATTCCGTTAGGCAGAGTCGGCACACCGGCAGAAGTTGCCAGAGTCATTTGCTTCCTGGCTTCTGATGCAGCCAGCTATCTCGCCGGCGAGACAATTGAGATCAACGGCGGCATGTTCATGGACTAAGGCGTTATCGTTTGGTCGCCGCACTCTTGTGGCTTGGCCGCTCCGGTGCGCGGCAAGTCTCTGACTTGCCGAAGAAGCGCCCTTCAGCTTCAGGGTCTTCGACCTGAATGAATTGCCTGGGGGTCGAAGACCCCAGGATTTGAGCGGGTGTGTACGGCAAGTCGGAGACTTGCCGCGCACCTGTACGGCACAGCCGCAGCGAGGGTTGGGCAAACCAGAGGATGATCATTCGGAATCAAGCAAATAAATATTGGCTTAGCGTGTTGATTATCGCGCTTGCTTCAAGTCTCTTCCACACCCTGCCGCCGTCGCGTGCTCAGGATGCGCGCGAGTTGGAGCAAGAGCAGGCTGCGAGCAGGAAGCTCAAAGGCGAGCACCCGCTGCTTGCGTTGATGCGAACGCGCAAGTCTGTTCTGCGCCCTGAGTTGATCGGCGTTCATCCGCGGGTTTACGTCACGGACAAAGAACTCGCCGAACTGCGCGAACGCGCGCGCACTTCGCACCGTGAACTTTGGCAGCGCACCATTAGCCATGTGCGCGCTCTTGACGCCGACCCGCCGCCACCGCCAGCCGAGAAGCGCCGCCAGCAGAATGATGTCGGCATCGCCATCGCGGAAGCGGCGTTTGTCTATAAGATCGAAGGCGACAAGAAATATCTGGACGCCGCGCGCAAGTATATGGACGCCGCCGTTAGCTACGACGTTTGGGGTTATCCCAATAACAAGCCGAATGTTGATCTCGCCGCAGGTCATCTTCTCTACGGATTAGCGTGGGGTTATGATTTGCTCTATCACGACTTCAGCGAAAAAGAGCGAACGCGTTATCGGGAAAAACTAATCAAGCAAGCGCGCCTGATGGCTGAATATTTCAAGCCGAAACCGGGTCGCACTTTCGCCTACAGCCAAAATCACACGTTCATTCCCATCACGGGTTTAGGCATCGCTGCGTATGCGCTTTACGACGAGACTCCCGAAGCCCCAGCCTGGGCCAGCCTGACGCGCGCAATTTACGATCGCGTGCTGGCGACGTATTCCGAGGACGGTTATTACTACGAAGGCTTTGAATACTGGATCTTCTCGACCCCCTGGCTGGTCCACTACCTCGACGCGCATGCACATGCCACCGGCGAAGACCTTTACGATCGCGCCGGGTTCCGTTTGATGCATCAGTACGTGGCACACTCCACGCTGCCGGGTGGCAATTACGTCTTTGATTTTGGCGACATCTTCGAAGGACCACTGACCCGCGCCGGCAAAGGAGAAGAGTACCCGCGCACGCATCCGCAAGGACATTTCCATACAAACTACAATCTGCTCTATCGGCTGGCGCAACGCTTTCAAAGCAGCGAGGCGCAGGGTGTGGCTGAGTGGCTGAAGCGATTCGATCAAGTTAACGCGGAAGACTTTTGGTCGCTGGTTTGGTTTGACCCGAACCTCAAACCTGTCCCGATCGAGAGACAATCCGCCTCGCACTACTTTCCAGACCATGATGTTTTCTACTGGCGTAGCGATTGGTCAAAGGAGGCGACCGCTTTTGCTTTTAAGTGTGGCCCGCCGGAAGGCCACCATACAGCAGTCTTACTGCAACAGTTTCCTGATTGGCGTTTGTCTTCCGGCCACGCGCACCCTGATGCGAACAGCTTCATCATTTTTGCGCAGGGTGAGTATTTGACCGGTGACACTGGCTACGCCGGCCTGCCCATGACTGAGCATCACAACACTTTGCTCGTCAATGGCAAAGGCCAGGCAAAGGAGGGCGACGGCCACGACGTGTTTGCCGCAGTATCCTACGAACTCCTGAATCGCATACGCATCAGTGAAGTGAAGGTAGAAAAGAATCGGATAATGGTACGCGGCGACGCGACCGCGGCCTACAGTTCAGACCTTGGTGTGAAGAAGTTTGTGCGTGAATTTGTCTACCAACCTGGTTCAGGGTTCACTGTTTCGGACGACGTTGAAACGAGCCGGCCTGCTGTCCTGACTTTCGTGCTGCATGCAGACGACCACATCGAGAAACTGGAGGGCTGTCTGTTCAGCATCGCAGCAGGCGGAGTGAAGCTGCTGATCGATCCAACTCTTGACGCGCCAGTTAAGCAAGGGCTGCAGTCTATTGAATCTGTAATAGCAACCAATAACCTGACCGCCCCCGGTCCTCCCGGGGCGGTGGATAAGGGCGAGCGTCAGGAGCGCGGCCAGAAGCTTTTGCTTTCCACTTCAGCGCCGACGACGCGTGCGCGATTCATACTGCGATTGAGGATTGAAGAATAGGTCGTGCATGGGCGGCGGCCTATTTTTGAAAACGATGCTCTGGCTCCAGAGGAGCTAAATGTTTATAGACTTCGCAGCCAACCACTGTTTAGCGTTCCAGCGGAGCGCAATGTTCTGATGATGATTATGTCGAACCATACATTTCGCTCCGCTGGAGCGAAGAACCCTACGGGTACAGGAGGCTATAAACATTTGGTCCCTCCGGGACCCAGTGATTTGGTCCAGCACAAGAAGATGAGCAAATACATTCTGACCATCCTTTTATTAGTTGGCAGTCTGCTTTGGAGCGCCAGGCCGGCCGTCGCCACACCGCGCATCAAAGTTCTGAAGTTGTCGATCACCAACCCTACTGACGAAATGCGAGCGCACGAAAACATCGTCGTCAGCGTCGCGGATTTGAAACGCATTGCGCCGGATTTCAAGGCCGGCGACGCAATCGTAACTACCAGCGACGCCACCACGCTCGAAGAAGACGCCCGGACTTTGCAAACGAACGAGTTGCCCTCGCAGGCCGACGACCTCGACGGAGATAACAAGTACGACGAGTTGGTATTTCAAATCGAATTGAAGCCAAAGCAGACGCGCATCGTCACGATTGCCTATGGCGACACGGCCACAATGCAACGTTTGCGAAGTGACTATCCCAGGCGCACGGCCGCCAGGTTCACCATGAAGTTTGACGGCCTGGCGTGGGAGTCAGAAGCCTCAGCCTGGCGAATCTATTTTGACAAGCGCAACGCGATCGATATGTTCGGCAAACGCCGGCCCGGTCTTTATCTCGAGATGTTCGGTGCGCCAGAGTATGTCTACCATTGGGAGTCGCCGCTGGGACGCGATATTTATCGGATCGGCGATGCCATCGGGATCGGCTCGGTCGCCGCTCTGGTTGACGGCAAAGTGGTGAAGGTTTCCGATGTGGCCGAACGCAAGTGGCGAATCATCAGCACCGGCCCAGTGCGCGTGATTGTCGAGCTCACTTATAAAGGGTGGAAGGTCGGCGGCCGCGAAGTTAATCTCACCAGCCGCATGACGCAATGGGCGGGCAAGCACGGCTTTGAACATCGCATCTGGGCCGAGGGCGCGGATGGACTGACCCTGGCGACCGGTGTGGTGCGCCACCCGGGGCTGCAAGAGAAAACGTTCGCTCCGACGGCAACCGAACCCGCGTTCGCGCGAGCCTGGTGGGGACCACAGGTTGAAGAAGAAGGACCACCAGCGACGGCGATTCATAATCTCCGCGATCAGAACCTGGGCCTCGCGATTATCGCGCCCGGTGAAGGAAATCGGCTGCCTGACGATCCGCTTAACCTGCTGGTTGTGCCGCAGGTGGTTAAGGGATCGGCAAGTTGGTATGTGCTCGGCGTCTGGGATCAGGAGGACAGCGACAATCTAACCATGAACGCGGAAAACGCGGGCGACAAAAACCGCAACGGTTCAATGGTACTGCCCCCGAGCACGCCATGGACTTTCGATTCCTTTCTCGAGCTTGTGCTTAGGACCAGGCGACGGATCACTCAGCCGTCTCGCGTCGATATCCTTTCGCGGGAAGCTACTCCGCAATCAGCACCGCCGGACACATTGCGACCCGCTCGAACGAAGAGCTACAGCCAAGCGATCGATCTCTTGAAGCAATCGGCCGAACGCACGGCGACAAAATGGGAACCAATCGTTTCACGCACCGGTGCGGCACAGTTGACCCGCGATCAAGGACTCGGTTTCTTCTCGGAGGGCGACAATCAAAACGGCGAATGGAAAGAGCAGAAAGGCTTCTATTGGACCGGAAGCTTCTGGGTCGGCGAGTTATGGCTGCTCTACGACAAAACAAAGGACGAACGCTTCCGCCGCTGGGCGGAACTTTGGAATGCGACGCTACTCGGCAAAGAGATGACTGAGAACCACGACACGGGTTTTCTCAATTACTATTCATCTGTGCATGGCTATCGTTTGACGAAGGCGTCGCAATATCGCGAAGGGGGATTGCGCGGAGCTGAACGTTTGAAGCAACTCTACAATCCCACCACTGAGTTGGTAGCGGCGTGGGAAGCGGGCGGCGACGATACCATCATCGATACGATGATGAACTTGCAAATCTGGTGGTGGGCGACGCGGGAAACGAACGACCCTCAGTGGCGCGCGTTGGGCTTGAAGCACGCGCTCCAAGCGGCCGACTGGCTGGTGCGCGCGGACGGCTCAGTGGCTCAGTCGGTCCATTACAATCCGGGCGACAATCGACAGGAGTTCAATTCGAGCAATAACCCGGCACAGGCCGTGAAAATGCCCAACAACGCTCGTCCTGGTGAAAGAGTTTTCACGCACACTCACCAGGGTTTTGCGGCGGACACCACCTGGTCGCGCGGCGCCGCCTGGGCCTTGTACGGCTTTGCCGTGGCCGCTGATGAAACCAAGGATCCGCGAATGCTGACGACGGCGGAAAGAATCGCGCGCTACGTCATCGATCGTCTGCCCGAAGATGGCGTCGCCTGGTACGACTTCGTTGACGAGGGTGTCCACTTTCGGAACCGCGATACCGGCGCCGCGGCGATCATGGCGGGCGGTTTACTGCGTCTGTCTGAATTGACTAAGGACAAGGCAAGCGCGGCTGAGTATCGCCGACAAGGTGAGCGCATCGTGCAGTCACTAATCGATCGGTATTTGACGCCGGTGAGCGCTGACGACGAGACGCCGCCGGGTGTTTTGCGACACGGATCGGTTACGCGTCCCAACGACGTCTCGCTTGTCTACGGACATTATTATTTGCTCGAGGATTTGCTTTGGCTCGAGGAACGAAAAGGCAGGAGGCAGTCGGCAGAAGGCCTGAAGCAGAAGGGAAAACAGCGACAATCGGATCTTGTCCGAGCGCGCCAGTAGCCCATCCGTAGGGAAGGCTCGATTAACAGAAAGAAGGTAATCATGAGCACGCAGTTGAAAGAGACAAAAGACCAATTGATTTTTCGGAATACCAACAAGCGGAAAGGTAGGCACATCTCAGTCACACCGGCGAACAGCGCTATGAAGCACCTGGTGTACGGCCGCGTTATACTCGACCAGGATGTGCCGTCAGTGAAGTTTTCAACCGGAGCGCTCGAGTCGGGGCTAATCTGCCTGACAGGCGAATGCACCATCAAGGCAGACGGCCACTCAAACACGCTCGGCCAATATGATTCGATCTATCTACCGCGTGACACCGACGTCGAGATCACAACAGACACTTCGGTTGATCTGGTGGAATGTGCCGCCGAAGTCGAGAATAAATATCCGCTTCAGGTCGTAAGGTACGCCGATGTCGAAAAAGACGGCTCGCTCAGATTCAAAACCGGCGGTCCCTCGACAACTCGCACCGTCAACATAACTCTGGGAAAAAATGTTGAAGCCGGGCGCATCCTCGCCGGCTTCACAACTTCCGAGCCGGGCCACTGGACCAGTTGGCCGCCGCATGAACACGCGGCGATCCTCGAGGAGCTATACGTCTACTACGACATGCCCGCGCCCTCCTTCGGCGTGCAATTCGTTTACACGAATCCCGAGGAACCCGAGTTTGTCGGCATTGTGCGAGACGGAGATGCGGTGATCATGCCCAAAGGGTTTCACCCGAACGTTTCGGTTCCCGGCCATCCGATCAACTTTGTCTGGATGATGGCGGCGCATCGCGAAGTTGAAGACCGGCAATTCGGAGTTGTGACGGTGCAACCCGGATTCGATCAAGGCGGCAGCGGGCTGGAAGCTAGTCGGAAGTAAGCTCAATTAATGAGTTGAAAGCGCAAGCAATGAAAAGAGTGTCGTCTGCCAAGTCTTTGAGTGAAGTCGGGCCGCGGTCTGCGCCGGCGAATGCCACCGGCGGAGCTGCCGCAGTTTTGGAAAATGTGAACGCCCGCATCGGCCGTTACCGTTGGACGATCTGCGCGCTGCTATTCTTCGCTGCCACTATCAACTACGTTGACCGCCAGGTAATCGGCATTCTCAAGCCGACACTAAAGGATGAACTCGGCTGGGATGAGATCGCCTACAGCAACGTAGTTTTCTGGTTTCAGGCGGCCTATGCGTTGGGCTTCATATTGATGGGTCGCCTGATGGATCGCTTTGGCACACGCAAAGGTTTCTCGTTTGCGGTTCTTTTCTGGAGTCTGGCGGCGATGGCCCACTCGTTGGTCAGTTCGGTCATGGGGTTTGGTGCGGCCCGGTTTGCTCTCGGTCTGGGCGAATCAGGAAATTTTCCGGCCGCGATAAAAACGGTCGCCGAGTGGTTTCCAAAGAAGGAGCGCGCGCTGGCGACGGGCATCTTTAACGCTGGAACGAACGTGGGCGCGATCATCACGCCGCTGAGCGTGCCATGGATCGCCGGCCACCTCGGTTGGCGTTGGGCGTTCATCATCACGGGCGCGCTCGGCTTTATCTGGCTGGTGGCCTGGCTCGCGCTCTATCGCAAACCACATGAACATCCCCGCGTGAAAAAACCGGAATTGGATCATATCAATTCCGATCCGCCTGAAGCGGAAACGAAGATCCCATGGGTGCGACTAATCCCTCATCGTCAAACCTGGGCCTTCGCCGTGGCTAAGTTCATGACCGATCCGATCTGGTGGTTCTATTTGTTCTGGATCCCCGGATTCCTGCACGACCAATATCATGTTCCCGCCGACAGCATCACCAGTTTCGGCCTGCCTCTCGTGGTGATCTATCTCGCCGCGGACGTGGGTAGCGTTGGCGGCGGCTGGCTTTCCTCGATGCTCCTCAAGCGCGGGTGGACAATCAACGCCGCGCGTAAGACCGCCATGTTGGTTTGCGCTCTTTGCGTCGTGCCGATCGTATTTGTTTCGCAGACCTCGAACATTTGGGTTGCGGTCGCGCTCATCGGACTGGCGGCCTCAGCGCACCAGGGCTGGTCTGCGAACGTCTTTACGATGACGTCCGATCTGTTTCCGCGCCGTGCTGTGGGCTCTGTTGTAGGCATTGGGGGAATGGCAGGAGCGGTTGGCGGCATGTTAATCGCTAAGGTGGTGGGTTACGTGCTGCAGTGGACGGGTAGCTATCTACCCATTTTCATAATAGCGGGTTCAGCCTACTTGTCCGCACTTTTGATCGTACATCTGCTGGTCCCGCGGTTTGCTCCCGCGGGGATTGAAAAAGAGGGAGCGGCTTGATCCTCGACGCGTTCAAACTTGAAGGCCAGGTCGCGCTGGTGACCGGCGCATCAACCGGACTGGGCGCGGCCATCGCCAGTGCGCTGGCGGAAGCAGGTGCCGATGTCGCTTGTCACGGCAACACTCACGCGCCGGACGCGACCGGCGAAGCCATCATGAAGTTGGGCCGTAAAGCGCTCGCTGTCACCGGTGATCTGAGTGATCGCGCAACGCCACAAACCTTGATCGAACAGACCATCAATCATTTTGGCCGGCTCGATATTCTGGTCAACAACGCCGGGACGATTCGCCGCGCTCCCGCGACGGAGTATTCGGAGGAAGATTGGGCGACTGTCATCGAAGTGAATCTTTCAAGCGTTTTTAGGATGGCCCAACTGGCGGGCCGGCACATGATTGCACGAGGCGGCGGCGGAAAGATTCTCAACATTGCTTCACTGCTTTCGTTTCAGGGTGGGATCACGGTTCCGGCCTATGCAGCGTCGAAAGGCGGCGTCGCGCAATTGACCAAGGCTCTGGCCAATGAATGGGCCGCGAAGAATATTAACGTGAACGCCATTGCGCCGGGCTACATGCGCACTGACAACACAAAAGCTCTGCAACAGGACGAAACGCGCAACCGGCAGATACTGGAACGAATTCCCGCCGGACGTTGGGGTGAGCCGCGCGATCTTGTTGGTGCAGCAGTGTTTTTGTGTTCAGCGGCGAGCGACTATATCAACGGGCACGTGCTGGTAGTTGATGGTGGCTGGATGGGGCGGTGAGAGATTGAGGACCTTATGGCCTCAGCGCCAAAGGCGCGGGAATGTGAGAGCCTGGGGCAACGCCCCAGGTCAGAGGTCAAGGAGTTCTTGTGAGCGCTGAAGGCGCGAAATCAAGAAGGGTCAAGAACCATAGTGATAAAGTTTCGTCGGACACATTTCGCGCTTTCAGCGCTGGGGACCTTCAAGTGTTCCTACCTGGGCCGTTGGCCCAGGCTATTACATTTCGCGCCTTTGGCGCTTAGCGTGGTGCTAAGTTCGAGCACCACACTGCATGCGCAACCCGCGTGCTCGTCAGCGCCCGCCACGATTGAAACGTCGTCGTTCGACAAGGAAGTCACGGACTTTTTCACTCAGGAGATGACTGTGCATCTTAACGAGATCAAATCGTACGACCCGGCACCCGACAAAGTCTTTAGCGCCGGCACGACGGGCGAATACACCTGGGGCAGTTTTATGAACTCAGTTGGGGCGTATGCTGCTTTGACTGAAAGAAGCAAGCTAGGCGATCACGATTTAGCCCGCGAGGTGGGCCAGGTTGGGCTACTCGAATACCGTTTGAAGGGAACGCGTTTCTCGCAATTGTACGGAGTGCTGGCGTTGCGCTATTTCGGCAAGGACCTGGACGCCAATCCGGTTTGGCAGAGTCTGAATGAGGAACAGCGCGGGCAGTGGCGGCGCTTCCTTGACGTTTCCGCCTTTTACGATCCCAAGACACAACAAGTTATCAACCTGCCCGAAAACTATCTGGGCGTGGCGGCCCGCATCGCCAGTGCAAGTTATCAACTGGGTCTGATGAAAGATCGAGCGTTGGTTGACGGTGTGATTACGCGGGCGGCCAGGCCGTTCCTTAACCGGGGTATTTATGCCGACGATGGTCCACCCACCGGACGCTTCGATCGCTACTCAAATGAATACGCTCGCTTCGTCTGGGAGGCGGCGGAAGCGGCCGATCGGAAAGACATTCTCGACGCAGTCCGACCTTCGTTGAAAGAGCAGATGCGCCTCTGGTGGGACCTGGTGCTGCCCGACGGTTACGGCTATGCGTGGGGCCGCAGCATGGGAGTCGTTAGTTATATGGACACGCTCGAGATAGTCGGGTTTCTCGCGGCGCATCCGGAATTCCGTCCGGCGCCGCTGCCAGAATTAGCCAGTGCTTATTACCAGGCATCGCGCTGGCTACGGCACGACTATAGTGACAAGGCGCACGTGCTTTCTGTTTTCGCGTTCGGGCGTGGCAACTATTCCTACATTACTCGCGATCGCGAATGGCAACAGACGATAAATTTTTTTGGCAAAGGCTCGCTGGCCCACGCCCGATTCAGACAAGCGATGCGCCGTGAAAACATCGCCCAGTTTCCGAGTGAGATCAGAAGACCTGACCTGGCTCGATTTGTTTTCTTTCGTCAAGGTGATCGGCCGGCAGGAGTTTGGTTGGTGCGCCAGGGGCCGATCTATTTCACTCTGCCTATTACCACAGGCACAAAACCTGGCGTGGCTGACTACCTGCCGGCCCCGCATGGGCTGCCGGGATTCGATAACCCTGTCGAGCAGGTCTATCCCGCGATGGTGCCGTTTCTCGAATTGGCGGACGGACGCATCATCGCAACAACCGACGGCGCAGATGAGATCGTGCCGGCAACCGACGGCAAATCATTGCGTGTGGTGTGGCGGCGCTGGGCCTTAATCGGAAGCAAAGCCGGTGAGCTCGTCGATCCACACATCACCAGTGAAGTAGCCTGGCGTCTGGAAGGATCTACGCTGACTCGCGATGAAACTCTCAAATCTACCGAACCAATTACAATCCGGCGTTGGTGGATAGCAGTTTCGTCGACCGCCGCGCGCAATGAATCCTCGTTGATCGACGGGCAGCGAATCGATCACTTTGCCCTTGATCAGGAGCGAATGAACCTTTCGATCAATGCCCGGGCGGACTGGTCGTTCAAAACATCTCTACGGGCAACTGGCGACACAGCTTTAGGGCGCGGGGCGCGCGGAGGGATTCCTCTGCACCTGGTTTACGAATCGTGGGACTTGCGTTTAGAACCCAACCGGCCAAAGACCTGGCATCTGGTTACTGAACTCCAGCAGTTCGCAAAACCGATCGAATAAAGGAACAATTTACGATGGAAGCCATCAAAGAATTGAAACCACAGCACACGGACTGGAGCAGTATTGCGGTCGAACAATTAGAGGCGGGCATTGAGCGACAAATGATCGTCGGTGAAAACCTGATGATCTGTCGCTTGCGCTTTGCGCCGAACGTAGTAACTCCCGCGCATGGTCACCCGCACGAACAAATCACCTTTATCGAGCGCGGCCGGGTGCTCTTCACAATTGGCGACAAACAACGCGTCGCCGAGGCTGGCGATGTGCTCCACTTTCCTTCGAGCACCTGGCATGGGGCGACGATGCTTGACGAGGAAGTGATCCTGATAGACATTTTCTCGCCGATTCGCGAAGATTTCTTGCCTTAATAGCGTGAATGGACGAAGCCCTGATCAAATCCGAACTTAGTGATTGTACCGCCAAGCGGTTCTAAGCGCAGGACGCAAGTTCCAGTGATGCCGGCATGCTGCGCGAGACCGTCAACAAGATCTCCGCTCCAGAGGTGATTTCGAACACAGAATTCAAGCGCGTGATTTCCAACACTCTGCTCACAAGCTTGGTAATGTTCATTAGTTTAAAGTCGATTCCTCTCGATTGAGTTCTCTCGCGCAACTCCAACAGCACACCTAAGCCCGCTGCGTCAATTGTGCTTACCCGACCCAAATCGAGCACGACCGCACAGACGTCTGACTGGGAATCGACGGCATCGCGCAGAGCTGCCGTTTCCCCGTTCACTATTCGTCCCTGCAGGCATACGATGGCGACGGTCCCTAATTTCTTTGCGTAGACTCTCAGCATAACCATCTCCTTGTTATTAAGACACCCAAAAAAGTCCGGGCTCCTGTATGCTGCGTAGTGATGAAGCAACGTTATCTTCATGTCAATTGCTCCGGAGAGCCCACGACCTCCGTCGCCAATGGAGACAGAGGTCGCGGGATACTTCGAACTCTCACCTTCGTTCAGGCGCCCTATGCAGCTGCAGCCTTAGTCCGCTGCTGCTGCATGAATTGCCGCATCGCCGCCACATGACCTGGCGAGCGACGCTCAGACCATACTTCGTAGCGTTGGGCGGCGCTTTCCAGGTTGGCGAGGAGCTGAGGGTCGGCAAACCGCTCGCGAAACTCGGGAACGACCGGTTTGAGTAACTCCCAGACGCCGAAAAACTCGCCGCTGGTTTCAAAGAAAAGGTCTTCGTGAAGAAGGCCGTAGTTAAGCAGCGCGCAGGCTTGTTCCCAATAGCCGAGCACCATTCCTACAAACGCGCCGTTTTCAGTACCGGGTGCCGCGATGCGCATAGCGTCGTCGAATGTTTCCGCGTTGTAGTTTCGTTGAAACCAATCCCGAGCCTGGCGGAGCCGGGCTTCGCGGCGCAAGTCGTAAACTTGCAGGTGTAGTTGTGCTTGTTCGTTCGTTGGTTTTGATTCCATGATTTCCTTCCCCTTCTATTTTCCAAGGTTGATTAAATTGACTGAAACAAGGCCGGATTACTGGTCGAAACAGTCCGCCATTTCGGTTCAAGCCTGCCCTTTCATCAAATCAGGTCTCAGTCTTCAATAGTTAGTCGAACGACGGTCGCACGGATCGACATTTACTTTCAGAACCTCCTTATGCGGGGCATAAAACTCATCTTCGTCGTGCTCTGCAAAGGCCTTTTCCGTCCAAACCGCCGTGTTTACTGCGGTTTTGCGACGCTTGGCGTGGAGACAGATCGAGGGAGACATCCCGGTATCTATTTCTACACGCGAAAAAGACTGACTGATCGGTCTGAACTTTGGATTAAATCTCGAGAGGACTATTAAATCACCGGAGGGACGACGATCCTCAACTCGCTGGTATCGGAGAAGGCAATCGCGTCGTCCGGTATTGGATTAAGGGGCTCCGGCGCCGCGACCGGCTAGTTGTTTGGTGTAAACGTTTTCAACAGCGGCGCGCAGCAGTTCGGCAACGCTCCAGGCTTGAGCGACGCAACCGCGCGGAGTGTGTGGTGGGTCGCCATCGAAGATTTCTGAGACTTGCCCAGGACATGCTTCGGTCAAGTGTTGTCTAAAGTTGTTAAGCCAATCGGTTGCGAACCTTCGACCAAAATCTTCTCCAAACGTTTTCACATACGCGGTGATGTATGAACCCATCAACCACGGCCAAACTGTGCCCTGATGATAAGCACCGTCGCGACTGCGCGGGTCACCTTCGTATCGACCGACATAACGCGAATCGTTCGGCGAAAGTGTGCGCAAGCCGCGTGGCGTCAGCAATTCGCGCTCTACGACGCGCAGGATGCTCTTCGCTCGTGCGTTTGAAACCATCGAATTGGTTAGACTGATCGCGAAGACCTGATTCGGTCTGATGGAAGCATCGCGCTGGTCGCCGTTCACTGCGTCGTAGAGACAGCCAGTCTGCTCGTTCCAAAACTGTTCATTGAAACTCCTGCGCGCGGATGCAGCCATCGTTTTGTACTGTTTTTGATTTGCTCTATCGCCGAACCTTTCGGCCAGACCCTCCATTACCGTCAGCGCGTTGTACCAAAGGGCTTGAATCTCTACAGCCTTCCCGGTACGCGGTGTCACTACCCAGTCGCCGACCTTTGCGTCCATCCAAGTCAGCTGCGCGCCCGGTTCGCCGGAAAACATCAAGCCGTCTGAATCAACATGAATATTGTATCGAGTGCCTTTCACATGCCAGTCGATGATATCGGTGAGCACGTCGTAAAGAGTCGTGCGAACGAAATCGTAATCATTTGTGTATTGCAACAGCGCGCGCACCGCTTCGAAAAACCACAATGTCGCATCCACAGTGTTGTATTCGGGATTCTCTCCAGCATCGGGGAAACGATTCGGCAGCATGCCCTGATCGACGTGAAGAGCAAATTCCGCAAGGATGCTTTTCGCAATCTCCGCATGGCCTGTTGCCAAGGTCAGTCCGGGCAGGGCAATCATCGTATCGCGACCCCAGTCCGCAAACCAGTGATAGCCCGCGATTACGGTCTTGCAACGCTCGCGAGCCACGATGAACTGATCGGCGGCAGCAGTCAGCGAACTGACCAAGTCATTGTCGCGAGCGGCTAGCTGCGTCATTGTCTCGCGCCGTTTTATCTCAGCCGCACGATAGGCGTCGGCTTGTTTCACTTCGCGGCGCTCCGTCGATGTGACGATGCTGACGCGGACGCCCTCCTTCAACTGGGTTGTATCAAGAGTGAAGCTGAATGCGAATGGACTAAATAGATCTTCATGGAAATCAAGACCGCGCTCCTGCTCTACTCGATATTCAAAATTGTGATACCAATCGCCGTGGGCGTTGATTTCCGCAGGGTCGTGAGCAAAGTATAACGTCGGCAAATCGGCATATGGCGCAACGCTGGCGAGCCCGTCCTCAATCTGGACATGCGAATTCAACGAGCTGTTTTCGTGCGTCGTGCTGTGATAATCGCGAAAGGCAATCAGGGACCTAATCTCAAAAGACAAGTGAGCGGTAAGCAGTGATCTGTTGGTAGTCCTCACTGGCAAGCGAAAGTCGTATTGCACGACCGTCGTGTTTTCTCCCTGCACCATGAAGACCGACTTCTCGATCTCAATTCCTTCGACTTCGTAAGTAAATGTGGGAAACGGATCCAGTCGAAAACCAGTTTGTAATTGAAAGCCCTGCGGGTAAACAGTGCCGGGATACTGATTTGCTGAGAGGTCGTGACGTCTTCCCTCAATGATGAGCGCTTCTTCGAGCTTGGAAAGCAAAACCATGCGCCCGACCGGCGGCTTGGTCGCAGCGGTTAGCAAGCCATGATAGCGGCGCGTGTTGAGTCCGACGATGGTTGACGCAGCAAACCCTCCTAGCCCGTTGGTTTCCAACCACTCTCGCGAAGTCGCCGCGTTGAGCTCGCCAATCGTTTCGTGTGTGAATTGAATCATCTGAGTTCTATTGTAGATCTGCGACTTCGCAGAAGACTTTTATCGCACCGTTACCGTTATTAAGTTTTGCGAAGAGTTCCTGGTAGTTTTCCAGGCCTTTGACTGGGTGGGTCAACAAACGCTGAAGCCAACCGGGGTATTCAGCTTCGGCTTGAGCCATGTCTTTAACACCCATTTCGAAATACTCACGGTTGGCGTTCACCGTGCCGACCATCACCTTGTTGCCCAGCACAAAGTTCAGATTAATCTTGTCGGCCGGGACTTCGATCTTGCGATCGCCGCCCGTGACGCTCGACAGCACCAGCACGCCGTTCTTGCCAAGGGCCTGCATGCTGTCAAACACCACCGGCGAAAAGCCGGTCGCTTCAAAGATGATGTCGAAAGGACCGTATTTCTTCGCGCCTTCAAGGATCGACATTTCTTTTGTGGACTGGTATGTCGCGCCGATGGCTTCGATCAAATCAGAGTTCAAGTAGGGCTTGGGATTCAGCCCAAACGTTGTCACCTGCAACCCGCGCAGCCGCAGTGCCAGCGTAGCCAACAAACCGATTGTTCCCGCGCCCATGACCGCCGCGCGGCGCGGACGCCACACACGCAAACGACGCTGGATTTCGTAAGCCTGAGCGATGCCCTTTTCAACCACCGTCGTTGGCTCCAACAGCACGCCAACCTCTTTCAATCCCTGCGGAATCTTCACGATGAACTCGGCGTCGTCAACATAGTATTCGCTCATGTATCCGTGTCGAAGATTGATACCCCGTTCAAAGTAGGTATCATCCGTGGTCATGTCATTGGTGCCGATTAAGTCGTAGATGCTGGAGCCAGGCCGGCGCACGGTAGCAACAACGTAGTCGCCGGGTTTGACCTCGACAACATTTGGCCCGACTGCTTCTACCCGGCCAAAGCTTTCATGGCCAATAACGAGAAAGTCAGAACCCGCCGGCGCTTTGCCATAATCGGCGGCGTTGATTTCCTTATCCGTGCCGTCGACGCCAACGCGCAGCACCTTGACCACTACGCCGCGGCCATTGGGTACTTCATCAAGTGAGGGTTTTGGCATCTCCGCGAGGTGCACGGTGTCAGGCTGTCCGGGAAACACTGCAACTGCTTTCATGTCTGCTCCTTGTGACAAAGGACGTTGAGGTTAGGGTGTGGTTGTGCATTTGTCCGACGCGCACCCTAACCCAATGTCCTACTTGATTAACTTGCTGGCATGGCCCACTGAGTTTGGAGGCCGATTTGCTGAAGCGCCGAGAACACTCGCTTGGGTTCACCCAAGTCGCTCCAGCCGACATCGCTCACCTGCATGACCGCCAGGTCTTGAGGCCGCAATGCGAGAACTTCGTGCGAAAAGTTTGACGAAGGAATCCAGGAATATAGCTCGCTCATCGCGCGAGCTTCTGCAGGAGTGCCAAATGTCAGCGCGATTGCTGAAAAGAAATCGAAGAGCCCTGGCATTGCGCGCTCAGTCATCTTAAGAAAAGCATCGACCCGTCCGACCATCACGAAGCTGTTCCACAAGCAGCCGCGCTCCATTAACCCTCGCGCGACCAGAGCGGACGGTTTCTCCCAGAACTTGCGCACTCGTGAAATCGAGCGCGGCAGTTGACCGAACAGCGAGCTTTCCGACTCGATCCAACCATATTCCACTTCGGGACTTTCGGGTTTGATTCCGAGTAGGGTGACGGTTTCCGGATGAGTTTGTGCTGCCCTGAAAGCAGATTCGACGTGAGACATGAACTCGTCATCGTCGGCGAAGTAATGATCCGAAGGAAAGAAGGCGACAGTCGCGTTCGGAGAGAGCTGTGCGATGCGCAGCAGGCTGAAAAGAATGGCGGGCGCCGTACCCTTGTTCTCGGGCTGCACCAGCAGTCCCTTTGCCTCCTTCAATGGTTTGTAGAAGCGCTCGTGTGTCCGGGTTACGACTGTCAGGGTTTGTTGCGGCGCAACCGAGAGGGCAACGCGACGGCTGGTTTGATCCAGCAGCGTCCGTCCACCAATGATTGGACAGAATTGCTTGGGCCGGTCGTCGCCTGAGATCGTTCGCGTCAACGACTGCAAACGTGTGCCGTCACCGCCCGCCAGAATCACAGCCCAACGGTCGCTGCTGCTTTTTTCAGTAATCTCGTCTGAACTGCACAGATTGTTCGTGCTTTCGTATTCGCAAGAGAAGATTGCCATCGTCGCTCTCCCTGTTGGTTTCAGTTCGTCTGCCTGAATATGAGTCGGAGAGAGTGCGAATTCCTTTCACAAGGAACGACATGAATTTGCAGAATCTACGGATTCTTACCGATGGCTGCCGTTTGCACCTTCAATCGGTGCTCACCGCTCTGCTGCATAAGTTTGGCGACCAGGCCGGTCCATCCGGTCTGGTGGCAGGCGCCGACGCCAGAGCCATTGTCACCATGGAAGTATTCGTGAAACTGGATTAGATCTCGCCAATTTGGGTCATTCTGAAACTTTTCGATCTCGCCATAGACTGGCCGGCGTCCGTCCTCCTGCAGGAATGGCCCCGACAAACGACGTGAAATTTCAGCGGCGACATCCCACAGCGTCAGCATTTTTCCCGAACCCGTGGGGCACTCAACTTTGAAATCGTCACCCAGGTAATGATGAAACTTTTGCAGCGATTCAACCAACAGGAAATTCAACGGAAACCAAATCGGGCCGCGCCAATTCGAGTTGCCCCCGAACAAGCCGGTACTCGACTCTGCCGGTTCGTAGTCAACGCGATAGTCTGCACCCTTAACATTCATGGTGTAAGGGTGGTCCTTGTGGTAACGAGACAGCGCGCGGATGCCGTACGGGGAAAAGAACTCGCTTTCGTCAAGCATGACCTTCAGCACCCGTCGTAATTGTTCCTGATCGACGATCGAAAATAATCGACGCTCGCCATTTCCAGGCGTTCGCATGCAAGCGACACTACTCGTCAGATCGGAGCGGTTGTCGATGAACCATTCGAGGCGCTTCTTGAAATCAGGGAGTCTGTTCAATGTTTCCGCTCCCAACGTTTCGATCGCGAAAAGCGGAATCAAGCCAACCACCGACCGGACCTTCAGCGGAAAGTGTCCGCCGTCGGGCAAGTGCAGTACGTCATAGAAAAAACCGTCCTCTTCATTCCACAGCCCGACGCCATCGTGGCCCAGGTGATTCATCGCGTGCGCGATATGAATGAAATGCTCCCAAAACTTGCTGGCAACGTCCTCGTAGACTGGGTCTTCGCTTGCAAGTTCAATCGCTATCGCCAGCAGATTCAAGGTAAACATCGCCATCCAGCTGGTGCCATCAGACTGTTCGATGTAACCGCCAGTCGGAAGCGCCGCGCTCCGATCAAACACGCCGATGTTGTCGAGTCCCAGGAAACCACCCTCGAAGATGTTGCTGCCGTCAGTGTCTTTCCGATTCACCCACCACGTGAAGTTCAGCATCAATTTATGGAAGACGCGCTCGAGAAACTTACGATCGCCCTTGCCACTGCGTTTCTTGTCGATCTTGTAAACGCGCCATGCGGCCCAGGCATGGACGGGTGGATTCACATCGCCGAGCGCCCACTCGTATGCCGGTAATTGCCCGTTAGGATGCATATACCACTCGCGGGTCATCAGAACCAATTGCTCTTTAGCAAACTCCGGATCGATCAATGCCAGGGGAATGCAGTGAAATGCGAGGTCCCAGGCGGCGTACCAGGGATATTCCCACTTATCCGGCATGGAAATGACGTCAGCGTTATAGAGGTTTGGCCATTGATGATTACGGCCGCTCAACCGATCCCCTGGTGGCGCAGGTGTTTTCGGATCGCCATCGAGCCACTCCTTAACGACATAGTGATAGAACTGTTTCGACCAGAGCATTCCGGCAAATGCCTGGCGCATGACGTTGCGCGCGTCAGTCGATAGATTTTGGGGAATAACCGTAGCGTAAAACTCATCGGCCTCTTCCTGCCTCATCGCGAAGAGCTCGTCAAACTCTTTACCGAAAGTCTTGTTCTGATCAGTCAATCGCAAACGAATGGTTGCTGACTCCCCAGGGCCAACGGTAAGAGCGTAATGCGCGGCGGCTTTGGTTCCAGTCTGTTCAGGATTAACCGCATCCCGATTGCCATGAATGATGTAATCGTGGAATGCGTCCTTGACGTACGGCGATGAGTTTATGGAATTGAACAACCGTTCGGTATTGGTTTCATTCTCGGTGAATAGCAACTCCGGTGTTCCTTCGCAGTAAAGCCGGCGGGTGCCAAGCATGAAGTGCTCGAGTGCGATTGTTGCTGGAGTGTCGCTGGATGAAGCGTTGCGCGCGACGGGCTTCGGATCATTGTTGTCGCCCCAGCTCCAGCGGTTGCGAAACCAAACGGAAGGGAGCAGGTGAATCTCGGCGGCTTCTGGTCCGTGATTCGTTGCAGTGATCTTGATCAGAATGTCTTCGACGTCGGCCTTGGCGTATTCCACAACGACATCAAAGTTACGATTCTCATCGAATACCCCTGTGTCCATTAGCTCGAACTCGGGATCTTGCTTGCCACGACGGCGGTTCTCATCGACCAGTTGCGCATAGGGAAATTCGGCCTGCGGATACTTGTACAGGTACTTCATATACGAGTGTGTCGGCGTCGAGTCGAGATAGAAGTAATACTCTTTGACGTCCTCGCCATGATTGCCCTCATTGCCGGTCAAACCAAACAGGCGTTCTTTCAAAATCGGATCGCGGCCGTTCCAAAGCGTCAGTCCGAAACACATCATCTGACGACGATCGCAAATCCCGGCCAGACCGTCTTCATTCCAGCGGTAAGCGCGCGACCGTGCGTGATCGTGTGGAAAGTAGTCCCAGGCGGTGCCGCCGGCGCTGTAGTCTTCGCGCACCGTGCCCCAAGCCCGTTCACTCACATAAGGTCCCCAACGTTTCCAATGCACCTTGCGGTCGCGGGAGTCTTCAAGCCGTCGCTCTTCAGCAGTTAACGCGTTCTCGTTCTTTGTCATTGTTTTGTCTACTTTCTCAGAGTTCAGCACCACATTCCGGACGATCACATAGATATGTTTTCGCGACCATGCCTGAGCGTCTTACTCATCCAGATCAGTTCGCCAAGAAATTTGTCCATGCGCCTGACGTGCGTTGCCTCGTCCAGCAGTCGTCCGTTTTCGTCAAAGAGGCTCGAGGCTCCCGAGAAATTCCCGTCCCAGAAGATTGTGACGAGACCAAGCTCGCGCAGCACCGGCAATAGATTTTCGATTACGCGCACGCCGCCAAAGCCACCCGCCGAGACGCCGCATACGCCCACCGCCTTGTGGACATATTCCTTTAGATTTGAATCAAGCACATGCTTAAGCATGCCTGGATAGCCGTGATTGTATTCGGGGACAATCAGGATAAGTCCGTCAGCGCGATCACAGACTGCCGAGAATTTCGCATCCTTGATTTGCTCGCCCGCATCGTCGACTGGAAAATTCAGGACTCGAATATCGACCAATTCAGTTTCGACCCCTTCGCGCTTCTGAACCTCTGCGAAGACAAACTTGGCAACGTTTTCACTGGCACGGCCTTTACGCACTGTGCCGAGAATTACTGGAATAAAGAGTGATCTAGTGTTCATGAAACTTTGGAGTGCGGCGGCTTGACGCCCAGGTCATCTTTCGATCAACGCCATCACATGCCCATCGGGATCGCGCGCGAGCAAGCCTTTGCTGAATCCTAATCGTCCATCGAGCGCCACCACACCCGGTGAAACAAAGCGAAAGTTTTCGTCGCGCAGATTCTGCGCAAACATGTCTGCCGCATTAACGACGAGTGTCGTCTGCCAATGAAATAGATCGCTTGATCGCTCGTCAGTCGGCGCCGGACGACCATCGCGCGGCGCAAGATACTCGAGAAACTCGATGCCCGGCCCCCCGCTAGCGGCTCGAAGACTCGTAATGCGTAACCTTGCGCCGAAGACGTTGTTTAGGTGTTCCTGTTCTGTACCGTAATTCTCACTCGTGCCCGCGACGTGCAGACCCAGCACACCGCGATAGAACCTCAGGCTCGCCTCGGTGTTACTGACGACAATTGCCGTATGATCAATGCCGAGAAATAATCGATCGTTGCGCTGCCATTTCGCATCGCCTTTGCCCTCAGGAAACTGCAGAATTTCGAGCCAGTGCTTGTCGGGATCACGAAAGTAAAAAGCCTTTATGCCGCCCGCGTTCTTGTTCCAGTCAGGCAGCCGCTGCGGACCTGTCGAGGCATGCTCGACGTTGTATTGGCGCAACCGGGCGTACGCCTTATCCATGTCACTGGTGATGATCGCAATATGCTGGAACCAGCGATCGTTACTGCGCGAGTCAACCGGAACCGGCCGGCCCTTGGGGGCAAGATATTCCGTCAATTCAATGAACTCATCACCCAGGCGCATTCGCACCACGCGCATGCGCAGGCCAAACACGCCCTGGAATCGTTCATAGTCTTCACCGGTCACCTCCACATCAGACACTTTTTCGAATGACAGAATCTTCGAATAGAAATTTAGAGACGCCTCCATGTCAGAGACAGTCATGCCAATGGCGCCGACCTGCTCAACGACTGGAGCCGGCGTCACCGCCTTGTTTGTCGTTGTGAATAGGAGGGGGACGCGCGAGCTGTTGAGAGCGCGCGCGTCTGTCGGCAGGAACTGAGCGGTCGTCGTCGGAACGAAAACGCTCAGCGCGAGCAGTAAACCTAAAATCGTAAAGCTGGTTCGCTTCATTTCATTCGCTCCAACAGGTGATCACCGACCCGCAGCGCATTCGCCATGATCGTCAGCGCCGGATTCACGGCACCGCTCGATGGAAAGAAACTCGCATCGACGACGTAAAGATTATCGACCTCATGAGCCTTGCAGTTGCGATCAAGCGCGGAGGTTTTCGGATCATCACCAAAGCGTACGGTTCCGTTCTGGTGAGCCACCGCCGCGAGCGGCAGACGCTGCCCGAGATAGAGATTCCGCGCAAACAAACCCTGGTGACATTCGTGCCCGTGAATGTCGCAGTTGGTTTGCTTCATTGCTTTTTGCAGCTGAGCTTTCAAGCGATCGTGCCCTTCGACGTTGTTGAGTTTGTAGCTCACGCGAATCTCACCGTCGCGATCGACAGTTACACGATTGTCCGGGTCCGGCAGATCTTCCGAAGTCAACCAAAAATCGAGGCTATGCCTGGCCATCAAATCCAAAGTCCAGCCGGGAGCGATCGCCGGTGCGCCGGCCTTTAACGTGTCAGCGTCCAGCTTGCCCACGAACGAGATGTGTCCCATCGGATATTCCCAGTCTTTTGAGCCGAGGTAGAAATCATTAATCGCCAGTGTCTTCTGAAAAACGGTAGGGTTTGGACATTTTGAAAGTGACATCAAAACCGAATTGATATGTCCCATGTAGTGACGCCCGACTACGTCCGAGCCGTTGGCGAGTCCGTTCGGGTGACTGTCATTCGCTGATCGCAGTAACAACGCGGAGGAATTAACAGCGCCGCAGGACACGACCACGATGTCGCCTGAATATTCTTCGCGAACGCCGTTGCGCTCGACTATCACCTTGCTTACTTCACGCGCATTGCCATTCGTTTCCAAACGCATCACCCTGGCGTTGGTGACTAGCGAAACGTTCTCATGCTTAAGGGCCGGATCTACACAAATTGTTTGCGCATCAGCCTTGGCGCCAATCAAACATGGATGGCCGTCGCAGGTGTTGCAGCGAATGCAGGCGCTAGTGCGCGGGTTCTTTTCATCGATCCGAATCCCAAGCGGCACATGAAAGGGCTTCAGGCCGGCTCGTTCAAGATCATCGTGCAAATGCTGAATTCGTTGCTCGTGACTGACGGCCGGATACTTGTAGGGCGCGCTGGCGTATGGTTCTGTTGGATCTTCACCGCGGTTACCGTGCACCTGGTAAAGGTGTTCGGCTTCGGTGTAATAAGGTTCCAGCTCGTCATAGCTAATCGGCCACGCCGGTGACATGCCGCCGTGATGGCGAATCTCGCTAAAATCTTCCTTACGTAAACGAAACAGGGCCGCGCCATAGAATTTTGTGTTGCCGCCAACGAAATAATTTGTATGCGGGTGCAGCTCTTTGCCGTCAACATCCCGCCAGGCCTCTTTGGTGTTGTACTTGGCGTCGAGGTTAACCGCGCGTGTGCTCCAGTTATCTTTCTCGCGCGGCACGTAATCGCCTCGTTCGAGCAGCAGGATCTCCTTACCGGAGGGCGCGAGTTTGTAGGCGAGCGTGCCGCCGCCCGCGCCTGTGCCGATAATGATTACGTCGTAGTGATTGTTGTTAGACATGACACGCTCCGGTTGGATGGTTCGGTTCAGGTCCCCCGTAACGCAGGTCGTCCTGACAAGACATCAGCGATTCATCGATTGCATTGACTCGCCCATCAAAGGCGCGGTGCCAAAGTTGACATTGAACCGCGCACACCAGATGGTCACGGCACGGTACTTCGCCAGGTCAACGTTGGCGGGAACGTCGTAGTTCTGATCGCCGATGTTTCCTTTCAAAGAGCCGAGCTCGATAAAGCCCGCGCTCTTCACAGTCTCGCTGTCCTTTGCGTCCCCAGCAGCCACGAGATAAACGTGGACGTCAGGGCCATTGGAGGTTTCAAAGCCCGTCAGGCGTAGCGTCCTCTTACCATCAGCGAGCCTAAAGATTGCCGCTGTGCCTTTTGTTTCGTGTGCACCTGCGTGAAATTCACCTGACGCCAGCTTCATCGGTTCCATGTTGGCCGCTGATGCTGTCGGAAACTGTTCGTTTACTCTTTGATTGATGAACAGACGCTCGGGGCGAAACGCATACCACGCACCGGCGGCTACGATTAGAACGAGGGCCAAAACAACTGGAATCTTCTTCGACATAAGTTAATATCTCCTTGGTTTGATTTAGAATTCGTTGACTCTTTCAGTTTAGTAGTCGAGCGCGCGCACTGTTCCTTACAAGCGTCGCGAAGTTTTTTCCGTAACGAGAGACATGCGAGTAGCAATCTTTGGAACCGGTGGGGTCGGGGGATACTTTGGCGGGCGCCTTGCCCAAGCCGGCGAGGACGTAACGTTCATTGCACGTGGCGAACACCTGCGCGCGATCCAAACCAAGGGCCTGAAGGTTGAGAGTCTTAGCGGCGATTTCGTGGTTCATCCAGCCCAGGCTACCGCTGATGTGACGGAAGTTGGGCCGGTCGACCTGGTAGTGGTAGGCGTGAAGGCCTGGCAGGTGCCGGAGGCGGCCACTGCGATGAAGCCTTTGATCGGGTCGAAGACCACGGTACTCCCGCTTCAGAACGGAGTCGACGCCGTTTCGCAACTTACAGCAGAGTTGGATCCGGATGTGGTAATCGGCGGTCTCTGCAAGATTGTCAGTTTTGTGGTCGCACCGGGCCACATTCGTCACGCCGGTTTTGCGCCTTCGGTTGTGATTGGCGAGCTGAACAATCAACGCACGGACCGGATCGTTGAGATCGAAAAGACTTTCAAACATGCTGGGGTTGAAACAACGATCGCCGCGGACATTTACGAAGCGCTCTGGATGAAGTTCTTATTCATTGCCTCGTTCAGTGGCGTTGGCGCAATCGCGAAGGCGCCGGCGGGAATTGTGCGAACCAATCCCAAAATGCGAGCGCAAATGCTGGAGGCGATGGAAGAAATTTATGCACTCGCACATGCGCGCAACATCAACCTGCCGCCGAATTCGATTGAGACAGTGATGGCCGGCGTCGACGCCTTGCCGGAAGACGCTACCAGTTCCATGCAACGCGACATTGCGGCTGGCAAACCATCCGAGCTCGAATCACAAAATGGCGCGGTCGTGCGCATGGCGCGTCAAAGCGGAGTTCAAGTTCCTACGCATGAACTCATTTATTCAACGCTAAAACCTTTGGAGGAAAAAGCGCGCGCACTGGTTAGCTAGCTAGCTGAAAACGTTGAGCTTTTGGCCGGCTGATGGGCAGAGACCAATGCTGGATTGCATAGGGTCGTTATCGTAAATGAGGTCAGCCGCTGCGCGCGGATTGTCCTGGTGGAAATGAATCTCCTGGGCCGGGAAGTAAGTAGTTCCGTAAGCGGCGATCGTCTTTGCCGGAGGCAAACCTTCCTGCGCACGTTCAAGGGCTCGCGCTAAGGCAGTCGAGAATGAACAATCAACCCAGATGGCTAAATCGAAAAGCGACCGGTATTCACGTTTGAAGAGAAAGATCCCCTCCACCAAAATCACGGGGACATTCTTGAAATTGTAGACATGCTTGCGGTATTCGTTTGCGGTTTCTTCAACAAAGTCTGCTTCCAGATAAACGGAACGATGATCCCGCAGCGGCATTACCAATTTTGAGAAGAACTCATCAAAGCGAATAGCGCCTTCATAAAAGCGCTCCGCCGGCGCCTCAACATCAAATCTCTTGTCTGGCAGATTCAGCCATCCATCGACGTTGATTACTGCAGAGGCAACCGCACGTTGCGCAAGGCGAGCTTCGATTTGCCTGGCGATAAAGCCTTTCCCGCAACCATCAATGCCGCTGATGCCGGCGAGCAAGCTACGATTCTCAGGCACTTCTGCACCACGATCGAGAATTCGGTCTACTACTTCGTCGATGCCCATCACATCCGCCTTATGAAAGTAAGTCCGATGGTTCTATTGCTTCTTTCCCGTCAACGAATCGCCCAGGGTAAAAAGAGCCGCGCCCAGTAGTACCGTGTCCTTAAGTAAGAATCCACCCGATCCTGAAAGCGCCGGAAAGCCGCCGAGACTCTTTTCCCATCCCGGTAAAGAAAACAGAAACGTTAATGTGGCTAAGAAAGTGCAAACAGCAAGGACACTTCCAATCGCGGAAAGTCTGGCAGAAACGGGCCGAATCGCAATCAACAGGGCCGCCGTGATCTCAGCAACGCCGATGATGTTCGAAGTAGCCTGAAGACTGAAAACTTTGTACATCCAGCTCATCAGTGGACTGCTGGCAACCAGGCCCTGAATACCTGCCGCTTCATAGGCGGTGAACTTCATCGCGCCTATCCAACCCAGCACAAGTACCAAGCCATAGCGAATTAGAAACTCACCGAGTTTCTTTATAGCACCAGCATTTCTTGTGGCCGCCGTCTCGTTAACCATAGTCAAGTTCCTTCGCTGATATTCATGATTCGCAGTTGACTACGGTCGCACGCCAGGAATATTGAGCCGGATGCGATACAAGCCGCTGCGCGCGCAGAGATAGAGTGTTTTGCCATCGGCATCACCCCAGGCCATGTTGTGCACGTGCCGCGGTGTAATGATGGTGCCGAGGTGTTTGCCTTCAGGAGAGATCACCCAAAGACCGCCCGGGGCGGAAACGTACAGATTGCCTTTCTGATCGACCTTGATGCCGTCGAGTCCGTCCTCGCCGGGAGCGCTCGTAAGATCGAAAAAGAGCTGACCGTGGCGGAGCGTGCCGTCGGCTTGCACTTCATAACGCATGATCGCTTTGTGTTTCTCGCCAATCTCAGTGACTACATCATCGCCGGCGCGCGCATGTTGGCCGGTTAGCGCGCGTGGCCAGTTGCCGACATACAAATACTTTTCGTCGGGAGACAAGGCGATTCCGTTTGGACCGCTAAAGTCTTTGCTGACAAGCTGCAGCTTTCCTTTGTAGATCGAGAAGACTCCACTGAATAGCAACTGCTTGCGCAAGTCTTCAAAAGCCTTAGGAAAACCAAATGGCGGATCAGTAAAGAAGAGCGTGCCGTCCGATCGATAAACAAGATCGTTGGGACTATTCAAACGCTTGCCCTGATAACTGTCAGCCAGAATCGTCTGTGTTCCATTGTTCTCGTCGCGTACGACGCGATGATTGCCGTGCTGATTTATAGTCAGACGACCTTGAGGATCGAGCGTCAATCCATTGGAGCCAGGCTGGCCGTATTCGGCGATGTCCGATCCTGAGTAACCACTCGGCGTGCGAAACACTTCGACCTTGCTTTCTTCATTTCCGTTCGGCGTGTACTTGTAGATCGTGTTCGCATTCGGATCACTGAACAGCAGGTAGCCACCATTCTTATTCACCCAAATCGGTCCTTCGGTAAACTTGAACCCATCGGCAAGCTTGAAGACCTTTGGATTTGGTCCGACAACTTCATTCATTGCCGGGACGTTACGCACGACTTCGACGTTGACTTCGCTTGGCGTCAACGCGACCGGACCGGGCTCAGTTTTGTAGAACGAGAGCTTCGCGTAGCGCAGGTAAATGAAATTTGTGGGCGGATTTGAAAGCGGGCCGTTGATACCAAAGATAGCCAGTTGGATTTGCTGACCCGGCTTCACGTTGTGGCCAACAACCAGGTGGTTCTCGGCATTCCAGCCCGCGATAACCGATCCACCTGATTGGCCCAACGCTCGCGACAATTCGCCGTCAACCCAGATTTCGGCATAGTCATCGAGGGAAGTTTCAAAGATCGCCGTTGTTCCAGTTGGATCGAAATCACCGACGTGTTCGGGAATGGTCAGCTTAATGCGATACCAATTGAAGCCGAGCCGGCCGTTACCTCGTCGCTGGTCGAGCGTCGTTGGCGCAATAACTTCCCACTGTGAGTCATCAAAGTCCGCGCCACCGGCATGCGGCGTGTAATCATAAGTCTTTACGGGGGCACCGGTCGGCTGCTTATCTGCTCCGGCGCCAACGAAATCAACTTCTACAATTTTCGTGTCGCTGTATCGCCAATCGCCTTTGACCGCACGCAGGCCAGAGTCGGTTGCGAGATCGATCATCGCTTCCGGCTTTCCCGTCGGGACATCCGCCGATGTCTTTGTTGGCTGCGAGGCATGCGTCAGGCTTCCCGATAGACCAACGTACAGCGCCACTGCAACGATCAAGAGGAATGCGCCTCTAAGCATTAGGTTCAAATTTCGCGCGCTCATTTGTTGTCTCCTTTGATAGCCGCAGCTGCGTAATCGGCTCCGACCTTCGCGATGTCTTCGTCTTCCTGTGGCGAGTTGCCGCTGACGCCGATCGCACCGACCACTTTGCCATCGACGATAATCGGAACTCCGCCTTGCAAGGCCACCGCTCCCGGCAGAGCCAGCGCCGCCACTCGGCCATTCTTCACCTGATCCTCAAACACTTTGCTGGGCCGGCGAAAGATTGCCGCCGTCCGAGCCTTGGCGATCCCGACCTCGACGCTGGCGACCTGCGTGTCGTCCAGGCGTTCGAGCACCAACAAATAACCACCATCGTCTACCACTGCGATTACGACCGTTGCACCGCGCTTCTTTGCTTCGGCTTCAGCCGCCGCCCCGATCTTTTTCGCTGCGTCGAGCGTCAGCACTTGCTTGGTTGGTAATTGGGCCGCCACGGCCAGGGCAGCAAGCATAATTAGCAGCGTAGCTGCGAGAATTGTAGTCCGTTTCATAACAGTCCTCTTTCAGTAGAGCGGCAAAGCTGACTTAAAACTACCGAACCTTAATTGTGTAGTAGAGAAACGCTCCGCCAACTTCCTTGAACCAGTGCGGAGTGTTGTTTGGGACGATGATCACGTCGCCTTTCGATAACTGACGGGTCTCTCCGCCTTCAATGCGCGACCCGCGAATTTCGTTGGGCGCAATTTCTTTAGCATCGATGGCCCTCCCGCCAGTGACGAAGGACGCGGTGCCTTCGATCACGTAAATAATGTCGGTGTCCAGCGTATGAATCTCAGCTAAGCCCGGCTCATCACGCCGGCTGGTATGAACCATGTAGTTGCGGTTCGCGCCATCCAATAGCACACCACCTTTGGAAAACGATGCCGATACCTGGCTCTTATCAAAGAACAAGACCTGTGAAGGTTTCGTTGGCGTCGCGTCACTCGTCTTTGCGTCCACGGAGAACACATTCGCGCCGGCCATCGCTAGTTCTTCGTCCTGCTGCGCGCTTGAAGCGCCGCTGACTCCGACACCACCAACTATTTGCCCGTCAATTGTGATTGGCACACCGCCTTGAAGCGGCGTGAAGTAAGCGTCGGGCAGTGCAACCATCGCGGTGCGGCCATTCTTGATGATGTCTTCGAAAGCCTTGGTCGGTCTCTTGAAGAGCACCGCAGTACGTGCTTTGCCGATCGAGATGTTCGCGCCCGCCGCAAACGTTCCGTCGAGCCGTTCCAGCGCCATGAGGTTGCCGCCTTCATCAACGACGGCGACGACTCCGCCGGGCGCGTTGTTTTTCTTAGCGTAAGCAACCGCGGCGGCGATGACTTTTTTGGCGCCGTCGATTGTCAGCGACTTCTTCTCGGTTGTTTGCGCCGTTGCGAAAGAGGTCAGGCTAGAAAGCGCCAGGACTATCGCGGCGATCTTAAGAGTCGGTTTCATAGGTCTCTCCTTGCGAAAGTTTTCGCTTGATTCTTACCGGAGCGCGCACTTCTTGCGTGCGGTCATCGCCCAGATTGAACCAGGACTGACGGCGAGCGGTATGCCGCGCTCCCAGCAAGATCACATTCCCGCTTCCGCAGTGATAGTGACGCGAAAGAACTCGGCATTTTTTCCGGTCCAGCGCGCATCATTTACGCGACGTACGACCCCATGCTCATCAATTCCAGTATTCATACCCTTTTGCCTTGGTCCCTGGTTGGGGCCGATGCCGATCTCTTCGTCGACTTCCGTACCGGCGTTCCACAAGATCAAGTTGTCAGTAACGTCTGCGCTGATGGGAATGCCTTTGGCGTCAAACAGCGCAATGCCATTACCATCGGGCGAATAAAACCAATCGTTCGACTGACCGAACATCATTGTGGTGAAAAGCTTCATGCCGGGCATCGCAGTAAAGCTGTATTCATAACTGTCGCCGGGGCGAATCGGGCCTGCGCCCATTGCACCCAGTGGCGTATTGAACACGCCATGCAGACTCGACGCGTGATGCATGGCCTCAAGCGACTTGACCAATCCGGATGGATCACCGTCTTCGGCTTGCATTTCAAGACCGTTCCTGCCTGCCATCTTGCCTTCCGTAAACAGCGGCGCCTTTTTCGTGCTCAGCACAAACATGCCGGGTGACAACGCGAACGGGAACTTCATTCCGTTTGAGGCCGTCATTCCTTCAGCACTCGAAATGTTTTCGACCTTAACTGTAAATCTGGTTGGACCAGCTTTGTGCTTGGTCACAGCGACTGTGAATTGGGCCAGGTAGCAAACCCCGAGTAGCGCCAAACCGATTACAAGCTTTCGATGTTTCATGACTTGAAATTCTCCTTCTAAAGAAGTTGTTGGATTAGCCACAGAGAACCGGAGACCGAAGTGATATCGCGACAATTGGCGACTACGTCCTTTTAAGTTTGGTGCTTCGCATTGTCCGTTCTGCTTCGCTGTCTCCGCGTCTCTATGGCTAACCGCTGTCAGTTAGCTTCAAAATTGCACCTGAAGATGCAACGCTGGTTGTTGTGGTGATGCAGCTTCGCGCAAGCAACTGCGCGACCCGCCTTGATCCGTTGATGGACTTCCGCCGCCAAAAGCATGCCCAACGGCGGCGCTGTGAAATAGATCCAGAGCGATGTGAATTGATGCGCGCCGACTGCCGAGCCAAAGGTGCGAGCCGGATTCATGCTCATGCCTGAAAGTGGCGACTCAATGCTGATGTAGACAGCGACTAGCGCACCTGCAAATAGTCCCGTCCACCGAGCTAACCGCCTCGTGTTTGAAGCAGTTAGAACTACTGTCATCAAGATGAATGTGATTGTTAGTTCGGCGACAAATGCCGTCACCAGCCCTTTTGGACCAGGCATGGTGGCCGCGTAGTTCACTGATTTGTGCGAAACGCGCATTCCCAGCACCAGTGAGGCGATTACTACGCCGACGATGCCGCCGGCAAATTGAAACAGAACATAAAAGACCGCATCCCAAGCCTTGATCTTTCCAAGTCGAAAAAACGTTAAAGTCACTGAAGGATTGAAGTGCGCGCCGGATCGTTTGCCCAAAGGTGAAAAGATTAGTGCAACCGCTGTCGAGCCCATTGCGACACCCATTAACATCCTTCGCATGAGCTCATTCTGAATGGCTTGAGCTATGGCTGAAGCCGGGTGATACAGCAGCACAGTAAACGCGCAAGCGGAGATCATGAATAGGCAAAGCTCACCTGCTTCCATCAAATACTCCGGCCAATGCGTCTTCAATGCTTCCGTCACTTGCTGGCTCCACCGATTAGAAACTTTCAGTGGTTCCTTAAAAGTCCACTGTTCCGGCATCATCATTCGCCGGCGCAGACTGTCGAACACACTGATACTGTCAGAACTTGTTAGTTCCATTTGCTTATCGCGCCATGCGCGCGAACCTCGCTCATTGTTGATGTGATGCCTGCCCTAAAACAGGTTGGCAGGACTTGCGCCCAATTGCTCGAAAGTGTTTTCACCGAACTCGCTTGCGCCAGGCCGTCGTTTCGGGTTGGTCCACAGCGTTCGTAATCTCCTGCGCTGGAGCCTCTTCTTAATCTTTAACCTTCGTCGCATTGTTTTCTATTTCCGCCTGAAATAACTTCCTCGTTCAACTATTAGTCGCAGCGAGCCTCGATTCCTTACACGGAGTTTCGAAGTGATTCGGCAATACGTTGACGAGCTTCGTCAGTGAGTTTGGTAGGCGCGGCGTTATTGTCTGAGCTGGTGAAGTCGCGTTGGCGGACAACTTGTCCAAGCGACTTGATCTGTTTGAGATACCGGGTGCACCACGCGCATACCAGCAGGTGCAAACGTAGTTTTGTCCGTTCAACTAAGCCGAGCGGCCGTTCGAGTGATTCGGACATGACCGGAACCATTGCCTGGCAGGGTTGCAGCGTGCGCAGAAGCCATCGTCTGACCGATCTTCTCGCAATGGTATAGGTTTTCAAATGTGCCTCTTCAATCGATCGCGAGGACTGAATTCAGTCCCCCATAGTTGTCGGGCACTTTCATTCCGTTACTCGGATCTTCAAGCCACCGGCTACCATTCACGATAAATTTGTATTGATAACTTCCAGCCCTCGGCGCTTCAACTTCAGCAACCCAAAGTCCAGATTCATCCTTACGAAGCGGCGTTAACGCCGTGTCCCAGCTGTTGAAGTCGCCAACCAGCGAAACGCTTTGCGCCTCGTCGTCGTGATAGAGAAACACAAGTCGGCCATTCTCAACTCGCGGCGGACTGCAACCGATGGTCTTAAGCTCGTGCTCTTCGCGAAGTGCCAATTCAACGGCGCGGCGAGCGTTAACCACGCCATATCCCTGACGGATAGCCGGCGCTGTCGTTATGCGGTCTGCCGTCGAAATCAAAATGTTCTTAACGGCGCCGGGCGTCAGTTTGGGGTTGGCTTCAAGCATCTGAGCCACAATCGAACCGACAATCGGCGCCGCGAAGGATGTGCCATCGACATGTTGATAGTGCGTCGCGACGATCTTCTGACTTTCCAAACTCGATTCCACAAAATTGCGGATGGTTGCGACATCTCCGACCGCTACCGATTCAGGAAGTTCGGCCTGTTCTTCAAGTTCACGAGCAAGACTTCGCAGTTGGTAGTCCGGCGCAGCCGCTAACTTCGATAAGGCTTCAGCACGTTCGTAGACGCGGGTGCTGGGAAGAATTGGCGCCGCTACCCACATTGCCGGCGCAATTAATTCGGGCTTGATGGTGCCGCCTGCGGTCATCCCAAAGCTCGAGTGATAAAGGTCGAGGTCCTTCTGTCCAATCTGGTTGCCATCGTCATAACCACCCACCGTGATTACCGCTGGTGAGTTTGCCGGCGGAATAGGTGCGTGGTCGGTTGTATTTCCTGCGGCGACAACGACGACAACGCCATGCCGAATGGCTTCTTCCGCCAGTTGGTCGATTGTGCTTAGTGAACAGGGAACATCCTCGTCACCGCCGAGTGAAATGTTCAGTACGCGAATGTTGAAGCGCTCGCGATTCTTGATAACCCAGCGAAGTCCCTGGGCGATGTTCGTTTCACTGATCCGTCCGTTTCTACTGACTTTCACCAGCACGAGGCGCGCGTCCGAGGCAATGCCACGATATTTCCCGTCGCAGAGGCGACCGTTGCCTGCCGCAGCTACCGTGGTTTGTGTCCCATGCCAATGCCACGACTCAATCAGTCGCTCCGAATCATGTTCTATCTCTTCACCGCTGATGTCGTGAAAAGCCACAATGCGGTTGTCAGGCTCGACAAGATCGGGGTGTCGATAGAATCCAGAATCAAGAAACGCGATAGTGACGCCACGACCCGCAAACCTGGGATCGGCGTTGAGCCGTTCGGCGGTCGGAATGACTGCGAACCTATTCACGCCGTGCGAATGATCGTGTGTTCTTACGTTTATAGGTTTCTTATCCATATTCCGACAACCCAACTTGAGGCAAACCGTGCCCCAGGGAGTTTGTCGGACGTGTGAACAAAACCTTACGAAGAGAGGCGGGTTTTTAGTTCTTGGGTGGGCTGAGACTCAATTTGATGCGTTCGCGTGCTTCGGATGAAAGCTGAGGAAGTGCTGACGAATCAAGATTTGGCTCTTGAGCAGCCTTGGAACGAATCGTGTCCCTCATCAGTTGCAAGTGCTCGAGATACCAAACGCACCAGAGACAGATCCAAAGATGAAGCTTGACGGTAATCCGCTCTCGAAGCGATAGTCGTCGCTCCATAGATTCCGAAAGGACCTTCACGGTCTGCTTGCAAGTGGGCAGACGACGGAGCAACCACCATCTAACCGCATGTTTGATCTTGTCGTAAGCTTTTAGCGTCATTCTCAGTTGGTTGCTTCCTTACTGAACCAGTTAATCTCCAGACAGTTGCGCAAGTGCAGCCGAGCCCGATGAAGCATCACCCAAAGGTTGTTCACGGTGATGTTCAAAGCCTCGCAAATCTGTTCACTACTTAAGCCGTCAACTTCACGTAGAGTAAAAGCACTGGCCGTACGCTCGGGCAGGGGAGAAAGGCAATCGTTGAGAACCTTCCAAAAATCACTACGCTCGACTAATTCCGCCGGTGTCGCATGCCATTCACTGGGCGCGTAGCCGGCATTCCAATGGTTGGTCCACTCATCTGTCCTGGTAAAGAATTCGTTGTGCTCGAACTCTTCGCCCTCGGTCTCCCCAATCGGCGCCTCGCGGGTAACCCGACGGAAATGATCCGTGACTTTGTGTTTCAGAATTCCTACCAGCCAGGTCCGCTCGGATCCCCGACCTTCAAACCCGCGATAAGCTTTCAATGCCGCCAGGAAAGTTTCCTGCACGCAATCTTCAGCCGCCGAGCCGTCGCGCAAACGAAACATTGCGTACTTGTAAAGGTAGTCTCCGTGCAAGTCCACCCAAGCGCTAAAGTCCGGGGGTTGACTCTTGGGGGTTCGCGAGGGTTCGCTCATGCAAAAGCCACGATCTCAATTAGGCGACAATAAAACGACTTCGATTTATTATTGCATAGGTTGGGTTGCGATCTGGAGTTTACCCGAGAACCGGAGTAACAGTGGAGCTTATGAACCTCATCCCCTGCCGTGATTGCGGTAACATGATCGATCCGAGTTCACGCGGCTGCTCCACCTGCGCGAGGAATCTCGATGCTGAAAGAATGATTGATAAGTTCGTTTTGGGCGGACTTATACTCGTATTAGTAACAGCAGCAGTTGTCTTCCTACTATATTTCCGTCATTAGCCTTGGGGGCTGTTTTGTATTAGCTTCCTTCGCTCAGAATAACGTAACGCACCTCGAACTTTGGAGATCAAGGTGCGCATCCCATTTAACTGAGCATTTCCCTTAGTTACCAGCCGCCTGCATCCCATCCTGGTTCACCACAATATTCTGATTACTGCCGCCGAAGGTTATTGCAACTAATCTCTGTTCCATGCCCGCCGGACTCGTCTGGACTTCGTTACCGGCCGCCTTGCGGAGACGCATCTTTAAGCGTGCTACAGTCCTGGCAACCACCTTGCCATCTTTTGCGACTGTAAGCTCACCAGTCTTCTCATCAAACCTCACGTCGTAGTTACCCTTCTTAACGAGAGTTCCATTGACCTCGATATTTGACGTAAAAGAAACAGTGCCGTTGTTGGATTTGGCGAATGCAGCAGCGCCAGCCAACGTGACAAGCAGGAAAGCAACCATAACGCGATTAATAATGAACTTCATTGACCACTCCTTTTGTGTAGTAAGTTTCGCTTCCTCCCTGAAGCAGCTCGTGATACGTACCCACCCTGTGCGCCAAAATTTGCGCCGTGGTTCGTTCACCATCCATTTGTCGAACTGCCTTCAAAAAACTTACAGACCGCAGGCAAAAATAATCCTTACGTCCGTTGCGAGCTCACCTACAACTTACCGTTTGTGGAGGGAAGGCGATTCAATTGATGTGAGTTAGGTTAATGGTGGAGCAGAGAAGGGTCGAACTCCTGGCGTCCGCATTGCGAATCAGTTGACTAGCAAAAACGTGAGTAATTGCTTTTCGAGAGTTGCAGCCACCAGGAGAAATCAATGGACGGAACCATCCTGCAGGATGAGGTGAACGTGTCTTAGAAGGCTGTCGCTTGACGCCCCTTTCACCGGCATGTTACGTGAAAGGGCACCGTGTCTTCTTTTCTGACAATACTGCTGTTGATTGCTACGGCCATTAGCATCCCGGAACCATTGCGGTTGGGGCCATCACGTCCGGGACAATCACGTGCGAAGCCAATAGGCGTCAAACAATCACGCACGGGATTCTCGCGAGCGAACACTGCCAGAATTAAACCGCTTGAGTCTCAACTGCTGCAAACGATACGTCCCGAAAATTGCCGTCGCGAACATCGCATCTTTACCGAGAAGCCGCACATGGCGGGAACCACCCGCAACTACGAGCTGGCCCGATATGTAGCCAAACAATGGCGTGCCTACGGTTTGGAGGATGTCAGACTGATCGAGCATCCGGTCTATCTTCCCTGGCCAGTCCGTTATGAAGCGACGCTTGTGGGAACAACCGAAGAGAAGCTGTCCCTGAAGGAAGAAGCAATTCCGCAGGACAAAGACTCTTACGCCACGGACGTGGGCATCCCTTACTGCGCCTACTCTGCGGATGTTGATGTAACCGCACCTGTGGTCTACGTCAACAGTGGTAACCCTGAAGACTATGACCTGCTAGCGCAGCAGGGCGTAGACGTCCGCGGAAAGATCGCACTCGCGCGCTACTCTGTGCCATACAGCTACCGCGGGTTCAAGGCCCTAACGGCACAGCGACGTGGCGTTGCGGCGCTCCTTCTCTACTCTGACCCCGCCGATGATGGCTATAAAAAAGGTGAGGTCTTCCCATGGGGTCCATGGGGACCAGAGAGTCATCTGCAAAGGGGCGGTATTGTTTACGACTTCAATCTACCTGGCGACCCGCGCACGCCGGGCTGGGCCTCAGTTCCCGGAGCCCGCTTTCTGCCGGCAGAAGACGCCGTCTCGATGCCAACGATTGCGGCCGCACCGATGTCCTATAAGGACGCACGCAAGATTCTTCAGAAGATGACCGGTCCCGGAGCGCCCTCGGCATGGCAGGGCGGTCTTCCCTTTAGCTACCGGCTTGGGCCAAGCTCGGACAAGCTGCATCTGATAATCCAAAATGACAAAGAGGTACGCTCAATTTGGAACGTCGTCGGTCGCTTGAGCGGTCGAGAGCGTCCGAACGAGTGGGTGATACTCGGAAATCACCGTGACGCATGGGTCTATGGTGGCGTTGATCCGAGCAGCGGCACGGCCAGTCTGATGGAAACTGCCCGAGCATTTGGAGAACTCAAGCGCAGCGGTTGGAAGCCGCGCCGCACACTCGTCTTTGCTTCCTGGGATGCGGAGGAATTCACCCTGACGGGCAGTACCGAATGGGGCGAACTGGAAGCCGAACCACTCCGAGCGGGCGCTCTCGCATATCTGAATGTGGACATGTCATCTTCCGGCCATACTTTCACTGCCGCCGCTGTGCCCGCGCTCGCCGACTTCCTGCGGGACGTCGCGCGTGATGTTCCTGACCCAAGCGGCGGCTCAATCTACGATTCGTGGCTCCGGAACGCGGAAAAGAAGGAAGCCAGGGAACCGACCGTTTCTACGCGCCTCGGATCTGGTTCGGACTACACAGTCTTTCTAAACTTCCTGGGCATACCAGTCGCCGACCTCACCTTCGCTGGTCCATACGGCGTCTATCATTCCGTCTACGACAGTTTCACCTGGGTCGATCGCATCGGTGACCCAGGCTACTACTATCACGCGGCGATGGCGCGTTACTGGTCTATCGCCGCTCTCCGGCTGGCCGAATGTGATTACGTTCCACTTGATTACGCTGCTTATGCCCGGGAGGTTCAGATCTACCTGGATGAGGCCGAGCGCACGGCGCGTGAACGGAAGATCGAAGTTGATTTCGAGCCCGCGCGCGCGGCGGCGCGGCGTTGGGAGTCGTTTGGCCGTTCAGCTTTATCATCGGCGCGCCGGGCTGTGGACACCGGCGATCAGGTAAGAGCCCAGCGCATTCATGAAGCGCTGATCAGAGTTGAACGAGCGCTCCTCGATCCGGCAGGCCTTGACGGTCGACCGTGGTTTAAGCACCTCATCTACGCACCCAGGCCGACATACAAGCCGCTCGTTCTGCCGGCGCTGACTGAGGCCATCGAGGCCGGCGATAGCAGTGGCGCACGGGTTGAAGTCGAACGCCTCGCCCGTGCCTTGAACCGGGCCGCCGCTGCCTTGGAGGCCGGACTACAGGTTAGATAACTCACAGCGCCTAGGGACAGCTCGAGCTCCGCAGATTTGCAGGTCAGGAAGGTGGACCCTGTCCCCGCCTCAACTTGGAAAACCCCAAACCTGCAAACCAAATTGGACGATAGTAAGTTCACTGTGAGAGCGGGGACAGGGTCCACCTTCCCGACCTTAGAGGTGTTAGAGTTGAGAGGTTTGATTTGTTGGTGAGTGGCTCTCTAAGCTTGAGGCGGTTGGCAGCGGACAAACTAAAATGGCAACGAAACTAATAAGGATGGAAGAGGCTATCAGTCGTTTCGTGCACGATGGCGACACAATCGTTATCGAAGGCTTCACCCACCTCATCTGCTTTGCGGCAGCGCACGAGATCATCCGACAACGCCGGCGCGGTTTGACACTCTGTCGTCTCACCCCCGATCTGATCTACGATCAATTGATCGGAGCGGGCTGCGTGGGAAAACTGGTCTTTAGCTGGGCCGGAAATCCCGGTGCCGGTCCACTCTATGCGTTCCGCAGAGCCGTCGAAGAGGGCATCCCTCATCAGCTGGAGCTCGAAGAATACTCGCATTACGGTATGGTCGCGCGTCTGACGGCGGGGGCGGCCAAGCTTCCCTTTTACCCGCTGCGCAACTATATGGGAAGCGACCTTCCGCGCGTCAATCCACAGATTAAGACGGTCGCCTGTCCCTTCACCGGAGAAGAGCTGGCAGCGGTGCCGGCGTTGAACCCTGATACCGCGATCATTCACGCGCAGCGCGCTGACGAAAACGGAAACGCACAAGTCTGGGGCTTGCTTGGAGTGCAGAAGGAAGCGGCGTTCGCCTCACGCCATACTGTCGTGGTCGCGGAAGAGATTGTTCCGGAGACTGTCATTCGCTCCGACCCAAACCGAACTTTGATTCCAGGTTTCATCGTAGACGCTGTTGTGTGTGAACCTTTCGGCTGCCATCCGTCTTATGCGCAAGGTTACTACGACCGCGACAACGCCTTTTATCTCCGCTGGCGAGAGATCTCAAAAGATGTGGCGCGATTCGATTCCTATCTGGACGAATGGGTCTTCGGCGTGCGAGATCGCGCTGACTATGTCGAACGCATGGGAGCGTCCCTCACTGACTTGAAAGCGCGTACTCATTTGAGTACGGCCGTCAACTATGGCTACTGACCCGGGTAAGATGAACTATACAGCGAACGAACTCATGGTTTGCCAGGCAGCGCGGCAGTTGCGCGACGGCGAGGTGGCCTTTGTCGGAATCGGTCTGCCCAACCTGGCGTGTAACCTGGCGCGCCGCCTGCACGCGCCCAGTCTCGTCCTCATCTACGAGTCGGGCGCGGTCGGGGCCGTCCCGGAACGATTGCCGATTTCCATTGGCGACCCGTCGCTCGTCACAAACTCGCTTAGCGTTTGTTCAATGTTCGATATCTTCGCTTACTACCTGCAGGGCGGGCTCATTGACGTCGGATTTTTACAGGGTGCGCAAATAGACCGCTTTGGCAATCTCAACACTACTGTTGTGGGGGATTACGCGCGGCCTGCGATTCGGCTGCCAGGTAGCGGCGGCGCTTGCGAGATCGCGATCCTGGCCGAGCGAGTCCTCGTCATCGCGCCCCAGACCAGGCGTGGCTTTCCTGAAAGAGTAGACTTCATCACGTCCCCGGGATTCATTGATGGGCCAGACACACGGCGCCGCCTGGGTTCAACCGGAGGTGGACCGGCGATGGTCATCACCGATCTCGGGTGTTACGAATTCACGGACGGTGAGATGATCCTTACGTCACTCCACCCGGGTTGCACACTGGAACAAGTACGAAACAATATTGGCTGGGATGTTCGCGTTTCGGCGGCCCTTGAGACGACTGCCGAACCAACGAGCGAAGAACTGCGCATCATCCGCGAAGAGCTGGATCCCGCGCACTTGTACATCTAGTTAAAGGATTTGAATATTGGTGGAGCAGAGGAGGGTCGAACTCCTGGCCTCCGCATTGCGAACGCGGGTCTGCTCTTTTTATTAACTGACTGACATAACAGAGGTTGCAGCCATGGCGATTTTCCGAAGGTATTATATGCTTCTATATGGACTTGAATCCTACCCCCGTGCATATATCCGCACTGACGTCACAGCGGCGTCACAAGAAACTTCGGGGTGGCGTCATTCCTTGAAGGTATGCTTGCGAATCCTGAACACAAATCGACAAACCTGCTTCTTGACCGGCCGGGGACTCCGGCCCAACCTTCAAGCAATTGAATAATGGCAAACCACAAACAGATCCTCGATCGCCTCCGGGTTAAGTCGTGTGTGTCCGGGAGCCGCCGCTAACGACGCCGAGAGCGTCCAGATAGGTCCGGAAGCGCCAGGATGGAAAGAAGGAGCCAGTGTGTGCTCGGAGCGAAGTAGACCGTTCCAGGTTGTTATTGGCAGATCAGTCGCGGGAACTGATGCTACGCCCGGTGCCGCAGGGACCGCGGCCCTCATGACCAGTGTGCCGGTGATTGAGGCCTTCATAAGTAGCTCGATCTTGTTGATTGTGATCGTCGAATTCTGAAAGAGGAACGGGAAGCGATCTTTCGTCAAGGCCAGGGTGAGGGTTTGGTCGCCGGAACCAGTGGCGGGGTGCAGAAATCGATGCCACTCCGCCGAGAATTCCCGCTTCGCGCTGAAGAACCGGAAGAGTCCGTGCCTACCCTCGGCCAGGACCACCTGGTCGACGGCGCTTCGCAATTCGAGAGTAGCCTGATGCTTCAGTTCGTCACCGCCGTCCCTGGCTGTATAACGCACGTGGAGCACCACGTCTGAAATGGTTTCGTAGTCAAACTGCGGGAAGTCTTTCGCCAATTGGAGCCGCCAACTACTGATGGCGCCGGCACCTTCAAATGCCAGATAACGCTCATCACGGAAGTTCAACTCAAACATGCCACTATCATTTTGTGCATGGCTGGTAGCGATCGACTGGATCGCGCCGACATTGTCCCTGAAGCGAGGATCGTCGCTCGGATCCCGCGCATAGCCTCCACTCGTGTTGGGGTTCACCCTCACGCTATTCGATAGCAAAGTCAGGGTACAATTGACGCTGGCGTACGGACCGACAACGCACGGGATAGTAAGTCCCACTGACTTTATCCGCCGCATGTAATGGCCCGGATAATCCAGATCAAAAACTGCTTCAGGCAGGTCGACAAAGCACTCCTTGTTCTGTTTCAGTTGGATCAGAGCCAGTGGATCCAGCATTGCCAGCGAGATGTGCCTGGTGATCTCGTATTCCCGTCTGTTCTGTTCAAGATGAGCCAACTCCATCCGCTTAAGGTCCAGTTGCAGGCGCTCGCCGGCCAGGAGTCCCTTTTTTAGACTGTCCCAATAGCCAAACTGAATGAAGCTGGAGGAGGTCAGGCCACGCTCAAACTGGTAAGCCTTTTCTGCCCGCTTGGCGATGTCGTACGCCAGTTGATACGTTTGAAAGTAGAGCGCCGAGATCTGCGAGGTCATCCAGTCGTAGAGTTCGCGGTTGGTGAACTTGGAGCGCATGTATTCGTCCACGGCTTGGGTGTTCTCGATTTGCAATTCGTGGTTTTCTAACTCTTTTTTTGCGATGTCCCGTCGAATCGTAGCGGCATCGATCTGCTTAGCGACCTGCTCCAACTCTTTGTTCGCGAGGCTCTCCTGGTGTTTCCACTCCTCCCAACGTCGATCAAAACTGCCCATAGTGCCAGCCATTCCTGAAGCGGTGCCGAGCATCGAGGCGGAGACCCCCATCACTTTACCGAAGGTTTCAAGACCGCTACCAACGTTCGAGCCACCATATGAAACAGTAGTGAGTGGGCTACCGGCCCAGCCAGCCACGCCCATGGAAAAATTAGGAACATAATGAGCGGTGCCGCCGGCAACAAGCGGAATCAGTTGCAGTCCTTCTGCGACCAGTGCCCCGCTCGACAGGGCTAATTGGGCGATTTCCCACGGGCTGAATTGGACGATGTCCCGATAATGGTCGCGGCGAATGGTAGTGAGCTCCCTGGATTTTTGTAATCCGGCGAGCGTGTTTTCCGCCTCCTCAGTCTGCTTACGTTTGACATCGCTCACAACGTCTAACAGACGAAGCTCATGCGTAGACCGAAGTAAAGCTAACGACTCGGCATCGCGTTTTTCCAGCGCCGAGAGCAACGCGGCCCCCAGCGACTTAACCTCAGCGCATAGTTCCGATGCCTTCTGGACCATGATATTGAAGCGATACGCCGGCAGCACCACATTGATATCGCCGAGAACAGCGCTCAAGTCGATCCCCGCGGCCCTGGCCCGCACCAGCAGTGCCGGATCAATGGGTGGCTCAAACAGGGGCTGCTGCCGGACAATACCTTCAATGTTCATGCAGTGGCGAATCTTAAAGAGCCGGTCGGCCACCAGATCCCAATATCCGAGCAACTTGTCGTTGGGCGGAATGCAGAAATAGAACGTGCTTCCCAGGCTGGCGCCGCCGGGCGCGCTCCGGTTCCGCCTGGGTGAAAGCGGAACACAACGTCTCGGGCCAATTGCGTTCTCCGCACCTACCAGCGCGTTGGCAAACCGGTCAAGGTCAGGTCGCAGCAGAGCGTAGGTCCGCGGCGTCACTTTTTCTCTGGGCGGGATGATCTCCGGACGCGGTCCCAGCATGAGGTACGCCAGCACGTAGAGCTGAGTCGCTTCATTGATCGATTCGATCGTATCTTGCCGGAACAACTGGTCGCCCCAGGCAATCAGGTTGTCAATGTATTTCATGACCACGGTCTTTTGGTAAGCCGTGAGGCGCATGCGGGCAATACGGTGAGGATTGAAGGGGTCATCCTGCCATTCTCTCAACTGGTCTTCAAGGTTCCGCTTGCCCTCCAGGATCGTCGCGTCATTCCCGCGGTAACTCAGCAGTCTTAGCAGCTCACCGATTTGGTCCTGAGCAACGTGATCGTTCTGGTAAAATGGCAGGACTTTCCAGAAACGCTGAGGCACGGGGTCACCAGAGTCGTCGGTCGGATCGAAGATGTAGTGGAACCACTGCCGCGCCTCGTCGAAACGCTGGTTCTTGCTGAGGCGCATCGCGATCAACAGCGGTGCGTGGAAGAACAGTTCCCAGTTATAGAGCGAGTAAGCCCCTCGCTCGAAGTCCACATCTTCCCTGGGATAGTTTGCCTCGATGATTTGACCAGGATCATAGGTTTGTTTGAATACGGTCCTACTGTTGTCGCCGGGCTGGCGCTCACCATTCTGAGTGAAATCACTGAGTTGTTGCTGTTTGAGGGTCAGCAAGCCTGGAATGCCAGTCCGTTTCAACGCCCTGATGAACGCACAAACATGGGGATGGTAGAAGGTGTGGAACCGCAGCTTCAAACTCTTAGCACTATCTGTCGCACTGTCATCAGGCGCGAAATCATCCATCGACCGGTCGCCTGCGCATACGGTTATTTTGTTCCAACTCGCGCCGGTAGTTTGCTTCAGCTTAAGCTCGCGACCTGAATCCAGCGAGGGAACCGCTTGCGGTTTGGGGATGGGTGGTGCGGGTGCGGCAACAAAAGTGAAGGGCCCGTCGTTGGTCACCTTTTGGCGATCCCTCGTTCGGGAACTTGGTCTGACCAGGTTTGGATCGACCAGTTGAATCACCACATCGGCGACCTGCTCGGGCGCGACAAAGTACGTATGCTGCTTGTCCTGATAGAAGAACGGCGCCTGCAAGCGAAATTGAGGATACTGATGTGGGTATAGCAAACTATACGGGTTTGGAGAACTATTCTCTGGGGGTAAGGCTTGCAGAACCGTCAGCGGCGCCTCGCCGACACTTAGAAAAGTTAAGTTTTCGGCGTCGGCGTTTGCCTCAAACATCTCGCCGTTAATGTGGTTCGCCCGGGGAACCTCCGGCCGCTCTGCCCGACGCCTCCTCGGGATAGTCGTAATCCTGCCATCACATCCGCTAAACCGGAAGCCACCTTCAGGCAAGTAATCGTGGTCACCATCAAGAAGTACGTAGCGCCGGTTACAAGTGATGAGTAGGTCTCCGTTCTCAACATGCGTCTTAAAGAAGAAATGAGCTTTTTCCGTTGCCGGCAGCAAGAAAGATCCGATATTCACGCGCGACACTTTTTTCGCCGACCATTTGTTATCCTTGTTCTCGCTCCAGGCAAGCTTAATCTCATATTCTTTGAGTGGAGAGCTCGGCAGCGGCGGTTGGCCATCCGGACGTGGCGCCGGGGCACCCTGATTTTGGTCGGTTGTCTCTGTAAATATGGGCCAGAACAAACACAGGCGGCGGTTATGGACCACGGGAATCAGGTGATCGCCTTCAACGTCCGCCTGCACTTTCTCCCAGGGCGTCCAGGTTCGATGGTTTACAAATCGTCTGTAGTAATAGATCGGAGGCACTCCCTGCGTTCGACCAAAAATGTGAAGAATATCCGAGCGCTCTTCAGGAGCCACGCTCGCATCGTTGCCTTCAACTCCTGAGTTGGGAGGGAAGTGTTCGGAATCATCCCAGTTTGTCGCGGTTTCGGATTCATACTCCCAATACATGCCGCGAATGTCTAACCTCGTAATTTCGTCGAGCTTCTCGAGGTAATTCAGGAACGCGTTCTCGGCCGTGTTCTGAGTCACCTCGTTCTGCAACAGATCGTTTTCCAGGTCGTTGAATAGAGGACTTTTGTCGTCCCGCAGTTCCGGCTCGATCCAATTCTCCGGGTAAAGAAAGACTTTGCGGTTGGCTTCCCACACACGGTAATTCTTCATCCACCTCCAGTGTTTGGCGGACAGGCTACTCGGTGTCACATCACGCTCCAGGTTCATGAAGCACCGCTGGACGAAGAGTTGGACCGACGAAATTGCCTGCTTGATGCGCGAAGTCGCCATACAGGCACTCATGTCAACGTCAATCAAGAAGTACTCAAAAAGCTGATTGGAATCGCGCACTCCGGCGGCGAGGATAGCCGGCAAGGTCAGTATGTGGGCGACGAGCGCCGTGCGCTGCTTCTCGCGCAAAACATCATTCAGGCCTTTCGCGACCGTTTGCCATTGGGCGTCTTCGTATTTCGCCTTGACGGCGTTCTTGACGGCCTGAGCCTGATTCGCATCAGGCGGATCCTGCGCCCAGGCAAAAAGCTGCTTAACCGAAACGCCCAGCCGCTTGCTGAGTTGTAAACAGGCTTCCAGTCGACGAAGCTCGATCCCATTCTTCAGGTTGCCCTCTGTGAAATTGAAGCCGACCGACCCCGTTAATTCTTTCAACGACTTGGTATTCCAGCCCGTCGCTCCTTCCAGTGCATCGAACGTACGTTGACTTAGCCTGGTTGAAGCCGCACTCACTTCGGCAGCGCTGAATACATCCACCAGACTGTCTTCTCCTTTAGGTAAAGCATCTCTGAGCTTGAACAGATCGCAGAGCCCTTCCCACTGGCTGAAGACGGCACCGTTAAGACCCCAGGAATCAGAAAACTCTAAAGGCGTCCGGTTGAGATCGAAAGGCACCTGGATCGAGCTAAGTATCGGATCAACGCCCGTGAAGTCCCAGCCATGGCTTGATAGGTGAGCTAGTTCTCTGGTAGTCATCTTAAAGGCATTAATCAGCAAAGCGACCTTATGCAACAACGTGTATGAGGTGAAGGCGGTGGGCGGATACAACTGGCTTTGCGTGATGATCGCCTTAGGTGTCGAGGGACTCTCCCATCGCAGTTGGGCGACTGCCGACCCGGTCGTATGGACGTATTCCAACTTAATATCATAGAGACGCCCGGCTTTGAGGGGCCGCGAGCCTTGTAACTCCGCGTCCGCCGCGGTCGTTAGGTCCAGCGGGACGTCGTCCAGGAACAATCGCACGGGTCCATCGGCGCGTAAGTAGAACGTGTAAGTCTCGTTAGCCTGGGCCAGTAACTTTCCTGTCCAACGCACACTGAACGGGGCCTTGACATGCAGCGGAGCTGGGTCATGGACAAGGACTGCGTCTGGCCAGTCTCGGACTTCGCTAAAGTTGATCATCGAATCCAGCCGCGTCACTGGCGTGCCAGTCCAATCTGTCGAATCAAAATAACTAGCCGCCAGAGCGCCGTCATGCAACGCCAGGAAGTCGTCGATGATGGGCTTTCCCGTCATATTGCGAGAGTTAAGAATAGTCTTGAGTAGGATCTCCGCTGTAGCCCTTTCCAGGGCAAGTGCGTCGCCCAAGGTCTGTACCACCAGGCTTCGACTCAGATAGGTCAGCAGGTTCGCCAGTACATAGGAAGACCTGTCTTCGCTGGTCGCCGAGGCGTCCTCAATTAGGCGCGTCTCGGCCTCGGTTTGATCGAGGAACTTACCCATCTGCCGGGAGACAAAATTCCTCGGCTGCGTGAAAAGTTCCGTTAACGCGGAATGGTAGGCTGCTGCGGTCGGCGCCAGGGCCACCAATTCGTCGCGCTCTCGTGTGGTCATCGGTCCCACATGCCGAAGTTGGTGGTCCCTGTCGTCGTAAGAAATGTTGGGATGCCGCGTTGAAGAAAAGGTAACTCCTGGGGGAAGGCTAGCAAGCGGTGCCGCGTACACGACCGTACCATCGAGCAGCTTCATCACTTCATCAATGGTCGCGATGTCCAGCACCGCCACCAATTCCTTGCGAAGGATTTCACCCGCCCGTCCCGGTGCGCCCGCATCTGTGGCAATTTTTTTCAACCTGGTACGGATCGCCGTCAATTGAGACGCAATTTCCGCTGTCTCCGGGCCGACGCCGGCCAGAGGGTCGGAGACATGACGATAAAGGTAATTCAGTTGGGCGACCGAAAACTCCGAATCACGCACCTTCTTAACCTTCTCCACAAATTGGGTGGTCAGGTCGGGTCGGAATGCGCGTGTGCCGTCCGGCGCAACGACGACCGAGAACGGATCCATTCCCGTCAATTGCCTGAGCGCTATCAGATCCTTGATCGGCAAACGCAATGCCCTTGCCAAAACCGCATAGCGGTAGAGCACAGACAGGTTTGCAAGGTTGAGCGGAGCCACGGTTGCTGGAGTGGCTGGAGGGTCTCCGGGGTTGTCTTCAAGACCAGTAGCATTTCTAATGATCGCCAGATCGGTCGCGCTGATGCGCAACGCTGCCAGGATGGCCGGTTCCTTGCTTGAAATCGAGCCCACTATATTCAACTCTGAGCCATCAGCGTTGAGCTCGAAAGGATCGGCGGTGGGGGCAACAAGAATTCTAACGTTGCGGTTTTGGAACAGTCGCGCATACAACGAATTCTCACGGCGGGTCTCAACGTCGTCGCCGTGCGTATCAATCTTGTTCCAAAAACTCAGCGTTTCTGCAAGGGGTAAATTCAGGTCGCGCTGCAACCGCACAGCCTGGCCCAACCTGATCAGGAAGTCGTCATTTACCTCAGCCGCGGTACTCATGCCCAATGCCGTTAACATCCGATCCACGTCGTGTATCGTCCAGCCCAGCTTTCGCCACAGCCGAATGAATCGCTGCAATTTGTCCCACTCCAACAGAACCACTGGACTGCCGTCCTGGTGACGCAGCCGTCTTTCGCGCGGATCGCATTTCTCGTTTGGCGCAAATATCACAATTGCTCCCGGCGCCCTCAGTCCAGGTGCCGGATTTATGAAGCGTGTCTTCAACAGCTCCGTCAGATCTCCATAACTCAGAGCGGTCCTCTGCTGGAACTCCTGCACCGAAGCCAGCGAGTCCTTCCAATCGAGCCGGTCATCGCCGTATCCATACAACCGGTGTGCAGCGCCGCTGGTGAGCGCATCGCGTTCCTCGAGCGAAATCTTCAGATACTCACATTCTCTTGCAACCTCGGCGGCACGGATCGCGCCGTCTCTCTGGAACATCTTCATCACTTCATAGCGGCTGCTTCCCAGGTGTTCGAGATAAGCGCGAACCACCTCGAGATCACGGTTGAAGGGCAAGGTCATCGGATAGACAGCCGACTTCAGCGCTCCGTATGCGGCCGCATTCACATGTTGCGGATTGGCCATCAATTCGGCCGATGTGACCGGCGTGGTATCACCGGTGATGCTGCGATCCAGGGTTGAGTGGAACGCAACATAGCTTTCAAGCACTTCATTTACCAGGTCGATGTAGGGGATTTTGGTGTTGGTGTTTTCACAGGTAAGCGGAATGTGTTGCAAGTCAGGCCGGCGCCGGAAAAGGATATCGATAGGCTTGGTTCCGCTAAACCAAAAGCCTGCCTTGGGATTCAGGAATTCAAGCAAATCAACAAAGTAAGCCGCCGGACTGTAGACCGAGCGGCAGTGCTCGCAATCGCAAAGATCAAACCTACCAAAGAGATCTGCATAGGCGGCCATGCTCCGGATGGAGGGCGATGGCCCGCCAATTACTCGGGGCGAGACATCGCGGGCCACATCAGCAGCATTGCCATAGGCAATTAACGACTGGTGTTGCAGGTCCAACGCGCTTTCCTGAATCACACTGGCATAGAAGTCGCCACCTAATTGCTGGCCCATTTGTTTGACGAACATTTCTTCCGGCACGCTCGCGATGGCCAGCGCGGAGTCTAACCCTTCGCTCATTAGGCTGCTCATTGCTTCATAACGCGGCACCACCTGGTAGACACGCTGCAAGGCCTTGAGTTGGTTCGTGACAGCCGCCTTCTGGGGCCCATCCATGCCCTCGAAGGCGTGCTGACCTTTCTCATCAATCCACGAATCAATATGGACTTTCCCAAAGTCAAACTCAGGTACTCGGTCGAGAAACGTGGCCACACCCTCACGGATCGGATTGTGGAGACGCTTGATGTCGCCGCCGGATGAAGACAAAGCAGCTTTGTAGTCAAACTGCGGAAACATCTTGATCTCGCGACGCAGATTAGTCAGCGCTTCGTTGGCTTTCGTCCGGTCGGAGGGTGCAATTCCACCCCAGTTGATCGTGTCTGGTAGCTGCTGATCAAGGTCGAGCTGAGGATTTAGATTGAGTAACTGCTTCACCAGGCCGGGGTCGATTTCCGCGGGCTGATTAATACCTATCTGGACGTATTTGGTGGGAAAGGCAGACTTAAGCGTCTCAACGATGTAATGAGCGTGGTGTTTGATCCTCTCATCCGGCGATGCTCCTTTGATATAAGGCGGGATGTTCTCGGCCGCGTCGCCGACAGTGGTCTTGACCAAATTCGTCCAGGCGTCGAGGTTCAGGTTTACCAGATCGGGCGCAGATGTGACGCTTCCCTCCTGCCAAACGGCTTGGACCAGTTCAGCATTGTTGCCGGTCAGCGCACCGAGTTGGAGGGTAAATTGAAGTTTGTCCACCTGACCGCCTTGGTTGAATTGCGGATGCTCGCGCAACTTTAGCCAGAATTCCTCGACAGGGCCCTCGTGGTTGCTATACAGGGTCAGAAAAGTGATCTGTTTTTCCGGGGCGAGGCTGAGGTCCAGTAGCGCGCCGAGCGATGTTTTCTTGCCGCTGTCCGGAGACTGGAGCGCAAATTTGACACCCAAGTTTTTCAAACTCGCCAGCAGATCTTCCAGTTGGCCAGCCAGCTTCGCTGGAACGAGGTTCTCTTCGGACGCGGACTTGAGCGCCGCACGCTGGATGTCCGTACCCTGGGCCAGGAGCGCCGTTAAGTCTGTGGGTAGGTTCTCGCGGAATAAACCGTAGAAGAGTTCGGCCGGCAATTCAGTTTGATCCGAGAATCTGAAGGCCACAACCAGAAAGACCAGGTGCTGCTGATTGATACCAGTCTCGCCGGTAAGAAACTCGATATCTTCCGCGGTGAGATTTGCAAACCGGATGCTCTCCAATAAGGGAGCGAGTTCCGTAACGTAACGCTCAAACTCCGAAGGGATCGCTCCATCGACTACCAGGTTGACTGTTTCATCTGGCCCAGCATTAAAGATGACTGGAGAGGAGGCGAGGGGAGTTGGTCCATCGTCGAAGACACGGACAATCAGATCGGCGCTCTTCTTTTCAGCCCTGCGAAACTGCTCAGCCTTATAAGTAATCTCATAATGGCCGTCTTTGTCAGTAAGCGTCTCGCCCAGCAGCTCTTCGCTTTTCAATGAAGGCAGATCTTTATCAAAGGCGCGCACAGTGAAACCGATCAAGACACTGCCGTCAGCGTTACTGACCTTGCCCCGCAGAGCGAATGCCGGCGATTGCCCCTCAGGCTTCGGCTTCTCGTCCGGCTTCTGCTTCTCATCAGGCTTCGGCTCAACCTTGGGCTGTTCGATGACCTGAGGCTTGATGACAAGATCAACCGTCTCTACCGGCTTCGCATTAAGAATAGTTGGCGAGGTAAGGAGCAACGCACCCTTTGCATCAAACACTCGGACGATCAGGTCTGCCGCTTTCTTCCCCATCTGGTGCAGTTGCTCGGAGGCGTACTTGATCTCATATCTCCCATCTCTGTTGGTAACTGCCTCACCTAACAATTCTCCGCCTGGCGAATCTTTGTCCGAGGCGCGCACGACACTGTTGGTCAGGGGGCTACCATCCGCGTCTTGGATTTGTCCTCGAACAATTAACGACCAGCCTTTATCAACGGGCTTGTTATCATCAGGCTTTGGCTGCTGTAGCGCGTCCACTTCGAGGTTAATTTGCCTGGCGGTAACTTCGTCAACTAAGCCGATGGCCTTCAGGCTATGCTTGTTCTGGAAGTCTAAGACAGCTTGCAGTGTGAACTTGCCGAAAACGCCTTCCTGATCATCAATGAAGAAACCGAGGAGACGAAGCTCTTTCTGAAGGAGCGCGATATCTTCTCCCTCCAGATTAAGCGATAAAGTTCTGCCATGAAGTTTCATGAAAATCCTCTTTCTAAATTCAGGTCCCTTTATGAAAACGCATGCCCTCCTACCTTCCTCCTGATTTTGTCCTCAAGTTTGGTCGGGACTTCTGATGATTCCAGACGGCATCATCCACATACGCGGCGCAATCTGAGGGCTTAGACCTGGGGACATGGTTGGAGGAACACCAAACCAAACGAAGATGATCGAGGCTCCAATGCCAAGGATGACGGCCGGAATACTGTATAACCACGGCTCAAGTTCTGGTGGGCTGCCACCGTGGGGAACGTAAGTTTCATTGGTCCCTGGGGGCGTTCCTGGTTGATTTAGTCGAACCGTATCCGCTGTTGGGCCTGTTGGTACACCGGTGACTGCTGGAGTCGAGGGCACATTTCCTGGCACGTTCGGGATGAAAGATGGTTGGGCGGGTGCGGGTGGAGTAGTCGTGACAGTCGGAGATGACGGAAAGGCCGTCATTGGCAGCGGGCCCAAGCGATAGTTAGGATCTCGAGGATCCCAGTTCGCGTGGAGCAGCTCGTTGACCCTTCGCTGGTTACTCTCTAAGACGTCAAGTGACCGCTCAAGCCCATTCTTCAACGCTCGCAGTTCTGCAAGTTGGCCTTCGACGTTCTGAAGACGCGAGCGCACTGCTTGTCGTTGTGCCACATAAGCATCCTGATCCGAGACATTAACGGATTCGTTGCTTCTTCCTCCTGTGGCTAGAGTTGGGTTGGGCGGCCGGATGGCAGCATATTCCCCTTGAAGTCTGGCGCGCAAACGTTCAGCCCTCGGGATCAACTCTGTTACCTGCTCGAGATCTTGAGTAAAGTGCCTGATCAGGCGCTCACCCAGGGTCCTCACGCCCTCTGCCTCGCGTCTCTCCGCTGACGTTTGCCACTGCGGACGCTGAGAAAGCTCCCGCCACGGATCAACATTCCGGTTGTAGTTATCTACACGCTGATTGTAATCCGCCCTCTGGGCCCTTATGTCATTTCCGCCCCAGCGCTCCGCGAAGCGATTCATAGCGTTATCCAGTTCACTCTCTGAAATTAGACCCGTCCAATCGACTAATCTTAGCGGGTTGTTCCTGACGTAATGGTAGATATTGGTTCCGTCCATGAGCCCAACTGGGTCCGCACTCGTCCATCTTCCCAACCAGGGCGCGTAGTAACGCGCACCGTGGTAGTAGAGTCCCGTCTCTTCGTCTCGCTCTTTGCCGGTGTAGCGAAAGCGCTTCGGGTTGGCTTCTACGCCGCGGCGCACTGCCTGATACGAGGTGGTTCCGTAGGGGTAATACTCTTCATAAGAAACGATCTCTCCCGCGTCATCCAGTTCCAGACTGGCCGAGCCGAGATGATTGCTCACTTGATAACGTATTAATGGTCGCAGCGTTAGGGTCGGCGCCGCGGCGGCATCAATGGTTTTGGTTTCGACAAGCGCGATACGTCGCTGGTCATCCATAATATGGAGCGTTTCGCGTTCCAGTGTGACACTGCTATTGCTGCGTTCGCGGTAGACTTCAAATCCGCCAAGGTACAGACGTTCTTGCTTAATCGCGCCGCCGGGACGCTCGATCACCTTGCGAGCTCGCTGACCGGCGGAGTCATAGACGTAGTAAGCCGTCTCTCCCGTTCCACCGTCGGTCACCACTTGTTGTCGCGCTGCGTGAAGCTGATCTCTGAAATCCCACTCCATCCCAGGCCTGTCTGGTGTCATCGTTGGCAGGTGTGGCATCGAGGTCATGTTGCCATGTGCGTCATAGGTATATCGGGCCGAGTATGGCCCATCGCTTGGGTCACCCGGCAGGCTCGTGCGGCTCAGCCGATTATTGTTTCTGCCCGGCTCGATCAAGCTCGGCTCGTCGTAGGAGTAATGGCGCGTCCAACTTCCAGAAGCTCCCGCTTCGTGAATCATGCGAAGGACGTTGCCGACGGTGTCGTATTCATAACGCTCGGTGTAATTGCCCATGGCATTGCCGTCGCCAGGATGCGTAAGATTAGTCCGGAACGAGTCGTTGTGGTCTGTTTGGCGCGGCGGGTTAAGTCGCCCGCTCCCATTTTGTCCGAGATGTTCGCGGCCATTTGCGGAGATCAGCCGATATAGCGCGTCATACTCATACTCGGCGCTGGGCTCAACGATGGTGTTCCTGAAATAGATAGTCTGCTGCGCGTCGTCGCGGATGGCGGTGATGTTGCCAACCGGATCGTACGTGTAGCTCAAATCCTGAAGCCGGTTGCCATCGGTCGTTCGCGTAGTGCTGAGATGGATCAGGCGGAAAGTGAACGGATCGTAATCGTATTCTGTTCGCACGACCCTTAGCGAGCCGCCGGCGTCGTTGATCCCGTACTCAATCAACTTGCGTTGGCCCTTCGCATCGTAGTCAATATTGCTTACGAAAACGGTCTCGGTCATCGCGCCGCGCAGATTAACATTGACGCGTTCAAGCAAGTTCGCTTCATTGAATCCAGGCCGGATCACACTGCGATCAGGCGTGGTTAGGGTAATGGGGCGATTCAGCGCGTCGTAGGTTGTGCTACCGGCGAAGGTCTCAGGTTGCAATGCTGGTGAGGCCGACCAGTCCAATTGGCGTCTGTATTCAACTGCAAACTGTCGTGTGCTGCGCAGCAAGTTGCTCTTGAAGTCGTACTCCTCATTGGTGACCACACCTGCGCCGTCGTAGTGTTGTCGCGCTTTGCCACGCAGGTTTAGGTTCTTCGCCTCCGCGTTCGCGGTAGCGTCGCCAGCAGGCGGTTCACCGTACATTGTGCGCTCGACCAGGTCTTCGCTGGCACCGCCCAGGCGCACGAACAACTGCGTCGGTCGTTGAAGTTGATCGTAGACCGTCCTGACAATATGATCGCGGCTATCCCACGCCCTGATCGAATGACCCGTCACGTTGTTCAGCATCCAACGCTCGCCCGCGTCCATGCTGCGCTGAAAGATTTTGCCGCCGAGCATGTTGTAGGCATATTCCATGACACGGTTGCCGCGTGCGTCGGTGACTGATCGCTGGTTACCTTCGATATCGAGTTCGACCCGGGTTTCGAAATTCTGCAGAGTTCCGTCAACGGCGAGACCGTTATCAGCGACGGTCAGGAAGGCGCGTCCCAGCGTATCGAGGTGCGCAACCGTCGCAGTGTTCGCGTGTCTGGCCGCCAGCCAGGCCGCGCGAGCCTCGGGATCGGAGGGACGTGAGCCGGCAGGATCGGGGCTACCTCGCTCACCGTACCAGCGGCTCTCACGCACTGTGTCATTCTCATCCCACGTAGTCTGTTTCCACGGATCGAATTCGACTTTTGAGAACGTGCCGTTCGGCCGGTCAGTGCGGATCAAGCGTCCGAGCGGGTCGTAGCGCAGAATTGGCGTCACGCCGACCACGACTAACTGATCTTCTGTTTCGTACTCGGAGGTCGCGCTGAAAAAGGGTTCATACTTCTTTACCGGCTTGCCCTTGTTATTGAAAATCGTTCTGCCCGTACCCACCCAGCGGACAGCGGGCGAGGTGTCGACTTCGATGACATTGTCCCCAGCATCAAGCCGCCGGACCGCGCCCGGCTCAGCCTGAATCTTCTTCATCACTTCGCGACCAAGACCATCCGAGTAGCTGAACGACTCTTGCCAGCGCGGATTGGCCGGACCGTGCTGTTCGCGCGCGAACGTGTGAACGAAGTTTGGTCGCCCATTATGCAGCCAATTGAACAGGTCGTATTCGAGCCGCGTCGTGGGATCGTCCAGCGTGTCGCCCTCGCCTCTGCCTAATTTACCCATGACCGCTGTCGCAACTACCAAACCCAGTGTGTCGAAACGCACGGCTGCGCGGTTATCGTTCGGATCGGTTATTAGATCAGGTTGCATCACCCGATAATCGTTGTGCGCTGCCATCACATTACCAAACGCATCTTCCGTCCGAGCGATCAACAGATCGTAGTCGTCGTGTGTCACCCGAGAGATATTGCCGAACGGATCTATCGAGCCTTGCGGCAGGTAAAAATGGGACTGGGCGAAGACCGGGTCCGGGCGACCGGGATCCTGCGAAAAGAAGGGCTCGCCCGCTGGAATCCACCAAACGCCGTCCGAATCCAGGTCTCGATAACCACCCTCAGTGTTCAGCAACTCACCAAGTTCCGAAGATGCTAATTTGCCGCCATAGATGCGAATCAGCAGTCCCGGAGTAAACGCCTGCTTGTAGCTTTCCCACGGCAGGGCCAGCGGCTCGAGTTGGCCCAGAGGCAGCGCGCCGCTCAGATTATCTCTGCGATAGAGCGTACGGACGCGTTCGATAATTCGTTTCTGAAGCACAGCGTCACTGGGCGAATCCTCATACTGAATCTCCCTCGCGTCGGCCGCCGCACTCAGCAGTCCCTCCACTGTGCAGAGTTCACCTTCAGTTGCGCGCAACCCCAGGGTCAATTCGTAGGTCCGCACTTCCGACGGCAGCGGAGCGCGATAAGCGTCCGCGGTATCCACCTCTCTTGTAAAATCTGATTCGGTGTAGACGATGTGAGTTTGTCTTTGCTCGGGCGCATGCGCCGGCGGATGAGGTTGCTCCGGTGTCGATGTCTGGGGCCGGCGTGGATGAGCCACGGCAGCAGACTTGGTAACGTTGCCGAATTTATCTACCTCCAGAGTTAATTGGTGGCTGATGCGCGGGTCGCGCGGTTTGCGCTCATAATGGTGTTCGAGCACCTCACTATCATGCGCGTAGAAGACCGCATGCCGGTTGTCTTGTTGGGGCTGGACCACGCGGAGGCGATAACAATGCTCGGCGACGCTGTACGGATTGGCTCGGCGCGCGGAATCGTCATCAGCGTAGACTTCCTGGCGCAGTACTCTGCCTTTGAGCGCGCGGCAGGCCTCGCGCTCTTCCTGCGCGTTCAACCTGCCGGGCAGGTTGGTATCCGGCAACAACCCGGCTGACGGATCGCCATGGTAATACTCGCTTTCGTACTGCCGGGAGATTCTATTCTGTGCGATGTAAGCACCATTGTGAAACCAGGTCTTCGTATGCACCGGCGGCAGGTGAAACTCTTCGCCGGCCGAGGATGGGGTTTCAGTAAACAAGCCCGCGCCGGAGAACCTGGAAAACGATTCGGTGTCGAATTGCTCAACCATCCCGAAGCCGCGAAACTCACGTTCCGGTCCGTCGAAGTAGCCGTGATGATACTGGTAGGTGGTGACGAACTTGGTTCTGCTGACGTAGTCGTACATCTCCACCCGTTCGACGACGTGGACCGGAAAAGGCAACCTGGTGATCCACGGATTGCCGTCAGCCTTGTCTTGCAAGTAGAACCTGGTGGAGGCGGCATATTGAACTCTCGTCTCCGCGCCCATGTTGTTCTTCACCGACACCAGCAAGTGCGGTTTCTTACCGCTCATCAAATCGATGTAGCGCATCGGCTGGCGTGCGTCGGAAGGCAGCGGCGAAGACCACAAGATGCAGGCAGTCCCGTTACCCAGCAGGTCGAGAACCATGACAGACGACAAGTCGTCGGCGGCTGGGAACTGACTCAATTGGTGCGTCGTGCCCCATCTGTTGCCTGATTCGTTGATCCAGAAGCTGATTTTTTCTCGACCGAGGTAAATAATGTCGGTAGTGCCGGACCCGTCAATGTCCGCCAGTCGGATGCGCTTTTGCTCGAATAAATCCGGATGGTCAAAACGGGGTGGGTTGTCCATCGTGACCTTCGCCCCGAAGCGTCCGTAGCCGAGATTCGGCCAGTAGCAAACTTCCCCGTTGCGGATACGCACAATGTCAGTCAACCCGTCACCGGACAGGTCCGCCACGTAGACTGACTGCGTCACGTCGGCAAAGACGAGCGCAGGGCCACGCTCCTCGTCGTGGAGTCGGGTAACGACCTCGCCGGATCCAAAACCCTGCTCGGCAAGAGACTGATGCCACAGGAAAACATCGTCCTCTGAAATGAGAATGTCGGGTCGGCCGTCTCCGGTTAGGTCTACGAACTTAAGATGAGGATCATTCCAGGCGAGCTTAGGAATTGAAGCGAAAGGATAAAACGTCTCCCAACCCCCACTTTCGGTGCGCTCGTAGTAACCGGGCACTGGATCTTCAAACTGCGCCAGGTCGAGCCGGCCGGAACCCGCAAGGTCCAGGAGGTGTTGGCGCCCGCCATTGATGTCGGCGAGAGATGGTTTTTGTGCGACGAACTCAGACGGCGCAAAACGCGCAACGTTTCGCTCTGTTCCATTCCCTCGCTCGACAGTTATCGGGCTCAGATTTCGCTTGTAGAACCAGGCATTGGCCTGCTCCGTCAGGATTCCCGGCACACCTTCACTATCGAGGTCGATCCACTGGTAGCGCGCACCATCCAGGCCGGCCGGCAGATTCTCAATACTATCGGGATCGATTGAGCGTACTGTCTCGTCCACCGTCGCTTCGGTGTATACAAACTCAAGCGGTGGTAGTGATTCCTTGAGATAGGATCCGCCAGGTCCGCGCAGGTAGGAGGATTGACTGATTGAAGTGATGAAAGATGCGACGCCGGTTTCGCTGTAGGTGAAATCTGTCGAACGGACCAGGTAGTCGGTCGTGTCCAGTTCGTCGGAAAAGTGGTGGAACATCAACACGCGCCGGCACAAGCGATAGTTACGAATTTCAAAACCGGAGCGATAACTCGAAAAGGGATCGCTACGCACTGGCCATCCAATCATCTCGCCAGGGCTCGGCGTGGCAGCATCGTGCTCGCCGTAGTCAAAAACCACTTCAAACAGCCAGTCAGTGCGCGAGGAGAGGTCTTCGCCGGCACGCCGGGGCGAGCGATTGCCATACTTGATCCGTTTCAGGTAATTGTGAGCAAACCCGTCGCCGTCAAGCCGGTTCTTCTCCTGGGGCAGTGAACGATTAACGTTGCCGGCATCCTCGGGCTTGTAAAGATAGAGGATGGCGTTGCCCTTGTCGTCATAGCTTTCGCAGATTAACCAGCTAAACACCTGCGATGAAGCTGAAGGATCAGCAATCCTGGCGTCGGGCCGGCTTCCGTAAATTGTGGTGATGTTATCCCTGGTGATAGAGCGCCAATGGACCGCACCTGATACCCTGCTGGTCCATCGTTCGATCCGCGCAAACAACCCTTCGATTCTGGGGCGGTAACGCTCAATTGTGTAGTCTGGTTCGTCGGGCGGCGAGTCGGGAATCTGGCGTTCCCAGCGGCCATCATTTTCCACGATCACGGGCACTAAATCTTCAGCGCTAGTCAGAATGAAAACATCCGAATCGTCAGCATCGCGATACCTGGGTAGGCCCTTATCGGTCTTACGCGTGATTGATGGAAGGGAGAGGCTCCAACCAAGACCGAATGGCCCGTTACCGGCGCCGGAGTCATAAGAGAGAGCGAGCTGCGGCCCAAAACCAGAACGGCCGGAGCTGGTAGTGATCGGCATGGTCATGGAACCTGTGCCGGTGACTGGATTAGCCGCAAACTTTTCACCAATGCCACGAATCGCCCCGCCGCCTTTGGGTAGTGAGATAGCCGGAGGCGCGAAATCGTTATTAGCCGTTTCGTTAGGGTTATCCGTGGTGTTGGGCATCAGAGGTCCTCAAATACTTAAGGCCACGAATGATATGAACTACTGACCACCATGATCGACCGCAATCCCAGCCGTCAAATTGCGGTGAAGCGGTGGTGAACGGAGGGCCGCACCGGTGATGCTTAAGCCGTTAACGACAGCCGAAGATTATTACCAATACTTCTACTCCTTATTCAGGAACGAGCTGCTGCGCGAATCTGTTGGATTTGGCTGGCTAGTTCCGTTTCAATCGCTTGAGGAAAGACGTCTGCCAGCAGTTCATTCTCGAGCGCGGCCGGGATCGGGATACCACTAAGAGCGTAATTCCATTTCGACCGCCAACCGTTGATGTGATCCAGCAGAGTCACAGAAGCTTGCACAAAGGTCGGATTCAGTAGCGTGCTGCCTATGTTGATCTCTATTAGGCTTGCCGCTTTCTGGTTCCGCGCGTGAATCTCGTCGATTTCGGCACGCCAGAAGACTTTCCGCTGATCACTATCAGGCAGCGAATCGAAAAACCTCTTCAACTCTTGCGGGAAATACTCAAGCGGATGCACCTCCTGCTCATGCCCTTTCTGCAACTTATCAAACGCCGCTTTATTCTGCTGGAGAATGACATCAAGCGGCAGAAGGAATCTCTCCAACAGGTCGCGATAGCGCTCTTGTTTCAGCTTCCGCCGTTCGAGGAGATATTGCCACCAGCCGGCGGCTCCGACTAGCAGGACCACCAGCGGGATCACGATTGGCAGCCACTCCTTGAGCGCTTTCATGAAGGCACCGCCTTCCATACTTGTTATGGCGCGAGGTGGGCCAAATAATCCTGAGGCTGGATTTGGCGAGTGTGCAAGAGAGTAGCAGGCTCGTGAGAATTCAGCCTTTTCAAAGTTGCGGGTTTAAATATCAACTGCCGTGTTGAAGAAAAAGTTTACGGTCTCTATGCCGCTATCTCCGGTCCAAGACTTGTCGGGGCGTGGGCTCTGCGAGGTGAGTCACACGTGACTGAAAGAGATCTCTGAAACTGCGTCGCGAAATGTACTCTGACCAGAAAGTTCTGTCAACGTCTCGAATCTGGCACCACACGAATTGACACGAATTAAACCCATGCAAGAATGGAGACATCCCCATCCTGTAACCAGAAATGCTTCGGGCACTCCTTTTTCGGTTCGGTTCCTAAGGCATGCATGCTCTTATCGGCAATCTTAACTGTCTTAATCAGGGGAACCTACTGTTATTAGCATCGGCTAGCAAATCCAAATGATTGTCCAGAACTCGAACTCGTGACCTCCGCATTGCAACTTGGCAAAGTTCGCCTGTCCAACTCTTAACTCATTCCGAATCGCATGTTTACCAGAGTCCTGACCTCCGCGTTGCGAGATTTGGGTCCACGCATTTCCTCGATGCTTGGTGTGAGTAACGTTGGGTTCACTACGACTTTGCTTGGCGTTTTTCACGAAGCCAGCGCAGTGCTGAAACCTTCGCTAAACGAATTTCCGGCAGCGACGGCACAACGGCGTCACAAGAGAAAAAGAGCGCCTGTAAAACTGGGGCTGTAAATATATGAAAGAGGTGGGGTTACTGGTGGAGCAGAGGAGGGTCGAACTCCTGGCCTCCGCATTGCGAACGCGGCGCTCTGCCAACTGAGCTACTGCCCCACGCGGAAGAGAATACAGTTTCGAGTTTCGAGTTTCAAGTTCGACTCTTGCCGTTATTGCGGAGTCAGGTCGAGGGCCTCGATCACTCTGGTGTAGGGTATCTGCGCTGCATCGTTTACTTCTTTCACTAACTCCGGATTAGCCGCTTCGAACAAGCACATACAGTGAGCCTCACCGGGGACAAAGGTCGTGCGAATGTAGCGCACCGCCTTGCCGTCGGCAGTAAACTTGTCGCTCGTTTCGATTGCTGCCTTCTGCGCAGCTGCCAGTTGTTCCATCTTTATACCGGGAAGATCGCGTTCAACCATGTAGACAGGCATAAGAGTCTCCTTTGAGTTAATAGAATCGGCTGGAGCGGACTCGCAGATTATGCGAGATAACCCAGCAGACTGTATAGCTGACTGGGTTCCCCTTCAGTTCAAGCTTTCAGCAGCAGCGTCAATCGCCTGTGCGAGTTTCGCGACATTCTTGCCACCACCTTGCGCGAGATCAGCCTTACCTCCTCCACGCCCGTCGAGCATCTCGCAGGCGGCGCGGATCATAGCATTCATGTCTCCGGACGTGTCGGCGGATCTTGCGAACACGAGGCGTGCGGCTTCCTGCTCGCGTGAGCCCAGCAGAGCGATCGTATTAGGGTTAGCGATCAACGCCTGGGCGACGTGTTTCAACGACTCGGCATTGCGATTCTCAAAGACGTGGGTAACAACCCTGACACCAGCGTCATTGGGCGAGGCGGCGGCTAGCAGCTCCTGGGCCTCAACACGCGCGGCAATCTCTTCGAGACTGCGCAAGCGGCGATGCAGTTCTTTATTCTCTTCAACCACTCGCGCCGCCAGCTTTGCCGCATCGTCGCGGCTGGCGCTGAAGAGAGCCGCGACCGTACGCGAGGTTTTGTTTGCAAGACGGTAGTCGGCGAGCGCGCGGGTGCCGGCGGCAAACTCGATGCGCGTTAATCCCTTTGCTCTTTCCCAGGTTCGCACCGCAATCATTCCTACTTCGCCGGTGCGATAGGCATGCGTGCCGCCGCAGGGAGTGAGATCAAAACCCTCAATTTCAATCAACCGCACTTCGCCGGCGCGCGTGGGATCCTTTCTCAGCGGCAGTTGCGCCGCTTCCTCTGCCGTCGCGTTCTTGATGGTTATTTCGCGATCTTCCCAGATGACATTGTTGGCTAACTCCACCGCGCGTTCGATTAGTTCATTCGTCGGGTTTTTTAGTTCAACGTCGATCTCACAGACGTCGTGCAACACTCGAAAGCCGCGTGTCGGCGCATTGAACAGCGTAACGAAAGCCTGCGAAAGGATGTGTTGCCCGGTGTGTTGCTGAATATGGTCGAGGCGGCGGGGCCAATCTATTCTTCCTCTAACGCCGGCTCCAACCTCCGGCGCACGCCCCTGGATGACGTGCAGCACGCCGTTCTCCTCGTCGTCGATACACTCCAGGACTCGTTCGCCGTTGAGCGTTCCGGTGTCGCTTGGCTGGCCGCCACCGGTTGGATAAAACGCGGTGCGATCGAGTGTTACAGCGGTCCAACCACTGACGCGATCGGTCTTATCCGTGACGAGTGCCTCAAACTCAATTAGATGGGAGTCTTGATAATAAAGACGTTCGGTAGGGGGCATAGGTGAGTTAATAAACCAACCTGCTGAGTCCGCGCAAGAGGAGAATATCCGCAGATTACACAGATTACACAGATTCAAAACAATATAGTGGAGTGACCCCCTAGATTGAGACACTCGTATTTGACACACTTTAGCAGAGAAAGGAGCTGCAGAGTGGGCAAGAAACGAGTGAGTCACTATTCGCTCAAGTTTCGTCAGGTAGCAGTGGAGCGAATGAAGGGGTGCAACAACATTCGAGCACTGGCGGAAGAGCTGGGGGTGGAACGCAAATCGCTTTACCTCTGGCGTGAGCAATTGGATCCCGAGAGCGTCATCAGCCGCAAGCCAGGGCCGCCGGCAAAGTCGCGTGAGCTAGAACTCGAGCAGGAGGTCGCGCAGCTGAAACGGGTTTTAGCTGACCAGACTCTGGAATTGGATTTTTTCAAAGGTGCCTTGCAAAAAGTGGCGGCACGACGGCGGCGGAGCAAAAGCTCTGGCGCCAAGACATCTACAACCAGATCCGGGAAGTGATGTCCTTGCAAGGCAACTTGAGTGTGGAGCGGATGTGCCAGCTGACCCAAGTGAGTCGGGCCAGCTTTTATCGCTCTTTACAAGAGCAAGAGCCCGAGTTGGAGGAGATGGAACTGCGAACAGCCATCCAGCAGATCTTCCTGGAGCATCGTCGTCGCTATGGCTATCGCCGAGTTAGCCAGGAACTGCGCCGCCGGGGCATGTTAGTTAATCGCAAGCGCGTGCAGCGGCTGATGCAGACAGACAACTTATTGGCCGTGCAGCGCCGAGCTTTTGTAGTGACCACGGATTCCAAACATGAGTTTGAGGTCTACCTGAATCTTGCTAGTCGGCTGAAATTGACTGGCATTAATCAGCTTTGGGTGGCGGATATTACCTATATTCACTTGCAAAAGGAGTTTGTTTACCTGGCGGTTATTCTCGATGCCTACTCGCGCAAGGTGGTGGGTTGGGCGTTAGGCAGGACCTTGGCGGCGAGCTTACCAAAGGCAGCTTTGGAAATGGCCATCAGGGCGCGACAACCAGAGCCGGGCTTGGTCCATCATTCTGATCGCGGCGTGCAGTATGCTTCCGCTGAGTACATTCAAGTGTTGCAACAACACGGCATCGTTCCCAGTATGAGTCGCCCAGCCAATCCCTACGACAATGCTAGTTGTGAAAGCTTCATGAAAACTCTGAAACAGGAGGAGATCTACCTTAACGATTATCGCGATCTGGAGCATTTACGCAGCCATGTCGGCGTCTTCATGGAACAGTACTACAATCGCTGCCGCTTGCATTCAGCCCTGGGTTACCGACCGCCGGAGGAGTTCGAGCATAGTCTGGCTCCGGCCCTCCAGAGCCTTGGCGCCACTATGAGTTTTTTTAGGCATCCGGAGGACTATCGATCCGATGATGCTGAAACCGAAAGAGGGAGCAATCTGCCGATCGCTCCCCCGCCCATCGGTGTCGATGAGTCTCCAACTGGTTATTCCTTGGTGAGTTGCTCTCCAGCAGAGCTCACCTCCGCTTCACCAGTTAAGCGCAATTCTGTAGAACAATGATTCCTTTGAAAAGCAAAATCTTTAGTCAACCAAGTGTGTAAATTACAAACTGTCTCACGTAAGGGGGTCACCCCATAGAGTTGGACTAAAGCCGTGTTGGGGTTAACAGTTTACTTCGGACCTTGATGATTATCTGCGTAATCTGTGTAATCTGCGGATAACCCGCTTGTTTTTTGTAGTCTCTTTGACAGACTTTCCTGAAAACCAACATAATCCGCCGTGCTCCCCTTCATCCAGTCCATTCACAATTGTCCCGGTTCATCAAATCTTATGAGTCGCATTTCTCGCATGACGCATTTGCGCCGGCTCGCGCTGCTTCTGTTGCTGCTGGCCTCCTTCAGTGCCATCGCAGCCGCGCAGCAGGAGTCGACGCTTCGTTCGGTAACATATCATCTGAAAATGTCGCGCCCGGTGTCTCACTTGTTCGAAGTCGCTATTGAAGTCGAACTCGGGAATCACGCAACGGCGAGATCTATAGACTTTCAGATGCCGAAGTGGTCACCGGGTCGTTATGCCGTTTTCGATTTTGCCAAGAACGTGCAAGAGGTAAGTGCGAGGCTTGCCTGTCCAGCCGGCCTCGATTGCACTCTTGCCAACCCGGCGGTAAGGCGCGTGGATGATCAGACCTGGCGGGTCGACCTCCCACACTCCACACTGCCGGAAAAACAGCTAACACTCTTCTTCAGCTACAAAGTCTTTGGCAACGATCTCTCCGGCACCTTTTCGCAGTTGGATTCCCGTCACGCAAACTTCAATGGCGGCTCGATTTTTATGTACGTCGTCAACCACAAACCTGATCCGGTGAAGCTCCTGATTGATCCGCCGGCGGGCTGGCGCGTCGTCAACGGCCGCATGGATAAGAGCGATCAGCGCGAATGGCAATTTCCCAATTACGACGTAATGATCGATACGCCGACTGAGATCGCTCCCGACTGGACTGATAACGAGTTTCAGGTCGACGGCAAACGTTATCACGTCGTGGTTCATTCTTTTGGCGATGAAGGTGGAAAGCGCGCCAACCTGGTTCGTGACATCGAAAAGATCGTGCGTGCGGAGACCGCGATGTGGGGCCCGCCGGAGTTTGATTCCTATACCTTCCTGATCCACTTCGCCGCGGACGACCATTCGGGCGATGGCATGGAGCATCTCACTTCGACGCAAATCATCGAGCCGGGCGCGCTCGGAGAGGAAGGCGTTTATGGAAGCACGCTCGACACCGTCGCTCACGAGTTCTTTCATGTCTGGAATGTGAAACGACTCCGTCCGCTGGAGCTTGGCCCCTGGGATTTCACGCGTCCTTTAAGCACGCGCGGTTTGTGGATCGCGGAGGGAATAACTAACTACTACGGCCACATGATGAGGCGGCGCGCCGGGCTCTGGGACGACACGGCGCTCCTCAGACGCGAGAGCCAAACCATCACCGGCATCGAAAACTCTCCCGGTAGCCATTTGATGAGCGCCGAAGACTCCTCGCTTTCAGCGTCCTTCCTTGATGATGCGCCGCACGCGCAGCAAACGAATCTGGACAACTCGTCCATCAGTTATTATCCGAAGGGCGAGTTGATCGGTTTGGTTCTCGACTTGATGATTCGCGGCAAGACTAACGGCAAAACCTCGCTTGACGATGTCATGCGCCGCATGTACGAAGAGTTTTATCTCAAGAGTCCGAATGCGAGCTACTACCTGCGCGGTCGTGGTTACACTACGGAAGATTTCGAGCGGGTGGCGTCTGAAGTCAGCGGGCTCGACCTGTACGGATTTTTCAAGCTCTACGTGCGCGACGTGACAATACTGCCTTACGACGAGGCGCTTGGGTTTGTGGGACTGTCGCTGGTTCGCGAGCAGGCCCGCCAGCCTTTTAATGCGGGGATTGGAATTGACTGGCAGGAAAAAGGAAGTCTCACGATTGGTGTGGTGCATCCCAACTCGCCCGCTGAGGATGCAGGCTTGCAAGAGAACGACGAAATTATTTCGCTTGGCAAGAAAAACATTTCGCGCGAAAACTTTCTGGTGTCACTCGCACGTTACAAGCAAGGCGATCGCGTGCCGATTACAGTCAAGCGGGATCGAAAAACAATTCAGACCACCCTGCAGCTCGGCGCACCAGAACGTCTAGAGTATCGGATCGACGAGAGAAAAGACGCAACGCCGCAACAGAAAGCCCTGCGCGCGGCGTGGTTGAATGGATCCTGAAGTAGGCAAACAGCAAACAGCAAACAACAGACAGCAGACAGCAGACCCAGCTTATGCAAATAGACGCACGAATGAATTACGCTCGGCGGTTCCACGGTCAATGTCTGGCCGTTTGCTGTTTGCTGTTTGCTGTCTGCTGTTTGCTGCCTACTGTTTGCTCTTAAGTGCCTCGCAATGTCCACGCCTCTTCCACAACCGCAATCGCTCGGCATCAGAGACCTTCTGCTCCTCTGGCCCTTGTTCTTCGCGATCTGCTTTGGCCTTGGTTACCCGACGCTCCAACGCTACAACCCTGCAAACACGGAAGGCATGAGCGACACGCCAAAGTACCTGGCCATCACAACTGGCGCAGACGCGCCTGTTTTTAATGAGATATTTCGCTGCCGCCTGCTGGTGCCTTACGTGGCCCGGCCTTTCTATTGGTTTGCGAAGACCTACTTACCTGCCTGGCACGCAGGCTTCTTCGGTCTGCTGATGGCCAATGCGCTTTTTTGCGCGACGACTGCCTGCCTGATCGCGAGTATCGGCAATAGGTTGATCGGCGATCCTGGTACAGCTTTGTTTGGCGCCGCGCTTTACCTGCTCAGCTTCACCATTCCCAATCTGCAGCTTGCTGGATTGATCGATACCGGCGAAGCTTGTTTCCTCACCGCTCTGACCTGGAGTTTACTTACCCGCAGATGGTACCTGCTGCCACTGTGGGGATTGTTTGGAGCATTAGCTAAGGAAACGTTCGTCCCGTTCTCTTGTGTGTTTGCGTTTACCTGGTGGTTAATAGAACGACGTCAGACAGGTACTCGAGGATCACGTTTGAAATGGATCGTTGCGTTGGGGATAGTGGGGCTCGGGACCGTGATGGCAGTTCACACAGCAGTGATAGGGCAATGGAGATGGCCTTGGAGTATTGCGGGACAGGCAAGATCGCCGGTCAACTTCTTCGTGGCGTTATGGCATTGTGTAACCGAACGAAGTTTTTGGTACATGTTTGGTTGGCTGATACCCCTGGGAGTTTGGCGCTTAAAGTTTTTCCCCAGACCGTGGCGTGCGGCAGCGATTTCCACTTCGATACTGGCAATTATATTGGGGGCGTATAGTAATGCAGGTGGTACGGTGGGACGCGCTGCTTTTAGTATCATCGGACCGTTGCTGAGTCTCTCAGTTGCCCTCTTGATCGCGCGTCCAATTGCGGGTAACGAGAGGAATTCGGCCGCCAATTAGGGCGCGTAGACTCGTCCGATTAGATTTGTTGTCATGCAAGCTGAAGCCGATCAGAGAGAACACTACAACCGCATCGGGGCCGAATATGAAGCCCAATACGGCGACCCTGATGGTTTGGCTTACCGCGAGAAGTTTTTGTACGATCCGTTGCTCGCCGGGTTAGACCTCAAGGGCCGTAAGGTGCTCGAGGCGTTAAGCGGTAGTGGTCATGCGACGGAATATCTGCTCCAGCAAAAGAAAGCATTGGTTACCGGTTTGGATATTTCCGATGAAGCGATCGCGAGTTTCAAAGAGCGCTGGCCCACTTGCGACGCCTTCTGTGCTTCGATTACTGAATCCGGATTGCCCGATGAATCCTTCGACTGCATTATTGTCGTAATGGGCTTGCATCACCTGCACCCGCATCTCTCTGAAGCTCTTCGTGAGATTCACCGCCTCTTGCGGAAGGGCGGAACCTTCTGCTTTACCGAACCGCACAAGGAATCAGCCTTCAACCGCTTAAGAACTTTTTGGTACCGGCACGATTCACTTTTTGCCGACAACGAAGAATCTCTGGACATCGAAGCATTCAAACGTGAAGGCGCTGATCTGTTTGAATTCAAAAGTGAGAAATACGTTGGCAGCATCGCCTATCTGCTGGTCCTTAACTCGATGATCTTTCGCGTCCCCTTGTGGCTAAAACGAATTTACTCACCCGCCATCATTCGCCTGGAAAAGATGCTCGCGAGCTTTCACTCACGAACTCTCTCGTTGGCAGTAATCTGCCAATGGGAAAAGAAATAGCCTCGGCCCCTCGGCCAACCTTTTCGCGCGACCAAAACTCCAACTAATCCATCTTTTCAACGCCGCGATTGACGGCTTCGGGCACTTGGTTTGCAAAGCTCCCTTCGAGCAGACGCAAATTTGAAACGAGTGCAGCAAGGAGAGAAGTATGTCAGCAGCATTAGGAACCTTTGAGACTTATTCGCGCGGTGAGCGGAAACGACTTTCGGGCGTGGCTTTAGCAGTTGCGGGTTGGATTGGCGAATTGTTTGGTTGCCAACACCGCGAAATGAGCCGTCCTTTTTCAAGACATGGCGAAACGTATCGTGTCTGCATTAGTTGCGGTGCGCGCCAGGGTTTTGACGAAAAGACCTGGAACTCGTCAGGCCGCTATTACTTTAAACCGGCGCGAACTTCCGATCTTCTCGACATAGACAAGACGGCGCTGCGTTGCCTATAGGCGAATAAAGGAGTTTCTATGGTAGAGCAGTCAGCTATTCGAGTCGGTAATTTGGTGCTTCCTTGGTGATGATCACATCGTGAACATGTGACTCGCGCAGTCCAGCCGAGGTAATGCGAATGAATTTGCTCTTCTCCTGAAACTCTTTGATCGAACGGCAACCGGTGTAGCCCATGCCTGAGCGCAGGCCGCCGACCAGTTGCGTTGTCATCTCTGCGATTGTGCCTTTGTATGCGACGCGTCCCTCAATTCCTTCAGGTACAAGTTTCGATTCACTTTCGGCCATCTCCTGCGCATAACGATCGCGTGAACCTTCGCGCATAGCCCCAAGCGAACCCATGCCGCGGTAAGTTTTGAACGACCGACCCTGAAACAAAATTACTTCTCCCGGAGCTTCTTCAGTGCCCGCAAAAAGCGATCCGATCATCACGACATCAGCGCCGGCCGCAATCGCCTTGGCGACATCGCCGGAAAATTTCACCCCGCCGTCGGAGATTAGGGGCACGTTACCGGCGCGCGCCGCTTTGACGCACGACTGAATTGCAGTTATTTGCGGCACGCCGGCGCCAGTCACAACACGCGTCGTGCAAATCGAGCCAGGCCCGATACCCACTTTGATGGCATCAACGCCGGCATCAATCAACTCCCGCGAGCCTTCAGTGGTGCCAACGTTTCCGGCGATCAGATCAGTGACGGGATGTCGCTGCTTGATTTCGCGGACCGCTTCGATCACGCGTAGTGAGTGTCCGTGCGCAGTGTCGATGACTAAACAATCGACCCGCGCCTTAACCAACTCATCAGCGCGTTCGCGAAAGTCGCCCGTAGCTCCAATCGCTGCGGCGACGCGTAAACGGCCCAAATCGTCCTTCGCGGCAGTCGGATACTTGATCGCCTTTTGAATATCCTTAACGGTGATCAGACCCTTGATGCGCTTGTCATCATCCACGACGAGAAGTTTCTCAATTCGATGCTTTTGCAGCACGGCCTTCGCCTGCTCGAGCGTAGTGCCAACCGGAACGGTGACCAGCGGTTGCTTCGTCATTACCTCCGACACAGGGATGTCGAAGCGTGTTTCAAACCGCAGGTCGCGATTGGTAATAATGCCGACGAGGTGGCCGTCTTCGTCCACCACCGGCACACCACTGATGTGAAACCGCTCCATTATCTGCAGCGCTTCGCGTACCGGTTTGGTGGGAAGAATGGTGATCGGGTCGACAATCATTCCTGACTCTGAACGCTTGACCTTGTCCACTTCTTCGGCCTGCCGCTCGACACTCAGGTTTTTATGGATAACACCGATGCCGCCCTGTTGCGCCAGCGCAATTGCCAGAGCTGCTTCAGTCACCGTGTCCATCGCCGAGGAACAGAGAGGAATATGAAGTCGGATATTTCGAGTGAACTGTGTCGAGGTGTCAGTTTCATTTGGCAGAACGTCAGAGCGATCCGGAATGAGCAGCACGTCATCGAAAGTCAAACCCTCGGGTATTTCAGCTGAGATCATACGTCGTTATTAACTCCTTAAAGATGCGTTATGAAATGAAAAAATGGATCGTTGCTATTGCCTCAACCGAGCTAGCGTAGTTTTGTGTGATTCGTGGAAGATAGATCCACGAACTACACGAACAAACACGAAGTTGTCGGAACAACGCTACCAGAACCTTATTGATAAAAACAAAACTGCCCGCCAACGGAGCGGGCAGTTTTGAAATATTTTCTGTTGCCGACGAGGTTTTGGCGAGACTCCTGACAAGCGCACGCACGCTTGTCTACTGTGCCCTTGGGCACAAACTCCCTCGCCCAACACTTATTGCAGGAACAGTTCGTAATCAGTTTTCCGAATATCGAGACCAGCAGAAACACGCACCGGGTAGGCACGAACGCTCAGGAAACTCGCGTTTAGCGGCATTTCATGATGCAAACTTGCGGACCGTCGCTGTACCCAATAGACAAGGCCTAGTGCCAACGCGGTTAGAATTGCCAGAATCACAATTGCCAGCACGACTGTCAAAACAGGCGACCGAGTGGCTGGTGCATCGGTATAAACCTTCGAATGATAAGGGGTGGTTGCAACTTCTTCCCCCGAGTCTCCCGAATCACGCATATAACGCGTATAGCCTTCAATCGCCTCTTTTTCGTCGTAGCCGACGTAGCGGGCATAAGCTTTTACGAAGCTGCGATTGAAAATCCCACCTGGTAATCGCTTATAGTCATTCGATTCTATCGCTTCGAGGTAATGCATCGAGATTCGCGTCTGGTCGGAAATTTCGCGTAGCGGAATGCCGCGGCCTTCGCGTGCCAATCGCAACTGTTCACCGATATTAGCTGCCATCACCAATCCGCTTCAGCCTTCCGCTTAATGCTTCGGTGGATGTGAGCCTCGTTGGACGCCAGTTAGAAGTAGCCTGCAACCTGGTTTGCTGGAATCGGAGGCGGTTTAGCCCGCTGTACCCGCTGTATATGATCACCCTAATTAGTTGGCCGAATATATATTGCCGTGGTAAACGCTGTCAAACTTTGCTGTCCAACCTAACCAACTATTAAAGGACCGAGAACCATTGACTCGCCTGCTTGATTGGTATAAAAATGCAGCCGCCTACTAATCCCCCACCTGTAATCAGTGAGACAATTTAATCCACGAAGGAGGTGACCTATGAGAAGGTTTTTCTTACTCGCAGTGTTCATAGCTGCGGTTCCCTTATTCGTCTGGGGGCAGACAGAGCCGGGTGGACAAACAAAACCAGCTCCTGCCGCCGGTCCGCAGAGCGGCGCAGTCGAGCAGGCGCTCATCAAGCTGGATCGTGAGCTGATGGACGCCGCCGTGAGCAAAGATAAGGCGGTGTTTGATCGAGTGGCATCAGACCACTATGTTTTCGTGAACCCTGGTGGGGGCATTCAAGAGAGGGGAGCGTCTGCGGACGGCCCCATCCTGGAGTCAATCCAAACGGAGAATGTAATGGTACGGGTCGACGGTGATACGGCCGTACTGACCGGCAAGGCAATGGTGAAGGGCAAGTTCGCCAATGGCACAGATATAAGCGGGCCGTACACCTATATGCGTGTGTTTGCTAAACAGAAGGGTCAGTGGCGCGTTGCCGCCGCGTCGGTTGTTCCGATCATGCAGCCTAAGCAAACGCCGGCTGCGGCGCCGAGCCCGACGCCGTAGGTTCCAGAGTAGACGATTTAGTACTGTGTGATTTTTCGAGTCCAGTCGCGGAAAATCGTGACATCAAGCTGTTTTGCGGATAGTGTCGAAGCATCATCTTGTAATTCAGCGTCAGCTATCACCGCGTCACAGTGGTGTATGTGAAGACAAGTTTGCCACCGCCCAGGAGGGGCATTGCCAATCATTAGGCGGTAGTGCCCTTTCTGCTCTCTTCTCTTGAACAAAAAACCTAACTAACTTTATTGGAGGTCCAGGGTTTGTCCTGTTATTAGGATCGTACCCAACCGGGTAGTTCTCTTGATTCTTCGCGCTCGCGGTGATAGGTTTGCGTCAGCAAATCGAACGTCGACTTTAATTTCTACAACAATAAAAAGTGAGGTTACATGAGATGCCCCTAGAAGCACTCGGAATGGTGGAGACCAAAGGCTTCGTCGGAGCCGTGGAAGCCGCCGACGCGATGGTCAAAGCTGCGAACGTTCAACTCCTGGGAAAAGAATATATTGGAGCAGGTTACGTGACGATCTTCGTTCGCGGAGACGTTGGCGCGGTGAAAGCCGCGACTGACGCCGGAGCAGCGGCGGCGCGAAGAGTCGGCGAACTAATTAGTGTTCACGTTATTCCCCGCCCCCATGCTGAAGTCGAGCGCGTCTTACCTGTCGATGGACGAACAGGCTTAAGCCCGGACGAACGTGCTCTTGGTGGTGGCGCTCGGGGCCAGTTGGGAGAAGGCGATCAGGGACGATCGCTTCAGGGCTCGCGAGAGGGAAGCAAGGAAAAGGCGAGATAATTGCGGATTGCGGATTGCAGATTGCTGATTGAAAAAAAGAAGTCTTCAATCGCAAATCGGCAATCGGAAATCGGCAATCGTTGAGGGGGTTCGTCATGTCTGCAGACAAGGACCTGATATCAGTACAGCAGGCGCGGGACCTGGTGGAAGGCGCTTTTAAGGCGCAGGCTGAGATCGTTAAGTTTGACCAGGCAAAGATCGATCGAATTTGCGAGGCCATGTCCCAAGCCGCCCTTCGCGAATCCGCCCGCCTCGGCGCCATGGCGGTGGAGGAGACCGGCTTCGGAGTCCCGGATGATAAGCGAGAGAAGAACCGTTTTGCTGCGGAAGACGTTTGGAACTACTTCCGCGGTTTGCGCACAGTCGGAGTAGTTTCAGAATCAAAAGATGTTGTAGAAATTGCGAGCCCGCGCGGCGTAGTTGCCGGCATTGTTCCTTCAACCAATCCAACCTCCACCGCAATCTTTAAAGTTTTGATCGCGATCAAATCCAGAAACGCGATTGTGCTTTCGCCTCATCCGTCTGCTGCTCGTTGTATTAATGAAACGGTACGAGTGATGCGCGAAGCAGCCATCAAAGAAGGTTTGCCCGCCGACGCCATTGCCTGCATGACGACGGCGACCATCGAAGGCACTGAGGCATTGATGAAGCACAAGCAGACCGCCGTGATCCTGGCCACCGGCGGCATTGGGCTGGTACGGGCGGCATATTCATCGGGGAAACCCGCGTTTGGTGTCGGCCCCGGTAACGTTCCGGTTTTTATCGAGAGAACTGCCGATGTTCCCAAAGCGGTTCAGGATATTTTGACAGGAAAGACTTTCGACAACGGAACGATTTGCGCTTCTGAGCAAGCTGTAGTTTGTGATGCTCCTATTGAGAAAACGGTAAGGGAACAGTTTAAGGTGCAGGGCGGACATTTTCTTTCGGCTGCTGAAGCAGACCAACTGGCCAAAGTCGTAGCGACTCCGCAACGCTCTCTTAACCCGGGGATTGTCGGGAAGTCTGTTGAAGTGATTGCGAAGTTGGCGGGCCTGAACGTTCCTTCCGGGACGCGCTGCTTGATGGTGGATGTAGGTGGTGTTGGGCGCGAATTTCCGCTGTCGATGGAAAAGCTCTCGCCCATTCTCGCGTTCTACGTCGTCGACGGCTTAACTCGCGGTGCCGAGCGTTGCTATGAAATCCTGCGCTATGGTGGCATGGGCCACACCGCGGGCGTGCATACTCGTTCGCGCGAGGCGGCGGTGCGTTTTGGCGCCGAGATGCCGGCCTCACGTATTACAGTCAACACTCCTACAACTCACGGGGCGATTGGCTTCTCGACGGCGCTGCCGCCGTCAATGACCCTGGGCTGCGGTTCCTGGGGCGGCAACGTAACTTCGGACAATGTGTCGCCACTACATCTGCTTGACATCAAGCGAGTGGCTTTTGAAGTAAGACCAGTGAAGAGTAAACGGCCGACAGCTTCGGCTTCAGCGGTCGCTACTCCCGCGCCGGCACCGGCTTATTCCGTAACAGCTCCGACTTCGACGCCAAGTCAACCTCAAGCAGTGTCTGGCTCGAATGCGGGCAAAATCAACCGTGAAGATATCGCCGCGATAGTGGACAGGTTTCTTGCGGGGCGCACACCAGAGCAGCCGGCAAGCGAAGCAAGGCAAACACGACAGCAACCGTCAGGCGCGGCAAGCGAAATCGAAGTGGAAGCCGGCAGCATGTATGCCGGACCAGGCGAGAGCCGGCAGCAGGAAGAGACACGGCCGTCCGGGAATGGCGGACGATCCGCCAGCTCAGATTCTTCGCGCGCATCATCCGCGGCTAGCTCCGGGAGCACCACCCATTCCGCGAACGGCAACAAGACCGTCGACTTCGTGAGTGAAGACGACGTCCGGCGCGCCATTCAAAAAGGCGAGAAGATCTATATCAACGCGAAGACCATTATCACTCCCGCCGCTCGCGACATCGGAGAACCGGCAGAGATCTTCGCAAAAAACTAGAAACTCGAAACCAATGTTCTTAGGCAAAGTCGTCGGCACAGTTTGGTCTACCAAGAAGACTCCCGACCTTGAAGGCATTCGCTTTCTGGTAGTGCACCCCTACGATCTTGAAAAAGATCCCACCCGGAACATTGTTATAGTGGCCGATCGACTGGGCGCCGGCAGTGGGGAGATGGTGATTTGTGCCTTCGGCAAAGCGGCGCGCACGGCGATGGGCAATCAGGACATGGCCATCGAAGCCGCGGTTGTAGGGATAGTTGATCGAGTAGACATCACAGACACGGCTTCAGAAGAAATGCGCGAGGCGGCGGTAAAGCTGGCCCGCGATAATGGAAGACGATGAAACCAGTGATGAGTACTGAGTGATGAGTACTGAGTGGAAGAACCACGGGCTTGCGGCAGTTACTCAGTACTCATAACTCAGTACTCATCACTATTCTTA